>Ga0209636_10004934_pt1 | contig 13622 bp, 12 predicted proteins | sample DeeMarSWOR152_54_FD_187464 | JGI IMG/M metagenome (GOLD analysis project Ga0209636, IMG submission 187464) | Marine sediment microbial communities from White Oak River estuary, North Carolina - WOR-1-52-54 (SPAdes) (version 2) | ecosystem: Environmental > Aquatic > Marine > Intertidal zone >...
CAAAACCGTATGTTCTCTTGTTTGGCCTCCAGGATTCTGATAACTACCTCTTTTTAATCCAGATTTAAGATCATTGGGAACAGCACTAACAACTAATATACATGCATCTGCTAATGCTGCACCTCTAATCATATTTTTCACAAAATCACGATGTCCGGGGGCATCAATAAGCATGAAATTTCTCTTCTTTGTTTCAAATGGATGGAATGCGACATCTGCTGTGACACCTCGTTCTTTTTCTTCTGGTAATGAATCAAGAATATAAGCCCATTGCCATGATTCCATTTGATGTTGTATGGCTTCTTCCCTTAACTTCTCCATTATTCGAGTATCAATAGCCCCTATTTGAAATAATAAATGTCCTAATGTAGTTGATTTTCCATGATCAACGTGTCCGATCCACACAAGAGAAATAGTAGGTTTAACTTCTATCATGAAAATAAACCGCCAATCTCAGGCCGTTTTTATGTAAAAAAGAAAAAAAGTTTTTGAAAAAAGAAAGAAAAAAAGTATTTGTTAGCCATATTTGCCTAACTCTATTTTCTGAACCACTCCCACTGCGACGGTTTTCCCAGAATCCCGTAGTGCGAATCGTCCAAGTGAAGGAGATTTGGATAATGGTTCAACAACAAGGGGATTCAAAGGAGTCATCCAAACCATTCCCCTTTCACCTTGGCCGAGCTGATCTTTATCTTGAACTTGTGTTACACGACAGGCGACCTGAGCTGTACCACAATGAACAACAGGAGAATAATTCTCATGGATTCCCCAGGATTCACCTTTTTTCTTTGCTTTTTTACCTAATCCACGCACAACAAGAACATATGACAAAAATCCATCAATATTTGGTCTTAACGCTTTTGCAGGATCTTTAGGATCACTAACAACTGCGCCTCGAATAATGTCCCGTGCGCCAATATTCTTGGTTTTAATGTTAAATCCGATATTATCACCTGGTAGAGCTTGAGGAATGTCCTTATGAAATTCTTGGATGGTTTTTACGGAGATTGGGAGGGGTTCAATACTTTGTTTTGTGGGAGAAATAACAACTTCCGAATTTGGTTTTAAAATACCGCTAGAAACCCGTCCAGTAAGAACAGTACCTACACCACCTATATTCAGAGTTTGTTGAATCGGAATTCTAATCGGTTGTTTTGCAAACATTTCTTTACGAACAGCGGGTGATTCTAGTATATCAAGAGCATCGAGTAAGGATGGTCCATCATACCAAGATAACGCCTCAAATCCAGCTTTAATATCTGCTATCTCTTTTTCTAATGATTCGATGAATTCAGGATCACCATTCCCAGCCTTTGCTGCTGAAATATGCCCTTCAAGGTTTTTAACTGTTACATCTTTTGAAAGAACGTTCACTCCTACTAAACCACTTGTTGGAACATAATTAATAGCTTCTAGATATTTTTCTTTGCTTTCTATTTGAAGGGCCGTCATAAGCTGAGTAAAAATCTTATGAATCGAATCTTTAATTTGTTCATACCGTTTTTGATCATAATCAACGACATCCATCTTATTGATTGCAACTACAATATTTGTAATACCCAAAGAAGTTAGAAGAAGCATATGTTCCGTTGTCATCCCAATTACATTTGCATATTTTCCTGAAGCTGTTCCTGCTACCTTAGTTCCATCCTCGAATTCCCCTTTTCTTGCAGAGACTACTAAGATTGCAGCATCTGCTTGTGAGGCTCCTGTTATCATGTTTTTAATAAAATCACTATGCCCAGGGGCATCTATAAGATTGAAAATATAATTTTTGGTCTTAAATTCCATGAAAGATACGTTTATTGTAAGACCTCGTTCTCTTTCATCCATTAGAGGATCTAAAATCCAGGCATACGACCAACTTCCCATACCTTGAGCTTTACTATCTTTGAAATACCTCTCAGCAATACGCCAAGGTTGTCGTTTCTTTTTAGGATCATGAATCTGACCGAGTAGGAATAACATGTGGCCCAAACCAGTCGATTTCCCATGATCGACATGACCTGTGACCACTAAATTCATTCTTTCGAGATCTGCCATAATTATTCACCAGAAAATTACTCGATTTATTAATTTAGGATTAAATGTTGATAAGTTAGTCAAATTTTTTGTTTTAATCCCAAGAGTCAGCGACATAGACTACAGTTTATCATATTTTCGAGGTATTTTTTAAAATTGGTATTGTTGTAAAGGTACCATTTAAATTTCGTAAGTGGATTAATAGGAGATGTAGACAAATGTTTTAGTTTCAAAGGTTTTGATTAAAGCTTAATTCAATTTCTTATTATTGGTCACACTAATAATTGATTATTACGAATCTCCACTTCCATCAGAGGTTTTGCCAATAATAAGAAGTGTTCACGTAATGTGAATTCAGCAATATTCAAGATTCTAGCAATGTGTTTTTGTGTTAAAATTCCCCGTCTAGATTTGCGTTTATAACAGTGTGGAAACAAATTTTGTCGTGCTAATAATATATCTGAAGCAATAATAATTGCTGCTGCAAGAATGAATGGATTACGTCCCCCACGATCAGATTGAGGAAAATTTATGAGTAATTTTTTTGCACCAAGCTTTAAGTAATGTAAATATTCATTTTTATCAATAATGGTTTTTTTCTTTAAATGTTGTATAATATCATTATCTTTTTGGAGACGACTAATAATATTATCTAAATACTCCTCTGATTTAACATGACTCACCCGAATTCTAGCATGTTGCCTGATTAATGAAGCGGCCTTTATTATATCTTTACCTAGGATCAAATACCCACGATTTTGAGCAGCTGCAACTAGTCGCGCTAGCTCGATATTTTCTCTTCTAGATCGGATCGATAAGTAAAGAGAACCCATAATTAAGCTAGATAATTTCAATTTTTCGCGTAAATGAGAATGTACACTTCGAAATAAGAATAGCGCATCTGCTTTAGCTACATCAGTAATTTGTAAAGCATTACAAATTGTGGTAAGAAGATGATATCCACGATACTCCCGTTGGCGGCCATTAAAGTGAAGATAAATGTCATTGAGGGATTTTAATCGCATAAATTGTTGTTTAGAAGGGATTTTGATTTGAGTTCCTCTTATATCTGTTAAAAAATTTTTTCTATAAGAACCAATGTATGATCCTAATGATTTCATGGCACTAGGCCTTTCGCTTATTGAAGCATACTGATTTCCAAAACTCTTTTCAGATTTTATCAACTGAATCGTTGGTTTTTCGTAAATTTTGTTTGCAACTAACCCACAATTCACACAAACAACATCAGATTCGGTTTGAATAAGATTTCCACCACATTCTAAGCATCCATGTCTCAACAATTCCACCAAAAAAACAATTAGTAATCTTATATCTAAGTAAAACACAGAAAGAGAGACTTGAATAAAAATGAACATTAAGTCTATAAGAAAAGAATAAGTGTTGAATGAAATTTTGAAACTATTAAATTTCGGTTTCTATGCATCAAAAGTGAAATATCCTAGTTCAGATGAAAAATGATGTTAGTAGTGAACTAATTCAACCTCACCAAAGAGAAAATAAGATTTTAAAAAAATATTGAGTTTCGTGATGTAGAAAATCATTTTAAGGCTTTAAATGTACTACAAAGGTATAATACCTACCATAATTACAATTTTCTCGTTTTTTCTATTGTTCTATGTCGTCCAGACTTGACCGATATGTCACTATTCATTGCTAGCTTGAAAGAAGAGGATTTCTAAAATAAAAAATCAAATTGTGAAAACACCAATTCTTTAAAAGTATAAGATCAAGAGGAAACTAATTTCCCCCTTTGTTCATCTGAGGAATTTAAATAATGAAAAGAGTAGATCAACAGCGAAAACGAAAAAAAAAGAAAGTAAAATCACATTTTGTTTACAAAGGAGAGAGTGTTGTAATAGATTTTTATGCGTACGGAAAATCATTAAGCCACAGGCGTTCTGAAGATTATAATCCACTAGCAGTTGTCGTCACGGTTGAATGGTTCCAATTTTTTGATGTTATTTTAATTAATAGGTCGAAAATTTCTATAGGCGACCATTTATTGCTGTCATCTACTAATAAAAGCATTCTAAGATTAAACAAACTACATTATAATCAACTTTCTAGTTCTGCTTTGGAAATTCTGCCTGTTATAGTCAAAGAAATAGTCACTACCTTCGAATCTCGTTATGTAGCATTCTTCAATCGAGCACAGCCACTAACAACCCAAATGCATCAAATTCAATTATTACCTGGGATAGGGCAAAAAAGGCTGTGGTCGATTTTAAAAGCCAGAAAAAACGATTTATTCTCATCCTTCAGCGACTTCACTAAAAGGACCGGTATTTCAGATCCAATATCAATATTCACAAATCGAATTTTATTAGAGCTTGAGGGGGTGTCAAAATATTATTTATTTACCAAAAAATCGCTACAGCATGATTAAGATTGAGCTTCTTCTACTTACTTGAGAAAGGGAATATAAAAAAGTATACAAAGACTCTAATTCAGAATTATGCCATTTCTCCCAAGAAATCGTGGGGACAAAATTTCGTCATTGAAAAAACAGTTATAGATGCCCTCATTTCGGAGGTAGCTTTGGATCAGAAAGATATTGTCGTTGAAGTGGGAAGCGGAATTGGGGCCTTGACTTATTTTCTTCTTCAGAATTGTCAGAAGGTTTATTCATATGAAATTGATCCTATTCTCTCTTCCATTCTTAGAAAAGAATTTATTAATTATAGTGAAAAAATAAAAGTTATATCAGGGGATTTCCTCAAACTTGAGATCCCTTTTCATCAAAAATTAATTTCAAATCTCCCATATGGTATTTCATCACCTTTTATCAAGAAATTAATCGAAAGTAAATATCGTCCAGATTTAATCGCTGTTACTTTACAGAATGAATTCGCAAATCATTTATGTGCACAGCCAAGAGATCCTGATTACAGTCGAATCTCAGTATATTCTTCATTTTTTTATAAATTTGAAAAAATTAGGATGTTTCCACCTTACTTCTTTTCTCCTCGGCCTCACGTTCATTCAAGCCTTGTTCGTGGAACTAAATTGGAACCACCCCCAATTATTAATAATAGGGAGTTTTTTAGTTTTCTTACTCAATTATTTTGTCGTAAACATAAAAAGGTTCGAAATAACCTACAGATTTATGTGAAAAATTATCCTCGGGGTCTTAGAAAATTGTTTAGACATGAAATTGACACGCTTGAATTTAGTACAAACCAACCAGTTAATCTTTCACCAAATGAGATACTAGACCTCTTTATTCAATTTAATGAGATGTTGAGTAATTTTCCACGTTTGAGGAATAATTCTTAAAATTTTATGGAATAAAAGGATAAATCAAAGGTAATCCTGCCAGGAAAAAAGGAACTGTTACTAATATGAAAATAATAGCTGTAAGTAAAAGATTAAATTCGAAATCTTTCTTATTACGGATTAGTCTATCTCCAAGTTGAATGAGAATCATTGTTAAAGATATTGCTCGAACTACCCATGCAACAAGAATGAGAATCGTCCAAAATATTTGATCTCCAGATTCGATCAAGAGTTGCCATCCCCGAATATATTCATTCCATTGGCTTAGAATTATCAGTTCCACAGGTAAACACCAAATAAAGAATTCATAAAATGAATCCCCTAGTCTTTTTAATCTCCCAATTTCTCTAAATCAGAGCATTAATACGTTTATAGGAACGGAACGTACGAAGCACGGTTAAACATTGAATTCATGTCTTTATTTGTTTTCAACACCTTCTAGTTATATTAATCCCCCGCTGAATTTACTCGAGTCCATTAATCTACTCGTTCTGTGTATAATATCACCTCTCACCTCGTATAGTGAGGTGAATACAGCATTGCAACCCTAGTTTTTGACTAAGAGCTTTTAACTATGTTTTACCTTTATTAACACCATTTATCGCTGCTTTAGTTTTCAAGAAAACTATTGGCCACTCCTCTTGGGAATTACTCCCCCTAATGAGTTCTTGGGTTTCATTGCTAGCCACATTTTGAATTGAGAATATTGTTAATGAACCTCCTTTAATTTCAAATTTTATATTATTTTGTTGAAATGTTCCAAACAAGGAATCAAATTCACTTGAAATTATTAAATCCGTGAATATTTCTTGTCTTCTGGTCATAATTGACGCTAAATGGACTATCAATGCTCATAAAAGGTTTGATTCAATATTTCTTCTGAAAGGAAACCAGATTTAGAAAAAAAATTTAAAGCCAACTCAATTGTGGCCATATCGTATAAAACACATCACTACGAGTAGCCAATAGGCAGAAGAAGATGAAATTTCTTTCTTTTTCTATGGTTCTCATGTTAGGTTTTAGATTATAACGAGTCAATAAAAGGCGGTAGTATATATTTGGAACTGGAGATTGTTGAACAACGAGAAAATTATGTTAAGTTTATCCTCTCTGGTGTAACCCCAACATTCGCTAATACTCTGCGAAGGATGATCCTCAGTGAAGTTCCTACAATGGCCATCGATGAAGTAATCATTATAGAAAACACTACGCCTCTTTATGATGAAATAGTAGCTCATCGTTTAGGATTAATCCCTTTGAAAACTGATCTAGAAAACTATGTTAGACCTGAACTTTGCTCCTGTGGAGGACAAGGTTGTACCTCCTGTGAAGTATCTTTGACTTTAGAACAGAATGGCGAACAAGACATAGAAATAGTGTTTTCAAAGGATCTATTATCCCAAGATCCTAAAATAGTTCCTGTTTACCCTGATATACCAATTCTTAAAATGGCTAAAGATCAAAAAATATTTCTGGAAGCTATCGCTAGACTTGGGCGGGGCTTGGATCATGCAAAATGGCAGCCTGTTTCAACAGTTTCCTATAAGTATTTTCCATGTATTGAATTTAATTTGAATAACTGCACTTTTTGTGGAGACTGTGTTGGAGTCTGCCCCCGTGATATCATCAAAATCGAAAATGACAAAATATTAGCTGTTAATGTGATAAATTGTAGTTTATGTAATCAATGTGTCGATGTTTGTGAACTCGATGCTGTTGCTGTATCAACGACTGGTAGTGATTTTGTTTTTATCATTGAAAGTACTGGTGCGCTTACCATTAAAAATATATTGATTGAAGCTTTAAAACTTTTGAAAGAAAAAGCAAAAGAATTTAACGTTCTTGTTGATGAATTTTAAAAGAGGGATCCAATTGAAAATCAAAGGAAGAACAGATCCAAATAAAATTGCACTGATTAGTTTTTTAAGAGGAGCTGCGAGTAAAAACAACACAAAAATCTGGTCATTATTGGCGTCTGAAATGTCCAAGTCGAATAGAATGCGTGTTATAGTGAACATCTCGCGATTAAATCGAGTATCTTCTCCAGGAGACACCTTACTGATCCCAGGGAAGGTTCTCGGTACAGGATCGCTAAATCATCGACTTAATGTTGCTGCGGAATCATTTTCAAAAACAGCTCAAAAGAAAATTAGAAATGCAGGTGGACAATGTTTGACTCTTGAAGAACTAGTGAAAAAGAATCCTATGGGATCTCAAGTTCGAATGATTAAATAATGGAGAAGAGAGGAAAATAATGATGTCAGACAATTCCTTAGATGAGACTAAAATTATAGATGCAGAGAATTCAATTCTGGGTCGTTTAGCAAGTATTATCGCAAAACGATTATTAAATGGAGAAAAGATCATTGTCCTTAATGCAGACAAAGCACTGATTTCAGGTAAAAAAGATTTCATTGCTGCGAAATACCTGCGAAGATGGCGAATTAAAACAAAGTCAAATCCTTTGAAAGGTCCTTTTTACCCTCGAGAAACTGATCAGATTTTGAAACGAACTGTCCGGGGCATGCTTCCATATCATAAGAGCAGAGGAAAGGAAGCTTATCATCGTTTGATAGTATATAATAACTTTCCTTACCAGTTTAGAGAAAAAGAAATCGAAATCATTCCAGAAACTCAGAGAATTAACCCGAAAGCGACTTACCTCTCCCTTGATGAATTAAAAACAAAGATCTGAAGGTACTAATAATGAAAAGCATATTACGAAGTGGAAAACGACGTACCGCAATTGCACGTGCCATAATTAAAGAAGGAAAAGGTAGAATATTAATCAATGGAAAGCCAATAGAGATCATCGAACCAGAAATCGTACGGATGAAATTGATGGAACCTTTTTATTTTATCGATGAAAAAACCAAACAGCGTATAGATATCAAGGTAAAAGTCAAGGGTGGAGGGTATATGGGCCAAGCTGATGCGGCAAGAACTGCTATTGCACGAGCTCTTTTAGCTTGGATTGACTCTGAAGAATTACGGGTTAAATACATTGAATATGATCGTCACATGATAGTAGGAGATCCACGTCGACGTGAGCCTAAACATTTTGGTGGACCAGGTGCACGAGCAAAATATACTAAGAGTTATCGATAATCCACAAGATTTATTTAAGATAGATTGAGAAATATTCTTACCTTTTTTACTCTCCAAAAAGGGCCCATGGCTTAGCCTGGTTAAAGCGCTCGGCGTTCTGAAGAGTATTCATCAGAGCGGGCGATGCTGATAACCGAGAGATCCCCGGTTCAAATCCGGGTGGGCCCACATTTACTGCTTTTATAATCCCCCTTCTATTGTAAAGATGATGAATATACTTGAATAGCTGAAAGTCAAGCAGAATGCAACATTAAAAGATGTGCATAAGACTAAAAACTAATCACTTACACTAAAACAGTATGATAGTTCAAAACTAATATAAAGTCAAAATATAACCGAGGGAACATATGTTTCAAGTTATAAGAAAAATACCTCCAGTGTAAATCGGTAACCCATTTTTGATTCATTTTTGTGCTAATGAAGGAGAAATCTGCTCAAAATCTTCATCGTTAGAAAGGAGTTTCGAAGAAGGGAGTTTCTTGTTAAAAATAGGAGTTCCTTGAACCTTGTCATTTAGTCTCAAGAGGATATAAATCAAATTGACAATCTCATGATAAGGGATTTCTAGGTGATTTGATTGAGATAGCTGAGTAAGAACACAAATAAGTTGTTGATAAGAAAGATGGTTCTTTAATTCAGTAAAAAGGTGAATTTTATCTTTTTCAGACCTCTGATTTAAAATAATTTCAAATATCGAAGATAACTTATCATTTGTTAATAGTTTTTGACAAAAATTTACTCTTTTAAGACATTTCTTTTCTTTTTCTTTTGACAAGCTTTTGGTATCTTTTGGAATGTTACATAATTCGTAACAGATTTGATTCATTCCAAGGGAAAAACCGGTTTTTTCTACACCCAAAAGACTTTTTGGCTTCATTTCAGGAGATAACATAATTGGGGTATAACTAACTTGCTTTTCTTCTACAACTGATGGTTTTGATTCTGTTAAGAAGAGAGATAACCCTTCTTTGAAATGGAGAAGGCCTCTTTGAAGAGTGATCTTGGGATTTTTCTTTATTTGATATTTCAATCTAATTCTTTCAAGTTCCTGAATGTCCCAAAAATAATCATCTTTTTTGTTTTGAGTGTTGAAGAGTATCTTATTTATATATTTAAAGAATGAAGTTTGGTTATAACTATGAAAGCAGTAGCATTGAACTCTATTCTTCTCATTATTATTTTCTTTAATACTTGTTTTTTCTGTAAAGTTATAAGCTAGAATCATTCTAGAGAAGAAGGGTAAGGATTTTATGTCGAAATTCACAGATTTAGGAAAAATGAACTTTGAATTCTCTTCTAAGATATATTTCTTTCGAATTTTTACCAGTTTGTTTTCCCTTAATAATTTATCAATATCATCATTTGAGATTAAGATTATATCAGGTAAAACTCCTTCTAGAATTGGTTTTGACTTCTTAATTCGTTCTTTCAGCTCTTTATAGGATTTTGAATAAAGAAAAATTCTAATACAAGCTTTTTCTGTATCTAATTCTAATGAAAATGTCTTTAAGTGTTTCAATTGTTTTAATTCACTTGTTTGGATTTTTCTAAGGGAGAACGTTTGGAATATGGCAAACCATATGTCATAATTTTGGATAAAAACTATTCCTTTTTGTATCACTGTAAATTTTAGCAGAGGATCATTTCGGTTTGATGATAAAACTATTTCATTTGCAAACATGTACAATAAAATTACAATTGGTAAATATCGTACTAAATCATATGGAGATTGTATAATACTTCGTAAAATATCAGTATAATCGTTTAAAATAAGTGATCCTTCAATAATGATTAGAAAAACAAGTAAAATGAAGACTATTACAAAAATCTTTAATTTGTTTAACAAAATATTTTGATTCATAATTTTCAGCTTAAAGAATTGATGTTTTTCTCTTTCTAATCATTCGAGCAATAAAAATACCGCTTATTATTACAAGAGACAATAGAATAGGAAAAAAAAATTCTGATGTAATCATGTTTGAAAGAGAAGAAGAACCTGAAATTATTCCTTTAATATCGATAATTTCAGATGATTTCTCATTTCCAGCCCAATCGAACACACTAACTGTAATAAAATAGGAGTCAATAGTTCTTACTGGAATTTCGAATACATAATGATTTAATGAAAAAGAAATAGAAGCTATACTCTGGTCTTCCAATGTTAAAGAGATATTTTTGATACCTGAAGCCATTTCAGGTTCAAACACAAAAGTGTGAATTCGAATAATATCAACCATAGACTGAACAGAATAATCTAATGTAGGTGCAAATGGGTCACTAATTGTGAAATTTTGCATCAAACTAGCTATTATTAGATCGTCAAAATAGTTCACCATCAATTGAATAGAAATCGAAGTATTCCATCTTTGGGGAGATAAAAAGGCAGTTATTAAACTTGATGCATTTGAAAAAGTTTTTAAGGAAGTGTTATAACATTCCCAAGATCTTAAATCGTTTATGGTGCATAAAACTAAATAAGAATAGTTGATTGGTGTATTGATTTCCCAACTACCACTTATACTTTCATTATAAACATAAAATGACTGAAAAGGTTTTTTAATTTTTATTTCCAATTCTTGAAGATATCCTTCTAAAAAATAACACATTTCGAGCCCGCTTATTGTATTAAGCTGAAATAACGAAACAGTTGAGCCCGCAATGGTCATTTTAAATAGATGAGTAATATCACGATTCAAAGAATCTAGGAGGGTAATGTTGGCGAAAGGAAATCCTAAGAATTTAAGATCAATTTCTATTGAATAATTATTAATAGTTATTTTTGAATAAGATTCTAGTCTAATCCTAAATTTTCTCGATATCACTTCCTTTATCACTAGTATAGTTGGGCATGGTAATTCCAATACTAATATGTCATTCAATCTAGATTGATTTGCTTCTAGTGTCCAGATTAGCATGTGATTATCAATATTGGTACCAACAACATAATTATCTCTTAAAATGTATGCAGCCAATATTAAATCACTAAATGATTCGATGGGAACAAACCAATTAGAATTGTTGTTTAAGTATTCAACGTGATAATAGATAAAAAAAGTTTCATTTACTCTAATAGGTGATCTCATAATTTCACGAATGTAAGCTCGTTCCCCACCACCTAGAGCTGTCTCATTCGAGATATAGAATAATAATGTCTGAAGTTTAAAAACTTCACCCTCTAGCATTCCATCAACAGCGACTTGAAGAAATTCCATGGGTATTGTATACTCAAAATCGAAATTAATGTCAGCAAATCCTTTTAAATTTGTTTGGAAGTTCGAAATTACTGTATCATTGATCCAAATCCTAATATTAAGTCCAGAAAGGGTTTGGAAGTATTCTTCCCCTTGAAAATGGATATATGAATAGAGTCGGAAGCTTATACTCTCATTTTTTAATAATGTTGTTTGTAAATTTTCAAAACTCCAAAAAATCGAAGCTGGTTTAACAGTTATACTTATTACATCCTTTGCAAAGAATAAATTGCCATCAGACGCAATAACATCTAAAGTATAATCTCCAGGATCCCAAATAATATGAGAAACATTTAGAATGAAATCATTGTGAGACGTTTGGGAGAAAAAAAGACATTCATATCCTTTTATTAAGAAAACCAATGTTAAATTAGTAAAGTATTTGTTTCCATCTTTTAAAAGGCTTAAGTTTATTAATAATGGTTCAAATCGATAAATATTAACATTCTGGGACGATTTAAACAGAATAATTGAGTTTGAACAAACTTCCTCATGAACATAAACTAATTTTTCATATATACCATACTCCCACGAGTTTGACCAGTTGAGAGTTAATTGCAAGATTCCTATGGGAAATTGTTCAGTTATTTTTATTGATGGGAAAACAAAAGTAGAGTTGATCATAGGAAGGGTAGTTTGGTGAAAAAGGAAAGATTCATTGTAGTAGTATAAGTTTATATTACTTAATAAGGGATAACGTAAATCACCTCGAACTTGGATAACATCATTTCTGCTAACATCAGTGGGAACTACAATGTTTGTGAAATAATTTGGTGACCATGCTTCAAGAACCCCCCAATTAATTCCATAGACGTCTGCACGATAAAGATATCCTAAAATAAATTCATTCAGTATTTGAGTTTTATTAGTAAATTCAAACTTGATACTTTGATTAATAATATTAATATTGATCCAGTCTGAGGGAAGAATAATGCCAATAATACTAGAAGATGCAGCCTCAAGAATATTAGGTATGTTCACGTACAAATTTATTCTTATTTTGGTCTCATTCCAATCTTTAGCGAAATAAAAACACTCTAGGCTCTTTGTCCTGGTAATATTTACCTCTAGATATGTTTGTGAATTGTTTTTCCAAGATGAACTTTCATATGCAGTAAGAGTAAAGTTTCCTAGTGTTGAATCAAAAGATAATGAACCATTACTAGTAAAAATCGATGTTTCTCCTATTGAATAGTTAATTGGAGGACAGGGAAGTAATGATGTCAAATATTCTAAATTATTTATGTCTAGAGTTAATTTGTATTCTGGAATAAATGTAATCATATAACAAAAGAGAGTTTCAAGACTTGAAAATTTACTATACTCTTCTGAAAAAAAGTATGTTGAAATTAATTTTGTAATATTGTATGAAATGTGTCTCCAACCAAAAGGTGCTGTTTCATTACATAAAATATAGAGAAAGTCGGATCCATTGGGTCGTGTGACATTTTCTTCAAGAATTTCTCCAAGGTTCCCACCAAAATCTGACAAAATGAATGTTATTGAACCATTATTATACCTGAATTCTAAACCTAAAGTATGTGGTGAATTTATTAGTGCAGGTGTTAAAAAGGGGATTCTGAAATCAAAAGAAATAATAGTGGGATAATTAAATACATCTGGATTTGATGATACAAGAAATTCTGTATTAGTTATTCCTGAAGCAGGGGTTTCAACATTTTCAGAAAAATTTAAGCGAAAGACGTTAGTATTTTCCGAAAGAATTGTAGATACGTTAACATCTCCATAATCAGGTTCGATATCATTTTGCCATTTATTACCGCTACTATTCCCAGTGGAAAAAATCTGAAATGAGGAATTTATTACTTCTGACTTAATGGAAACATTTGTGTATGAATTTGAGACCAAGTTTTTCATTTGGTGATTTTTTAAATTGAACTGAGTACCCTGTTCTACATAATATTGTATTTGCTCAATTCAATT
>Ga0209636_10004935_pt1 | contig 13622 bp, 8 predicted proteins | sample DeeMarSWOR152_54_FD_187464 | JGI IMG/M metagenome (GOLD analysis project Ga0209636, IMG submission 187464) | Marine sediment microbial communities from White Oak River estuary, North Carolina - WOR-1-52-54 (SPAdes) (version 2) | ecosystem: Environmental > Aquatic > Marine > Intertidal zone >...
TAGAGCCTAAAAACAAAGGTTTGACTATATTCATCAGTACCACCATCTAGCTGCCAGTAGAGGTAGTTTGGCGTAATATCTTCTCCGTCCCAAACTCCATCACCCCCGCCTTCAGGACCATCGTCTGTCCATACGGAAAGATAATAGGTATCATTTTTTGTAACATATGCATCAATTGTGAGCGAGTGCCAAAGTATCTCTGTCGAGCATAAGAAACTGCCACTGGCAATAGTAGTACCGGCAGTCTTACCCCAGTTAGTAGCAAGCCTCCAGTTAACATCATCTGCCCACTTCTGACGTCCGATCCGCACATCTATCTTAGAAATATAATTACAGGGGGCTTTAAAACCGAGTGCGGTATCACCTTCCTCATTGAAAGATACTTGTTCCTCCCCATCCAATTGAGTATAGTTGAGTTGTAAACAGTGGCCACCATCGATATCCCAACCCGAGTAGGTGCCGCTATCGAAATCATATCCCCATAACAAATCGACGGGATATACCTGATTTTCGTCTTCGTAATCATTATAAAACTCGCTATTTAGCGTGAAATTGTCCAGATAAGTATACGGTCTATAAAGGCTTACATTCCAGAAATTGTAATATGATAGAGGGATCGTTTCATTCGCCACCCGAATGGTGCCGTTGACCGGTTCGAACCACATATTGCTGGTATCATCCTGCATTTCTGCGGGTGTCAAAACAGGTGTTTCCGCATAATAGGTTTCCCATGATTTCGTCTGCGGGTTGTATTGTTGTTTCGCTTCTCTTTGGTTCATTGCAACAGGTGCTGCACCTAGATAGTTAACCAGTAGTTGCACTACATAGGAATCCTCCCAATCCTCCTCGAAATCGCCACGTGTATATAAATTGACAACAAAACCAACTGCATCCTGGCTGGCTTGAAACACGATGTTTTCGGCTTGATTATTTTCATCAAGCGTATATGCCTCGTAGTAGAGTTTTAGTTCACGAAGTTTCTGGGTATCGATAGCATAACCCTCATCATATTGATGAAAATGCATCTCAGTAAGGTATTTGGTGCCGTAAGAGGTCATTCGTTGAGAGGATAAACCATTAATTTCAAGGTATGGATTGAAATCAAGAAGATTTTGAGCGAGGTTAGGACAGTGTATAGGATCGGTGTGATTAAACACCCCATAATACTGCATAGGATCAGGACCGTAATTGACAAGAGTTCCTCCACCTTCTAGCCAAACTTCCAATTGAGAATCAATTCTATTTGTTACTCCATCGTTACCACCAAGGATGTCAAGAGGCAATGCACCCATAGTGTTAATTAAAATCCCGCTTTTTTCCTGCATAATGTACTGTGAGAGGGTGCGAGCTCCTACTATAGTTGAGGAGATGCCAGACTTGCTCAATCGATCTTGTAAAAATAAGGCGGTTTTAAATGATTCTTTTTTATCCATACCGTCAACTGTTGGGTAGTTGGGGTCGTTGTAGATATAAACGTCTTTAGGATCAAGGAATTGATATCCTCCGATTTCGGGGTACTCTGGACCATTTCCTTCGCGAACACATTTAGAAAGAAATATCATGCCAGGTTCGTCAGCTCGAATCACCAGATATGATGCAAGAAAATGTTTATAATCTTCGAGGTATTCAGGATGATTTTTAATCGCGTCATCCCATTCATCAAGCGATTGTGTATCATTCCCGACTAGATTTGTTGCGTGATTATAAAGTGCGTCCGTCGCCAGATCTTCACCACTGCCTTCCCCACTTGAACTTTGCTGGTCAAGAGTTGAGTTGATTCTCACGATTTCATAGCGATAAATACCTGCATCTCGATGGATGCTTCTCACCCCTGATGGATAGAACCATAAATGGTAACCTTCCATCATCAAGTCATCTTTGAGAGAAGGAAGCATTAATGTTGAATGCCCCGATTCGAGGTAACAGTATGCGATAATAATGGGGATGATTGCACGCCGTATCCATTTAAGAAGATCCTTGAATATCCAGACTTCTAAATCTTCTGAGAAGAACATCCATAGAAAACCAGGAACTACAAATGAATCAGCGGTCGTCCAATTAGCAGTGTTCCATTCATTACTATCAGCTGATTGATAGTCAGCGTATATCGTCAGTGGATTAATTAAAGCACCTAGGATATCAAAAGCATTTTCAATTATATCAACAAATACAAAGAATATCCAAATTAGAATAGGGACTATTTCTAGAAGGTATGAAATTATTGTCCATAAAACTTTTCCTATGTTATCGTAAGCAAATTTTGAGATCTCTTCAACATCGAGATCAATGCCTCCAGAACTCGTGATACGTTTTTTATCTCGTGTGATCTCGTCAATGGGGGTTATAAAAATATCCATGATATCTTCGCATAGTAACTGTTTTCCGTTCTGTATGTCTGAAACGATTTCCTCATAATGAGGGCTTGAGGTTGAATCTCTCCAGTCACTTGCAGCCCAACTTTGATGCCTTTTAATTTCCATCAACATACCGTTAAGGATTTTCGTTTTTGTTTTAAACTGGTCAATGAAATTCGTTAACCCTGCGATGCCGACCTTTACCGATAGATGCTCAGCTAGTTTGTCAATTTTTGCTTGTCCTGTCGACGGGTCTTCTTCGCATAATCCACTCAACCATTCTTGGCGATTAATTGTTAATGGGAGCCCTTCACTGTCCCAATCACTCCAAGTTGCATCCATATAACCTGTCGTTTCACCATTCAGAGCAGAGTCATCGGTAAAGTCAAACCAAGGCACAATACCGACCGCAAAAAACTTAGCAAACATTTCCCAGTTTAATGGACCCGTCCACCCAAAATCTTTGTAAGAACCACTTGGTTCATACACATACACATCTTGAAGTCGTTTCCAATCATCGAGACTTGCAGATGGAAATCCGCTACTACCTGTGGTTGTGTAGGCAGCGCCTCCTGGTAAATATTCATAACCTTTGAGTATCCTTCCCCCCCTCTGACTCTCACCGTGAGAGATTGTAAGACCTGGATAATACATATTCTGGTCAGAGGCAAAGACTTTGTCATTAGCGTAATAATAATCATCATTCTTTGATTTATCATTATGAATGCGGGAATGAGTTCCGTCGGCTATACAAATCTGGTACACTGGTCTATAAGCTGGATAGGCGATCCATGGAGGCAAGGGCTTGCCCTGACTATATTTAAAGAAAGATACGTGGCTATCCGTATCTTCTTGATATAACGCGTCAGTAATTGTGCCACCACCTCGGACGGCAGCTATTGATCGTCCTGCAGGACATTGTGTGCCAGGTTTTGCCACAAAACCATAAGGTTCAAAGAAGATATTTCCTTCGGAAGTTCTACCGTATGCCGTCCACCTGTATGGAGAGTCATACCAGATAGAATTTATTTCTCTTATCGCCTGCGCTTTAGTCAGTCCTTCATAAGTGCTGCGCTGATTAACGGTACCACTATAAATCGTATTAATGTTATCTAACATTTGAGATTTGCTTAGAGGAATCGTGCCATAAAGCATCATAATATTCTGTCGAACGGCAATTTGTCGCTTGAAAGTATAAGGTATTAGTTGATTGAAGATATCAAGCAGGTTTTCATGGACCGCTAGATTCAGTCTTCCTTTCCATGAATCTTCAGCTTTTGTTGAAACGATGTGTTGAGTATAGGTATTACCACCTGCAGGTGGTCGTAGACTCTCATGATACATTTCAGTCAATTTAGCAGTTCTTCGAAGACTGGGTAATGTATTTGTGAACCAGTCACGATCCAACACCCCGTTTATTGGATCGTTACTTGTTCTTTCTACGCCACCATAGGTACTGCCTGGATACCCGCTCCTTACCTTTATTGCACAACCGAGAAGTTGGTAGTTTAAATTCTCGGTATGCCGAAGGTCTTTGAACCCAGCCTCACCTGCTTTCATAGATGAAAAAACCCTAGTGAAGAAATTCATTTCACCAGCATTCTGAGCCAATACAAGATCGATTGCATTACATGTGGGGGCTCCTCCTGATCTGTATGTTATTGTCTTATGGGTAGTTCCATACTTATAAAAAGTGGGGATGTGTAAGTTTTGTTTTAAATCTGCCCATTCACTAACTTGACTTTGTGACGTATCATCCCAGAAATCTGTAAACGAGCGCTCAGCGGTCGCGCCACTAGACGCCGAAAATACATCGGCTGGAACAAAGAGACCCAAATAACTCCATAATGTTACTAAACTACCTATAACTTTACCCTTGCCGTGAGAATCACTTGCTTCTGCCTCTTGTATTTTCCTAATTTTATCTGGATCGTTCCATATCTTCAAAAAGTTTCTTGGATCATTAATCCCCCAGAGAGCGGGATATACTACCACAAAAGACGTAATCTCGTTGCTTGGATTCAGGTTACTGCTTTGCGAAGTTAGATAAGTGTATGTTTGTCCTGGATTCATTGGATGTTCGGCCGTTTCTTGCAATGAAAAACCAGATATAATCAAAGCTAAATACAGTGGCAATTTCAACATTTTACCAAAATCTGCACCTGTTAGTGTTTTCTCTTCTCTGCCGTCCATGTAAGTGAGATCGGGATTATTTCTCAGATCACAATTAAATATCCTGCTAAGTGGATATATGAAGGCGTCGTGATTGCCATGAAGTTGATAATAAATGGGCATTTCTACCCATTCAGTCAACAACTTCCTCCCTACCTTTCCTGCCTGTCTTTTAAAATTGCTTAAACCATCAGCATAACTGGCAATACCGCTCGTTTCAGTTAGGAACATTCGACGAAACTGATTTCGTAGGTGTCGTGAAGTTTGATAAGAATTAATAATGACTGAACTTGCATGGGTATCATCAATGAAATTTAATATCTCATCAGTTGACGTTGCTTTAGGATATGTAGGAGTAATACCCATATCACTACCGAACTCATCTTCCAGCATAAAACTACCGATCAGTTGCCATATTTGTTGCTCCACTAACGATCCAAGTTGGAGCACATGTACGCTTGACCCCTCTTCAATCGCCCAACTAGCTGCGTTTTCTGGATTAAAACCTATAATCCAGACATGGGTATACAACACGTTAAAAAGCGGGTTTTCGCTGCAATAATCCAGATACTCGAACAATGCTTCGTCCAGCCGACACTGGTTCTCCTCTTGATCATCCACGAACTCGACAACAATGCCAGCATCTGTTACCGTACCAGTATCAATATCCATATTACCATCCATGTCATGGAGGAATACAAAATCTATAGGTAGATCTCCACCTTCGATCCAGCGCCAAAACATCGTCCCTCCAAGCAGTTCGGGATCGAGATCAAAAGCAGTCGAGTTGATTAGTTGTTCAATTATAGCCCCTGCCATTGTTTTCTTGGCAAGATCCCTAGTAATATCATCTACCAGATTGTTAGTCAGCACTTTGTGGTACGCATTTAAAAGTTTGATATTTAGATGGGTAGTTACGCCCATACCTTCAAAGGCAACCGTCCTCTCATGAGTTCCTGAATTCGCATCACCGAATGCTTCCAATTTGTCCACAAAGGATGCAGACACCTCGTCTGAGAAACCTTTGGCGATCTTCACGTAGTCAGGAGCAAAACGAATACTCATCGAGTCGGATGATGTTAAAAGGTTACGAACATATTCTTCATAGAATGACATATTCGGGGGCGGTCGATCTATATCGGTATCATTGAATAAATCAATTTCACCGATCTTAGCGACATATTCGATATACTCTTTCTGCATTATTCCAGGATCTCCAGGCATCTCGGGTTTCGGCACCTGCCACCCTCCCGTTACCACCGGGAGGAGTAGCACCGAAGCAAAAACAGCAATCGCAATATACCATCGTGCCCGATCCCATTGGCGATCCAATTCACTATACATACAGAATACACCGAATATTTTAGAAAGTTGAGTCCTTACTACGCATTTCAACTTTATATACGGATATTTACACGATATTGCAAAATCGTTCCCTCCAGCATTTCTTATTCATATAATGTAGAATACAATGATTCAAACAAAAAGTATCTTCGGTAGATGTTCTATAGTCATGACCATCGCATTCGTCTTCAGGCAAGTATTCGTGGTAAAAATCCGATAGTTGAAAATTATCGTATTATGATATTGCAAACTCAGTCTTTATTTAACATAAAGCATCTCAACACCTATGTCCTTTAACAATAACTTGCAATCAACCATTTATTACTCGATCTATGTTTTTAAGAATTGCATATTAGCAAACAACTGATTTGCTGAAATAATGATAATATAAAAAAGGAGTTCTGTGTGAAATCTGCACCATAACCATGTTAGAAAACCGATATCTCTACAACATTTGAAGAAATATACTCATGGTGATATCTGGCAAATTATCCTTTTTAATTGATACCTTTATAAATACCCTTTCAACAATGAGTTATAGAGATAGTTTCAGCTACCTGTATCATGACAATTATCTCACAGGATAGTGAATATGATAGAGCATATGCTATTTGATCCCGAATCAGAACATCATTATCGACAAGGTACAGAGTTTTTCGAGGAAAACTTGCTGTGGCAGGCTATCCAGCAGTACCAACAGGCGATAACGATTGATCCTTCACACTACCTCGCGTGGCTGAACATGGGCGTCGCCTATGGTAAACTCGGAGAGTTGGAAGATGCCAAACGGTGTTTTGATAGGGCCGCAGAGCTTAATGACGTAGAACAAATCGATGATGAATTATTGCTCGATAACATGGGCATGGTCTATCTTGCCCTCGGTGATGCAGTAAAGGCAGTCACCTTCTTTCGTTTGGCAGCAGCCATCGATGAAGATGATGAACAGATTCAACGCAACCTAAAACTTGCTCTCAGCAAACTGGATCATGCCATCAAGGTTACATCGCCACCTACTGAAAAAACACTTGAATGAACAAAAAGGATTTATCGAACTATTCGTCATCTTATTCAAACAACCACTTCTTTTAAACAGAAAGTCTATTCGTTAGATCGGATAAGTGATATGCTCTATAAGAAGTCATCTTTGAAAAACTCTACCAAGAATCATTCTTTCAGATATCGGTTCAAAAAAAAACATAGAAAAATTATGTCCGATTATTTCTCTTTAAGGTCCGCTTGAGATCATCCACTCTTTTGGTACTGATTCCCATTGCCTTACTGACCTGATTTCTTGTTCTCCACTCGCATTGTTGATGACTCTGGATCAGGATACACACCGCTGCCGACACTCGTGCATCAAACCCCTTGAGTATATCCTTATTATCATTGTAAAACTGAAGACAGTGTTGTTCCGCTTCCTTGCTCAATGTCAATTCCTTGCAACCTCGACGTATGAACCCTTCCACAGATTGAGGAGGGATGTAGTGCATAGTAGCATATGTGTTATATACACGGCGCACGTCCTTCTTGTTCTCTCCGAATCGCACACAGACATCATCGAGAGTTATCGCCAGTTTCTGCTTTCGTAACACCCCATAAATAATACCTGCAACCACCGTTTTAACCCCTCGCCCCTTTAATCCAAACTTTTTCTTGAAATGCCTGAAATCATAAGCGATCTGTGTCACGGTGTTTTCAGTACAATCTTCTATGATCCCGGTCTCGACGAGAAGGTCTACGACTTTACCTTTTACCCGTAACCGTTTGCTTGTATATCTTTGATATTCTATATAGGTGGAAAAACCCTGTTTATCGGCGATATGGTTCTTATAGTCCTTCCAGGAAGTGAATCCTCGTTGCTTGAGATCCCATTTATTTCTTTGGGTAATTATCTGGTCGTATGATACATTTGTTTCTTTACTCACGTCCTTTGGTTCCCACCCTTGATCGAACATGGAAAAAATTAAGCTTTTCTCCTCATCTGAGAGCTCAGAGTATGACATCATATCACATTCAAGATAATAGTATGCGTGAGTTGCGTATCTCACGTTCCAAATAATAAAAACTTCAAAACACCTTAAAGAACTTTTTTGTAAAAAGTATCAATTTTACCCAGACAAATGAAAGTATTCGACATTCAAAACCAGTCGTTTTTATAAAAATGAAGGTAGGAGAAACGAAGTCCCATTACGTTTTCTAAGTTCTGTGCATCATCAAATATACCAAACCATAGGCAATTTGAAACGTCTATTAACTCTTCATAGATTGATGCTTCTTTCAATAGAAAAAGTATTCTCCAAAGAGATTATAAATCCAGATAGTTTAATACAGAGTGGGGTAAGGCGAAGGGTGGCTAACGGATCGTGTTATCTGAGGAAACTCCATCCACCACGTAGACACTCGGACATCGGAAGATGTTCGCCGAGAGGCGGAGCTCTGGAGCAGAAACGACACGTCCACTTGCAAAATGACAAGGATGCGGCTGAGGGGCGTATAGGAGAGTTTTACGCTCTGAGAAGACTTCGGTAACGAGGTTCGAGTTAACCCGTTGAGGATGCGAGTGGGATCGATGAAACGGCCAACTCCGAGGGTGCAAGTCTAAATAGGCTATTGATGACACGTCTGTGACGAGATAGCGGGTAAGACGCATAGTTGGATGCCACCAAAGGATGTTTCAATATCTGATAACATCCTTAACAAAAGATGGGTTACTCTCGCCATACCCCGATATTTGTTTCATAAGGTTTCTTGTAATCGTTTCTCTTTGCTGTAAAAGGCGATATCATTATCGGCACGAGCTTTCCGCAAGAAACACTCGCATTGATATCCATCCTTGCCAAGATGGTGACAACGCCAACCGTCACCCTCTTCTATGTGAGATTCCAGAGGATGTTCACACACGCAACAAATCTCTTCAATAACATTTTCAGAAGTTACCAATGATATCATCACAAAAAGTTAACCTTATTTTCTGGATAAATGAGACTCAGTTTTTTTGTATTTTATGCTAGTTCACTAGCATCATAATCAGAATATTGATATTGCAAAATCATTCTTTTCCATATTGAAAAAACACATTTTTCCAAATATAATAGAACCATCATTGATCGAATAGCAATTAGCGTCATGGTGTAACCTAGAAGAAACTCATAAGATGAGTTCAATGACTTCGGTTCATACAAACTCAAAAACCTGTACCCTGAAAAGTTAATTCATTAAGGGACTTTCAATCATCATCGATTACAATCATTAATTATCAAGCCATTGAAATCGATCCATGTTCCAAACAAGCTATTGTTTTTTATTATGTTTTTGTAAGTGCTTCCTATTATGAGGGAAAACTCAATCGTATTCATTACTTAGTTTTTTGAAAAATTAGACAGTAATGATGATGCACATTAGAGATGTAGGAAGTGGGGAATCCATGCAGTCCCACTGACTTGTTAGCCTGACACCAAAGTTGCTCTCGTTTCAACTCAAAGAATCGCCCGAGTGCCAGACCTAGATGCCAAGCAAGGGGATACACCTGTTTGTCCTCAGTATTCCGAAGGTTTTGTACGATAATGACCAGAAATCCGCGATCTCGTAACAACTTATGGATCTGTCTGAAGATCGCCACTAACCCGTATAGAAACTCTTGGTAATCGTCAACCAATTCTAGATTTCGTGGATCATCTCCATAGTCGGTCGGCAGTCCAGTCGCGATACGATCTTTAGCTTGTGTGTCACATCTACCCGTCCCCGAATCACGAAGTATTTTCCAATAAGGTGGCGAAGTGATACACAAATCCAGTTGCGGTATATTACCAGCGAAATGAGAATTAAGTAATGAGGTTAGTTCTCGGGCGTCACCGTGGATAACCTCTTGCCAAACAGGTTCAATCAACGTGGTCTGAGTAAGTTGAGTCCGGATGTATTCAACCCATCCTTCATTCAACTCTATTCCTATACCATTCCTTCCCAACCCTCGAGCTGCATAGAGCGTGGTACCACAACCACAGAATGGATCAAACACGGTCTGTTGTTTTCGTGAAAAAAGTCGTATAAATCGCCTAGGAATTTCAATCGGGAACTTGGCTGGATGCGTTAACTCCCTTTCAGTACGGGGTTTGGGGTTGATAATAAACCAACTCTTGGTAAGTTTTGTCCATGTCTTGCCATCCAAGTCATTGATCCTATTCGCTTCCTGTAACGACAATGTCTGCGACATTCCATATCTCCCGTCAACTTGACATCACGCTTTCAATCGTTTCGAGTTGTATCTTGTCACGATCCACGATTTTACTGAGCATCTCGGTACATTCGAGTATTATAGCTTGTTTTACTTGTGAAACACGCTCGATCTCTGCTATCGAGAGTATCTCATCCCCATCACTTCCAGCGAAACATAGTGCGCTCGCTGCCAGTTCATCCACTTTCAACTTCTTCTTCGTCTGTTTCACAATTCTCAATAAGATGCCACGCTGGATGCTCTCTTTTATCACTTGTTGAGCCGTCCATACCGTATTATCAGTTACATCCATTCCGCTGGTGATACCCTTTAGATTTCTCAACGCTAAGCATTCCTGTAATTCACAGTTCATCTCCACCATCGTTTTCTGGGAATCTTCTAGCGACATTCCAGGTAACTCTGTCAATATAGGAAGACCTCTCGGACCAGTAGGTAGTTTGTTGTAATCATCCTCCGTGATTTGTAGTTTTGATCTGTTGTTTGTAGGTTCAATGGCAGCATCAGAAGGCAATGTATGCACAGGGTCATCCTGCGGGGATTTAGTTTTCACCAAAGACACCAACATACCCTTGATATCACGAAGATCTTCGGTGATGTTGTTGCCGTTGCCAATATTGACTAATGGCGGTGCTGGATTATTTGTTGCAGGAGGTGGAGCACTCGGCACCGCAGGCAGGTTCGTGTTATTTCGATTCTCGACGGGTTCGATGACTTCGTTGATCCGTAAGATCACGATATGGGGCTTGCGTCCACGACCTGTGTAACTCTCGTCCTTTACTATATCTATAGGAAGGATGCCTTCATCCTTGATTTGTTTAACCGCTTGACTACAATGTGCCTTATGTTTATTAATTAATTTAGGCAGATCCTTGAGGTAGACCTCATTTCCATTCTGACGTAAAATCAAGTGTAGGCTCTTGGCAAATTCTATAATTGTGGACGGTTTCGGCATATCTAGGACCTACCAATGTATAATACTTCTTGTGTGAATTGAAGATTGATGATCGGAATACGACAAATAAAAAAATGGTGGGTATGGGATGTTAGGCAAGCGCAATGGGATGAACCTCAATCATGTTAGGTGATATGAACTGATCCAACAGATGCACGAGGTATCCTTGTTGGTCGGACCAATCAACCATCAACATTTCGATGAGTTGTTGTACAAAGGTTTCATCGTAGGTTTTCTTAGTGACGACCACCAAGAGGTTGCTGGAGATGGTATCTCCTTGAACTGACATCGTACCATCGCTAGGGGTTTCAGTCGTGACCGTTCTGCCGAAAATATATTCGTTTGGTTCCTCCATTTTGAATTGGCCTCTGTTGACTCCCATCATATAGAAACTAATGAAATTCGTGGGGTTCATGATGACCTCGTTGAAATCGGTATCTACATCGAAGATTCGGTTTTCGGCAAGCACTGGACCTTTAACTGGATCGAACTCGATTAGATAAATCGCCTTTATACCGTACTCAATAGGGTCAACCTCCGACCATGCATCGACTATTGAGGAATTAAACCCGAGTTCGTCAACGGCAATATTCTGTGGTAGTTCACCTGTGTAACTACTTTGCAGATCAATCATCGGATCAAAATCCTCAGGTTTACGAATGAAGAAATAATACAAGCAAAATGCTATTACCCCACTCGCACAGATAGCCATCACAAGCCCGATTAACTGCATTCCTGGAATCGCCACCGGCAGCGTTATACTGATACCACCATGATGTACCGTGACGTTCATCTTGATGGTCACGTTCTCCTTGATGTCGCCTCGATAGAAGACCAAGCGAACGATATAATCTCCATCTTCGAATGATTTCATTGAGAAACTCGCCACCCCGTTTTCATCGGTAACGATCGTGGTATGGTAGTCGCCTTTAGTTAGTGCGTGTAAGCCTGAAGATGTCACATTACCCTCTCCTTGGCCTTCGATATAGACATCGATGGACACTTCTGCAACCCCCGTGCCATTCGCGTGGCGTAGTGTTACCGATATAGTTGAATTTGCTCCATTAATTATCGGATTCTCGTCGTATTCGATATCGATGGGTTCACCGACTCTCACCGTCTTTTTAATGGTTTCGACTATCGCATCAGGAATAGAATCAATTTTTATTTTGACCTCATATTCTCCAATCTCGTCTGGGGTTATGTTTGTTTCGATAGAGCCATCTTCGTCCGTTTTCTCACTTATCAGCAGTTCACCGTCGAAGTATATAGATACTTTAACTTGTATAGGTTCTCCATCGTGATCCTTGATGGTAAGTTTAATGTCCAATGTATCGCCTAGTTCTATCCCAGTATCAAGATCAAGGTCGATGTCTGGTTTGTACTTAACCTTTAATGTCGCTGTCTTAGTTTTTGATTCCGTTACGATCTTAATGCGTTGACTTCCTAGTTCATCTTGGACTTTCATTTTCAACTTTACCTCACCGTCATCATTGGTAGTATCTTCATCTTGCAGTTCCCATTTTCCATCCACTTCAGCATAGAGTTTGACCTTAATATCATCCATCGGTTCACCGTCCTCTGTGACCTTTACTTTGACTGTATGATCTTTGTCCATTTCAACCGTAGTATCACTCAGTATCTCGATTGACGTGCCCTCTGGAGTAGGATCATCTTGGCCCGAAAGAATAGTGGTTGGTTGTTCCAGCGTACTTAATCTAATAACGCCTGATCCATCATCCTTAGTAGCAATGATTTTGATGGTACCAACTCCCACCTGTGCGTCTGAGGGGATAACACATGAAATCGTCACCTCTCCAGCTTGAATCCCTGTTTGAGTGACACCTTCACCGATCAATACATCGTTTAAGTAGACTTGGACTATTACATCGCCCACACCAAAGAGAGGATTCTCTGCATCTTTGATGTCGACGAACAGATCGAATGCCTCGTTTTGAATGTAGGAGTCGCTGATGGTAGTAATGATATTCATGTTATCCACGAACACCGTTAGTTGAGTCGTCTCGGAGACACAGGGGAGATAGTATAACATCCCTCCAAAATCCGCGTAGACCGTTTGCACTTCACTTGGCTTATAGGTAAAGGTGAACGGTAGTTCCGCAATGCCTTGAGTATTGGAAACGGTCGTTCCCACTATACTGCCATTGAGATAGAACAAGATCGATTGTCCTGAGATCGGATTCCCAGCTTCGTCAAGTAAGGTGGCTCTGAATATTACGGTATTGCCCTGCGTAACCTCGGTTACTGGATTGTCCTGGTCATCGACCACTTCCAAGGTAAGCGATGGGTTAGAATAAATCGTGATAGTGTTTGTATCAGAATCGGGATTATAGAACCCAAAACCAGCAAATTCCACCTGTACGCTTACGTCACCAAGTAGAGTATTATCAACTGTCCAAGTATACGTCGCATACCCTGAGCTATTTGTTATTGCACTTCCTAGAAATTGACCATCAATGAGAAAGTCTATGGTGTAACCTTCCATTGGAATACCTGCATCGGTCAGTTCCGCCACCAACGTAATGATATCGCCACGTTCTCCTGTAGT
>Ga0209636_10004937_pt1 | contig 13618 bp, 15 predicted proteins | sample DeeMarSWOR152_54_FD_187464 | JGI IMG/M metagenome (GOLD analysis project Ga0209636, IMG submission 187464) | Marine sediment microbial communities from White Oak River estuary, North Carolina - WOR-1-52-54 (SPAdes) (version 2) | ecosystem: Environmental > Aquatic > Marine > Intertidal zone >...
GAAAGACCAGAGCATCGTATTCAACTAAGCCTTTCTTCCTGGCCAGCTCGTTAAGATGCACGACCTCAGCCTTTACGCCTAAGTCTTCAAAAGATCTTTTCGTCTCGGCGTCGCAGTTAGTGCCGCCCACTCGGACTACGCATACCTTCATGTCTGGCTTCTTCATTCCTCAACCCCCAAAAGGCCCCTTCCAAGCATCCATCAAGTCCCGCAGGCTTGCCTCAACAACTCGTCTTCCATCCAAGCCGTAGACGGAAAGGCTCCGTTCCTTCTTGACTCGGCCGACCAACGAGCAGAACGTGCCTTCTGCTAGAGCCTCGAAGTCTTCCTTCATGTCTTCCTGAACCTCAACTAGGAACCTGCTGTTAGACTCTGAGAACACGATGTGGTCGTTTCTTAGGTTGCTGTCAGATCTGGACACATTGCTCAGCTCAAGATCCAGACCGTAGCCGCCGGAAAAAGCCATCTCAGCCGCCGCTATGCCTAGCCCTCCCTCAGAGATATCGTGGCAAGCTCGCACCCATCCCGCGTCGATAGCGCCGGTTACCATGGCGATCGTTCTCCTAGCCTCATCAAGCCTTACTTGTGGGACTGCCCTTCCAACGAAGCCCCGCAGCTTGTGATACTCTGAACCTCCCAGCTCGACGTGCGTCTGGCCTGCAAGGTAGACGAGGTCTCCAGGCACCTTCAAGTCCATGGAGACCGTCCTTCGGATGTCTGGGATCACTCCGACCGCCGTGATAAGAAGCGTCGGCGTGACCGGCCCAAGAGGCGATTCGTTGTAGAGGCTGTCCTTGCCGGAGATGAATGGGGTCTTGAAGCCTTTGGCGAAGCGGTAGCAGGCCTCGCAGGCCCTAACAAGAGAGCCGAGTCTGTCAGGTTTCTCAGGCTTTCCCCAGACGAAATTGTCTAGCAGCGCTATTCTTCGGCCTCCTACTGCGACATTGTTTCTTATCGCCTCCTCTATGGCGGATGCAGCCATCCAGTATGGGTCGATCTTGCCGTATTCGGGGTTCATCCCGCAGGAGATCACCAGGCCCTTCCACGAATCATCCAAAGGCTTGATGACAGCTGCGTCACTGGGTCCATCGAACTTCCCGCATAGAGGTTTCAGAGCCGTGTTACCCTTAACCTCATGGTCGTATGTTCTTATGACGGCTTCCTTACTCGCCACGTTAGGTGAAGCCAGAATCCTGAGGAGATCGTCCGTTAGGTCTTTGGGTTCGTCAAAGTGTGGTTCGGCCCATGCGGGGACCTTCCATTCGGCGAACCTTCTGATCCTTGGAGGACTGAAAAGAAAGCTCATGCCCAATTCGGCAACTAGAGAGCCTTCATAACTGATTCGGAGGGTCGCGTCTTCGGTCAGCCTGCCAATCGATGTAGCCTGAACATCCTCAGATCCAAAAATGCCCAAGACTCTTTCCAGGTTACTCTCTGGAACAGTGATCAGCATCCTCTCTTGAGACTCTGAGATGTAGATCTCCCAGGGAGGTATGTTCGGGTACTTCAAAGGAACCTTTTCCAGTTCGACGAAGGCTCCGCATCCGAATCTGTGAGCTGTCTCACCTACTGCGCTTGAGAGGCCTCCTCCACCGAGGTCGGTTATCGAGGAGGCTAGTTCAAGGTCTCTTGTCGCTATGATTGCCCGCTTGAGCTTCTCCTCTTCGATCGGGTTCGCAATCTGTACGGCTGGTCTCGAGACTTCCTCGGATTTCTCCGTGAGCTCCAATGAGGCGAAGGTGACGCCATGGATTCCGTCTCTACCGGTTCTGCCGCCAGCTAGCACTAGGTGGTGACCGGGCTTGGCGTTCTTTATGTACTTCTTGATCGGGAGGGTTCCTACGCATCCGCAGTAGACTACGACGTTTCCCGTGTAGCTCTCGTCGAAGTATATGGCTCCGTTGACTGTCGGAATGCCCATATTGTTTCCATAGTGGCCGATACCAGCGACGACTCCTCTGAAGACATATTTAGGGTGTTTCACGCCTTGCGGCAGCTTACTGAAGTCATAGTCTAAAGGTCCGAAGCCAAGTACGTCTGTGCAAGCTATGGGGTCAGCCCAGACGCCGAGGATGTCCCTGATTACGCCGCCGGTTCCGGTTGCAGCTCCACCAAACGGTTCTATTGCTGACGGGTGGTTGTGTGTCTCAACCTTTGCGGCGATGGCGGTTTCTCCTTCGAAGTGGACTATGCCCGCGTTGTCTTCAAAGACTGAGATGCACCATGGCTTGTTGAGTTCTCTGGTTGCTTTGACGATGTAGGTCTTCAACAGAGAGTTGATCTCTTTTCCTTCGGGCGTGACTATGGTCCCCTTGAATGTCTTATGGAAACAGTGCTCCGACCATGTCTGGCCCAGGGTCTGGAGTTCGACATCAGTCGGGCTTCTTTGCGCCTTTGCATAATGTCTCTTTATGGTCTTCATTTCTTCGAGATTGAGAGCCAGACCGAGTTCTTCGCTTATCTGGACAAGCTGTTCATCACTCGCCTCCAGGATGTTTACCTCATAAAGCTCGAACGGGAGATCCCTCTTGACGTAGGCAGACTGGCTCATCGGGCTTCCTCTATCTGGAAGGTGTAGTCGTCTTTGACTGGGTTTGCGAGGAGTCTTCTGCACATCTCTTCGACTTGTCTCTTTGCCTCCTTAAGCGAAGGTGCTTCGAGATGCACCTCGTAGACTTTGCTTACCCTAACGTCCCTAACCGGATAGTCCAGTTCCACGAGGGACTCTTTTGTGGTCTCTCCTTCAGGATCGGAGTGCCCAGGCTTCAGACCGACCTCAACTCTTGCAGTGTATTCCATAGATATGAAAAAAGCCCCAGTCAATTAAAGCTTTTTAACAGGAAAAAGTGAAAGCATTCTGAAGGCTTGACCTGTGGCACATGAGCGGCGCCGCGCGGCTTCTAGTTTGTCTTCGCCAGTTTGCTCATTAGCCGGTCGTACGCTCCTCTGTCTATCGGGAATGAAACGGCTCTTCCTTCGAAGGATGAGAGGATTATGGCGTTCACAATCTCCAGCGAGGCTCTGCCTTCTTCTCCATTGACGAGGGGTTCTCTGTCATCAAGTATCGCCTGAGCGAAATCCTTTATGACAGCCCCGTGTCCCCTCTCTTCGTCCACCTGTGGTTCAACGTCTACCCACTCAATCTCAGGGTGCCACTGCCAGACTTCAGGCACTGCGGCGTATTCTCTGACGGATTTGCCGAGGATGGCTCGTCTGACCTTTCCGTCTTCGCATATGAGTTTTCCTTTTTCGCCGCTTATCTCTAGTCTGGTCGTTGAGATGGGGTCCACGATGCCCACTTGGAGAATGCCGTGAGCGCTGTTTTCGAAGACGATTGTGGCGCTTGCCATGTCATCGACCTCGATGTTGTGGTACATCGTGCTGATCTGGCCTTGGAGCTGCTTGGGTTTGCCAGCGAGCCATTGTAGAAGATCGAGATCATGGATTGTCTGGTTGATCAGGGCGCCACCTCCTTCTGTGGCCCATTTTCCTCTCCAAGCATCTCTGTCATAATATAGCTGAGTCCTGAAGGTGCATGCTTCCATGCAGACTCTGTACATGGTTCCGAGCTCGCCGGTCTCTATGAGTCTCTTGATCTCGCGGTTGATGGGAAACGTTCTATACTGGAAGACTACGCCGAGCTTCAACCCTCTGGTTCTGGCGTTCTCTATCATCTCGTCTGCTTCCCTTACGGTCCGCGCCATGGGTTTCTCTACTAGGACATGTTTGCCGCTGTCAAGGGCTGTCATGGTCATGGGGTAGTGGAGAAAGTGTGGGGTGCAGATGGTGACGGCGTCGAGTTCCTCCAGCTTGAGCACGTCCCCGTAGTCTCTGTACCATCCTACGCCTTGTTCTGAGGCTACCGATCTACCTTCTTCCTCGTCTATGTCTGCGACGGCGAGGAGTTCAGCCTCATCGGTGGAGGCGATGCCCTTGATGTGGGTCCTGCCTATTCCCTTTACTCCGATGACTCCGAATCTGACTTTCTTCATTTCAGTTCACTATGCTATGTGGTGATCCGCTTTTGCCTTCGAGCGCCAATCTCTTCTAGGTTAATGCTCATCCTCAGTCTGGGCAGCTAGGGTGGAAAATGGTTTCCGATGCTTTATTTTAGTGGGGGATCTTGACGGGTTTGCCGGTTTCCATGGATTGGTTGGCTGCCAGTGTGACTTCCAAGGTCTTCAGCCCGTCCGCGTATGAACAGAGTATTCCTGAAGGGTCGTTCAGCCTAATGGCGTCGATGAACGAGTTGTCTTCTATCGCGAATATCTCGGGTTCTCCGGCAATCTCCTCTGGCTCCATCTTCGCCCGGAGCAGGCGCAGGTTGTGTTCCCAGCCGGAGAAGAGAGCGGTTGTCCTGTTTGCGTAGACGTTCAGAGTTACTCCTCCGCCTCCACCGTTTGCTGAGCATGATGCCCAGAGATTACCTATGGCCCCATCGGCAAACTTCAAGTTCACCACACAGGCGTCCTCGACGTTGTACTGGGGTGGAAGGTCCTTGTTGAAGCCTTTCGCAGGGAGCGCGTGCACCTCGGCTACCTCGCCGCAGAGGAAGCGCACAACATCAACTGTATGTGTTACCTGCTCATGGAATTGTCCCCCGCTCTTTTCTTTGACCACCCACCAGCTCCATATTGCGCCCTCGGGAGATGGACGCGGGGTTCCTCCTATCCAGCCGCCCAATACTAGGATGGGAGGATCCTCCCTGAGCAGAGCCTGGACCCTCTGGATGCCTTTCCGGTAGCGGTTCATGTAGCCGACGCTCGTTGAAAGTCCTTTATTCTCGGCAGCCGAGGCTATTCGCCTTGCTTGGTCCAAGTACAGGTTGAGCGGTTTCTCAACGAAGAAGGGTATGTCCCTTTCAACTGCTTCCATCTCTGATCCGTGGGCAAAGGGAGGCAGGCAGAAATACGCAGCATCCAGCACTGCATCCTCGAACATCCTCTTTGCTTCGTTGAAGACTTTCGCGCCTTTTTTTCCGTATTGCACCGCGACCTTCTTTGCGCGGTCCAAGTTGATGTCGCAGAAAGCGCTGAGCTCTGCGTGGGGGTTCTTGACCAGTCCTTTGAGGTGTGCTTCGGCGATTCCGCCGCAGCCGACGAATCCTACTCTGACCTTCTTGGCCAACTTGCATTTCCCTCCATTTCTCACATGAGACTTTTCAGATACTTTGCGGATTTGGGCAGTTCTTCCCGTGGGTCTCCTGGGACTCCGCATTCTAGAGCCATGAAGTTCTTGTATCCGGTCTTCTTCAAGACTTTGAAGGCTGATCTGAAGTCGGTGTGTCCGTGGCCTGGCAGGACTCTGTTGCTGTCAGCTAGGTGGATGTGAAGGACGTAGTCGGAAGCTTTTTTCAGGCTCGACGGGATGTCGGCTTCTTCGATGCTCATGTGGAAGAAGTCTGCCATGATCTTCACGCGTTCTCTGCCGGCAGCCTTGCATACGTCGACCGCTTGTTCAAGCCTTTGTATGAAATGGGTCTCATATCGGTTGAGGGGTTCCAAGAGCACGTAGGCGCCTACGTCATCGGCGTATTCGCCTAGAATCTTGCATTCTTCTATTAGAATCTGCTTCTCGACTTCTTTCACGTCGGGACGCCATGGATACAGATCTGGTATTTTTGGTCCGCCGAAGGTTGGGACAGTTATAACTCCGACGCCTCCGAGATCAGCGCACAGTTTAAGTCTCTCTCTTATTCCTTCTATCGCGGTCTCTCTTGCTTTTCGGTCTGAGCCTAGAAGGTCTCCGGGATAGCCGGCGCAGACAGTGCAGAATTCCACTTTTGATGTTTTCAGGGCTGATCTGATCTCTTCGAGCCGTTGGGGTAGGTCTCTGCCCCAGACTTCTACGCCTTCGTATCCGTATTGCTCCATGTTGTGGAGTTTTTCTGAGAAGGTTTCTCCAGGAACGAGATTATCTTGAACAGCTAGCTTCATTCTACCTCGCCCTTTCTCTTTTGAAGGTAGAAGTGTTTCTGGTAGATATATAAGATTTGGCGTCGTCTATGAGGGCGTCCCGCCTTTCTGCTAGAAGGGTTTTTGTCTCCAGAGTCTAATCGTTTCGAACCAGAGTATGATGCAGGCTGAGGCTCCGAATATTATTGCTGATAGGTGGTGGACGCCCCAGTTTGCCCCGTAGAGGGCTAGGTAGACGATGAGCATGGTTGAGAACCAGACTGAGTAGAAGAGGTAGCGGGGGATCATGTAGCTGCCTAGCCTCGTGAAGAACCTTAGTACTCCGACTTTGACCTCTCGGGTTAGAAAGTACTCTCCTCTGTCAGTCTTTTCAACTAGGCCTAGGGAGAGAAGTTTGTCTAGATGGTGGGCGGCCACGCTTGGGCTGGAGAAGCCGAGTTCGCGTTGGATCTCGCGGACGCCGACGGGCGCGCTTTGGGCCTTAAGCATAAACCAGTAGACGAGAAGGGTCTTTCCCTTCAGCTGGGACTCGATCTCAGCTAGAGATGTCTCACCCATCAGCGGACGCCACACGTATATGGACGACGCAGATATTAAAGGCTAACATCGGGAAAGCTGCTGGAAAACGCCAGAGAAACTCTTAAATCAAACAGACCAGAGAAAGAGACTACGTGGCCGCCGTAACGTAGAGGACAAACGACTTGCCGGTAGTCCGCGGAATCTGGTAGCGTACAGGCCTGTGGAGCCTGGAGGCCGGGTTCAAATCCCGGCGGCGGCCTCCGATATTCTATCCAGTTGCCGTTATCACTATATCGAATGTAAAGTGCGTTATTCCTTCTATTGACTCTGAGACGTAAAGACCTAGCGTTATCTCAATGACCTGTTCCGGGCTGATGGGGTCTCCATCGTAATCCCAGCTTAGGGCAATATATTCCTCTGCGGATTCGGGGTTCCAGGTCTCTGTTGCCAGATGAAGAGTGATCTCTGTGTTGCCTTCATTCCTCATGAAAACAGTGACTTTCTCTTCGGAACCGGGTGTTAGGATGCCCCAATCAATCGTAGACACATTACCAGAGAATTCCTGAAAGACCCGAACCTGAACACTTCTTAGCATACCTGTACTGCTGAGAACCACTGAAGTCGACGATAGTCCCGACACGATATTGCTCTCTACGACAACCAAGACGAGAATTACGGAAACGAGGAATGTTTTCCGAAGTCCTGAAAGGACCTTGCTTCTCAGATAGCTTGTTAGCAGAGCAGAAACGAATAGGTTGAGATAACCGAATGACAATAGAGGAATTAAGCACGTGGAATCGCTGTGGAACACTAGAGAAGAGACACCGTACGTGGAAATCGTGAACGCCAATGAGGTGACAAAGTAAGCAACGGTCATTCTTGGTGTCATGTGCTTCACAGAATGATCTTCTTAGTGATCGTTCGAGTTCTAGTCTCCCTATCTCTCAACCTTATCCAGTGTATCTCTAACCGTTCTTAAGAATTGTGCCCCGAAATTGTGTTCCCAAGTGCAAAGTGATCGGCTGTCCCGTCTGGGAAATATGAGCGATCTTGCCTCAGATCAGCTGATAGAAGGGGGGAGGAGGTGCAGTTGCCTGGCCATAGCATAGGGGGCTTTTCTCTATTGGGCTGGGATATCTCTTGATGGTAGCAAGCCTTTTGGAGAGGTATTCCTTGAGACCTAGTACAGTGATTGATGGGGTGACGCGCAGAGGTGGAGGGCAGGTTCCACGAGCTCTTGAAAGAAGTTGCCTTGAGCGAGCTGGAGAAAGAAGGATTCGAGCTCTACGTTGAGCCTCTGGAACCTCCTTTGGAGAGGCTTGATTGGTGTTTCTACAGGCCGGACATTCTGGGCTTGATGTGTAGTCAAACTAGGTTGAGTCTGGTGCTGGTGGAGTGCGAAACGAACCCGACGACGAGACGGATGAAGGGGAAGATTTCAAGGATCAGACGGTCCTTTGGTTTCCAGAAGAGGTTGAATGAGAGGCACCTCGTCCGCTTGTTGCTTGTGATCCCTCCTGGGGTGCTGCATAGAGTGGTGAACTCGAAGATCCGCAGGCTCTGGGAGATATGGATCATAAGCGAGACTGGGAAGATAGTCCACAAGATACCGCAGCTAGAGAACTAGACGTTGTCATTCTCTGATGCTAGGACAGCCGAGTAGATAGGGATCTTTGGCAGTTTTCTTGCCGATGACCCTGAGTCAGTGCTGGAGCAAATCCAGTCATGGATCGGGCTGAAAGAGAGATTGCGAAATCCACAGTTTTCTGTTGTTCATCTGACCAGCTGGGTCGCTATTTTTGTGCCAAACTCTTTTGATTTGGGTAGCTCGCCCTCTGCAACTGGGCCTTTCGCGCCTACAACTTTTATGGATAGTCCTGGAGCTATTATCTTCAGACCGGGGGCTTTTTCGTTGATTCTCTGCTCCATTTTCCTCACTGCCTTCTCGAAGTCTGCGCCTAGGTAAGTATCGAAGACTGCGACCTGTTTTACCTTCGGACCAAGCCTGCCGAGCTTGTCAATGAAGTTACTGATGCTTCGGGCCGGGCTGCCCATGTGGTTTGGGGATCCTATCACGATGGCGTCGGAATCAGCTACGTCATCAATGTCAACGTTCTCGACGTCGCTAATGGCGGTCTCTATGGCCTTAGCTTCCCTCAGGCCCTCCACAATCTTCTCTGCTACGAGCTTTGTGTTGCCATACTTCGTATCGTAAACAACAAAGACCTTCACCAAAACACTCACCTCCTCTACCGCCAATAGCTCAGAACCGACCCAGCAATATACATTTCGATCGAATAAGTGAAAATCAGAGACCTGAATCTGGGCTCTAGTTGCTTGAGGCAAAGGCTGGTACTTCAGCCGCTCAATCTCTTCTCTCCTCTATATGGGATGAGCAGAAGCTAAGCCCGTGGAAGTAAAGACTCTTATTTTACTTCCTAATCTAGAAGATACAAGGGCCGGTAGTTCAGCCTGGAATGAATGCCTGACTTGCACTCAGGAGGCCGTGGGTTCAAATCCCGCCCGGTCCACCAACTATTCTCTGACAGGCCAGGATTGCCTTCCTTGCCAGGAAAAGGGCTCTCTAGGCGCCTAATGAATTCCTTGAGGGCGTTTTCAGCGATCGATCGACTCGCGCCTTGGCTAGATCATAGCGTATTTCCATGTGAGTATCTGTCGGCATTCTTTTAAGATCGACCTCCCAAACCTAGGGAATGTTAGGAGAGAATGGATGAGGATGGGTCTGACAAGCTTCAGGTTGCAGGCTGTTCAGAATGCGATCCGCGATCCAGAGGTAGACAGCCATCTGGACGCCCTTCGACCTCTGATCCGTTCTGAATACACATTCACAACTTCCGGGGACTATCGAAGCTATCCGCCTCCAGACCCGGATAAACTCATGGAGCCTACCGAAGAAGACATCAATAATATACTCGTTTATCTGGATCAGGTGCGCCCACGTTTCAATGCTGTGATCAGCCTTCTAAAGGACCGCCGGGGTCAGCGAGGGCTAGACGTAGGCATATGCTACGGTCTGATTGACGTTGTGCTACGTGAGACCTATGGGCTGCTGATTGAGGGGGCAGAATTACCGATCAACATTCCAGCCTATTGCGCCATACCGCTAAATCGTGGGATTCCAGTGACGCCTTGGCAGCTAGGTACAACTCCGCCTTTTGATCCCGAATCATTCGACTTCATCGTATTCATGGACGTCTTAGAACACCTGAAGCTCCCACCGGGCCGCACAATTGCCACCTTAGCTTCACTGATCAAGCCAGGCGGGGCGATGGTTTTAACAACACCCAACTTTGCCCGTTACGAGAATATCGCAAAACTGGTCAGAGGCGAAAACATCGTGCAACCGTACCCAGAGGATCTGCCTGACGAGGTAGATGCGACGGACTACGTAGGTCATATACGAGAGTACACAATAGGTGAAGTGGCTATGCATATAGAGGACGCAGGTCTAGTGATCGAGCAAATGCTAACGTGCAATCAATGGCGCCCTCACAACGAGCTTCTACCAGATCCACTACTGAACGACATCATAGTTGCGTACGCAACCAAGAAGTGTGGGGATCGATCGATCATAGAAACGAGGAAGAGACTTATGACCAGCGATGCGAAGCATGCCCAAACGGAGAATAGCTATGGACAACCCGATAACGGATCCTGTGCAAGCTAGCCCAGCTTGGCTTACGATGGTACTTGAGGAAAGTGGCTGTCTGAATCGAGGAAGGGTCATAGAGGTACACAAGTCGTCGCGGTCAACATTCACCTCCACTATTTCACTTCTGGAGTTGACATACTCAAGTGATGCCTCGGGATCGGCTCCGTCACGATTGTTCCTAAAGATCTCCAATCCGGACGCACCATTAGGATGCGGCAGGAAAGAGGTTGAATTCTACAACCATGTTGCGCCTCTCATGGTTGATCCGCCGGCGGTGCGCTGCTACAGCGCAGTATATTCTCCTGAAACAGGTCAGTCTCACATTTTACTGGATGATCTATCGGGCACACACTTCCAAGCGGGCTCTTCACAACTGGCTTCCGTACTTCACTATGAACCCATTATCGATTGCCTTGCAAGATTCCACGCCTTCTGGTGGGAACATCCTCGGCTCGGGAAAGACATCAGTGAGATTCCTACTGAAGAATCCCTAAGAGACTACGTCTTGGATATTCAGAAATTGCTCCCAGCTTTCTTTCAATCCGTAACCGATCGATTATCCGGCTCGATGTGCAAGTTATTCTACAAAGCCGCCTTATCGTTGCCTGCCCTGTGGAGACCTCTGAGCGAGGGGAGAAGTTTCACGCTTATCCATGGAGACGCTCATCTGCAGAATTTCCTTTACCCCGTCGAACCAGAAAAGCACAAGGTCTGCATGATCGATTGGGATTTCTGGAATGTCAGTCTAGGAGCCAATGACTTGGCATTCATGATTGCCCTCCATTGGTCGCCAGACAAAAGGCGCTCCCTGGAAAGGAGCCTCATAGCCAAGTATCATGATGAGCTACTGAAACACGGCGTGCGTAACTATGACTGGGACGATTGCTGGCAGGACTACAGAATATCGGTTATTCACAACTTGTTCACTCCAGTCTGGCAATGGTCTGCACACCTGTCGGAGAGCATATGGTGGCCCAACATGGAAAGGGTTATGTCGGCTCTACAAGATCTGGAATGTACGGAACTCTTGGAGCCGTAGCGGCTAATGCATCTTGCATTCCTGTCGATCGATCGCAGTAAGAAGAAAAAAGAAAGAAATATACCCCAAACCCAAACGATCGACCGCTAAGCCACTATTTGTGATTCTCTTTGCTTCCGCTTCTTTCGTCTGAGAATGGCATTAACGATCTCTTGGAATTCTTCCTCGCTTACGAAGCCACTATCAACTGCGTCATCACAGTTAACACCAGTTCTTCTCTTGATCTCTTGGTCTATCTCCAATCGATCTTCATGAGTGGTAAGCTCATATAAGCCCAGAGCCCTAAGCCACAACCTCACCTTTATACTCATTCCCCTTCTCCTTGTGATGTGCTAACTCGGCTTATAAACAAGCACAAGTTCGATCAATCTCTCAACCTACGATATCTGGCAAGCACTTCTCCCATAAATGAACGATCCCTATCCCCGCAGTTCCAGTCCAAGTCCAACTTGGCTGAACATCTCGCGTTTTGCTTTGCATATGGGACAGACGTAAGGGGGGTCTTCTCGGAAGCAGACGTAGCCACACTGTCTGCAATACCATAAAACCATCTTCGGAGGTCGTGGTGATTGTTGATTCTGAGCAGGACCTTCTTCAGGAATAGTCCTATCCGCTCTTCTGAGTTTCTCACTTGGTCGACGTTCAGGAATCCTTGACACGGACTCTTCGCCCTCAAACACGCCCTTTCTGACATAAAGTGCGCAGTAGCAGTGTCCATACTCTTCTGTGTCGGGGTCTCGGTAGTCGCATGGGCATATTATGTCCCTGTCCAACTCGAAGACTCCCGATGCGAGTCTGCAGGGACATGAGGGATAGCCGTAGCGTTCCTCATTGCGTTTGAGACCTTCGAGGAGATCCCTTAGGAAGTCTGCATCAGGGTTCAGATAGTAGCCCCGTGCTTTCGCATCGCTTTCTGCTCTTCTTCTCACTTCCTCAAGAGAGGTCATATCCCCAAAGCCTCCCTGATCTTGTCTTCATTATAGCCATCGACTATTGTCTTGTTGTCCACTATCGTGAGGGGATAGCTAAGAACGAATCTCCGGATCTTTTGTCTTTCTTCTTCAGTTTCCAGATCGACATCAATGTACTCATATTCGATGCCGCTGTCCTTCAGGAACTTCTTCATTCGCCTGCACCATGGGCAAGTGCTCAGAGCATACAATAGAACCCTATGCTCTCTGTTCATTCCTGGTACCTTCACTCTCGCCATCACCTATGCCTCCCTATGACTCATATTACCAGTGGTCCTCCTCAGATCTAAATATACTGGATGAGAATACGAAGCATAGGAGGAGATATGTTCATGAACTATGGTGCTGTCGGATTTGTCGTCGCCACTATCTTGAGGTATGCTCTTGCTTTGGTTCCAAGCCCAGAGACGGTTGGAGAGGGTCTGAAGACCAGCTACAGGAAGTTGACCGATCCCAACATAGGCCTAATACCATTGATCGTTGCATCGATCGATCATTAGCCAACAACACTCGAACTGATATAGCAAGATGGACGAGGTGAAGAAGTGACTCTAGGAGGATTAGCATCTACGTCCATCGTACCGATCAAGCTAGAAGAGACTTCATTGATTGCCCTCAGGGAAAAAGTGCCGATCCTGTTCTTCTCTCAACGACCACAGAGCCGAATCCTGTGGCGGCTCAATCATCTCGCGGGTGATAACCGTGCCCGCAGGAACATCCTTTGTCAACTGGTTGCCATACAACATGAAGTAGGGCAATGGTCGATCATCAGCCAGAACGTGTGCTGGCACCAATGAAGCTTTGAGGTCCCGACTGTAGCCGAAGGCTTGGGTGCCTTCTTTGATGCCAAAGATTTCGCCAGCTTTGAAGTCGCGGATCGTCTTGGCGATTATGTCGACTCTGGGAAGCACTGTGGAACTCCCTGTGGGTACCTGCAACAAGCCAGCACACAGGATAGACATTGCCGTCTCCACACCAAGAAGGTGATGGGGACGGTAGATCAGCATCGCCGTCTCGCGGCTGTTGGCAAGGAGCCCCTTTTGAATCATAACCGAACGCGAATATGCGGCATCATTGGCCACCACAATGAAAACCCCGTCGCCGCCATGTGGCTCGTTAGCTGTTCTCAATATAGTTGGCACATCAATGGCGCCGCGCGTCTGAAGAATGCCGCCATCTTCGATGGGACATAGAATCTCGGGCAGTTCGACGAAGCGCGCAACCGGTCGGTGTCCCACAGGGGTATCAGGCATCAAACCCGTCCCGTTTGCCGCTACTGCCATATGGCAGATCGGATCACCAGTCTCTTCATATGGACGGAAATCGGAAAACAGCCGGCGTCGGGCCTCGACAAAACGCTTGACTTGCCCCGCGGGGACACGTTCCAATGCCCATCTATCCTCTTCGGGCACTTGCACTGTGAGGCCTTTGGCCTCAACGGTAGCTGCAGCAGGATCATACAGGCAACTGCGCATGTTGCCGCCGCACAGGATTTCCAGGC
>Ga0209636_10004939_pt1 | contig 13618 bp, 12 predicted proteins | sample DeeMarSWOR152_54_FD_187464 | JGI IMG/M metagenome (GOLD analysis project Ga0209636, IMG submission 187464) | Marine sediment microbial communities from White Oak River estuary, North Carolina - WOR-1-52-54 (SPAdes) (version 2) | ecosystem: Environmental > Aquatic > Marine > Intertidal zone >...
AAATAAAAATCAATTACCCCGCCGCAAGCGGACGGGGTATTAAAAACCCTAATCAATAATCCTTGCCCAGCAATCTACTGCGGGCCTTACGTAATAGTTCTTCTATATCCCTGTTCTTTCTCCTTTCAGGATCTGCAATTTTTTCAAGAGTTGTAATTGCCTTTTCATAATCCTCCATGTTCATATAGGTAACCGCCAGGTTCTTCCTCAATTGAATGGAATCTGGTGCAATATCGAGACCCTTTCTCAAGACAGAAACAGAATTCTCATAATCGCCCGTTGACCCATACGCCCCTCCGAGATTAGCCCAGAACTGGGGTTCTTCAGGGTGAAAGTGAACCGCTTTCAGAAAATGTTCTAATGCCTTATCTTGTTCTCTTAATTGAAAATAGGCCATTCCCATGTTATTGAACCATTCGCCACGCTCGCGGTGGGTCATGGTCAATGATCTTGCTCTATCCAAGCAAGATAGTGCAGCATCCAGCCGACCGGTATCTATTAACAGGGCAGAGTAGTTGACATAATTCTTCGCCTCATACGGGTAATGATGAATGGCTATCCGGAAATATCCTTCTGCCTCCTGGTATCTCTTCTTATCCAATAGGTTTTCAGCCAGGCCACCGGCATAGAAAAAATTACTAAAATTGAGCACCTCTTGCCTAAAGAAGGTGTCTTCATCATGCCACAGATTCTTGTTTAAGATATATGAATAAACACCACAATAGACTATCCCTACTCCAAGGGCACTCAGTGTCAGCAGTCGATTCACTTTCAGTGACTTCTGTATATACCCGGAGAGGCCCATTAGCAGAAACATCATTGGGAAATAGAGCCATCTCATGGAAATCAATGAAACTGCTGACGTCTTTACTATATTTAAGACCGGGAAAAGACCAGCCACAAAGGAGAAAATGGAAAAAAGTGTCATCTTCTCCTTCCTGGATTGCCAAAGGAATAATCCGACCAGCGCCACGCCCCCAAACCCAACTGCCACCTGCCAGTTAAGTAATGTCTTAGGGTACCCCACCGAAAAGCTGTGCAACCCATAAGGGAAAAAGATAAGTCTGAGATTATAGATTATCAGATAGGGAACAAAATAGATGCGCTGCCAGATACTCCCAAATCCACCGGGAGAAAAAACTGATTGAGTTACCATCCAGCGCACAGCAAAATAGAAAGCCAGGATCACTACATAAGGGATATAGCCAATCCATTCGTCCCTGCCCCTTAACTCCCTACCGACAATGAGCCTGTTGTGTAAGAAAAATATCGGCAGGAGCATAACCGCAAATTCCTTAGTCAAAAGGGCCATGGCAAAAAAGAGAAGTGAAAGGGATGTGGATAGGATTCTCTTTTCCGGCTTTCTGGAAGCATAGAAATAAAAAGAAGCCAGAGAGAACAGAGAGACCAGAACATTATTCCTTGCCGCCGTCCACGAAACGGTTTCGGAATTAACTGGATGAATGCCGAACAGTAAGGTAGCAATCAGAGGTACCATTATGCCATCATGGTACCGCGACAGTACCAGGTAGAGCAGAAGACAGGTCATAAGGTGCAAAATCAGGTTTGTCGTACGGAAACCAGGGGCATGCATGCCCCATAATTTATGATCAACAAAGTAGGTAATGTTTAACAAAGGCCGGTAGTAGCCTGAGTGATAATCATCTATCTTGCCATGAGCAGATACCCCGTCTTCCTGAGAGAAATAGGACAGAAAAGGCTGAAACTCTTTGACATATGGATTCTTATTGACCATAGGATGATCATCCAGTATAAACTGACCTGAAAAGCTAGGTAGATAGGGGACCGTTATTACCAAACAGAGGACAAGAAACAGAGGTATTTTATTCTTGTATTGCATGCTTACCTGTAACAAATCTGCATTATCCTTCAACTAAATAAGAAAAGGGTATGGGAATTCTAAGTCTGCAACCAGAAGCGAATCTTTCGGCTTGTCGCAAGAATGTCTTTGCCTTTGTCGTTTTATCTATCATAATTCTCACTATATATTCCAATACATTTCATGCCTCATGGCACCTCGATGATGAAGGCAACATTCTCAAGAACAAGCCCTTGCACCTGAGTGAACTTGGCTGGCACAATATCAAAAAAGCATTTTTTGCCAGTAAAGATGGTAGTGGAAGATTATACCGGCCAGTAGCCTGTCTCAGCTTTGCCATCAATTACTATTTTGGCAAAGCCAATGTCTTTGGTTACCATTTAGTCAACATCTTCATTCACTTTCTCGCCTCTCTATTCTTATTCCTCTTCATTTACCAGACCCTTAGACTTCCCTTATTGGAAGCAAAATATGGGCCAAACGCATACTTTATAGCCTCTCTGGCCACGGTTCTGTGGGCAGCAAATCCCATACAGACCCAGGCAGTAACTTATATTGTGCAGAGGATGGCAAGTATGGCCGGCATGTTTTATATAATATCCATGTACTTCTACCTAAGAGGCAGGATAGCAAAAAAAACCGAATTAAGAATCATCTTCTTTGCCCTCTGCTTCATTGCAGGGATATTGGCCATGGGATGTAAAGAAAATGCCTTCATGCTTCCCGCAAGTATCTATCTTTTTGACCTCTTTCTCATCCAGGGTCTGAAGAAAGAGACTTTGAAAAAAAACTTTAAGGCCGCTTCCGTAATCATTCTCCTGGTCATATGCATGGGTATAGCCTATTATTTTCTCTCCCATAAAGACATACCGATACTAAGCCTATACGAAGAGAGGGCCTTTACCCTCAAGGAAAGATTACTTTCAGAGCCAAGGATTATACTATTTTATCTAACCCTCATTTTCTACTCGGTTCCAACAAGGCTGTCTGTAGCCCATGATATAGCGATTTCAAAAACCCTATTTGATCCACCTTCAACCCTGCTTGCCATTCTATTCATACTGTCTATGTTACTTGCAGCTTTATATATATCGAGGAGACGTCCCTTTATCGGCTTTGGCATACTATTCTTCTTCTTAAATCACCTGATAGAGTCCTCTTTTATTCCCCTTGAATTAGTATTTGAACACAGGAACTATATCCCTTCCATGTTTCTCTTTGTTCCTGTGGCCATCCTGCTGGTAACTGGGATCACTTATTACCATTTCAAGAGAGCAATCCAAGTAATAATCATAACCTTCACTATCTGCGTCATCGTTGGCCAGGGGCATTCTACTTTTATAGCTAATACCCTCTGGAAAACTGAACAAAGTCTCTGGATGGCTGCAACAGAAAAAGCACCCGGCCTGTGGCGCCCCTGGCACAATCTCGGAAAATCCTATAGTGAAAAAAATATGCACAAGGAGGCATTGGCCAATTATTTTACGGCACTGTCAAAAAAGATCACTGCCAGCCCCAATGACAAAAACTTGACCTACTATAATATTGGCGTAGAATACCACAAAATGGGAGATGAAGATAAGGCCTTCCTGAATTATCTTAAGGCCGAAAGGATATACCCTCTCCTTGCAAATCTCCACAGTAATAAGGGCGTAATATTGGCGGGAAGGGGACGTGTTGAAGAAGCTATATACGAATTCAGTGAGGCCATTAAATACAACAAGAACCTGCACGAGGCCCATAGTAACCTTGGGTTTCTGCTGTTGAGAATAGGGCGAATTGAAGAAGCCATCCGGCAATTGGAGATGGTGCTTAGATTAAAGCCTGACGACACCTCCACTTTACTGAGACTGGGATATGCTTATAGGAGAAAAGGGTTATATGGTAAAGCCTTCATCCTCTATAAAAGATCTCAAGAGTTGAACCCTGCAGATCCAAAGGTCTTACTCTATCTTTCCGAAATATATTCAATCAAAGACATGAATGTTGAGGCAGATAAGGCAATAGATCAGTTTATTGAGATAGCAAAAGATGTGGACCTTCATTCGTTAGTCGAAGAAATAACAGAAAAAGGGGAGAGATTCGACAAGATACAGATCGATAAGAAGATTCTCCTGAAGCTTCTATATAAAGCATATATCAAGAAAGCATCTCTTATCTCTTCGATAGGGGTATACCTGGACAGGGAAGTTAACAACACAGGCGAGGAGAAGGCTATCCTTGGAACTCAGTGAAAAAAAGGAATCGGGGGGCAAGAAACAGAAGCCCCCAATCCCTTTCACAACAGCTAGGCATTACTTGGTAAGCGAGCCTCCAGGACCTGACAAGGTCCAAGTCGCATCACCGGAGGCATGGGAAGAGGTCATTGTGTAACCGGAGGTAGTTGCCGCTGTTACAGTCAGTGTAACATTTTCCGAAAGAAAAAGACCATACGTGGCACCTTCCAGAGAACCTGAAGCGGTACAATATGCCTGGTTATCCACAAAATAGGCCTCCTGGGCCGTAGCTGCATTTCTCAGGTCAGTCTCGGCCGTTGCATTGAATGATCTGTTCCTGTAAAAGGTAAACTGTGGAATGGCAATAGCAGCAAGGATACCGATGATGGCAATAACGATCATCAGCTCGATAAGGGTCAAACCTCTTTCATCCACTTTGTTGAATCCTGCTAAGAGCTTTATTGTCATAACGACCTCTTGGGACTGTCAATCAGAACAGAATTGCCCGCTTATACGAAAATCAAAACAAAAGAGGATTTCACTGTCGAAAAAAAAGGGATCGGGGGTTAAGAAACATAAGCCCCAATCCCTTCACAACAACTAGGTATTACTTGGTGAGGCTGCCTCCAGGACCTGTCAAGGTCCGAGTCGAATCACCCGAGGAATGCGTAGCGGTCATTGTGTAACCAGAGGTAGTTGCTGCTGTTACAGTCAGTGTAACATTCTCGGAAAGATAAAGACCATATGTGGCACCTTCCAGAGAAGCTGAAGCGGTACAATATGCCTGGTTATCCACAAAATAGGCCTCCTGGGCCGTAGCTGCATTCCTTATGTCAGCAGCTGCCGCCGCGTTGAATGACCTGGTCCTGTAAGCACTGAACTGAGGGATGGCAATGGCTGCCAGGATGCCGATGATGGCAATAACGATCATCAGCTCGATAAGGGTAAAACCTTCTTCATTCTTTTTAATCAATTTTGTTAACATCTTTGTCCTCCTCACATTTTATTCTATTGACTAGATTAACCATAACAATCCTCAAAAGTATTATGCTTGGGTACTCACCTCCCTTCACCATGAACATTAAAGTCTCTGTTGTCTTCTCAAGCAAGGATCATGCCATAGAACAAAGCTATCCATTACCAAAAACAAAATGGCTATATTTACAGGTGCTTACACCCTTCCTTTCTTACTCTCAAAGAAATGAGTCATTTCCAGACAGCGAAATAGTTAAAGAACGTCAAAAAAGAACGATGATTTTCACCCTAAAGAGGTGATTTTCACCCAAAAACTTGATGTTTTTGCGCGATTTTTCTAAACCATTAGAGACTAATAGGGTAAAAAAGACTAAAGATTCAATTTGGTGAGACGATATTTTAGGGAATCAAAGGTGATGTCCAAAAGCTCAGCAGCCCTTTGCCTTGACCCATTAGCCATTTCCATGGCCTTGAGGATATACTCCCTTTCTATCTCGGCCATCACCTTATCGAGATTAATTCCATCGGGACCCAGGTCAGTGCCGCGTCTATCTTTCTTTACTCTAACCTTTTTAAGATCAGAAAGGGTCAGACTCTGGGGCAAAACAATATTGGAGGTCTCCAGCGCCACACTCCGCTCAATTATGTTCTCTAACTCTCTTACATTGCCTGGAAAAGGGTATTGACTCAGTATATCCATTGCATAGGTAGATACCTTTTTTATATCCTTTTCTAATTCCTTGGAGTATTTCCCCAAGAAATGGTGGGCCAAAAGGGGCAGATCTCCCTTTCTTTCTCTTAGGGGGGGCATTGAAATCTCGATAACATTCAGTCGAAAAAATAGATCCTCCCGAAAGCCCCCATTCATTACCTCCTCTTCAAGATTCTTGTTCGTTGCCGATATGAATCTTACATCTACCCTTCTCTCGTCAGTTTCTCCAATCCTGGTAAAGGTCTTTTCTTGAATAACCCTCAGGAGCTTAACCTGAATGGCCGGAGTTAACTCACCTATCTCGTCAAAGAATACTGTCCCCCTATCTGCCGCTTCAAAAAGACCAGCCTTATCTGTACTTGCTCCGGTAAATGCTCCCTTCTTGTGACCAAATAGTTCGCTTTCAATTAATGTCTCAGGAATCCCGGCACAGTTAATGACAACAAAGGGCTTATCTTTTCTCTGGCTCTGTCCATGTATGGCCCTGGCCACAAGCTCCTTGCCCGTGCCACTTTCACCGGAGATAAGTATGTTTGTCTTGGTGCTGGCAACCCTTTTGATCAGGTCATAGATCTTCTTCATTTCAGGGCTTTCACCGATTAGAAAACCAAAATGGTACCCTTTTCTTAAATGATCCTCCTCATCCCTTGAAACCGTCTTTTTGTGAATGGCATCTCGGACAATCTTTTTGAATTCACCGGTGTCAAAAGGTTTGGGAATATAGTCATAAGCCCCATCCTTCATGGCCTCAACGGCTGTCTCTGCCGTAGCAAATGCCGATATAATTATCACCGGAGTCTCAGAATTGACCTCTTTTACCTTTCTTAAGACACCTATACCATCTATGGTGTCCATCCGAATATCGGTAATAACCAAGTCAAATATTTCTCTGTCCAGAACACTACACGCCTCCTCCCCACTAGCTGCACAACTTACCCTGTAACCTTCCTTGGCCAATAGGATCTCAAGGAATTCCCGCATACTTAATTCGTCATCAACTATCAGGATTGCGTTGTTCATTGGACTCCCAGACAATCCTTCCTCCGACCATGGTCAAAATGGCCCTACCTGTCATCTTCCAGCCAATAAAAGGGGAATTATGGCTCTTTGATTTAAAACCTTCCTTCTGTACCACATATTCACTATTCAGGTCTATTACTGTTAGATCCGCTTCTTTTCCCTCTTCGATAAAGCCACCCTTCACGCTGAGAATGGAGGCGGGATTATAGGAAAGCTTTGCTATGGCAGTAGGTAGATCTATTACCCCATCCCTGACCAGGGCCAACGTAAGAGGTAAAGCCGTCTCCAGGCCTATTATACCAAATGCGGCATTATCAAACTCTACGTCTTTCTCCAATGGGCTGTGAGGGGCATGATCGGTTGCAATAACGTCTATCACACCTTGAGAAAGTCCCCTCTTTATGGCCTCCACATCCTTGGGTTCCCTCAACGGGGGACGCATCTTGGCGTTTGTGTCAAAGTCGGTGAGGGCTGTGTGATCAAGACTGAAGTAATGTGGGGCTGTCTCAGCTGTCACAAGAATCCCTTCTTCCTTGGCTTGTTTAATAAATGTGACAGATCCCTCGGTACTAACATGGGCAATATGAACAGGATAACCAGTTAACTTTGCAAGAAGTATTTCCCGTACAACCATTATCTCTTCGCTCGCCGCCGGAACCCCTCGTAAACCCAGCCGTGTTGAAATAGTGCCCTCATGCATAACACCCTTATTTGACAGATCGAGATCCTCACAATGAGATATCACTGGTAGATTGAAAAATCGTGCATATTCAATCGCCCTTCTCATAAGTTCACTACTGGTTACTGGCCTCCCATCATCGGATACAGCCACGGCACCTGCCTGTTTGAGGTCACCAAATTCAGTCAGTGATTCACTCCTCAAACCCCTGCTTATGGCCGCAACCGGATAAACCCTTGTGAGGTTAGCCTTTCGCGCCCTCTCCAAGATAAAGTCGGTAACAGATCGTGAATCATTTATAGGATTTGTGTTAGGCATACATGCCACAGCGGTAAATCCTCCTGCGGCAGCAGCCTGGCTTCCAGTGGCGATTGTCTCTTTGTACTCCTCTCCTGGCTCCCTGAAATGGACATGCATATCAATGAGACCAGGTGTTACTATCATCCCAGAGGCATCGATTATCTTCAAATCGATATCTCCAGGAGGACTGAAGTTCCCAGGGGGGAGGAGTCTTTCAATCTTTCCCTTTTGTATAACAATATCCAGTGTCCTTTTTGTTCCAGAGCGAGGGTCTATTACTTCTCCACCTTTAATCCAGGTTATCACCTCTCCCCCCACCAATCAGCAAGTAAAGCAGGGCCATTCTTATAGCCACACCATTGCTCACCTGATCCAGTATAACAGAAAAGGGGCCATCCGCCACATCTCCTGTTATCTCAACACCTCTATTTATAGGCCCCGGATGCATTATAATGACATCCTTTTTTGCCCCTTTCATGAGTTCCTTATTCAGACCAAAAAAAAGGGAATACTCCCGCAGGCTCGGAAATTGGATTCCACTCTGCCTTTCGAGCTGAATCCGCAACATCATGATAACATCCTTGCTCCTTAATGCCTTTGCTGGATCGAAGACAATTTTTACGCCTAGTGACTCTGCATCAACCGGAATCATGGTTGGCGGACCCGATATTGTCACATCTGCACCCATCTTCCTGAGCCCTATTATATCAGATCTCGCTACCCTGCTGTGAGCTATGTCTCCAATGATAACAACTCGTAATCCCTTTATCCTGCCCTTCTTTTTCCTAATGGTGAATAGATCCAGCAGTGCCTGAGTGGGATGTTCATGCATTCCATCTCCTGCATTGATTACGCCCGCAGCAACGTATCTGGCCAAAAGATGCGGGGCCCCGCTGGAAGAATGTCTGAGGATAATAATATCTGGATTCATTGCCTGAAGATTCCGGGCAGTATCTATGAGCGTCTCTCCCTTTACCATACTGCTATCTGTTGCTGAAAGACTTAGAGTATCTGCACTGAGTCTCTTGGCGGCCATTTCAAAAGATGCCTTTGTCCTGGTGCTTGGCTCATAAAAAAAACTGACCACACTCTTACCTCTTAGTGTCGGAACCTTTTTTATATCTCTTGAAGAGATCTCCATGAACGCATCGGCAGTATCCAAGATCATGTTTATATCGTTAACTGAGAGTTGATCCATTCCCAACAGGTCTTTGTGATTAAATCTATACATTTATATAAAAGTGCCTAAAGTGAGCTAAAGTTAAAAGTGCCTAAAGTTAAAGAGGACTTATTGTCCCTTGTGCCGCTTATGATTATCTTTCTAACAACGGACAACCGACAACAGACCACTGACTATTTCTTAAAAAAAGCCCCCTTTCAATCAGGAAGGGAGCTTTTTTTCTTGAAAAACAGTGATCGATCTCTTGAGCTTTAACCTTTTCTCTCTTCTACTCAGCATCTTTCTTTTTAGGCTTCTCTATCTTCTCCTGTCCATCCTCAGAAACTTGCATTTTCCCTTTGGATCTAGCCCCTTTATCTGAAACCTTTTCAGGAACCTTTTTTCCACTCTTTGCGCCTCGTGCAGCCTTTTTCCTTGCAGTCTTCCCCTCACCTGCCAACAATAACTGGATAAGAGCTAAAGGTGCATTATCACCACTCCTGTGACCTGTTTTTAAGATCCTGATATAACCACCCTGGCGGTCCACAAAATGATCCTTCATCTGATCAAACAATTTATGGGCAACGGATTTATCCATCATATAGGAAAGGGCCTGACGTCGTGCATGAAGATCCCCTCTTTTTGCCAAGGTAATCATCTTTTCAGCAATAGGCCGTACCGCCTTGGCCTTTGGATATGTTGTTGAGATTTCCTCATGTCTAAACAGAGAAGTAACCAAGTTTCTTAAGATGGCCCTTCGATGGGCTGAATCACGACCAAGCTTTTTCCCTGCCCTTCTGTGTCTCATTGATCCTGATCCTCTTTGTTTTCTTCCTCCCCTTCCTCCTCTTCCTGTTTGGGGGCGGGGAAATTCTCCAGTTTCATGCCAAACTGAAGATCCATTTCCTCCAGGATTCTCTTTATCTCATTCAGGGATTTTCTTCCGAAATTCTTGGTTTTTAGCATTTCGCTTTCTGTCTTCTGAACCAATTCGTAAATATACCTTATATTAGCATTCTTCAGACAATTAGCGGAGCGTACGGAGAGCTCAAGCTCGCCTACAGGCCTAAAGAGATTTTCATTTATCCTCTCTTCCTCCCCCTTTTCCTCTTTTTCTACCTCTTCTTCCGGTTCTTCCTCGAAATTAATAAAAGGGGTAGCCTGTTCCTTTAAAATTTTTGCAGCATAGGCCAGTGCATCTCGTGGATTCACCGTTCCATTTGTCCAGATCTCTAGCGTCAATTTATCATAATCAGTCCTCTGCCCAACCCTTGCATTACCAACCACATAACTGACTCTCCTGATTGGCGAAAAAAGAGCATCTATAGGTACCTCTCCAATTTGTTGATCTTCTGTTACATTTTTTTCTGCAGGAACATATCCTCTACCGGTACTAACCGACATCTCTGCATGCAGAACAGCATCCTTATTGAGGGTGGCTATATGCTGGTCCGGATTCATTATTTCAACCTTCCCGCCAGTTATTATATCGCCAGCCGTTACCACCTTTTCCCCCTTAACATCCAGATAGATCATAATCTCCTCTTCTTCCCCCTCCTCCTCTTCTTGTTCAACAACTTTAAGATTCACTTCCTTTAGATTTAAGATGATATCAGTCACATCTTCTTGAATGCCGGGAATAGTAGTAAATTCGTGGGGGACATCATCAAATTTTACGGAAACGATTGCTGCACCATGCAGAGAGGACAGGAGAATCCGTCGTAAAGAATTACCGAGGGTTATCCCGAAATCCCTCTCCAGTGGCTGACAGACAAATTTTCCGTAGAAGCCAGTAAAAGAATCGGTTTCGATCTCTATCATCTTAGGTTTTATCAAATCTCTCCAATTTCTATGATGTAGCTTTTTCATAAATGTAAATCACCTCAAACAAAGTGCCTAAAGCCCGCCCCGGTGCTCTGTGCTCTAATCAGAGCACTAAGTCTAGAAGCCGGCATGTGCCTTAATTAGACTACTAAACCTATAGGCAAGGACTGGGCCAGGGTTTAAAGTGCCTGAAGTGAGCTAAAGTTTCCCTAACTTTAGGCACTTTAAGTATTTTAGGCACCTTAGCTCACTTACTTGGAGTATAGCTCAACTATAAGCTGCTCGTTGACGGGCATGGTCAACTCTTCACGATTGGGAAATGCCTTAACTACACCACGCAAATTATCCCCATCAACCTCCAGCCACGGAGGTATCTCCCGCCTAACAACCGTCTCCATTGCTTCCAGAATCACCGGGATCTTGCGACTCTTTTCTCTCACCTCTATTACATCCGCAACCTTCACCTGGTAAGATGGTATATTGACCTTACTCCCGTTCACAGTGAAATGATTATGCCTAACCAGTTGTCTTGCCTGATCCCTTGAAGAGGAAAAACCCATTCGGTATACCATATTATCCAATCGACGTTCCAACAGGATCAACAGGTTTGTGCCTGTAATACCCTTTTGCCTATCAGCTCTGCTATAATACCTTCGAAATTGCCTTTCTAACACTCCATATATTCTCTTTACCTTTTGTTTTTCTCGTAGCTGTATCCCGTAATCGGAGATCTTTCCCCCCCTCCTCTGTCCATGTTGACCTGGGGCATAAGAACGTCGCTCAAAGGCGCACCTGTCAGTATAGCACCTATCACCTTTCAGGAAAATTTTAAGATTTTCCCTCCTGCACAACCGGCATGTAGCCTCAACATATCGAGCCAATAGCATATCTCCTAATTATATATATCGGAATGTCTACAACTTATTGAAGTTAAAGGAGTTTTGCAGCTTCAACTTTTCGTCTCCCTCATGGAATGTTGGAATCATGGAATAATGGGCGCCAAAAGCGGAAAAGGTCATATTAACGGTTTTTTTCCTTTAAACCCATCATTCCAGTACTCCATTACTCCAATGTTCCAACTGGGGCGAAGCCCCTAGGTTCTCAGGTAGTTTCTGTTTACACCCTTCTCCTCTTTGGAGGCCTGCAACCATTATGTGGAATGGGGGTCACATCCCTAATCATGGTAACTGAAAAGCCGTCCATCTGCAATGCCCTCAAGGCAGCTTCCCTTCCGACTCCAAGCCCCTTAACCCAAACCTCGGCAGTTTTCAGACCTACAGCCATTGCCTTCCTTAATGCATTCTGTGCCGCCAACTGAGCAGCAAAGGGGGTGCTCTTCCTGGAACCTTTAAACCCTAACTGTCCAGGACTCGATGAGGCTATGACGTTGCCATTCATATCGGTGACGGTAACAATAGTGTTATTGAAGGTAGATTGAATATGAACAATCCCATTAACAACAATCTTCTTCTCTCTTTTGCCTTTGCTAGGTTTTCCTGATTCCTTGGCCATTATCCCCTCAGAGGCTTACTTCTTACGTCTTCCAATTGTCCTGCTCGGCCCCTTCCTCGTTCTTGCATTGGTGTGGGTTCTCTGCCCTCTCACCGGAAGGGATTTTCTGTGCCTTAAACCCCTATAACACCCCATATCCATGAGGCGCTTTATATTCATGGATACTTCCCGTCTCAGATCTCCTTCAACCTTAAAGGATTCATCAATAACCTTTCTGATACTTGTTACCTGCCCTTCAGTCAGTTGATCTGATCTGGTATCAAGGTCTAATCCTGCCCTCTCTAGAATCTTCCGAGAACTGCTTCTGCCCAGGCCATAAATATAGGTCAAAGCTATCTCGATTCTCTTTCCCTTTGGTAAATCAACACCAGCAATTCTGGCCAATGCACTTCTCCTTAAGAAGCCCTACAAAATCTTGGATTCTTAACTCTTAAACACTTAACCCTGTCTCTGTTTGTGCCGAGGATTATCACAAATTACCCTAAGCACACCCTTCCTTTTGACAATCTTGCAATTCCTGCATCTCTTTTTTATAGATGCCTTGACCTTCATAGTCTATCTAACTCTCCCTAAGCCCCTTTTCATAAAACCCTCGTAGTGCCTGGTCAGCAAATGAGTCTCTATCTGGGTGATGGTATCCATACCTACACCCACCACAATCAAAAGGGCTGTTCCTCCAAAATAAAAGGGGACATTCAACCTGTAAATCAAGATTTCGGGCAAAATACAGATAATAGAAACGTAGATGGCTCCGCTGAACGTTATCCTTGTGAGTACCCGGTCTATATATTCGGCCGTACTTTTACCAGGCCTAATACCAGGGATAAACCCACCATACTTTTTCATGTTGTCTGCAACCTCAGTAGGATTAAAATGAATAGCCGTGTAAAAATAACAAAAGAAGATTATGAAACCTACGTAAAGCAAGGTATATATCAGACGACCAGGCGCCAAGGAACTCACAATGAATTCAAGCCAGCCAATCTGCTTCACATTTAGGAAACCCGCTATAGTAGCTGGAAACATAATAATGGAAGAGGCAAATATCGGGGGAATGACACCAGCAGTATTAACCTTTAGTGGAAGATGCGTACTCTGTCCCCCATACATCCTCCTCCCTATAACCCTTTTTGCATATTGGACCGGTATCCGTCTCTGACCTCTTTCAACGAAAATAATAACCCCAACAATGGCTATCATAAAAACAACCAAAAGAAGCCCAAAAAAGGGACTCATCTCTCCAGTACCCATCAAGCGAAATGAATTGCCAACGGCTGAGGGCAACCTGGCCACAATTCCAGAAAAAATGATTAATGAGATACCATTTCCAATGCCCCTCTCTGTGATTTGCTCGCCGAGCCACATCAAGAAAGTTGTACCG
>Ga0209636_10004940_pt1 | contig 13618 bp, 20 predicted proteins | sample DeeMarSWOR152_54_FD_187464 | JGI IMG/M metagenome (GOLD analysis project Ga0209636, IMG submission 187464) | Marine sediment microbial communities from White Oak River estuary, North Carolina - WOR-1-52-54 (SPAdes) (version 2) | ecosystem: Environmental > Aquatic > Marine > Intertidal zone >...
TTTCAGCAACTGAGCGACATTTATCAAAGCCCTCAGAGGTTCTCTTTCCATCTGTCATACCCTAGAAATTTAGTTCAAGCACAAAGTATAATAACTATCCATTTTAAGCTAGTTGTCCCAAAATGTCATGTTGCGTATAAAATAGAACTTTTGTGTTGATGAGTTTTGTGAGTAAAATGAGCTTTTATCCCTTTATGCCCCAGGTCGTCCCAAGCATTTTAACGCCAAAATAACGCCAAGTTTTGAGCTTCAATTTTAATATAGACCCATTGCCATCTTACCCCGAGAGTCCCCTGAGAGGCTTAGGAAAGGGCATGACACCTGTTTTGCGACTCTTTACTAGCCCCCAAGAATAACTTGCCTTAAAATAGCCGATAATGCATTACCGTTTTACCACCGTTTTTTAGACGGCTTTCCATTATTGCAACGCTTGCAACCATTGCAACGATTTTATAGAAATTTTGAGGGATGAATTTTGTAGCTAATTCGTAGCTAAATATCCCCTTGACAAACTGTTCCGACTGCGGTATAGTAAGAGCATGAATAGTCAAGAATCAGGACGGAAAGGTGGCATCACTACTAGGGATAGGCATATTACTTTGTGTCCCTGCTGTGGACAGCCAATAAAGAGCCAATTCTTTTCCGAGACTGGACAGAAAGGTGGAGAAGCCACATTAAAGAAATATGGGAGAGAGCACTTTGTGAACATGGGGAAAATGGGAGGCCGAGGGAATAAGAGACATGATAAAGATATGGAGCGTTAGAGAGGCAGCTAAAGAGCTTGGCATATCTGAGCGCCGAGTAAGGAAGCTATTAGCCGAGGGCCGGATAAAGGGTAAAAAGCTAGACGGCACCTGGGTAGTCCTGAAGCTTGCTTACACCAAGAAAAGGGGGTGATGCCTATGAGTATAAAATAATAGATGTCCCTGGAGCTTGACACTACAGGGACACCGCTAGGGGACTCTTGCATGAACCCTAAGCGTTTTTATTTTAATCAAAAGGAATTGAAAATACAACTAAAGAAAGGAGAATCAAATGGTAAGAGCAGTAGCTGAAAAAGGAGCAGAATTAGTGGAAGGAGTCCACAAAAGTCAGGTTGGCCCGGCAATCACTGTAAAACAGGCTAATGGCATAGTTAGAGAAGTCCCCTGGGATGAGGAAGCAGGAGCAACGCCGATCCTGATTGAAGCGATGATTCTGAGCCTCGATATAGAGAACCCTGAACTCAGAGAAGCCACGAAGAGGCATTGCCTTGACTTCCTTGAGGGATGGAGAGAGGTAGTCGGCGATGAAGAGGCTTATGATACCATGCCACTAAGCAAGCTCTACACTATAGCCGAGTCATTTATTGCTGGCTACAAGGCTGCATTGAGCAGAGCCTAATGCCGATAATCAAGGCACTGGCAAGGGGCGCTGGAGAAAATCACTCCGGCGTCCCTCTCTTTCGCTGTTCTTTCGTTGCTTATCAGTGGAAGATTAAGTATCAGGAACTTGCTTTAGTCTAGTTTTGATTTGAGCGTGAGGATGAGGCAAACCTAATCACTCTCTATGCATTTTTTATCGAGTGCTATCGTCAGATTTACAAGTCGGTCAAGGTAGTTCCAGAGACTTGTGCAGTGCACTTCACCTACAGTATCCTCAAACCAGCTTTTCGGTAGCAATCGAGCTCGGCGAGCCATTGGATCTATATTGGAATATGTAAACACACCATCGGGGAAATAGCCCATACAAGTTTTAGTCTCTTGGATAAGCCAGGCTATTTGAGGGTCATCTCTAACCCAATCAGGGCCTGCGTATAAAGAGCCTGCTAATCTATCTAGGAGCACTCTCGACTGGGTCAGTGAATTAGCTGCTGCTGAGTTGATTGTAATAAACTTATCTTTATTCGGTTCAAAAAAGGCATCCACTTCTTTTAATACCCTCTCTGCCTCCTGCGAGATATCTTTACTGTCTATAGATATATTATCTTCGATACCTTGCAAATCGTGGAAGAGTTGCTGAGTAACCTCCAACAATATAAATGCAACGGGTAGCAGAACTCTTTTAGCCCAAGACTGTTGCACTGACTGTTGATACTGCCTATCTCTTTCTAGAAGTGTGTCTATATTATTCATCAACTGAGAAGCTGGTTTATTGATGATAAACCAAGCAATTACAAAAGCAATTAACGTGCCGGATAGCCCAGCAATAAAGTTCTTAACGAAATCGGGCATCATATTTCCGAATTGAACGCCAATTACTATAAGCACAACCGCAACAATGCCAGTAACTATAACTGCAAAGAGAGCTTTTCGTATTTTCACAATACACATTTTAGCACGCTCGGTAATGAGGCGTATTGACAGGTCCCTCCAATTCCCATACGATATATTAATGTGGGAGAAAGGAGGATGGAATGAGTAAGAATAAACTGGCAGCAATCATCGTAGTTTGCACTATAGCTATCATCGCTTTTGCCATTTGCCTTCGTCCAATAACACCCTCCAAATATATATATGAAGACGGGGCAATACTTGTCGGAGCAGATGGTAAGCCAATTGAGCTAATAAATAACTCTAGTGCCACTAACCCTGCTTATGCCATGCTAGTAGCCTTCATCAACAAAGATCCCACAGATGAACATCACTATGTCACTGAACTTGATGTTTGTATTGGTACTGCTGAAGTTCCTTATAGTTGTAGCGACTTTGCTGAGGATGTGCATAATAACGCTGAAGCAGCAGGCATTAAAGCAGCTTGGGTGAGCATAGGCTTTGAGGGAGATGATAAAGGTCATGCCTTAAATGCTTTTGAGACTACGGATAGAGGGTTAGTATATATTGATTGCACGGGGCAAGGTTTGTTGAGGCTAGTATTACCTTATGACCTAGTCAAAACGGAACAGGGTGATAATCTTATGGAACCTGAACCTACTAGTTGGGATAAAGTAGCCTATGTTGAGATAGGCGAGGAATATGGGTTAATACCTCTTGACCAGGTGGAATCCCAATCATACAGCTTTTACGAAGAATATAAACGGGAATGGGAGAGGTATGAAAGGCTATTGAATGATTACAATGATGAAGTCGCTCGGTATAATCAAGAAATTGAAGGGAAGATTTATTACGAAGGCACTCCCGAGTTAGCAAGTATTGAAGCTTGGGAAGCAGCTCTTAGACAACAGGAGCAAGAACTAGATGAATTGAGGGGAGAATTGGGTGATTTTCGGTTTGAGCCATTGGGCATCGTTGAAGATATAAATATATATTGGGGGGATAGTCAATGAGAGAGCCATGCCTATAATTGATTTAAGGGGGAGTTGAAGTGAAGAGGTTGGTCATTGTAGCCACCCTTGCACTCTTTCTGGTAGGGTTAGTCCTACTCGGCTTAAGTGATACTGCTATTTCTATTCCTCATATCGGCGCTCCCAATAATGAGGCAACTAGCAGTATAAGCAAGGCAGACAATTCTTCGGCAACTGCCACGATAACGATTACGATGTATACTGTGGATGAGTAGGCCTGGAAAATAAGAAACTCGGAGGTGCATATGGATGTCTGGACGCATGTCCATTTTACAGCTTTGGGGTTGCAAATTGCTTCAACGATTGTTGGGGGAGGGTTAGTCTTGAAATGGGTGCGAATAAGAAATGAGCATCTGGAGATAGACCCCAAGAGACTAAAGTTAGTAAAGCGATTTTCTGTAGTATTACTGTGGGTGCTCGCAGTGGGATTTGTTTTGCAGCTCTGGTATGAAGCTCACATGCTGTTGTGAATAAGGCGGTTTGAGTTGACTGTCGGCGAAGGGCTAACACTGAGTGATATAATAAAGTCGATTGAGGTTTCGACGGTTAAATCATAGGGTAAGACAGCAAGACTGGTTTTCTTGCTGCAAAGGAGCTGACAATGGAAGAAATGGTCACAATTACCTGTAAGCGGGCTGAAGTAGTCAGGGCTAAAAGATTGAACCTTCTATGGACTGCAATACTTATCATTCTTTGCCTTCTTACTCTAATCCTTACTCTAGTGGGAACGGTAATTGCTGATACTTGGTTTGGTGTCTTGCTTACCTTGCTCTTGGGTGTTACTGCGTATCAGTTTATTAGCTCCTATAACTGGTGGAGGAAACAATTGGAGGGCAAGTAAATGCGCCGAGCTATCACAGCCAATAGCAATTCTTCAGCCAGTGCCACAATTACGATTACGATGACGGGAAAGTTGGGAGATCCTGGGGATATCTTGGTACGAATGTAATATTTTGTAGTAATTTAGGATTACACCCCACTAAAATATGTTGACTTTTGTTAACCGCTTTAGGGTAGTCAATAAATCTTAGTTATGGTCTCGCAAGTTCAGCAAAGATGAGATTCACTCTTCCTTATCCTCTTGAGGAATCATTGTCCTCTCACCCACACGGGCTATTAAGTCCTTTGTCTCCTCGTCTACCACTATAATCTTAATTTCCCGCTCATCTATGTTAACTTGCGTACCCTCAGAATAAATCTTATCCATCTTATTTAGTAAATCAATCGCCTTCATAGGGTCGTGAAGTTTCACCGTTGTATAGATTACCGGCTTAGAGCCATCTTTGTCATATTCAGTTCGAGAGTGTATTTCCTGAATAGCTGCGCCCTGTGGTGTTTCTTCGCCGATGTTTACCCATGAGCCGTCTTGCCCCAGCTCCATAAAGTCAGTTATTTTGGCACGGGCTATCTCACTAAGCTTTCGTTGTCGTTCTGAAACATTCATTATTGCTTCATCTTCTAACTTCTGCCTTAACTCCTGAATACGGGCTTTGATGTTATCTTTCGTTAACAATCTTGAAGCTATAAACCGGGCAGCTCTACGCTTGTAGCCAGCCTGAATAGCAGCCTCAGTAGCGTTTCCAAGCTCAAAGTATTTAACACAAAATGTCTCTTGTTTCTGTGTAAGTTTCCTGTTCACCTTGCCCCTCCATTATCCCTAGCCTTTCTTTTGTTCACCCACCGGCCTAAAGTCCGATAAGCAACATCATAGCCTTTAGCCTTTAATTCCTTTTGAATAGTAGGGAGTCCATACCCTTTAGCAATTAAGCCATCTAAGAGGCTCAAAAAGCGAGGGTCTTTCCTAAAAGTGGCACGATTGGACTCTGGCCTGGGTGTAATTATACTGGTAGTGTCATTTTCCATAGCTGAGTGGCACGATTGAGATTTCCTTTCCGACAAAAACTCTTGAGAGGCAATTAAAACACTGACAACATTTTCCCCGTCAATGCCTCTCTCGCGAAGGTATGGTATAAATTCCTCAGTCCTACCCAGGCAAACAGGCTTCCCCTCGCCGTCTTCAAGGTCTTCAATCCAGCACCAGCCATATTTGTCGCAGTAAACCAGCCCATACCAATCCTTCTTTTCCGCTTCCTTCTTTCTCCTTTCGGCTGCTTTGGCCTTCTTCTCTGCCTTGACAGCTTCTAATTCGGCCTTGACTTCATCTATAGGTTTAGGTTTAACTATTACTGGCATTATTCCGTCCTCTCTTGACCTTTACCTTTTCACCACAATAAGGCTAGTTCTCACGAATCTTAAGGTTCGTTGCTTGCCCTTCCAGTTCTTGAATTTTGTTTTTTAGGCGAAGTGTCTCTTCTAAGAACACCTCTCTATTCTCGTCTAACCGATGAAGGCGGTCTAGGGTTTTTAGGAGCGTTTTCTTCTCTGCGCCCATCTCGTTAGCGAGATTTGTAGTCTTTTCTAGTTTCTGCCTTGCTTTTGCTAGTTCCTGCTGAATGTCCATTGTGTTCCTCCTTTGTCTCTAAACTTTGTCAGGTTTGAGCCCTTTTAGTCGTACATGTCCGTACCCACGGGACACTTGAGTCTGTCGGAGAAGTAGCCACCATAGAATTGTTTATCTGATTCCCCTAGTGATACATGGCCATCAGAGCTTGGCACTACTTTTGTCGGATAAGCCCCCATAGGATGCAGGATAATATCTCCGCTCAGTGCTTTTAACTCAAGGGAGTTATGGTTGACCTGGTCTGCTGCTACTATAACTAGATTATGAGGGGAATCTTGGTCAACCTCGATGCGCCCTATGCAAGTAGAACCGTAATAAAATTTCGCCCTCGCTCCCTTAAAACTCACTCCATCATCATCTAGCCATACATCACCCCCACCAGCATACAGCTTCCCATCCGTCCCGATGTAAACCTGAACAGGTGTGCCAGCCTCATACGCATCTGCATCAGCAAAGGTTCTGAAGGCATTAATACCTTCGCCACCATAGAGTGCTATCCCGTAGGTGGCATCTATGACTACTCCGCTTTCCTCATACCAATTGCCGTCCTTGACTGTTTTTGAGAGAAGGGCATGACCCGCCGAAATATCAGTAGCCAGTAATAAGTCATAGGTTCCTACTACCACATTATCGAGAACCACCAGCCCATCAGCCGTCAGGGCAGCACTCTTAGCCCTCTGAAACACTGTGCCGTCAGGGATATCATCTAAGTCATCAAGATTCAGGTCAAATTTTTCAGTAGGATTATAGCCAGAGGAGTAGATGATATTTTCATCTAGCTTAATCTGCCCAGCGTCCAGATGTAGCGTCTTTACCCGAGCATAGACTTCGCCATCGGGAAGATTGTCGAGTGTATCCCCAATCTGAGACAGGTCAATCGTGTTGTCGGGGTCAATCCACACGAAGTCCACATTATCAGCTAAGATATGCTCGGCATTAAGGTCGCCTACTATGAGGCGATTGAAGTATTGGCCGGCATCGGTATAGGTTTCTAATTCCTTGAGCATCTTCTGATAGCGAAGTGAAGTCAGCCAGTTTCCAAAGCCGAAGGTCATTACCCACTTATCTTTCCCAAATCTGCGGTGAATATAGCCGAGATTCCCTGTTCGTGTATCACCCTGCCTCTGGTCAGTTACCTTTATATAATCAAAAACCTCACTCCCTACATTGATTCGGATTTCAGCCTGTCCTCTTGAGGCTCCCATTTCAGCCTTAGCAATCAATGCCTCACCAATGCTGGTAGCCTGGTCATTGCTTTCAAGACGAAGTTGAACGAACTCGGTTTTCTTTACTTTGGCAGGAAGGGAAGCATAGCCGTCAATTGTGGCCTCCCCTGAATATTGAGGATCATCATCTGGCTGACTTTCGACAACTATCCTGTTGGGGAATATAAGAGTCTCCTTGTATGCTTTACTGAAGAATTGATGTTGCCCCCTTTGGAGACTATATTCAGCATCAAAGTTGTCTCCACTTGTAACTGGCTTCAATATATGAATCTTGCCGTCATTCTCAAAGCGTGGCACATTTGCTGTAAAATCAAGCACTCTTCTCAATGCAGCTAGCCTTGAACTCTTAGTATAAATCCTAAAGCTATCTTTCGGTTGATATTTGTCTGCTAAATCATCGTAGCCATCATCCCATACAACCTCGAAGGCGTGGCAATGAGTGAAAGGAGCTAAGGTTGCCCCGGCAATCTCATTAACCAGCGTTTTGACTGTCTTGGTATCATCTGCATCTGGCTGGTAAGCCTCGCTGGCTTCATCCTCTGACATCAAATTAGGCATACCCTCAAGCTCAAGCGTGCAAGTTAGCTTGTTAGGGTCTGAGTCAAATTGCTGGTCTATGACAATGAGGGGGGCAGCCGTTGAATATTCCTCGCCAGCACTTGAAACTACCCCGTATGAAATAACTGCATCGTAGCCCTTTAGGTTCTTGTCATTAAGTTCCTTGTCTCTATTATTCAGGACAATTTTAGCCGTGTGTGAATACATCGCCTCATCGTGCTCAGAAGGAAGTATCCTCTTATTATCATAGGTATAGCTATCCTCCCCCTTTGTGAGCACTATCTTGTATAGGGGGTTTAGGGCTCCGTGCTGCTGAGCAGCTTTAAGCGTTGCTGTTAATTCCCTCATTTAGTTTCCTCCTGAATTAGTTTTACTGAGAAATCACATCTCATTCTGCACCGGTTCTCTCTTCTATTGGCAGGGTTCTCTCGCCTTCTGGAAGCTGCATATCGGGTTCATCTACATATCCCTTGCCAATGATAAAATGAACCACTGGTGGCTGTTCTGCTCTAAACGGAAACGTTACCTTGCCCTCAGTTCGGTCAAGTAATTCCTTATAATATGTCGGGTTCTCGCCAGCCAGCTCTAATGCCTTTCTAGCCAGCCATTCAGCCCAGGTTTTACCAGGAGCATAGGGACATTCCTCTCCTAATTGCTCCCGCAATATGCTGGTGATACAGAGTTCTTTTTGGGGACGCCCTCCGGGATTGCCTGATTCTCCCTTTTTGAATCGTCCCCTTTCTAAGTTCTTTAGACTGTTAGGATTCCTACCTCTTTCGTATTTCATATTTATCTCCTTTTCCCCTGTTATTTCCCTGTTTTACAGGGGAAGCCTGCTCTGTTTAACTAGTTAGCAGAACAGTCAACAAAAGTTAGCAGTATTGCTAACCATAAGTATGCAAATAATTATCATTTCCGCTCATTCCCATAGATTCTTTCTGCTAGTTCACCCTCTAGCCTTGATTCCTCAATTGCCCGGATAGGGCGATAACAATACTCTGTGTTTTGGGGAGACCACTCCCTACTTACATCTTCAAGGTTGGTATAATGTTTCTTAGTGATGATGAAATACGGGAAGCAGGTTTGTTGATTATCCCTAATAAGCCATTGATAACACTTAAACATTATTTATCCCTCCTGGTATTTGACCGTAACACCTAGTAATGCGAGGTATATCATTTTTACCCCTCTGGCGTAACAGCCCTTATCTCTCTTTTAGCTTTAAGCGTAACAGGGTAACAGGGTGTTACGTAACAGTTACGCAGCCGTAACGTAACACCAGGGGGATATATAATATCCCCTGTTACGGTTACGGTGTTACAGTATGCTATAAAGCCTTTAGCCCCCATAAATCTCCCACTTTGACTGTTATTTCCCTACCAGCCATGCGATTTAGAGTAGTCTTAACTGAACCCTCATTGGCTTCTAGGGCTTCGGCTATTTCCTTGACTGACTTAGCACCACTTTGGAGCAAGCCTTTGATTCTCAGTGAAAGAGATAATTCACCAGATAAACCGGTATTATTGAGGTCAGTCTTGGCTATTGCTATACTCTCATCTGCGAAGGTGAATCTATATCCCAATGGCAGATGCTTCTTAGATAGGTTCGCCTTCGTGTGCTTCACGCTGATAATAGCTTCATCCTCTCCTGTCTCCTGCTCTGCTTTGCACTCCCAAACTGAGCGAGCCAGATTCGTAAAGAACACCGAACCAAATATAGTCCGATTTCTTGTTAGCGGGTCCTTTGCGTTATGAGCTATGGTCAGACTTGTGATTCCAAGTTTGCGTATAGCTTCGTGGTATTTTATCGCTGGCTCAGGGTCATTGAGATTGCCCCGGGCAGCAGGCCCCAGGCTGTCAATTATCAATAGTTTAATGTCCTTGTCTGCTATGATTGACTGAAGGGTTTCCACTGATTCTGCTAATGGAGTGGTCATTCGCCTATAAAGAATAGGCATAGCAGCCTCAATGCCAAATCCCTTCTCGATAGCACTCCAACGCTTTCTGAAGTTCAGGGGATCGTCCTCATAGTCCAGGTATAGACAGATGGTAGATTCCTTTGGCGTAATGAGTCCGAGGTTGTTATCAGAATATGGTAGCTGGACAATATAGCCAATCGCCAGAGCAAATAGGCTTTTCAGGCTGCCATAATCGCCAAAAATAACAGTCGGGTGATTCAGATATAGGATAGGCTCTAGTAAGTAACTGGGTACCAGGTTATCATCTTTTGAAGCCCATATCTCCTGCACCGGCTCACCGCGCCGAGCAATTTGTATCGTCTTCCCTGTAACATAAGTTAAAACCTCAGTCCAGGGTATAGTATTGGCACCTTCATTCAATCTCTTAGTTAAGCTATTCATGGTAGGCGTAGCCAAGAGATTGACCCGCGTGGTGTGCAAAAGTTGCTCTACGCTGCCATCCTTCAGGTAAAAGCTCAATTCAGCATGGCCGTCATCACCATAGCGTTCTGCCAGAACTCTAAGCCCCAGGTTAGGCCAAGCATAATTAATAAAGCCCATTCCCTCAGTAATTGCTGGATTATTCACAGTATCACCCCCCTAACCACATTAGGCTGCTTAACCGGCCTCCCTGAGTATTGCTGAGGTATTAACTGGCACTTCGCTAAGGTAGCTTCGAGCTTGCTCACTCGGTTTGGTAATTCCTCAGCCTCTTTCTGGTAGGCATTGGGGCATCCCTGGCAAAGTGGTGGTAGATACCTCTTTCTGTGTCTGTCGTAAAAAGGCATAGAGGGGTCTGAGGGATATAGTCGTTCCATACATTCCCTACAGTCCATTACACCGCCTCCTCATCAGAATCGCGAATCTCTCCGGGAATGATTGTCCTCTTTCTGAGTTCCCTACAAGCCTGGCAGCGTTTAGGCTGGCTTAATCCCTTTGAGTAGTAGAAGGCTTGCTCGCCAGCACTGAAGATGAACGACTCACCACAATCGCAGCATCTCAGCGTTTTATCTTTGAACTCAATTTGGCCCATACTGTCGGTCCTCCTTTGACAATAGATTTATGGCTGATGGCCGTTGTCTGAAAGAAGTTTATCCACTGCTGCTGCACTAACAACCATGCGTTTAGGTCCCAGGAATATCACCCCTGGGATTTCCCTTTGCCGGCATAACCGATAAGCTAGGTTTCGGCTGATATCAAACAGCTTGCTAACTTCTTTCACCGAGTAAACCTGTTTCTTTGTTATTGGCATATTTACCTCCTTGTTTAGATTTCGGGCATGAAAAAAGGGCAAACTGCATCGACCTTGCAATTTGCCCTCAGTTGGGCTTGAAATTGTATTTAGTTACTTACATGTATTAACCCGGCACTTCGCTATTTCCTTGATGGGTTTCCTTACAACGAAACCTGCACCTAGGGCTAGGTACTTTCCTCTTGTAATTATGTTGAGGACTGCAATGAAGGGTGTTGGATCTGTTTTGCCTGTCCCTTTGCCGTCAGGCCGTCTTAGATTTAACAGTTCCTCTTTATTTGCCTTTCGCTTTGCTCTTTGCCGAGCTCTGCGTACGTCATGGCGTAGTTTTTTATTTGGAAGGTTCCTGGTTAAGCCAGCTTCTCTTTCCATATCTTTATCCTCCTTGTTCGCTTAACAAAAAAGGCGGTGAAGATAACCCTTTCGGATTTTTCCTCACCGCCTTCTGTTGCGTGCAGTTGAGCGGTAGAAATAGAAATTCCAAAACCTAAACCCAGCTAAGGGTAATCATTCTTAACCTTCTCATACAAGACAGGATATCCACACCCCTACCAGGTCTCAATCTAAACAGATTGGAATAAAGGTGTTTCGGGCCTGCCTCTCCCTAGCATTGTCGTGTGCCCTGGAGCACATGAGGCGCTTCGGTTTTGGAAAGTCCTATTCCTTATTCAGTTGTTAAATTACATACAAGCATATACTAATACACCCCAAAAAGAAAGTCAAGTTCGTTTTGTATCCTGCTGATACAAATTATTAAACTGCGTTTGGTTCATTCCCCCCCTATAATATATAGAGACATTACTAGCTATGAACTTTTTTACAATGTAAACAATACGTTTAAGTTCCGTTTATTTTTATCTGATAATTACGATGCAACTTAGCAATAGGTGTTGACAAGCCTCTGTTTTTATGTTAGTGTTTATCTATGGAAAGACGGACATTGTATTCATTCACGGCACGAGAGAATCTCCGGGAGAAACACGCAGAGTTGCTTCATGGCTTGAGAGAAATATATAGCGAGTTGGCCGAGGTAGAAAGGAGCCTCGGAATCGGTTCCCAAATGGTTAGAAATAGGGTTTGTAGTGAGTGTAATTACCAGGGTGCAAAAGCCCAAATATATATCGTAGACCAATTTCATTATCTCGATGGCAATCACTCTAACAACCTACACAGTAATAAGGCTATAATCTGCCCTCGTTGTCAGGCACATATATTGCTATCTGCCCTTGTCCCGGCAGATATGTGGCAGTTAAAACTTCGGGGTATGAATAACCAGGAAATTGCAGATAATTTTGGCATTTCGCGGGAAAGAGTAAGGCGACTCCTGAAGTCATACAAACCACCAAAAGAGGATATTGACATTGAGCTAACAATCAGAGACATGCAATCCCTAGAAAAACAACAAGGTAAAAAACGAGTTACAGACAAGCGAACCCTTAAAAAGAAACTTTTGAGAGAGCTTAAAAAGAAGCGCATGGTTTAAGGGGGAAGGCACAAAATGAGAGGAAGTATAAGGCGAAAAAGCAAGAATAGCTGGCAGATTCAAATCTATACCGGCATAGGATCAGACGGCAAACGCAGACGGCACTTTGAGACAGTAAGAGGACGCAAGGGTGATGCTCAAAGGAAACTGACCGAGCTCCTAACCTCACTCGATAAGGGCGTTTACACACCCCCGGGCAAGCTCACACTAGCACAGCACCTAAATAACTGGCTAGACGGCTATGTTAAGACTAATTGCTCTGAGAGGACGCTTGGCAACTACAGAAGCATAGTGAGCCACCATTTTATACCAGAGTTAGGCCACATTCTGCTAAGACAGCTTACACCCCAAGTAATACAATCCTATTATGGCAAGGCTTGTGAAAGCCTATCAGCCATGACAGTCCTTTACCACCATCGCATACTAAAGGAATCGCTAGAATATGCCACTAGGCAGGGCTATTTAGGACGCAATCCTGCTGGCCTCGTTGATCCCCCAAAACCACGCAAAAAGACCATGCGGACCCTAACCCCTGAAGAAGTCAAAACCCTATTAGGAGCTGCTTTGGGTAATCAATTCTATCCCGTGATTTATACGGCTGTATCTTCGGGATTAAGGGAGACTGAGTTATTAGGGCTTAGATGGCGGGATATTGACCTCGATTTACAATCAGAGAAGCCAAAACCCTCTATTTTGGTTTGCCAGATACTTTATTATAAAAGGCGTGATGAATTTGAGTTCAAAGAACCCAAGACGAGCCACAGCAAACGCCGTGTAAATATGACGGCTAAGCTGGCTGACTATCTGAGGGAATACAAAGGAACAAGGGAATCGCTATTCTTGCATTTAGGCCGATTGCTTAAACCTGATGACCTAGTATTTGCCGGAGTCGAAGGTATTCCTTTTAACCCAAGTGTATTACGCCACAACTTTACTAGGATAGTAAAACGAGCTGGCCTAAAGAATATGCGTTTCCACGATTTAAGGCACACATTTGCAAGCCTCATGTTACTAAGGGGAGCTAAACCAAAGGTTATCTCCGAGGCTCTAGGCCATGCTAGTGTAGCCTTTACATTGGATACCTATGGCCATATAATTGAGGGGATGCAGGAAGAGGCTATGACCCTGCTGGATGAAGTTTTACCGCCTGGTGAAAACTAGCTTTGGAAAATAAGGTAAAAATAAAATTAACGCCAATTTAACGCCAAAAATGACCAAAATCCCAGGCAAGCCTCAAGATTTAGCTTTAATGGAAGGCGATTTTACCCCAATGCCCTATAACTATCCATAAGAGGTTCAAGTATCGGAAATAGAAAACGATTGTTGTGTCACCCGAGCGGAAGGGTCAGGATGACAGAAGGGAGTGCTAAACCACCTTGGAGATAGGAAAACTGAAGC
>Ga0209636_10004941_pt1 | contig 13616 bp, 8 predicted proteins | sample DeeMarSWOR152_54_FD_187464 | JGI IMG/M metagenome (GOLD analysis project Ga0209636, IMG submission 187464) | Marine sediment microbial communities from White Oak River estuary, North Carolina - WOR-1-52-54 (SPAdes) (version 2) | ecosystem: Environmental > Aquatic > Marine > Intertidal zone >...
ATAAATAGCAATCAACAGAACTTCTGAGAGAGAGGATTAAAATATATGTTCAGATAATAATCGGCTTCAATTAAATTAAATAACACTTTCTCGAGGAGATTAATTGGTTTATATAAATCGTACTAAACTTTATATCGAACTTATCCAAGAGATACTAAATGCCAATAAAGATATTTTATCTCCCGATTTCATTAGGCATGGCATTGCAGGTTTAGTTGAAGAAAGTCCAATACTGTCAAAGTTATCACTTGATGATGATTTTCAAATACAGTCTACAATGCCAGATTTTGATGGTTCATTAGAGGCATTAAAAACCTTAGTTAATTTTTTACATTTTTATATCCAGAGATTAATTTCAGATAAAGATGTGGAACAGCGGTTTATAAAAGTTGCAGAGAGCTTTATCCAGGAGCATTCCATCGAAATCCTCGAATCCGATTTAATGACATTTTTTTCACCGCTCTTTTTTAAGGATCAGAAGAAAGATCAATTGGATATGACTTCATTGCGTAAAGAGCAACCAAAGAAGCAGATTTTAATTATTTATGAAACACTATTTACCATCTATCTTCAAGAGGTATTCAAGACAGATGATAGGAACTTATTTTTCTCAGAGGTTTTGAAATTAAAGAAGAGCTTCCCGATACTAAACCAGTTCTTAATTACACAAAGTGGTGATGTATCGATCATACCCAAGGATGAAGACACACCGGAAAAGCTTGTGGAAGCTCTGGGTGAGGTATTTGATTATTTCGTGGATTTTTCTGCACCAAATTTAGGCAGTGATATGGCATTTAAACGCGCACGAGAAATCATTAAGCCAATCATAGAACTATTGGAAGATATTCCAGATAAATTGGGTGTTACAAATTATATATTAAAAGGTGCGTTGGCAAAACGAATTCCCACAGGTATCTCAGGTTTTGATCCCATGATACAAGGTGGTTTACCAAGAGGTAAATCAATATTAATTCAGGCATCTGCGGGTTCTGAGAAGAACTTTTTCATTAGTCATTTCATAAAACATAGTTTAGAGCATAATTCAAATTTAATTACTGTCTTAGCAAAGATTCCTCCAAAAATTTTCAAGGTACAAATGAAGACTTTGGGTCTAATAACCGATAATTATGAAAAGAACGACCGATTAAGGATTATAGACTGGTATTCCTGGCGGAAAGGTGATGAGGAAAAATACCAAGGATCAAAGTCGGTAATCTTAGCAGAAGGTGACCTATCCAAGTTATGGATGGCATTCGAAAAATCAATGCTAAACATTGGTTACTCTCCAACAAAATGTGCAGTTTTAAATATCTTAACCTCCGCATTAAGTATTTTTGATTATGAACAAGTCTATAATTTTATCCAAGAGATGATTGAGAAATTCAAAGAAAAGGATATCACAGCATTATTTCTGATCGAAAAGGAAGAGCATGATCCGCTTATCATTGCTAAACTTCGAGTGTTGTTTGACGGTGTGATCGATATCGAGAGCGAAGAAGTAGAAGGCAAGACGATTAGAAAGATTCGCGTATTATCGATGCGGGGGACAGATTTTGATCCTGAGTTTAAATCGTTAATGCTCCAGGGGACTAAGTTAATTGTAAGCCAAACGTAAGGTTTCGTAATTATTTTTAGTGATTTATTAGCCAAAGATTTAAATAATGAATATTGGTTTTGGTCTTTTATTAAGAAAGGTGAAAAGTAAGTAGTAGGTATAGATTAAGAATGGAATAGATGTAAAAGAAAGGTGGGCATGAAAATTGGAATAATTTAGGAAACAGAATTTTTATGCAATAATTTGGATTAGTAAGCGAAAAAAAGTAGATGGAAAGGAGCAGAGAACGGAGTAAATATTAATTTTAATGAAGAATCATGGTTCATAGTTAATTTTTGAATAATACACTTTTGTATTTTACGATTGGTTTGAAATTTTTTCTAATTATTTTTGGTTATATTCAATTTCAATTAATTAATAACAGTAGGTGAAATAATGACTATACAAACTTATACGATGGACTATAATGGTAAAACAATAACCTTTGAGACTGGTAAATTTGCTCATCAGGCGAATTCCGCAATGTCAGTAAAGATCGGCGATACTATTGTACTTGCAACAGTTACCATGTCGGAAGAGGCTCGGGAAGGTATGGATTTTTTCCCTTTAATGGTGGATTATGAAGAGCGGTACTACGCTGCAGGTAGGATTAAAGGACCAAGATATGCCAAGCGTGAAGGTAGACCAACAGATGATGCGGTATTAACCGGGCGAATGATAGATCGTGGTTTGCGTCCACGGTTTCCAAGTAAATTACGCAATGATGTACAGGTTATTTGTTACCCATTAAGTTTTGATGGTGTTAATAAACCTGATGTAATTGCTATGTTAGCAGGTGCTACTGCACTACATATTTCGAACATACCATTTGATGGCCCTGTTGTGGCAACCAGGATTGGTAGGATCAATGGTGAATTCATTGTTAATCCAAGCGTAGAAGAAATCGAGCGCTCTGAGTTGCAGCTAGTGGTTCAGGGTGATGGTGAAAGGATTTCTATGGTTGATTGTGACGCTTTTGAAATCTCCGACGAAGATATGTTGGCAGCTTTTGAGACTGCACTTAAAGCTATGGCACCACTTTCAGGTTTTATTAATAAAATCAGAGATGAAATCGGTGAAGAGAAATTAAAACCAGAAGAACTTATCTGGGAGGATACCTTTTCTGAAAAAGACAGTAAATTAATCGAAGAAATAAAACAAATGATGCTTTCTAAATTGGATAAGTATTTGTTCAATAATCCAAAGGGTTCAAAGGGCGAGCGAAAAAGGATTTTACAAGAACTCGAGAAGGAAATTATTCAAGAAACTAAATCTAGATTAATAAATGAAAATACAAATGAAAATGAAGCTGAAAAATATCTCCGTGATTTAATTTCTAAATTCTTTAATGATTTTATCCAAGAACAAGTGGCTAAAGCAATTCTGGACAAGGATAAGCGTGTGGATGGCCGGCCACTAAATAGTGTTAGAGAACTTAGCGCTGAGGTTGGGGTCTTACCACGTACCCATGGTACTGGGCTATTTAAACGTGGCGAAACGCAAGTTCTATCAATTACCACACTTGGTGCACCAGGTGATGAGCTTTCTTTGGAAAATATGGAAGATGAGGGTACAAAAAAGTACTTCCATCATTATAATTTCCCACCTTATTGTGTTGGTGAAGTTAGACCATTACGTGGTGCAGGAAGGCGCGAAATTGGCCATGGTGCACTAGCTGAAAAGGCGTTACGGCCCGTTTTACCTGATGAGAATGAGTTCCCATATACTATTCGTATGGTCTCAGAGGTCATGAGCTCTAACGGCTCCTCATCAATGGCTTCCACATGCAGCTCTACACTAGCACTTATGGATGCGGGGATACCTATTAAGAAACCTGTTGCAGGTATTGCAATAGGTCTGGTTTTAGATGAAACCGGTAACAAATGGAAGGTACTCACCGACTTGCAAGATTTAGAGGATGGCCCGGGTGGTATGGACTTTAAAATTACCTCGACACGCGATGGAATTACAGCCGTACAAATGGATTGTAAGAGCCTGGGACTTAATATGGATATAATTAGAGCAACGATTTCTCAAGCTCGACCGGCGCTGTCACAGATTTTGGATTTAATCGAAGCTACTATACCAGCACCAAGAGATGAGCTTTCTGAATATGCCCCTCGAATTATTAGTATCATGATTGATCCGGAAAAGATAGGCGACGTTATTGGTCCAGGTGGTAAAATTGTGCGCGAGATCCAAGACGTTTGTGGTGTTCAGGTTGACATAGAAGATAGTGGAAGAGTATTAATCACTTCTATGGATAAGAAAAATGCCGAACGCGCCGAAAAGATGGTACGGGATATTGTTCGTACTGTTAAGATTGGTGAGATTTTTGAAGATGGTGAAGTTGTTAAGATTATTGATATGGGTGCATTTATAAAATTAACCCCCAGCACTGATGGTATGCTAAGAATCTCAGAGATTGATTATAAGCACGTTGATAAAATTACTGACCGGCTACGAGTAGGTGATAAAGTCAAAGTTAAAGTGATACGCATTGACCATGGTAAGGTAGAGGTTTCAATGAAAGCTTTACTTCCAATGCCAGAGGGGTATGAAGATCGAAGGCGTGATTATAGTAAGCGTGACAGTGGGCGGTCTGGGTTTCGACCGCGAAGGGACATGCGAAGTTCTCGAAGTCGGCCCTCTGGGGAACGGCGGTATTAATATTTCGAATTATAAATTGAAGAATTTCATATGTTGATTAGTTAGATAAAATGCTATTATATCGGGATGTTCTAATTGATGCAGAGACATCGGGATGTTCGATGATGTTATCATCGACCGTTATAATAATTCAATAAATACAATCACTTGCAGACCGCTTCGATCGTTAATTGATCTGAACCGCTTGCTGACCACTATACAAACTCGACCGTTACAAATGATTTAAGATAACAATCACTTGGAGAGTGCAGACCGTTACAAATCATAATTGATTTAACTCACTAACAGAGGGCAGTTTAATAGCAAACCGCCTTCCGCAAGTGATTTTAGTCATAATTATATTGGAACGGTCTGCCTTCTGTAAACGATTATCAATAATAAGCAGAGTATGACTAACATCACCGTAGGTAACGGAGGTGATGGACGCCTTTGACCGCAGGTCAAAGCTGAACTTCGGTCGGCCTGTGGCTAAACTGCCTACTGCAAACGGTTTTTAGTTTAATCTCAAAGTATCCAACATCTTAAAATTGTACCAAAAATTGAAGAAGTGGCTAATTTATTAATATTAGATTTCTAAAAAATTGTTTTATTCATCATCAAAGTAATAACCACATTTCGGACATTTCGCTTGCCCTTGCTCAACCATGAACCTACATGATGGACAGGTTTTGGTATTTGATGGTAATTCGGACCCAGCGGGCGGGAACGGCGGTGGCGCACCCAAGGGCAGCTGATATTGTGCCGGGTAAAGTGGTGGATATTTTGGTTTAATTACACCCCATTGGACTCTTTTAAAAGCACGATAAAATGAAAATGTGAAGATCACCCAGGGGATTGTCATAATAATATTAAACCCAACTCCAACTGCAGAAAAAAGTCCATTGTCACCAAATAAATCCGGGTTGAAAGACACTGCGGATATTAAACCTAAATATATAATATTAATAACAATTAATAATATTGCACCAATTTTTAAGAATTTAAAGCCCTGTTCATCTAATAATTGTTTTAATAGTAGCATAAAGCCATAACTATAACAGATCGCAGTAATAATAGTAACAATAAGACTTATTATCAGGAGGATACCGATTTCTGATTGAACGAGGCCGGTGGAGCCTCCACCAAGTGTTCCAATAATAAATCCCACAATTAAGAATATTACACCATTTTTTACATTATTAGCATGTACTTCGCCGAACTCAAGACGACCATTATATAAGAAAATCAAACCCAGTAAAAGGATAATTAAGAATATGAATAATAAAATTAAACCTCCACAAATTGGACCAATATATATTAGAAGGTCATTATAGACGGATGCATCATCGGCCGTTGAATCGGTGACTAACTCAGCCAGAACATCGCGCATGCTAAATATTAGGATTGTCCATAGTATTTGCCAGATTACAAACAGTAAATACCCAACGAAACTAAATCTTAGTCCCTTTTCCGTGCGTAATTCAACTTTAACAGGAGAATACATATAATCTTCTCCTAACGATCATGAGTATCAGAATTTCTGTTAGTTAATTAATTAATTTTTATTACATATATTAATCGGTTATCATCAATCACTTTCGGTTCTATCCGAACATCAATACCAAGTTCAAGCTTGGCCTCATCCTCCGGTGGCTCCTCAATCCATGCTAACAGCCTACCACCTTCTTCCAAATCAACCACACCTATTGTGTATGGTACTTTAGTTTCAAAACCCGTAGGTGCGGCATGTATGGTTGTGAAAGTCAGTAATTTTCCTCTACCGCTAAACTCTAACCACTCCATTTCAGACTCCGGTGCAAAGCATTTAACACAATCGGCACGCGGTGGGAAATATACGGCGTTGCATTTCTTACAGTGCTTACCTTTTAATTTACCTTCTTTTAAATAATCCGTAAAATCAGAAACCTTAGTAAACGGAACAAAGTTTATTAATCCAAATTCATCAAATCCCATATAATTCACCTCGTCATAATGTTAATCAATTATCGCTTGAAAATACTAACAAAACAATATTGACCAATACCACCTACATTATGCGCTAGGCCCACTTCTGCACCCTGGACCTGGCGTTCACCAGCCTCACCGCGAAGTTGTTTAACCATCTCCACTACCATCGAAGTGCCTGTGGCGCCTACCGGATGGCCCTTGGCTTTGAGGCCGCCATCTACATTTACTGGAATTTTACCTCCAATATAGGTTTGTTTCTCTTCAATAAGTTTTCCACCTTGGCCACGCTCACAAAAGCCCAGGTCTTCATAAGCTAATATTTCGGCGATTGTAAAACAATCATGTACATCTGCCACATCGATATCTTTTGGTTGCAAACCGGACTGTTTATATGCATCATGCGACGCATGGACAGCACTTGGAATACTAATCAGGTTCTCACGCCTGAGCACAGACATCGGTGCTGAAGCGCTACCTATGCCTTCAATCCAGACTGGTGTGTCAGTAATTTTTTTTGCACGATCTTCATTTGCTATAATAACAACCGCTGAGCCATCTGCATTAGCACAGCAATCATAAAGATTGAGCGGTGATGCCACCATACGTGCTGATTTCGCTTTTTCCAAAGTTACCTCCTTTTGGAACATGGCTTTTGGGTTTTTTGCACCATAGAAATGGTTCTTTACTGCTACCATTGATAATTGGTCCTTTGTGGTACCAAAATCATGCATGTGGCGCGTTGCGTACATTGCATAGTATCCCGGAAAGGTTGTACCAAACCCGGACTCCCATTGTACATCACCCACACGACCCATTAATGCCAGTAACTCCGGTGTAGTTAGCTCCAGCATCTTTTGTACACCCACCACCGCCACTACCTCATGTAATCCGGCCTTGATATCAGCCCAGGCAGTGCGTAACGCTGCGCTACTCGAAGCACAGGCAGCCTCCGTTAAGAATGTTGGTTTTGGATTCATGCCTATGTATTCGGCCACCACGCCAGGCAGTGAGCGCTGTTTATGATACTCAGGTACTGAGCCAATTACTGATGCATCAATATCTTGAATCGTTAGATTCGCATCATTTAAAGCATCCCGAAACGCTTCAAAACCAAGTTCTTGTACTGTTGCGTCATCACGTCTACCGAACTTACCGTGGCCTATGCCAACTACTGCAACTTTCATGTTATCACCTATCAATTTTAGATGTATTGACCACCATCTACCTTTATTATCTCGCCAGTAATATGTTTTGATAAGTCTGAGCATAGAAATACTACCAGCTCAGCCACATCCGCAGGTTTACCGAGACGTTTTAACACTGTTTCATTTAATGCCGACTGCTTGAAATTTTCTGGTATCTTTTCCATCATATCCGTCAAGATCATCCCCGGCGCAACTGCATTTACATTAATATTGTATTTACCAAGCTCCTTGGCAAGTGCCTTTGTTAGTGCAATAATTCCACCCTTTGATGCAGAATAATTAGTCTGGCCAAATTTACCTCGGAGCCCATTTATCGATGTGATATTTACTATTTTACCATAACTTTGTTCTTTAAAAATGGGTGAGGCCGCACGGATGTAATTAAAATAGCCTTTCAGGTTGATATTAATAACCATATCCCATTCTTCTTCGGTCATCTTCCAGATTACCGCATCACGGTTAATACCTGCATTACAAACTAAAATATCAAGTCCACCGAATTCTTTTTTAACCTGCTCCACCATATTTTGTGCATCGGAAAATACGGATACATCCGCTTGTACAGCTAATCCCCGTCTACCCATTGACTTCAACTCGTTTACCACTGCATTAGCTTCGGTATCATGTTTGCGATAATTCAATGCAACATCTGCACCTGCTTCACCAAGTTTCATAGCTATGGCAGAACCAATACCAATACTACCGCCAGTTACTATCGCCTTTTTACCTTCAAGATCTATTTTCAACATTATCTCACCATTTTTCAATAATTGTAAAGATTTCTCCGTTAAACGAGTTAAATTTATCTTTGATCTATATTTAAGTTCAATGTTCAACGGTTTTTCCAGATCGGTTCACGCTTCTCCAAGAACGCCTGTAAACCTTCAATAGCATCGTCAGTGTTCATTAATTCATTTAGGTAGAGGTCCTCTACACTTTTTATTGCTTCTTGATAATTTAGTCCAAATGTTTGATACATCGATTTTTTTGTAATTTTCAATATCGCTCCACTAAGACTCGTAAATTTTTTAATAAATTCATTCTTTTTATCATCAAACTCTTCTACTGGCAGTACATGGTTAACAAGTCCCAAGGATTTAGCTTCCTGGGCGGTTATTATATCTCCAGTTAAAATCAGTTCAAGAGCCTTTTTTAAATCCATCAAGCGTGGTAACATAATTGCAGCAAGAGGTGGAAACACCCCTACTTTGATCTCTGGCTGACCAAACTTTGCCTTTTCTGAGGCTATAATGAAATCACAGAAAATTGCTACTTCACAACCGCCACCCAGGGCCGCGCCATTAACAACTGCTATTGTTGGGACTTTAATCTCATTTAAATTATGGAATATTTCATGAAACACTGTAATCATTTCATTGACCATGTCTTTAGTATGTTCAGAAACATCCACACCAACGGAGAACGCTTTCCCAGCACCACTTAAGATAACCAATTTCAAGGATTGCTCAGAGGCAAACTCTTTCAATGCCTGATTAATTTCTTTCATCATTTCGATATTTAGTACATTTAAAGGCGGACGGTCAAAGATGATTTCACCAATTCCGCCTTCAACTTTTACATGAATATTTTTAAACTCCAAACATACCCCCCATTAGATTAGGTTATGTTATGAACTGAGGCGGTTAATGAATTGAAGATTTATTAAGTTTATTAAATAACGCTTTTTAACTCAAATTTGATGCTTATAAAATAATTCTCTCCATTATTTCTGGTTTGTACTATAATTATTTAGATTTAGTGTAAAATTGCATGTAGAATTACCCGAAAGTTATTTATATAACAGGGGCGAGATAAAAGTGCTGGCTCATGTAATCACTCTTCTTATTTACGCCTACCTATGCCATTTGTGATTTTACCCACAAAGTATAAATACCCCTGAAATCTTATTATTATAACACACATGATATAAAAACCAAAGAATAAAAATCAAGATTATCCCTGAACCTGCGCGAAGAGACTTGATCTCACCTTGGCAATAACGACAAACGTGAGCCAAAAAGGGGGGAGGCTAAACCAACAAACCCGTTGTTCGGGGGAGGCATTCGAACATTTGGGTTTTAGTGGGTTAGCTTGAACCCTCTTAACACAGGGAGTGCAAAGATACAAGCGAAAGTCTTATGCTAGGTTTTTACGGATGGGTTTGATTTTCATTCACTCTAATCTTAGGGGAGAGGAGGATGATCAGACATAAAACAATAAACAACATCTCTTGGTTTACCAGGATCATCTCTGGTGTTGTACTTTTGAGTTTAATACTCTCCCCTTTTTTTTTCATAATTTTAATTAATATTGATTCCGGATTAAGTCAAACCACTTATTCGCCAATCGACTCAGCATCTTTATCTAGTGACAATACCAGTATTATTAATGATGATTGGATAATTGAAGATGGGCAAGAAATAAATGTTTTTAATAAAACCTTGATATTGAAAGGCAATATAATTATTGAACCCAATGGAAAATTATCATTATTTAATATCACATTGGTATTTAAAAACTCATTATCAAATTATTTTAATATTACGGTTAAATCTAATGGTTCACTACATATCACCGACTCATTAATGTCCTCAACTACAAACCCAGCATGTTCAAAAATTGACTTTAAAAACCGAAGCATCGGGTCAATTACTAATACACAAATTACTCAATTAGGTGTAAATGCCTGGGACAAGTCAGGTGTTATAATTCAATCTGATTATGTGAGCCTTGAGAATTGTACAATTACAAATAGCACTACTGGGCTCATCCTTGATAACTGCTCAGCTTTGATTTCGAATGTGAGTATATACAATTGTAAAATGGGAATTTCCGGTATAAATTCTAAAAGCAAAATAATTAACTCTTTAATTAAAGACTGTGTTTTTGGGATTAAATTACGAGGCAAATCAAACATCACGGCTATTGACTCTATATTGGCTATATATAGTTCTGAGCTCAATGATGAATCACGATTATTAATTCAGAATTCACTTAACATTAAGATAATGTTCATAACTCCCCAACCTAAACCCATTAAAAATGCTGATTTGATGGTTGTAAATAATTTTCTGACTATTTATAGCACTATTGGATTTGATGGTAATAATAACAGAACTGATAAAGACGGGAAAATTAAAACCCTCATTATTGATGAAAAATTGTTCTCTGGAAAAAATATTACAAATTATACTACTATTCTCTCAGTGAAATATAAATCCCGAAATAAACTCAATAACCGTATAAATACCTCTCCGACCCATTCTGAGATTATAACTTTTGAAAATGAGCTACCCATTTTAAATTTCCCAACTGTAACTCCAGAATGTGGTACACAAGAGTCAGATTATTTTTATAAAGTTAAATATTCAGATATAGACAACGACCCACCTATCAAGATGGATATTGACATTGATGGAACGCAATATCCCATGCAAAATATTTATGACACAAATGATTGGACCAACGGAACATGGTTTAGATTCAATACTTCTTTAGATTTTGGAAAACATGAATTCAGGTTTATTACCAATGATGGCTTTGGTTTTGAAGATGTATATGCACCTGAAGATGGTGTTACATACTTTTCAGGCCCGGTGGTTGAGATTCCAAATAGCGTACCAATATTATTGGATGGTTCAGTAAACCCAAAGGAAGGTAACCAAGATACAACCTTCCGGTACTCAATTCGGTATTTTGATGTGGATGGTGATGAACCCGCTTTAGCTAAGGTTTACATTGATAATTTACCGCATACTATGATCCAAGTCGAGAAAAATAAACCTACCGATGATGACGGTGCTGGACAGGGTATTTGGTTTGAATTTCAAACTAGATTACTGGTTGGGGACCATGACTTCTATTTTAAATTTAAAGATCATAATGGTTCCTCTATAGTACGCTGGCCAGAAGATAAGGATGATACGAAAATAGTTGTTGAGGGACCTGTTGTTTATTCATTTCAAAATAGTATTCCAACCGTTGGTAATGGTTCCGTTTCACCTTCCATTGGTCACAGGTTGATTCGATTTAGTTATACAATTTCATTTTTCGATGCCGACTGTGATTTACCAACTATAGCAATGGTAATAATTGATAGTAAACCCTACAATTTAACCCGTGCTAGGATAGCCCAGGACATTTATTTCTATGAGACTTATCTACCTTTAGGTGAACATTATTTCCATTTTATTTTTGGTGATGAAATTAATGACCACTATGTTCGATATCCTAGTGATACAGGGCTTGAACTATATGGGCCCATTGTTTTTGATATCCCACCATTACTCGAGACCGGGCAGGTTACTCCTAAATCGGGTGGGCAAAATACCAATTTTAACTTTTCTATAATTTACAGAGATCCTGAGGCTGACCCACCGAAAAATTCTTCTGTGATTATCGATAATCAATCATATATTCTTGTTAAAACTCCACTTGATCAGAAATCCGTTGATGCTGAAAAAAGTAATTCAAGCTCAGACAACAATATATTATTAAGTTATTCAACTCAACTTGGCATTGGCGGACATTCTTTTTATTTCTTGATTCAATCTGGAAATTATCTACTAAAATATCCAAGTTCAGGTTATTTGAGTGGTCCGGTGGTTGAGCCCGAACCAGAAATGAATCCAAACCAGACCTCTAATATTACGCCCGACAATCAGAAAAACACAACTTCTAACGAAGAAAATAATACAGATTGCGACCCAGAATCAATACCAACCGAGTACAATGATGGGACGTTACCCGAAAATTATATAATATTAACTGTAATAAATTACAGCGTTACCAAATTAAAAGACTCTTTAGGGACCAATTATTTATTTATCGTGTATTGTCAAATACCCAAGGAATTTTCAAAGAATAGCCAATGCTGGCTTTATATTAATGGCGAGTCGTTTTTAATGAATGCAAAACATAATTATGAAAAAAATGATTCCCATTTCGTACTATATATCTATTTATCACCAGGCGAGCATTATTACCATTTTTTATTCAAAGTCGGTGATACTATGATTCGATATCCATATAAAGGCGAATTCCAGGGACCTAATGTTGAAGCGGACCCAGGGGTAGGTGATCAACAGATGTCGGAGCGTAATTTATTGAGCGAGAATGTTGAAAATATTCAAATCATAGCAATTGTATCACTTTCACTTGCTTTCATTATCTTTTCCATCTATTACTCGTATTATATTCCAAAAAAGAAGCTTAAATGATTTTGCTTATTCACTGAATTTTGGCATAATCGTTGGATGGTGGAATATGGATGGTGGAGGGAGAATTTAGGTGTGAGGTTTGAGTACACTACGATATTTTTCTAAAATCAATCGTTTGAGGGATGGGGATGATTTATTAGTAATAAGCCCCTCTTACCTCAAGCGAAGGCTAAAGGCCTGAGCGTACTCTCACCCCCCACTTCTGTTATGCTTGCATATCCACCATTCACCATCCTTTAATTAATGAAATCTTTATTATTGCCTAAATTGGGAGAAGAACCCTAATATTTATAAATCAAACAAATATATTATCCTCCAAATATCGTGATCAAATGTACTTAATAGTAATCTCAAAGGAAGATCCAGCAAGTGTTAATATCTATCACGAATTATTAAGAAATCCCATTTGGAGTTTAAAGCAGGATTTAAAATTTGAAGATAATGAAGTTCATACTTATCTAAATAAAGCCCTAATGGTGACCATAAACCAATATCACCTTTTTTATGACAATCTAGATAAACAAATCAACTCAAATTTAGCCCGTAATTTTGGAGCTGTTTTGAACTTAACAGCAGTTATCTTTGCATCAAAGCACAAGAGTGCCTCAGGAATGAAAACATTAACCGTGCATCCAATAGGCAATTATAGTAAAGCAGAATATGGCGGGAAATCTGAGGAATTGGTCCCAGCCGCACCGCATATTATGACGATGGCATATCGATTACTAAATAAACATGCTTTAAAATATGATTTAGAGCATTCAGTAACTTTTGAAGCAACCCATCATGGGCCATACTTAGAAACACCATCATTTTTTATCGAAATTGGCAGCGATGAAGCAGCCTGGAATGAACCTAAAGCAGCAGCTGCAATAGCACAAACAATATTAGATTTACTTGAAATGGAGTACGAGGATCATTGCAAGGATTACCCCATAGCAATAGGTATAGGTGGTGGGCATTATGCACCACGGCATACCG
>Ga0209636_10004942_pt1 | contig 13615 bp, 14 predicted proteins | sample DeeMarSWOR152_54_FD_187464 | JGI IMG/M metagenome (GOLD analysis project Ga0209636, IMG submission 187464) | Marine sediment microbial communities from White Oak River estuary, North Carolina - WOR-1-52-54 (SPAdes) (version 2) | ecosystem: Environmental > Aquatic > Marine > Intertidal zone >...
AGGTCATTGGAGACTATAAATATCCAAATGATGTATATGAAGCAAACGCCTACCTTGGTGAGTGGAAGGTCCATACTTTCATTGGTTTGTATGCCAGCCCCACAGAAGCCGAAGCTGCGGCAGGTGAAAATGGCACAGTCATACCGAGGTCTTTAGAGAATAGTTAAATCTTGAGTTTATCACCTATTTGACCGCACTTATTCCTACGTTATATTTTTATTTTAAGAGTATAGATAATTAGTTCTTGGTTAATAATTCCTATATTCAAAAAAATATATAGTGCGAAAAATAATAAGTTATAAATATATAAAGAGTTAAAGAACTAATTAGTCGCCGGTAAACCGGCTCAAAATTGTTGAGTTGGTGAACATTGTTCACCAACGACTAATTATTATTAAGGTAGGATAGATTTATGAAACGGGAAGGAAAAGGTTTCAGGAAATCTTTTATAGAGTCTTTAGCTGATTTCTTAAAAGATACAGATTTATATAAATGGCTTACACGAAAAACAGGTAAGTTGGCCAACTGGCAGAAATTGTTGTTGGGATTCATTGCTATTTTTGGGTTTATCTTCATCATATTCTTGGTTGCCAATAAGATTTACTATAAATCAAAGGGCCAACCTAAACAAAGAACTTGATTTATTTTTAGAAATTGTACCAGGAACGGTTCTTGTTCGGTAAGCGAAAAGTGGTTTTGACGCAGCTTTTATGAGCTTTACCTTCGTGATTCATACTGCCTGAATAGTTCAGAAAATAATATGGGTACGAGTTTCATTTTTTCTGGAGTTTCTACATGGGCAAAAGATCCAAAGATATATTGTCCAATAGCATTGGGGCAGAGATTTCCAGTATTTTCTGCAACAGATTTTTCATGAAAATCTCTATTGTCTGTGATCAAAGCACCGATTCTCAACCCACAGGCATTCCATACTTTTGATGCTGATTCAATGCTAATTCTTCTCCCTTCTATTGCGGGAATTTCTTTATCTTTTATCCCTCAAATGCTTGTTGTTTCATTATCGATGTAGAATAGCTCACGGTATGTTTCATCGCTAATCATCCACATATTGTATCTAATACAGAGCTCTGCAAGAATCAGCATTGTGTCTTTGCTATAAAATTGACCTGTTGGATTATTGTAAGGTATGACAAGCAGCCCACCAGGACTGCATTTTTTGATTGTATTTTTAATTTCCTTTATGTCAGGCAAAGTGAATTGACCATCTTCCTGTAGTTGTCTGGTTACTGAGACGGTTTTTCTACCTAGACGGCTTGAGATTAAACTATAATTGATGTATGCAGCATCAATCAACAGTAAGGGTTTCTCAAAACTACCTGCTGGACCACATACACCGAGAACAACCAGTTCCATAGCCTGAATACCGCCGTCTGTAACCTGACAGTGCAATCCTTCTGTATCAAACCCGCCTGATGCAATAATGTTGAGGAATGCTCGCTGGGTCTCTTCAAATCCAACTGTTGCTGTATATTTTATGACTCCATTTTTGAATGGACTATCTTCAGCATCAAGATTATATAATCTTTTTTCCATTGCTGGATGAACGGGAAGGGACACATTTCCAATTACCGTATTGATTTCTTCAATTTTGTCTTTTCTTTTTAAAAATTCCATATGCGCTAATCGAATAGTAGAAGGTGCCCTGTTTTTAAGGTGCTCTGAGAGCTCAGGACCAACGACTTCATTTTCTACAACAGTAGACATATTCTTCCTTTCAAGCTGGGATTAGTAATGACTACTACTAATTATATATATGAATATTATATTGTGTACCTGCCCTTAAAATTAACATCAGAATAAAAATAATGGGTGGTAGAATAATGGGAACTACATAAAATGTCAAGCCTTAAATGCATATAAAGAAACCGAGCTATATGTATGAGTTGAGTATTTTCATTATTTTTGATTACCGTAAAGCTTTAAATAGGCCGAAATAAAAATCTGCAGAACAAATAGTAAATTAGCTTGTAAGGAATAAAATAATAAGATTATAATATCATCCAGTTTATCTTATAATATGGTTTTATTTCGGTAAACTTTACTATATCAGGAATATTATCATGATAAAATCAACTATTTTGCTGGTAGATGATGATACACTCATCTTACAAACAATCGGAATGGCATTAGAAAATGAGGGTTATAAGGTAACGACAGCAGAGAACGGGGAAGCAGCAATCGATTTACTAAAAAAAAGTCATTTCGATCTTTTAATTACCGATCTTGTTATGGATGTAGTTGATGGCATTTTTCTTCTTAAAAAGGCGAAAGAACTCATCCCTGAGATTAAAGTAATAATTCTTACCGCCTATGGCAGCCTCACATCAACTATTGATGCCTTACGGCTTGGAGCTGATGATTTTTTACTCAAACCATGTGAGCCTGAGGAAATTTTCTTCAGGGTGAGAAAATGTTTCGAGCGGATGGAACTTGAAAGAAAAATTAAACTTTATGAGAATATCCTTCCTGTGTGCTGTGTTTGTAAAAAAGTGAGGGATGATACAGGGAGAGAGCCTGGTAAAGGAAAGTGGGTTCAGATGGAAGATTATCTTCTGAACAGAGGAAAGGTTGAAGTAACCTCCACTTATTGCCCTGAGTGTGCGAAAAAGATGATGGAGTAAATATTTATAGCTCGTATGCCGCCTGTTCATGGATGGATTTTTTGAAGTTGATTCTAAGGATGGAAATAATGTAATTTTTCTGGTGAAACCCGACGAAGAGAATGTTGTGATTTTTACAATCAATAATATTGATACGGGTACTCAATTCTTTTTTACGGGTAGTGTGAGCAATCAAGGTGAACTTTTTGCGGTTTCGTGGTGAAGGGTAAGTGAATTATATCTTGCTCTCAAATATATAAACTTTACTTATCAGAGCGCAGATATTGAATGATCTTGCGCCCGTTTTTATTATTATTTATACGTTATTCTCACCTAATAAAATCGCCTTCCAATAGGTTACAATATTGTAACCGATTTCAATACCTACTTTCAATTCTGTAATCTACCTCCCTTATCCTTCATTTAAACAAATTCTATAATTCTTTATATATCAATAAATTAAACAAATCAATCATTAAAAAAATCCTGGCATATTCTTTGCTCTTCCTTTATTGAGTCCCCATTCATTCAGCTTATATACACCAGAGCTTAAAACCATTCAAAGAGGGGAGAAATCATCATGGAAACTAGAAAAGACCTTGTATCGGAATGTATCGAATTAGAAATCACCCCGGATGACATCCGACGAATCCTTCGTTGGTTCATGGCGATGCAGTATCAGGGGAGGCTTGACTGGGATGACCTGCTCATTGCTGAGCGACTCAAGTCTGCATACGACCTCCTTGTAAACATGAGGATTGGAAGTTGATGGTGATTGTGTTCGCGATAGTGGTATTGAGCATTTTACTGCTCTACTGGGTGAAAAGGAGACTTTTCTAAATACCACAATCAGGAGGTGCTATCATGACTGGTCATCATCGCGAAAAGAAAAGAGGAGTAACGCTTCATATACTGTCAATATTATTCACTTTCCTGATCATACTTTTAATGTCCTGCGCAATTGAGAGACAGGATTTGGCTACTATACTTTCCAATGAAAGTAAGGATTTTGCTACCATACTTTTAAATATTGAGCAATCCGTTTCTACTAAAACGTTATTACCGGATATAGATATGAATCCTGCAAGCTACCTGGTCTCAGGTCTTGGCCCAAACGGAAGCAGCTTTGATAGAAATGAAGTTACACAACAGGTCGAGATACCATCGCTCCAATTTGGTGAATGGACCGTTTCCGTTACTGCAAAGAATATGGAGGGCACACCGGTAGGAACAGGGGAGGAAAAAACAATATTACATGCTGGAGAGAAGAAAAATCTTAAAATTCTTTTAAAACCTATTCAAGGATATGGTGCAGTTGATCTCACAGTACTGTGGACGGCCGGAGAAGTTGAATATCCTTCAATTGAAGCTCAGCTTACACCCTATTCAGGAGCGCCAATTGATCTTAACTTCGATATTCCTTCAGTCGGCATGGCTGTGTACCAGTCAGGGAATACAATTCCAACCGGATATCATACACTGAGTATTAAATTACTGGACAATGGAATATCGGTTATGGGTGCTGTTGAAGTGGTGAGGATTGTAAATAAAAAGACAACATATGGAACGTTTGAGTTTTTCGAAATAAATCAGCAGGGGGGAGATATAATGATCAATATTACCCCGGAATTGGATGACCCTCTTGAGATTGTTTTGAGTGGCAATCAGGATGTGGTTGAGCTAGGGGGGTCCATGACTGTGGATGCATCAGTGACAAATGAATCGGGGAATGTGGTATATAACTGGTACATAAATGGTGATTATATAAACACAGGGTCAAGCTATGTATTCGCAAATGACTACACTCCTGGGATCTACAGGCTTGATGTTAGAGCATATACTGCAGATGGAGTACGAAGCGGTTCAACATCACACGTCTTCCAAGTTGTAGAAGTTAATTTAACACAGGCAACTCTACTCTGGGACCCCAATACAGAGCCCGATCTTGCAGGATATAAAATCTATTATGGTTACGTGAGTGGGAGTTATGAATACAGTGTGGATGTTGGAAACCAAACAACTTACACGCTGACGGGTCTCGATCCCAATCAAACATACTATATTACTGCAACAGCATACAATATTGGGGGATATGAGAGTGATTTTTCCAATGAAGTTGTTTTTCCAGTTAATTTATAAATCTCATAAGGGAAATTAAAAGTAATGATATGATGAACTGTGCACTTTATTCTTTAAATAAGGAGCATGAGTCAATCTGGGATTACCCGATTCCTCCGAAAATAGAGGACACTTCCCATACCATACATGTGATATTCAATGGTGTGCTGATTGCAAAAACAAATAAAGCAAAGAGGGTGCTCGAAACAGGACGTCCTCCTGAGTACTATATACCACCTGAGGACATAAGGATGGAGTATCTGACTCCAGGGGAAATAGTGGACAGATGTAAATGGAAGGGAAAGCTCCAGTATGTGCGGATTGAGGTAGCAGGAAAGGTAAGAGAAAATGCAGCATGGTATTTTCCAGAAACAGCACAGGATTATGTTGAGCTGGAGAATTATCTTTCCTTTCACCCACACCTGGTGGATGGCTGTTACGTAAATGGCGAAAAAGTAGCGCCTGAGCCTGATCCGCCATATAGAGGGTGGATCACCAAGGATATCATTGGCCCATTTTTAGCAATTCCAAAAGGTATTATTATTAATGGATAATTCTTATCCTGCCCATTTCTTCGAAGGGGAGCTGAACCTCTCCTTTTTTACTTACAGGTACCGAGACATTACTAAGCACAGGAACATTAAAGGAAAAACTGCACTTTAATTTATAGTTAGATGAATCTTTTCCATAAAGATTGCGGAATGCCTCATATACATTCTTATAAACGAGTGTCAGTGGAAGCTGAACTGTATTATCACTCTTGGCATGGATTTTAATACCACTGATTTTATCATTTATTCGTACATCTATTTTATTAAAAATCTCATAATAACATGGATTAATTGGGACAGCAAGTGTGGGTAAATAGCGCGTTCAAAGTTATAAAATGCATAAACTGATATAAAAAAGTACTGTACTTTAAGAAGGAACTTGATTAAAATATCCTGAAATTACTGATTATTTATAGGTATTCATTTGCTTTGAGGGTGTGGAGCATACAACTAAGGGGGTATATATCTATGAAACTGTTGAAATTGCTGCTCATTATACTGTTGAGTTGTCTAGTTATTACTCTGGTTGTTGCAGGATGTGCAACTAAATCTCAGGCAGTAGTTGAAGAACCCAAGGAAGTGAAAGAAGAGAAGAAAGAGGTGGAAGAGAAAGTAGTTGTGGAGAGGAAAGAGGTTGAAGAAGAGGAAGTAAAAGTAATTGAAAAAATTGAAGAGGTAGAAGTAGAGGAGCCTGAGATAACGGTTGAGAAAAAGATAGAAGAGATTGCGATAGCAGAAGAAGAACCGGTTCGTCTTGATAGCGATGGTGATGGTGTCTATGATGATGAGGACAGATGTCCTGATACACCAAAGGGAGTAAGGGTTGATAGGTATGGTTGCCCTGAAAAAATCAAGGAGATTACAAAGTATGAGTTCATAGTTGAGTTCGACCTCGATAGTACTCTTATTCGGCCGAATTATTATCCGATAGTTCAGGAAGCCATTGATTTTATGAAGGCACATCCAGAAGCAGAGCTTGTGAGGGTAAAGATTGAGGGGCATGCTGATAGTTCAGGACCTGACTCATACAATTACAATTTGTCACTGCGGAGGGCGCAGAGCGTAAAAGAGTTGCTTATGGATGAGCTCAACGTTGATCCGGATATAGTTCAAATCCATGGCTTCGGGGAGACAAGGCCAATAGCGAGCAATATGACAGAAACAGGACGTCAGAAAAACAGAAGAGCTGTCATTACTTTTTCAATTTTGAGCTATTGATGTAATATTTTGAAAATAAATACCATGCATGTAGTGATTTTTATATAAGAGACATCTCCATGTGAGCTCATCCGGTATGGAGATGTGCTATTTCTATTTCTTTTACTTTAGAAAAACAGTCCAAGTATGTATGATATTTTTAAGATTGATCGTTAAATTAGCAAAACTCCTTCGTTCGGGTACCACTCCTTCCCACATTGCCAGCGGATTTGTCTTAGGCATGATGATAGGCCTCATTTCTTTTAAGAGCCTTTTTACTCCATTTCTCGTCCTGATCATCATCATTTTTAATGTGAATATTGCTTCTGCAATTTTTGCCGCCGTTTTATTTCGGGCAATTGCAGTTTTAATAGACCCCTTTCTTCATTTTCTTGGTTACTGGCTTTTAGTAGATATTACTTTTTTAAGAGAAGTGTGGACATCTCTGTATAACATCCCATTTTTTCGCTACACTCGTTTTAACAATACGGTGGTTCTCGGGAGTCTTGTTGTGGCTCTCTGTCTGATATATCCCCTTTACACAGGTATTAGGGTATTGATCATCGGGTATCGTGAGAAGTATGAAGAGAGAATCAAAAAGTGGAAAATAATTAAGATTCTCAGAGGTTCCAAGATATTCCAGTTCTTGGGTGGAATAAAGGATTTATAGAAACATGCTTCGAAAAAAGGGTGTAATTCTACTCTCAGTCATAGTCATCATTCTGGTAGTGCTCAACGTCTTTTTTTCGGATAGATGGATAGAAAAACGTTTAGAATCCTTTGGAAGCAGAGTTGTAGGTGCAAAGGTTGAACTTTCTGGATTAAAATTTTCTCTTTTAAGAATGCAGATACAGTGGAAAAGGGTACAGGTTACAGATCCAAATAATACATGGTACAACCTTTTTGAAACAGGGAGTTGTAATTTTCATCTCGCCCCAGAGCCTCTTTTATCAAAGAAGTTCATCATTGAGGGGTTTCAGCTACAGGATATTGAGTTCAATACGCCGCGAGAAGAAGATGGAAGATTATCTCGGAAAGCAACAGCCAGGAAACCACCGAAAATAGTGCAAAAATTGAGGGATAATTTAAAAGCCGAACTCGATCAGATGCCGGTTTTTGATTCAGGGGCTTTTACGTTCTCCATCGATCCTGATGAATTATGGGAGCGTATAGATTTACAAAGCCCAGGAAAAATTCAGTCTTTAAAAGAGAATTACGAGCAGACATTTACTGTATGGGAGGAGCGCTTTAATGACCTTAGGGGAAGAGAGGACCTTGATGCTCTACGTACTCAGATACAATCAATGAATGTTGATAGGATCGACACTGTACAGGAGCTCCAGCAAAATATGGTTACTATACATGATATATATGACCGGGTGAATAAATACGCTGAGAGTGTACGGCATACACGTTCCAATTTCGAAAATGATTTAGGGGAGATTCAACATTCACCCTCTGTAGTTTCTGCATGGATAGAAGAGGATTATAGGCGCGCTTTCCAGCTGATTCAACCTCCTGAGATGACTACACGAAATATAGCAAAGCTGCTTTTTGGTGAAAGAGTGATCAATAAAATAGATAGGGTTGCCGGGTTTATTGGAAAGGTGCGTACCTATTCAGAGAAGGCAAGGGCAGTACTTCCGGATAAAGAGAAACCCCAGAGACTGCATGGACTGGACATCCCGTTTCCCGAATATAACGCTCTGCCGAACTTTTGGATAAAAGACATCGATTTATCAGGAGTCACCAGTGCCGGAACATATATAAAAGGAAGTATTACCAACATTGTCTCACGGCAGGCTATTATCGGAAAGCCGACAACAATTGAAATATTGGGAGAAGGCACTGGTGGAGCAGGTTTATTTTTAAACGGGATTGTTGATCACCGTGGAGAGGTGCCTAAAGAGCTGTTGAAGATAGAGATAAGCAAAGTTCCATTGAAGGATATGAGACTGTCAAGCTTTCCTCTCATACCGTACAGATTTACCAGCGGTGAAGGGTTTATCTTGGCCGAACTCGATTTTTTAGGTTCTGATTTTGAATCCACGGTAGATTTTAAGGGGAGGAATGTAGGGTTGGACTATGCTCAAAGGTCGTCAGATATAAGCCCATACCTTTACAAAATAAGTACTGAAATCGCCCAATCAATACAAAAAATCGATTTAAGAGCGAGTGTAAGACAAACACCAGAGGATTTTGATTTTTTCATTAAAAGCAACGTGGATGATGTGATTGCAGAAAAAGTGTCGATGATAATAACTGATGAGGTAACAAAAACCCGTCAATATCTTGATCAGAAAATAAACGCTGAAACTGAAGAGTATGTACAGGAGCTTGATCATCTTGTTGCAGTCAGGGGGACTGCGCTGACCACAGAAATGATGGAGTTGTATCAAAATGTTGTAACACTGGAGAAAGAGGTGCTTCAAAAACGAAAGGAAATTGAAGATAAAACCAAAACTATTTTCAAAAAGGGACAGGAAAAGGTCGTGGATGAAATGTTAAAGCATCTTCAGAATTTTTTCACCGAGTGATTTTAATAATTTAAAGATATTTTTTTATAGTTAAGATTTGTATATGACTTAAACGCTCGAATTGGAATTATTTAAAATGGAAGGTATTGGTAAGGATTTTATCGAAAAGACAAAGTATCACCATTTGTCACCCTCTGATCAGATGAGAGGTCTGCCCCCACCTCCTGTTGAGCTTCCCTACGATTTGAAAGAAGAACTTATAGACTTACCTGAACCTGATAGAGTGGAAATAAGTACTATCACATTGCGTGAGGCCATTGCCCGCAGAGTGAGTGTACGTAAATACTCGTGTGAACCCTTAAACCTTGATGAGCTGTCCTATTTACTTTGGTGTACACAGGGGGTAAAGGAAGTAATTCAAGATTATGTGACTCTGAGAACTGTTCCTTCCGCAGGTGCCAGACATGCCTTTGAGACCTATTTATTAGTGAATAATGTTTTTGGATTACAACCGGGTATCTATCGATATCTGGCAACAAAGCATAAGCTGCTCTCTGTGAAAATGGAAACAACCATGGCTGATAAGGTTACAGAAGCCTGCTGGGGCCAGGAGTTTGTGAAAACTTCTGCTACAACCTTTATATGGACTGCTGTGGTTTACAGGATGAAATGGCGGTACGGAGAAAGAGGGTACAGGTACCTTTATCTTGATGCAGGACATGTATGCCAGAATTTATATCTGGCTGCCGAATCTCTTGGTTACGGAGTATGCGCTATAGGAGCATTCTCTGATGATGAAATGAACCGTTTGTTGGATATCGATGGTGTAGAACAATTTGTCATATATATTGCAACACTTGGTAATAAATAATATATATTATATTTTTTTAACATCGATTTTACGCGAGGTGTTTTTATGACCGAAAAACAGCCTGTAAAGAAGAAGAAAAAAACATCCAAAGAGGAACTGATTGAAGAACTTACGGATATGATCAAGGATATTGATGAAGATGGTCTGATCTTTCTTATAAAACAGGCGAATGTTTTGCTCTACAATAAGCGGGTGGAAGAAATCAATCTTAAAATTGAACGTTCGGTCAGCGAGAGAAAGGGAAGAGGCAAAGTTCAACAAACTGAGGATTATAGTGTTGATATTGAGGAATCAGGGGATGGTCAATTTTTCTATATCATTCTGAATTACAACAGGATATTCTTTACTCTTGATGAAATGCGAAAAATCGTAAAAATCTGTCATGCATCAGAAGATGAAAACGATGCTTCCCAGCGACTTTATAACTGGTTTACACGAAATAGAAGGGATTTCTTAATTGATGCACAGGTAGGAAGCAGTAAAAGTCCTTTTCTTGCAAACCTGTATGACAAAGTAACGCATACCTACAAGGTAAAAGAAGGGTAGTGATTATTCCTTCAGGTACTGATTTCAAGTCAAAATGGAACACTCTAGTAGATTCAAGGCTGTTTTTTCCATAACCATTGCAACACTCTTCTGGGGAACAACCTATCCGGTAATAAAGTATGGTCTTTCCCAGTTGTATTTAACACCCCTCTCCTTCCTTACGCTCCGATTTCTTTCAGCTCTCGTTTCTCTCATTCCTCTTCTGTTGATAAAAAGTATAAGAGAAGAGTTTATTTGGTCTATCTCAAAGCCAGACATTCTGATTCTGGGTATTTTAAATGGAGTTGCCTATGCACTGCAGTTTATTGGGCAGGTATCCACAACTGCGGGAATTGCAACAATTATGGTCAGTACCTATGTGCTGTTTACTCTCTTATTTGGACACTTTGTACTGGGGAAAAAAATCAACTTGCGTAAGAAAATCGCCGTATTTATAGGATTCTCTGGTGTTGTGATTATTGCAATGGGAGATCTTATTAACATGAGAGGGGAGAGTAATTCATTTTACGGCATGGCATTGACCCTTGGAACAGGAATCTGTGCGGGACTGTATGTTACGTTCAGTGAAAAGGTGTATGAGCTCACGTTTAACGAAAGGAAACTGAATCCTGTTACAATCTTTTTCACTTCGACTGTATACTCCTCCCTCATCATTGCGTGTGCAGGGTTATTTATACAGGACCTTCCTCACTTTTCTTCTTTAACTCTACCTGCTCTCTTACCAGTTCTATATCTCGGCGTACTTTGTACCAGTGGTGCCTTTATTATGTACCTCATTGCAGTCCGCGAGGCAGGGGCATTAAATACTGCTGTTTTTATGCTTCTTCAAATCATCATCAGCATAATATTTGCATTTGTATTGCTCAGAGAAATACCAGATGTTTTTATGATAGTGGGTTCCCCTCTTATCTTTGTTGCAATCTATCTCACCCAGGAAAAAGAATAGTCTTGAACAGCTCGAAGAAAACCGGAAGTGAACCATATCACAACTGTAGGAGTATACTGGTGGTGACAGTAAAAGGTACGAAAAATAGAGGCACCGATAAACTATGCCCCGTTATGTTTACATTCTTGATGTTTACTACTGAGTTTTTACGGGTCGCAGATATGCTCCCCAGTAGCTCATTCCGACAAAAAGACCTCCACCAATCAGGTTGCCGATGGTTACGGGAATGAGGTTTCGTACCATGAAGCTCCCCCAGCTGAGTACATCAGGATTGACTCCTCCTGGTGCCGGGATGCCAGCCCATGCACGGAGGAAAATCCCTGTAGGAATAAAGTACATATTTGCAATGCAGTGTTCGAATCCTATTGCAACAAATGCCATTATGGGGAAAAAAATGGCGAATATTTTCCCAACAGTCTGACGGGCTGCGAGTGCCATCCACACAGCGAGGCACACAAGCCAGTTACACCCTATTCCACGGAAAAGGGCTTCTCCAAACCCTAGGCTAACCTTAGCGTATGCAATCTGTACAGCGGAAGCGCCTAAAGTTCCGCCTCCAGTTTTCCATAGCCCGGATAAATAAAAAAGAGCAGCAAGGATAACTGATCCGATAAAGTTTGCGACATATACAAGGGCCCACCGCCTGAGCATTATTCCAAAGGTTATTTCACGGGCAAGGGTACTTGTAACCATGAGATTGTTACCTGTGAAAAGCTCAGCTCCTGCAATTACCACGAGCATAAGACCAACACTGAAAACGGCTCCCCCCATGAACTTGGTGAAGCCAATACCGACTTTGGCAGCCAGATCAAAAGTGACGGTCGTAGATAACAAACCCCCAAAGCCTATGTATGCACCTGCAAGAATACCGAGTACAAGTACTGTAAGCCACGGTGATGTTGTTTTCCCTATACTTACAGTCTGGGCAACGGTTTCGGCAATTGTCTTTGGTGCTTTGTCTTCAATGCTTGGAACTGGAAACTGAAGGTTTTTAAGTGCTTTTTCGAATCTTCCAATTGCCTTTTTCTCTTCGATTATCTTTCGTTGAATCGCCTTTTTTACTGCGTCGGATATTTCTTCGGGAGTAAAGGGCTTCGGCACATAATCCATTGCACCCCGTTTCATTGCCTCTGCAGCCCTACCTACCGTGGGATAACCGCTTATCATGACAATCGCCACGTCAGGGGCTCTGTGGTCGATTTCTTCCACCACGTCCATGCCATCAAAACCAGGCATTTTCCAGTCACAGAGAACAACATCGAACTTTGAATCTCCAAGAAGCCGGAGTCCCTGGTCAGGACTAGAGGTGGTAACAACGTCAAATCCCTCAGCAGTGAATACTTTGCGACAGGATTCCAGAACAACATCCTCGTCATCAATTACAAGCATTTTTTGAGCCATTGATTGAGCCTCCAATTTTTACCATATTTCTGCACTCAATTTCTGAATCAACCAACGTTTCTGGGTTTCGGTGAGATGACCTATGTGCTCCTCTATCCAGGCGATATCACCGGTAAGGATGGCGAGCTTTTCGGGTCCGGTGAGGTCATATTCTTCAAGTGCATCAGCTCCATGCGCGTAGAGGCTTTCGACAAAATCACTATCATGAGCAGCCCTTTCCAATACTTTAATAATCTCCTCTTTATGTATGAGGCGTTGTTCTTCCGGTGCCTGTTTCGATGCAGCCTCGATTGCATCATTCACCGCTTTTACGAGCTCTTCAGGGGTAAAAGGTTTTTCTATATAGTCTGTAGCACCGAGTTTCATCGCCTGTACTGCCGACTGTACCGTGGCATACCCGGTTATAATGACCACTGGTAGGGTGGGTTTTGCCCGCTTTATATCTCTCAGAACTCTCATTCCTCCTATTTCAGGCATACGGATGTCGGAAAGAACAAGATCGTAATCATTTTGATTGGCAAGATCAAGCCCCTTTCTACTGCTTATGGAAGTATCGACTTCATAATTTTCCTGAACAAGGATCTTTTTCACGCTGTCAAGTACAATCTGCTCATCATCAATTACCAGTACTTTTCGTTTTGCCATATTTATGACTCCTTTTTAAGGCTTTTTTTACAGACTCTAACAGTTCATCGGGAGTAAAGGGTTTTGGGATGAAATCTCTTGCACCTTTTTTCCTCAATTCTTTAATAGTTTCCAAGGTTGGATACCCTGTCATGACCAGAACCGGTAATTCAGGCCAGTATTCCAACGGCCATTTTTCTCTTATTTTATCGAGGATGTACATGCCATCTTTTTCAGGCATTTTCACATCCATTATCATGAGG
>Ga0209636_10004943_pt1 | contig 13613 bp, 8 predicted proteins | sample DeeMarSWOR152_54_FD_187464 | JGI IMG/M metagenome (GOLD analysis project Ga0209636, IMG submission 187464) | Marine sediment microbial communities from White Oak River estuary, North Carolina - WOR-1-52-54 (SPAdes) (version 2) | ecosystem: Environmental > Aquatic > Marine > Intertidal zone >...
TAATAACTACCAAACTTCAAATCCATATTACGGCGCAAATTTTTGGCAGGATTGGGAACGACCGATTCATGTGGAGTTTTTTGAACCCGATGGAACTCGCGGTTTAAGCTTTGACGGCGGAGTCAAAATTGTTGGCGGCTGGAGCCGAGCGAATCCTCAAAAACCGCTGGCTATTTTTGCACGGAATGAATATGGCGCTGGGGAAATCAACTATCAACTGTTTCCTGATAGACCATTTAATGAATTTCAAACGTTTATTTTACGAAATGGTGGCAACGATTGGGGACGCACATTTTTTAGTGACGGCATGATGCACGGTTTAGTTGAAAATATCGATTTAGATATTATGGCTTTCAGGCCATGCCTTGTCTATTTAAATGGGGAATATTGGGGAATACTCAATCTACGCGAAAAACAGAATGAGCATTATATCGCAATGTATCATGATGTTGATCCGGATAGTATCGATCTTCTTGAATTTAACGCCAGTCCGATCCATGGAGATGCTCAACATTACTCTAAGTTAATTGATTTCATTTCAAAAAATGATTTAAGTCAGACAGCAAACTATGATTATGTAAAAACCCTGATCGATATCGATAATTTTATCGATTATAATGTAGTCCAGATCTACTTTGATAATAGAGATTGGCCAGGGAATAACATTAAATACTGGCGTCCGAGAACAAAAGACGGAAAATGGAGATGGCTTCTTTATGATGTAGATTGGGGATTTGGCATCAATGCGTATGGTCGTGGTGGAAACCAATATGGTTATGATTACAATACGCTTGAATATGCCACCAGTCCACAACAGACGCCTAACCATCATGCCAATCCACCGTGGTCTACTTTGCTGCTTCGTACCCTCTTAGAAAATGAAGAATTTAAAAATGAATTCATCAATCGTTTTGCCGATTATTTTAATACCATATTCCAGTCTGAAGTTGTTATTGATAGGATTTCAAAAATTCAAAAACTTATCGAACCAGAAATACGCCCTCATCTCAGCAAATGGAGCCAATCATATCCTTTATGGTCCAGGCATAGTTTATGGTGGAACGATATAAATCGCTGGTATAATTTTATACAAATTATGGTCGATTTCGCGGATAACCGCATCCCAAATATGCGTAATCACATTATAAAAAAATTTGGTTTAGGTGGTCATGCAGAAATCATGCTTAATGTTTCTCCAAAAGTGGGTGGATTAATAAAGATCAGTACCATCGTTGTCGAAAAATATCCCTGGCAGGGGAATTATTTTTTGGATATACCAATAAAGGTAACTGCAATTCCACATTCAAGCTATAAATTTTCACGATGGACCGGTCTCAATTCATCAAATTCCGATTCCATTATTATTGAGCTTTCTGGTAACGCATCGTTAACCGCAGTATTTGAGCCGAAAGCAGGGAACAGCGATTCTATTGTCATTAATGAAATTAATTACAACTCTAATTCCAGTTTCAATCCTGAGGATTGGATAGAATTATATAACAATAGCGGAATATCGATTGACATCTCTGGGTGGCAGTTAAAAGACTCAGATGATAATAATATCTATTACATTCCAAATAATATTGTATTAGGTACACAAGAATATTTAGTGCTTTGCAGAGACTCCTCATCCTTTAAATCATATTTTCCAAATGTGAAAAATATTATTGGAAATTTTGATTTTGGTTTCAATAGGAATGGTGAATCAGTCAAGCTTTTTAATAACACCAACATGATTATCGACTCGTTAAAATATTGTAACCGTCATCCCTGGCCCATAATGCCTGATGGCGGTGGGCCAACGCTTGCACTGAAGAATCCTGATATGGATAATGCGTTGCCAGTAAGCTGGACCGCTTCTAAAAATCATGGGACTCCGGGTGCGAAAAATGACACCTATATCGAGTTGCCTGTCAATTCATTTGCTCAAATCCCGTTTGAATTTCAGATCCACCCAAATTATCCCAATCCATTTAATGCAACAACAACAATCTCATATCAATTGCCAGAGCTATCTTCGGTTAATATTTCGATCTTCAATGTATATGGGCAGTTAGTAACGATAGTGACTAATGAAAACGTACAACCAGGATATCATTCAATGAATTGGGATGCACATAAATTAAGCTCAGGAATATACATCTACAAAATTTCTGCTGGAAAATATTCAGCAACAGGGAAGTGTTTATTATTAAAGTGAAAGTAATGAAATGCCTTGCCAACTGGCTTATCATCAGAGGATGCAACTTATTTTATCCTCATGCGTTCTATTTATCTATTCGTGAGATTGTATCGTAAAGAAGCGTGAAAGAGATATAAAGCTTGATAGCTGAATAATTGTTTTTTTAATTTAATAAAAAAAATGTTTTAATTCATGTTTAATTCAGGAGGTATAGAATGAAAGATTTGATTAAAAAATTATTCTTTCCAGTGATTGGATTATTATCACTTATCTGGTTTCTAATTCGTGTTATTCCAAAACCAAGTCGTGCCGCTTATCCGTGTATGAAGGCCGCAGCGCCAATCGCGTCAACTTTTATCGTATATTTATTAGGCTTTACTTCTTCTATATTTGTTTTTAAAAAAGCAAGGAAATATCTATATGAATCGAGATATATTTTATTTTCGATCACTTTCTTGTTAGGAATAATTCTTGGTATTTCTGCATATCTAAAGACAGATAGAAAAATATACGCTGCTTATCAGGAGAAAACTTTAGAAGGTCCAAATCAACCCATGGGTGAAGGCAGAGGTATATATCCTGGTCGTGTTGTCTGGATTTATGATATAGATGCAACAAACGAAAATTGTCCGAATACAAGAAATGATTGTTGGTCTGATGATGATAATACTAATCAGACTGTCGTAAATAGAATGGTATCCGATGGATTACAAATGTTGACAGGAGAAGAAACAGATGCCGCTTCCTGGGATGCAATATTTCGATATTATAATCGGACTCATGGTAGAGGTGATGTTGGTTATACAGCAGGGGAAAAAATTGTTATTAAAATTAATTTAAATGGCTATGCTAATTGGGCTTATGGCGAAAGAGCAGTAAATACATCACCGCAACTTGTATATTCTGTCTTGGATCAATTGATCAATGTCGCTGGTGTGGCACAAGAAGATATTGGAATTGGTGATCCTGGAAAAGATTTTGAGACTATATTCTGGGATAAATGTCATGGAGATTTTCCTGATGTAGAATACTGGGGAACTAGTGCTGGACGTACAAGGCTAAACGAGTCATCCAGTCTGGAAATATTTGCCAGTGATGGTAGTGTAGAGGACGGAATGATTGATAAGTACCTGGAAGCTAATTATATGATTAACATCCCGGTATTTAAAAAACATCATCGTGCAGGAATTTCTATTACAAGTAAAAACCATTTTGGTACATTTGTTCTTACGGATGGTGGTGCATGGGCCTGGCATCCTAGTTTACCCTGTCCGGAAGGAACAGCCGACACCTCTAACGGGGCATATGGAGTTTACCGCTGTTTTGTGGATATTATGGGGCATAAAGATCTCGGCGGCAAGACGATCTTGAATCTCGTTGATGGATTATGGAGTTCTATAAATTGGGGTCATCCTCCTATTAAGTGGAGAATGGAACCGTTTAATAATGATTGGCCATCATCGTTATTTTTCTCTCAGGATCCCGTAGCTATTCAATCTGTTTGTTTTGATTTCTTATTTTATGAATTTGATCGTAATCATCCAACTGAAGGCGATTTTGATCCTTCTGATAATCACGGACCTTTTCCACATTATCCGGCAGTTGATGATTTTTTACACCAGGCAGCGGATTCTTTAAATTGGCCAGATGGATTTATTTATGATCCGGAAGATGATGGTATACCCCTTCCCAGAAGTATGGGTGTCCATGAACATTGGAATAACGCCGTAGAAAAAAAATACTCACGAAATCTTGGTGCTGATCAAGGAATCGAGTTAATATCTAATTACAGTGCTACTGCTGTCTATGAAAAAAATACAGATTTATTCACAACTGCTAATGATTTTGCTCTGTATCAGAATCATCCCAATCCATTTAATCCAACAACCAATATTGAGTACAAAATCTCTACTCCCTCACGAGTCAATTTAAGTATTTATAATATTACCGGTCAAAAAATCAGAACGCTTCTTGATGAATACCAGGAAGCGGGACACTATTTGCAAAGATGGAATGGTCAAATGGACAATGGCCTTCCCGCGCCGTCGGGAGTATACCTTTACAAAATAGTGACGAGAAATAGTGAACAATCTTTCGTACAAACGAGAAAAATGATATTGAGCAAATAATTTTTACCGCTGAGACGCCAGGACGCAAAGTATTGAAATATTAAACAGTGTGTAGTCAGACAAAACTCAGTTTGCCGATCTTAGATTTATTATTGGACTTCAATTTATTTTATCTTGAGTCTCGGCGTCCTGGCGGTTAACGTATCATTCGGGCTGCAATCTAAGGTAGCACTTAAAAATAAGATGGAATTGTTCGATTTTAAGTGTGATAAAAATTCTTCTTTTTTTTCACAAAGAGTTTAACCAGGACAGAGAGAAAATCTCTTTGATCTCTTTTACCTCTTTGTTCTCTTTTATCCTTTGATCTCTTTGTGAATTATGTGATCATTACTAATTAAAAATTCTATGTTATTAATGGGAAAGCTCTAAGTGGAGAGACGATGAGAATGAAAAATATCTTTTTAATGCTAATACTTCAAATATTCTTTGTTTCCTTTTTTATAAAGTGTGATAATGCTACAGAACCAAAAGAAATTAGAGGTACTGTTACTGGTGCTGTAAAAAACGTACTGCCGGGTGATGGTTCTATTATTCATCCAGCATATATTTTTTTAGAAGATAGCTTGATCGCGACAACAAATGAATCTGGAGAATATGCAATTTATTCTATTGAGCAGGGTTCTTATCTTTTGATATGTTCATCTTTAGGTTATCGCGATACAACAACTCAGGTGCAGGTTGTTGGAGGAAAAACAGTAACTCATGATTTTTACCTGACACCTGATTCTTCTACTGGCAGAATTTATGGTGAATTTCAGGATATGACTCTTTTCAATAATAATCTTGAAACAAATCCATCCATGGCAGAATGGGATGATGAGCAAATTTTTGCAAGTGTCACAGGAGCAACAATACAGGCAAAAACTTTAATGTACGACGTTCCTGATAGAAAAGTATTTTTAGGCGATAGTCTATTAGCGATAACTGATGGATTCGGACAATACTGGATTGAAATTCAATGCGGCACTTATTGTATAACAGGTACTTGCGAAGGATATAAAGATGCTATGCAAGTAATAAAAGTATTACCAGACACACGCGTATACGTTAATTTTTTCTTATATCGAGAAGCAGCCGCCAAACTGACTTTAAGATAACTATGCACACTAAAACCGCCCAATCCGCTAATTTTTCCAATTTCGCTAATTTCAACTTGAGTAAAATCAAATCACTTAAATTAGCGAAACCTGTCCTCAATCTTTTCGAAAGATTGGCAGGTGACACCTTTAAGGAGAAGAAATGAACGATTTAAACAACGGAAGTGATTCTATCAAATTAAAAGTCGGAAATTTTCGATGGACGATTGTCGCCCTGCTTTTTTTGGCAACAACAATAAATTACGTTGATAGAATGGTAATCGGCATTCTCGCACCAACCTTAGAAAACGAAATTGGCTGGAGCGAAATTCAATATGGTTATATCGTAACTGCATTTACAGCAGCTTATGCAATCGGTTTGCTGGGAATAGGCAGAATAATAGATATTATTGGTACAAAAATAGGATATGCATTTGCCCTAACTGGTTGGAGCTTAGCAGCGATGGGACATGCACTTGCCAGAACTGTTTTTGGATTTGGCTTTGCCCGGTTTGCATTAGGAATTTTTGAAGCTGGCAACTTTCCAGCAGCGATAAAAACTGTTGCTGAATGGTTTCCCAAAAAGGAAAGGGCATTCGCAACGGGTATTTTCAATGCAGGTACAAATGTTGGAGCAGTCATAGCACCGCTTGTTGTTCCCTGGATTACACTCACGTGGGGATGGCAGGAAGCGTTCATTTTTACCGGTGCAATTGGACTTCTTTGGTTGATATTCTGGTTTTTAATATATGAAAAACCTGAAAAACATAAAAGACTGTCTGAAAAAGAGCTCGAATATATTCAGGCTGATCCCCCGGATACGCCAGTTAAAATACCATGGAAGCAGTTGCTCAAGTATAAAGGAACATGGGCGTTTGCTAGCGGGAAGTTTTTAACGGATTCAGCCTGGTGGTTTTATTTATTTTGGATTCCAAAATTCTTAAATGAAAATTATGGAATTACATTAAACCAAATTGGCATACCGTTAATCATCATCTATGTCATGGCTGATGTCGGGAGTATAGGCGGCGGATGGTTATCTTCATTCTTTATTAAGCGTGGGTGGTCAATCAACAAGGGAAGAAAAACAGCAATGTTAATCTGTGCCTTATGTGTGACTCCAATTATATTTGCATCGCAGACATCAAGTGTTTGGGTTGCTGTCGCTTTTTTAAGTCTGGCTACTGCTTCGCATCAAGGTTGGTCAGCAAACCTGTTTACAATAGTATCAGACATGTTCCCAAGAAAGGCTGTGGCATCAGTCGTTGGTCTTGGCGGTATGGCAGGGGCTATCAGCGGAATGTTTATATCCAATATAACTGGATTTGTTTTACAATTTACTGGCAGCTATTTGATTCCATTTATCATCGCCGGATCGGTATATTTATTAGCGTTGTTTATCATTAACTTATTAGTCCCTGATTTGAAGGAAATTGAGATGGCTTAATTAAATCTCATTTTACAAATCAATTATACTAAAAATTAAGTACAATTTTTTACCCCTTTGTTTTCTATAATCGATGTATTAATAATTAATTACCTAAAGTTAAAAATATTTTTTTGAGCTGTATAAACTAGGTTGGACACCATATATAACTAAAAGCCTTTAATTTAATATTATGAAAACAGAACTAAAAGAATTTAAAGGATCTTTCATTGACCAAAAATCTCATGCATATATTGACGAGTCAACCAGTTTAAAATGTACAGCATGGTTGTTGGAATCGGGAGATTTTGATTATTTTACTTTTTTTGAATTTTGTAATTTTCTGGAAGCAATCGTTTTGTACGATAAATTATATACTTGTCCAATTAGTTATTTTGATAATCCACCACATATTGATATAATAAGTCCTTCTATTAAATTTTTAATATCAGAAGGTATATTAACTTATTTATATCCTCCTTTTAAAATTTTATTAGATAAACCCCGCACGAAAGAATCAGAAAAATATAATAGATCATTGGACCTATTTAAAAAGGGAATAAGATCAAGAAAAATAGACCATTTTGCTGGTGTCGGTATGGTAAGCGTTCATAATATGCATATACATCCTAGTTTAAGTAATACACCTGGATATATTGAACTTCTTAAAATACCCAAAAGTGTTGATGCTACGAACAACCTATTAAAAGCTTATAAAGTAATGTCTAAAACTGTAACATCGGACATCGAAAGAATAATAAAAGCACGGGGTAATTTTTTTGTCCCAATACCACCTATTCCATTAGAAATTTTAAAAAATATTTCCAACAAAAATGAAATTCTCGAAGAAGCATTAACCTTAAGACTAAAATTTAAATCTGTAAGAGAAGCTTATAAGGAATATTCCGATAAAATTTCAAACACAAATTTATCGTTAGAAAAGTCCCTATCTGCACAAGATAAACTTCTTAAAGTTCTCAGTGAACTTTCATCTCCATTTAATACTACTGAAAAACGTAAAATAATTGAGTGGAGTTCAATTAGTGAGATAATTGAAGCTACACCAGAGCTTGCATCTTGTAACGCTACTAGTCTAGCTCAAATAATTCTTGGGAAGCCTCTCGAATGGATTAAGTATTGGCTCTCTCGCAGAAAATTTATACAACTGTATAGACTTAAGAGTCGAAGCTTAAAAACTAAAGAATATGAAAGACAATTAAATAAAATTTGGAAAAACTCACTCATGTTTGCTGAAATTCCGTCCTCGGATAATATCTTTCAACGAGTTGACTATCCAACAGGTATGAGTTGGCGAACGTATCAACATGATTTTCTTAATTTGTACTCGTGGTCTGGTGTTTGGATTGGTTATAGAAAAAGTAGTGAATTTTTTTCAACAAATCATCAACATGTAGGCCATTTTGTTGGAAACGAGATTTATTCAATTGAAGGTAAGTATATTGGAGAATTTTTTGCGGGAAGATTAATCGTAATAAAAGATAAAAAAGGGGGAAAAATACAGCCTGTAAAAAAAATACAACCCTATGGGGGAAGGCCTAGTTCTAGAAAAAAACTTACATCACGCACATTGATACCAGATAGTGAAGACTTCCCTTTTTTATAAATTGGAAGAAAAGTGTCTAACTATTGCTGCACCTGACCGAAACCGTGATGTGCGAATCCGATAAAGTGGATGCCCGTAGCAGTTAAAGATTTAATTTTGACGTTCAGTGCTCCGCAGGTTTCGGCAGGTGAGCCTCACGTTGATCGGATATAAATTAACACCAGATTTTTAACATGATTGAAAATTTAGATTACAAAAAAATTGCTAAAGAACTTTTTGATGATATTCAAAAAGTGCCATTAAAGAATACTCCAAATCTTCGAAGAGTTCGTCAGAAGTATTCAAAAAAGCTCGCTCAAGCGACACCTGAACAAATCTTAGATTTTGCCAGATATTTAATAAGTCATTATAATTATCGTGAATTTGGATTTGAATTTGGATTAGGATTTGGATTTGCATCTGAAATAATTTACTATCATAAAACTGCAATTAAAAGTATCGGCGTGAAAGAATTAGAAGAATTTGGCAAACAAATTAACAACTGGGGAGCATCAGACATATTCGCTGGATGTTTAGCTGGTCCTGCCTGGCGTAACGGACAGGTGCCAGATGATGTCATATTAAGTTGGGCCAACTCAGCAGATTTTTGGTGGAGAAGAGCAGCACTCGTTTGCACAATAGCATTAAATAAGCGCTCATGGGATGGACACGGTGATATTCATCGAACACTAAAAATCTGTCGTGCATTGGCAGCAGATAAAAATGACATGGTAATCAAAGCTTTATCCTGGGCATTGCGAGAATTAATTCCTCATGATCGGGAATCAGTATTAAGTTTTCTTCGTGAAAATGAAAATGTACTTGCCTCACGAGTGAAACGTGAAGTGAAAAATAAATTGACAACAGGAGTAAAAAATCCTAAGCGGAAGGTAGAGTAATTTTGTGTATCCGCCCAATATAACTTTATACTGCAACAGGGCGTAGTTTGAACATTTTTTTAGGCGCAGGCTGAGGCTGGGGTGTTACATACCCCGTGAATTGTCTTTAAGAATTTCCTGCAACTTTTGGTTGAAAGTTTTTCTCCCCTTTTCTCAGTCCAATTCAGAGAAGGGGGTGGGAAGGCAGGAGAAAACCTTATTTTAATCTTTTACACCTTAGTAACATGAGTATCAACCAACTTCCCTAAACCTTATTACCTTATTTGGCAACAGGCTATTGATAAAAATAAGGTAATAAGGTAAACATGAGTGGGATGTCAATTTGCTACTAAGGTAAAAAAAATCAAAAATAAGGTTTAAATGCATGCATTTTGTCATTTCAAAACATGAAGAAATTTTCTTTTTCAGATGTAACACCTCAGCCTTTCTTAAAAGTTTAATTCATGACCGTTCAAAGTATAATACGCTCCCAGGCAATTGATAACAAGGATTGATATGTATGCCATAGAAACAGAAGGGCTAACTAAATACTATGGTAAAGATAGGGGGATCATAGATCTTAATCTAAAGATAAACGAAGGTGAAATCTTTGGATTTATTGGTCCCAATGGATCAGGAAAGACTACCACGATTCGTCTTTTTCTCAGCCTATTATTTCCAACGAGTGGCAGCGGCAAGATCTTTAATCATGATATCGCAAAGGATGGCCCACGAATCAAACAGATTGTTGGTTTTATACCGACAGAAGTGAATTACTATGAGAACATGACCGTTAAAGAGCTTATTGAGTATTCTGCCCGCTTTTACAAGATTTCACTTGATCATCATTTCGATCAGTTGGTTGCTGCACTGGATCTAGATCTGTCTCGAAAAATTGTTGAATTATCCATGGGCAATAAGAAGAAAGTGGCTGTTGTCCAAAGCCTGATTCATCAACCCCGATTGCTTATCCTGGATGAGCCGACCAGTGGGTTGGATCCGCTTATCCAAAATCACCTTTTTGATATACTCAATGAACAGAATGAAAGGGGTACAACCATCTTTTTTTCTTCACACGTGCTAAGTGATGTCGAAAAGTTTTGTCATCGGGTAGCCTTTATTAAAGAGGGAAGGATTATTATTGAAGATGACATTAATTCGCTAAAAGAAAAACTTTTAAGTCGGATTACATTTCGACTTAAAGAAGGGATGGATGATGTCACATTACAAACAACAGGTGTGATTTCAGTAGAAAAAAATGAAAATGGCACCTCCTTTCTTTATCGAGGGGAAATGCCTCAATTATTAAAAGAACTTTCTCAATTGCCTGTTGAAAAAATTACCATTACTGAGCCAGATTTAGAAGAAGTCTTTATGCATTACTATGAAGGTGATTCTCGAAATGGGGATAATTAGATGAGTTTAAATTTATTTTTGAAAGAATTTAAAAATAATCTTAAGGGGACTGTTATAACGAGTCTTGTGGTTGTATTGTACACTGGTTTTTCGTTTTTAATATATGCATCAATGAAGAAAAATATATCGAAGATTACAGATTTTTATTACATAATGCCAGAATCATTTCAGGTGGCTTTTAATTTTCACATTAATCAATGGGATAATGTGTTAGGATTTTATGTCACCTATTTTGTTTATTATGTGCCTATAATAACAGGATGCTATGCTATTATTTTAGGTACGAAGTTATTATCCAAAGAGGAGCAGAACAAAACAGCCGAATTTTTGTTATCCCGACCGCTATCAAGAAATCAAATTATTTCAAGCAAACTTATTACTTTTTTTATTCATATACTTGGAATTAATCTGTTGGCATTTTTTACTGGTTTATTTGGAAGCGGTATCATCTCGGATTGGGAATTTAATTTAAAATCTCTAATAATCCTGCACACGTATGGCTACCTGATATGTTTGTTTTTCGGGATACTGGGTTTTTTTATAACAGTAGTCATGAAACGTGCTAAAGCCATTACAGGAATTGGAATAGGGATCGTCCTGGGTACATATTTTTTTGATGTAATGATTCGAGTATTTGGCAAGGTTCAGTTTTTTCTGTACCTTACTCCTTTTAAATACATCAATCTTGAAGCACACTCTCCAAATTACGGCTTTGATGCATGGAGATTGATATATTTTATTGGGACTTCTGGTTTACTGATTATGTTAAGTTATGTGTTTTACAGAAGAAAAGATATTCTGGTTTGATGATTATAATTTATTAGTAATTGGTAAACATTAAATAACAGAACATTTTCTTGAAACAGGATTCATTAAGACGCAATATAACAATTGGTTGGAGTTGACTAAAACCGCTGTGCTTTAATCGAAGTTCAGTGAATAAATTTCAGCTAAGATTCGTTGAATCAGTCCTGGCATAGCGGTTTTGGCAACTCAGCCATGTCGTTAACCTTTATAAATAAAAAGAATATATTATATTTTTTATTGGAGATTTCATATTGAAACTTAATAAGAATAACAATAAGTATTCAGATGTGCAATTGTCAATTCTCGTTTTATTAAGATTGGCAATTGGATGGCATTTTCTTTATGAGGGGATCTCTAAACTTCTTACTCCTAACTGGTCGTCAGCATCCTATCTTGATTCGTCAAGGTGGATATTAAGGGGTGTTTTTGGCTGGATTATCTCCAATCCTTCTGTATTAAAAGTTGTGGATTTCCTCAATATATGGGGACTTATTCTGATAGGTTTAGGGCTTATATTTGGTGTTTTCTCACGCGTTGCCAGCATTTCTGGTATATTACTCCTATTGCTTTATTACATAGCACATCCACCATTTATCGGATTAGGCTTTGATATGCCAACAGAAGGACGCTATCTAATTGTTGATAATATTCTGATTGAACTTTTTGCCCTTGCTGTGTTGACATTATTTCCCACAAGTAGCATAGTTGGTTTAAAGCACCTAATTTTAATGTTTATAAATAAAAAATCAAAAATACGTCATACTCATACTTCAGATAATGAACTAATTGAAAAATCAGCTAAACATCCGATTGATTTAAGTCGCAGAGAAATCATTAAAAGTCTTGTAACGCTACCGGCATTTGGCGCTTTCATTTTAGCAGTTATGAAAAAAATGGGTTGGGAGAGTTATGAAAGAAAACATTTTAACGACAATATGGATGCTGTTACTGGCGCTACTGTAAAGTCGTTTAATTATTCTAAGATGAAGGACTTAAAAGGCACATTGCCATACAGTCATATAGGCGATTTAAAATTGAGCCGGGTCATTTTAGGAGGGAATCTTGTTGGAGGATGGGCACACGCGAGAGATCTAATTTATGTCGACAAATTGGTCAAGTCATATCATACCAAGGAAAAGATTTTCGAGACATTTTTTTTAGCTGAAAAATGCGGTATCAATAGTTTTTTGACAAATCCAGTATTGTGCCAGATAATAACTGAATATTGGAGAAGAAATATTGGCAATATTCAGTTTATTTCCGATTGTGCCTACAAAGGCGACGTCATGACTGGCATTAAAATGTCTATTGACAGCGGCGCGCATTCTTGTTATATCCAGGGTGGTATTGCTGATGAATTAGTAAAGCAGGGAAATATTGAATTGATCGCTCGATCGCTGGAGCTGATAAAGCAAAGCGGTCTTCCCGCTGGTATTGGTGCGCATGCCCTGGAAACAGTAAAAGCATGTGTTGATCAAGGCTTAAAACCCGATTATTGGATGAAAACTCTTCATCCGATTGATTACTGGTCAGCTAAATCAGAACCGGAGCATGACAATATTTGGTGCGTCAATCCGGAAGAATCAATAAAGTATATGGAAAATCTTGAACAACCATGGATAGCGTTTAAAATTCTGGCAGCAGGAGCGATACACCCCAATATAGGTTTTCAATACGCTTTTAAGAACGGCGCTGATTTTATTTGTGTTGGTATGTATGATTTTCAGATTGTAGATGATGTAAATATTGCGTTAGATGCGCTGGCTGCAAGTATTCAAAGAAATCGTCCCTGGATCATCTGAAATAAGTACTTAGCTTTGCAAATTGATTAATGATTTCAAAGGGTATAGAAGTATAAGGTATAAGGGAATATTTTATACCATATACCCCTTACCCTTATACCTTTATACCTTAAACATTTTTTATAATAAAACTTTGAAATTCAGATACAACGAAATAAACTTAGCCGGCCCATGTGGATTCTATTGCGGTACTTGTAGACATTATCTCGCAAGAGCAAAAGGATTATTAAAAGAAAAAAATCTAAAACATGGATGTAAAGGTTGCCGAGTACAAGATAAAAATTGCGCTTGGGT
>Ga0209636_10004944_pt1 | contig 13612 bp, 8 predicted proteins | sample DeeMarSWOR152_54_FD_187464 | JGI IMG/M metagenome (GOLD analysis project Ga0209636, IMG submission 187464) | Marine sediment microbial communities from White Oak River estuary, North Carolina - WOR-1-52-54 (SPAdes) (version 2) | ecosystem: Environmental > Aquatic > Marine > Intertidal zone >...
CACTTTTGGCAAATTTAACTCTTTTTCTATAAGCTTGATCTTTTTCATCAACTTGTTGTCCGTTTTAATCTTCATAGAAACCCGGCCGCTTGCCTGGGATACACCGGATTCACCGATGTTGAAGCATGCCCCGATTTCCTTGGGTTTCCTTCCGCTACAACAATATGCTTGTAAGAGTGTAGCCCTGACCGCTTTGTTTTTTCTATTGATATTCTATGACAATCTGTCGGATTGAACCGAGACTCTCCAAGGCTGAGTATCTGATCAAGGGAAAGATCAGCTGAGACTCATTGATTTCTTGGGGGTTTTGCTATATGGTCTACAGAAGATATACTCAGGTTTTAAGTGTTTATGACGAGTAGCAATTGAGGATCCAGGCGGCATGAAAAAGACCGAGGAATTCACCCTTCTCTATGAGATCTCCCAGGCCCTCAGTGAGAGTCTGGATCTCAGAAAATCCCTGTACAAGGTCCTGGATATCCTCTCCAATTCAATGGGCATGGTCCGGGGGACCGTTACCATCCTGAACCCGCTCAGAAATGAAATAAGCATCGAGGTCGCTCACGGCATGTCCAGGGTTGCCATGGAAAGGGGCAAATATCAGGTAGGCGAGGGTGTTACGGGCAGGGTAATCGAGACTGGAAAACCCTTCCTGGTACCCAAGATTAGCCAGGAGCCCCTCTTTCTGAACCGGACAGCCACCAGACGGGTCGTCCGGGATCAGCAACTCTCCTTCATCTGTGTGCCGGTAAAAAAGGGAGATCAGGTAGTTGGGGCCCTGAGCGTGGATCGGCCTTTTGACGAGTCTTACTCTTTGGAAGAGGGCGAAAGGCTCCTCTCTATTATTGCAACGATGATTGCCCAGCATGTTATTAACCTGGAGAGCATTCAGCTCGAGAGGGAGCAGTTAAGAGAAGAAAACCGGAGACTGAGGGACGAGCTCTCTAAAAAACACAGAATTACCAATATCATCGGCAATAGCAATAAAATGCGGGAGGTCTTCCAGATGATCTCCCAAGTCTGTCAAAGCAATGCTACTGTGTTGATCAGAGGTGAAAGTGGCACTGGAAAGGAACTTGCTGCCAACGCTATTCACTACAACAGCCCGAGGGCTCAACAACCCTTTGTCAAGGTGAACTGTGCTGCCCTCCCGGAGAACCTCATTGAAAGCGAGCTCTTTGGTCATGAAAAGGGGGCCTTTACCGGGGCGATCCGGCAAAAACCGGGGAAGTTTGAGCTCGCTAACAAGGGAACTATTTTCTTGGACGAAATAGGCTCCATCGGAGCGGACCTTCAGGTGAAGCTTCTTCGCGTCCTCCAGGAAAGGGAGTTTGAGAGAGTGGGTGGATACCATACTATCAAGGCAGATATCAGGGTCATAGCCGCGACCAGCAAGAACCTGGAACAGGCTGTAGAAGAAGGGACATTCAGGAGTGAGCTCTATTACCGATTAAATGTCTTTCCCATCTACATGCCCCCCTTAAGAGAACGAAAGACCGATATCCTGCTGCTGGCGGACTTCTTTTTGGAAAAATATGCCAGGGAAAACAGAAAGGACATCAGGAGGTTATCCACCCCGGCTATCGACATGCTCATGCAATACCACTGGCCAGGCAATGTGAGAGAGCTTGAAAACTGCATTGAACGGGCTGTCCTCCTGTGTGATGGGGGTGTGATTCATAGCTATCACCTGCCCCCAACTCTGCAGACCGGTGAAGAGTCAGACACGATTCCCGCCCTCTCTTTAGAGGAATCCGTGGCTAATATTGAGAGGGAGATGATTATTGACGCGTTGAAAAATACCCAGGGGAACATGGCAAGGGCAGCGAAGCTACTGCACATAACCGAGCGGAAATTCAGCTATAAGGCTAAAAGATACGGGGTGCACTACCGTACCTACCGCTGAGAAACCTGCCTACAACCTTCCCATACATCAATCCCTAAGGCCTGGATCCTACTTTTTTGAATTTTCCTTGACATAACCCTACGATTTTGTTTTTTTGTCCAATACTAATCAACCGTGTTTCCCCTAGCAATCTAGTTGAATTCGTTGACTTTATTAAATATCGTGAAGTGGCACCTCTTTTGCTGTCCTTAATCTAAAAAACGCCTATCATGTCTTTCTAATAAGGCTCTCAATTAGATAATGACCAGAGATCTTCCTGCGCGGTCAGGACAATAGAGAAGATTAGGAAAGTGGCTCGAGAAAAGAACTTTACCAAGAAGTCGCTAGTATGTTAGATGTACATATTTGTCATAGCCGAGAATGGCTAACTATCCTTGCCACTTAGGCGCTATGGGTATTTGATAGATTTAAACGCCTTAATTAACCTGGAGGTATGTATGCTCTGTAATACAAAAGACGATGTCCTTAGAATACTTAAGGAGAAGGATGTCAGCTTTATCCAGTTCTGGTTTACGGATGTTTTAGGGCTTTTGAAGAGTTTTGCCGTCACCCCATCTGAGCTGGAGGAAGGATTGGCAGAGGGAATGGGTTTTGATGGCTCTTCCATCGAGGGGTTTGCCAGGATCGAGGAGAGCGATATGATAGCAATGCCCGATCCAGCTACCTTTCAGTTCCTCCCCTGGCGACCCCAGGATAGGCCGGTGGCCAGAATGGTCTGTGATATCCTTCAGCCGGACGGAAGTCATTACGAAGGGGATCCGAGATACGTGCTCAAGAGGATGACAAGAAAACTCGCCGAAAAGGGATACAAGGCTTACATGGGCCCGGAGCTTGAGTTCTTCTGTTTCCAAGGCCAGGATGGCCCAAAACTAACCGATAAGGGCGGCTATTTCGATATCAGGCCCCTTGACATGGGCAGTGACTTGAGAAGGGAAATGATCTTCGCCCTTCAGGATATGGATATCCGGGTAGAATACAGCCACCATGAGGTTGCTCCAAGTCAGCATGAAATCGACCTCAGATATGATGAGGCCCTGGCCATGGCTGACAAGACCATGACCTATAGGATAGCCGTCAAGGAGATTGCTCTGAGGAACGGCTTCTACGCCACTTTCATGCCAAAACCCGTCTTTGGCCAAAATGGAAGCGGCATGCATGTGCATCAATCTCTGTTCAAGGGCGACATCAATGCCTTCTACGACCCCAAAGACCAGTATCATCTTTCATCAGTAGCAAAATCTTATATCGCCGGTATTATGAGGCATGCACGGGAGATTGCCGCAGTAACCAATCAGTGGGTAAACTCCTACAAACGGCTGGTTCCCGGCTATGAGGCCCCTGTGTATATCTCCTGGGCCAGGCGCAACCGATCTACTATGATCCGGGTGCCTATGTACAAACCGGGAAAGGAGCAGGCAACGAGGATCGAGTTCAGGTCTCCTGATCCCGCCTGCAATCCATATCTGGCGTTCGCAGTTATGCTGGGAGCGGGGCTAAAAGGGATTGAGGAAAACTATCCGCTGCCAGAGCCGATAGAGGAAGATATCTACGAGATGGATGAGGCAGCCCGAGAACAGGCCGGGATCAACTCCCTGCCGGGAAACCTATTTGAGGCGATCCAGGAGGTGGAAAAGAGCGAGCTGGTGCGCGAGACCCTGGGTGATCACATCTTTAACAAGTTCATAGACAATAAAAAGATCGAATGGGACAGGTACAGAACCCATGTAAGTCAGTACGAGATAGAAAAATACCTACCGATACTCTAAGGGAGAGGCCACATGAAAGATGAAGGAAGAACGGGAATTGGAGACGCCCTCTTTGGTTTTCAGGCAGCCCTGAAGGAGAGTGGATCGAGCCTGAGGGAATATATGGAGAAATATTACTACCAGAAGTGGATGGGGGATACCCTCCTCGCCGCCATAGCAATAAGAGCCACCTTCGTGACGGCCATGCACCAATTCCTGACTGATGAGGGCCTCTATAATCTTGAAAGGGTACAACTGAGCCCGGTTACAGACCCGCTCGCCCACGATGTAGAGCATGTTCCATCCATCTCGTATAAAGGCCTTCAGTATGTTCTGACTCACAGCATGATCTATTCCAAGTTTCTGGCCTGTCATCATCCGAGGATAAAGGGCATATTCGTTGACTCTCCTAACATCAGGCTCGAGGTGGAGAGCCCTGATAGGGTCCAGAGGGGGAAGTATATCATTGACTTCAGCCAAATGGATATAGAGGTAAGGAGAAATCGGGGAATTGACCTTGAGACCTATCTCCATAAACCGGGCTACGTTAAGGAGGTCCTCAGGGAGGATATGGGCAAGGCCAAGGACCTCTTTGAAAGGATGTTGATCAATAGCCTGGCAAAGATAGTGGAGAAAAACGATGACGAGCTAAAGGAGCTCGGGGTCGCCATAGAGATCCCAAAGCAGCCGTTTCCCGCCTTTGCCTGTGACCAATCGAAAAAAAGGTACGGGCCCAAGGCATATGAAATAGGGGTAGGAAAGGAGACGCCCTCACAGTTTTTCTGGATTACCGGCATTCCAAGGGAGAATTACGATCTCATATACCCATACCTGAAACCGGGCGGGAAGATAACACTAGATGAAGTGACCTCTGACATGGTGTATAACTATGACATCTGTGGCAAGAGCATTAATCGGGACACTGGTGAGCAGTCTGAGGCCAGGGAGCTCCTTTCCGGGGCTATAAGGGAATGGCTCTATGAGTCAATCGTAGAAAGGCTTCTGGATAATAAAATCCTCCCGGTGAGGCCTATTATAGTTGAGGGGAATATTGAAAACATCCACGAACTCGATGGATATGGGCCATTTCTGCTCGCCGCGAGCATGAAAGATAGTTCAGGGAGATCAACCTTCCCCGATACCTATGGCGGGGGGATAGGAATAGAGCGAACGCTATATATGCTGTGCCGCGGGCCAAAAGTGGAAAAAATCGACGATGTCACCTTCTTTGGCAAGAACCCAGATAGCCACCAGATCTACCTGTTTTAATGCTCAAGCTCTACCTTGAGCTGCCTGGTCATGAGATCCCTAACTGCCCTCCTCGGGTCCTTACCCTTGTAGATAATATTGTAAACCTCTCTGCTAATAGGCATCTCTATGCCGCTCTTTTTTGCGAGATTATAGGTGGACAGGGATGTCTTTATCCCCTCGGCAACCATCTTCATGCCGGAAATAATCTCTTCAATAGGAACACCCTTGGCAATCTTCAACCCCACCATCCTGTTTCTGCTCAGATCACCCGTACATGTTACGATGAGATCACCTATTCCTGCCAGCCCTGCAAAGGTTAATGCCTTGGCACCCATAGCCACCCCGAGTCTGGTCATCTCTGCCAGACCCCTCGTTATCAAGGCTGCCCTTGCATTATAGCCGAAACCAAGGCCATCAGATGCACCTGCGGCAATAGCTATGACGTTTTTCAATGCCCCCCCGAGTTCCACCCCTATCACATCCTGGGTTGTATAGACCCTGAAGTAGTCAGAAGAAAAGAGCTCCTGCAAATATTTAGCCAGCTCTTTATTTCTGGATGCAAGGGTCACAGCCGTGGGGTGTTTGTAGCACACCTCCTGAGCAAAGCTTGGGCCGGAAAGACACGCAAGGCTGTTGTCCCAGCTCCCGGGCAATACCGATTTCAATACCTGAGACATAGTCATGAGCGTTTCATTCTCTATGCCCTTTGTCCCCACCACGAGAGGCGCTGAAGGAGAAAGAAAGGGAGATAGTTTGGCTGCAATGTCCCTGAACACGTGGGAAGGCACCACGATCGCCAAAAGGTCCTTGCCCCTTGTGACTTCCTCAAGTGATTGAACTGGCCTTATTCCATCGGAGAGCCTTATTCCTGGCAGGAATGTCTCGTTTACCCTTTTTTCCTTGATCTCATGATATACCTCTTCTTCCCTGATCCACAGATCAACATCAAACCCCTTAAGGGCCATATGGTGAGCCATAGCGGTGCCCCAACCGCCTCCTCCCACAACACCAACCCTTACCATTTCGCCCCTCTACGTTTCGACTAATCTGGCTACAGCCACCACCTTCTCAGGCGGATCGAGATCAATGAGCTTTACCCCCTGGGTAAGGCGTCCGATAACCCGGATATCGGTTGCTCTTATTCTAATGATCTTTCCCTCGCTCGATAGAATCATGAGCTCATCGTCCCCTCTTACCTGACGAGCGCCTACCACTGGGCCATTCCTCTCCGATGTCTTAATTGAAAAGACGCCTTTACCGCCTCTATTCTGCGACCTGTATTCTTTTGTCTCCGTCCTCTTTCCGTACCCCTTCTCTGTAATGGTGAGAATGGTTGCCCCCTCGTCGAGAGTCTCTATGCTCACCACGTGATCGCCCCCTTCAAGCCGTATCCCCGTATTTCCTGCGGCCACGCGTCCCATACTCCTTAGGCAATCCTCATGGAACCGTATTGCCTTGCCCTTCATTGAGCTTAAGAAGATATCCTGATCGCCACCGGTTACCCTCGCCCCGATTAATTCATCGCCCTCGTTTATCTTGAGAGCGGCAATACCCGTTGCCCTGGGCCTGCTGTAGGCGGAAAGCTTTGTCTTTTTCACCAGGCCATTCTTGGTTGCCATCACTATATACCTTCCATCCTCAAAGCCCTTGATTGATAGGATAGTAGCTATTCTTTCGGCTGGTTGTAGATCTAACAAATTTACAACGGCAGTCCCCTTGGCCATTCTCCCCGCTTCTGGTATCTCGTGCACTCTTCTCCAGTAGAGGCGTCCCGTGTTCATAAAGAACAGGAGGTAATCATGGGTGGAGGCGACAAACATGGATTCCACAAAATCCTCTTCCCTGGTCTTCGTCCCTGCCACACCCTTTCCGCCTCTTCGTTGTGCTCGATAAAGGCTTATGGGCGTCCTCTTGATATAGCCGGCGTGACTTACCGTGATAACCATATCCTCATGTACGATCAGGTCCTCAATATCGATATCCTGCACTTCTTTGATAATTTCGGTTCGCCGCTCATCCCCATATCTCTCTCGAATATCCTGCGTCTCCTTCTTTATGATATCCATGACAAGCGCGTCGCTGCTCAAAATGGCCTTACATCGCTCAATATCCTTGATAGTGCTATTATACTCATCATTTATTTTATCCCGTTCCAGACCGGTCAACCTCTGCAATCTCATATCCAGAATGGCCTGTGCCTGGGCATCTGAAAGCTGAAATCCCTTCATAAGCTTCATCTTTGCATCTGAAGGGGAACGCGAAGAGCGGATCACTTGAATGACCCTATCCAGGTGTTCCAATGCCACCTTAAGTCCTTCTAACACATGGGCCTTTGCCTCGGCCTTTTTTAATTCGAAGGATGTCCGACGGACAATTATCTCCCTCCTGTAGTTGATGAAGTGCTGGATAATCTGCTTGAGCTCTAATATCTCCGGCCTCCCATTTACGATGGCCAGCATGATAATCCCAAAGGATGTCTCCATTTGCGTAAACTTGTAGAGGCGATTGAGGATAACGGAGGCCGAGGCCCCGCGTTTAATGTCAATTGCTACCCGTAATCCTTCGCGGTCTGACTCATCTCGTATATCGCTTATTCCATCTATCTTTTTCTCTTTAACCAGTTCCCCTATATTCTTAAGCAGGCTTGCCTTGTTGACCTGGTATGGTATCTCGGTAATGATGATCCGCTCCTTATTGTCTCCCACCTTCTCCACAAATGCCCGAGCCCGCATCTTTATAATCCCCTTGCCAGTGGAATAGGCGTCCTGAATGCCCTTTTCTCCATAAATAAAGCCGGCTGTCGGAAAATCCGGACCCGGTACATCGATCATGAGCTCTTCTGGCGAAATATCCGGGTTATCTACGGTGTGCATGATAGCGTCGGCCACTTCACGCAGATTATGTGGCGGGATGTTAGTGGCCATACCGACTGCTATACCCGATGAGCCACTGATGAGTAAGTTTGGTATCGTTGTGGGCAGGATAAGGGGTTCCGATAAAGAACTGTCATAGTTGGGCGCAAAGTCAACTGTGTCCTTGTCCACATCTGCCAAGAACTCCTCGGCTATCTCGTGCATCCTTATCTCCGTATACCTCATAGCCGCGGGGGGATCGCCGTCCACCGAGCCGAAGTTGCCCTGTCCATCAATCAAGGGGTATCTCATGGAAAAGGGCTGTGCCATCCTTACAATGGTATCGTACACGGCCGCATCACCGTGAGGATGATACTTCCCAATGACATCGCCTACTACCCGGGCAGACTTCTTGTACGGCCTGTCGTGGTAGTTCTTCAGCTGTTCCATAGCGAACAGAACTCTCCTGTGGGCCGGTTTAAGTCCGTCTCGTATATCTGGCAATGCCCTGCCAACGATTACACTCATGGCATATTCCAGATAAGACCTCTTCATCTCTTCTTCTATAGTGACGGTACTCACGTCTCTTGCCTCTAAAGGACTCATCTTCTCTCCTCAAAGGTTTAGTGAAAAACTCATGACCTCAGATCAGACTTAAGGAATTGCAAAGGGGAGGGCCTCGGGTAGAAAACTGTCGTGTGTCCGGTAGGTCCCGAACAAAACCTGAGATTGTCTAAATATCTAATTCCGTTACCTCTAGGGCATTATTCTGGATAAATTCTCTTCTGGGCTCAACTTTATCGCCCATAAGCAGGCTAAAGATCTCGTCGGCGGCTATGGCATCCTCAACGGTCACCCTCACCAAACTCCTCCTTCCCGGATCCATGGTGGTCTGCCATAGCTGCTCGGGATTCATCTCGCCCAGGCCCTTGTATCGCTGGATCGAGATCCCCTTCTTTGCCTTATCCACCAGATGCTCAACCAGTTTTTCCCTTGTCTCTATCTTTGTCTGACTCTTCTCATCGCCCACTAAGAAGAAGGGGCCGTCAAGATCTCTTAGCTCTCGATTCAGGCTCGAGAATCTTCGAAATTCGGGCGAGGTCAAAAGCTCCCAATTAAACTTAAAAAACGATCCATTATCCCTTTGATGCCGTAGTAGCAATCCATACCTGTTGTGCTCTTCATCAAAGATTATCTCCTCGGTAACAAATGCCTCCCTCTCGAATTCCTTAGATAGGGTGATAATGCGGTCTCTGTCTCTTGTGTGGTCTTTACTAATGTGTTTCTTGCATAAGAGATCCAAGAACCTGCTACTATAACCCTTTCTTGTGAGGGCGTTCGTCTTATCAAGATAGTCAATCAGCGTGTATAATAATGATCGGAGTCTCTTTCCTGAAATCTCCTTCCTTCCATCTACCCGAACTACCTCCTTTTCTGAAATCCTATCGATAAGGTAGGAATTGTAGCTCTCTTCACTGTGGAAAAAGACCTCTGTCTTTCCGTCTTTCATTCTATAGAGAGGGGGCTTGGCCACATATAGATGGCCCTCTTCCACAAGGTCCGGCATTTGTCTATAGAAGAAGGTCAAAAGAAGGGTCCTTATGTGAGATCCATCAACATCAGCATCCGTCATAATAATCACCTTGTCATAGCGCAGTTTCGAAAGATCATATTCCTCTTGCCCTATGCCTGCCCCCAGGGCAGAGATTACGGTCTTTATTTCCGTGCTCGACAACATCTTGTCAAAACGGGCCTTCTCAATGTTAAGGATCTTTCCCTTAAGGGGTAAAATAGCTTGAAACCTCCTGTCCCTCCCTTGCTTCGCGGACCCACCAGCTGAATCCCCTTCCACTAAGAATAGCTCGGCCCTTTTGGGGTCACGTTCTTGACAGTCCGCAAGTTTTCCGGGCAAGAAATTATCGGAGAGAACCCCTTTTCTCCTTGTCAACTCCCTCGCCTTTTGTGCAGCCTCCCTTACTGTTGCCGCCTCGATGACCTTACTTAGAATGCGTCTTATTAGAGATGGATTTTCCTCAAAAATATTGCCGAGCTTTTCATTTACCAGGGTTTCAACCAAACCCTTTACTTCACTGTTTCCGAGCCTGCTTTTTGTTTGGCCCTCAAACTGTGCCTCCCTCAACTTAACGCTTACAACCGCCGTAAGCCCCTCCCGTACATCATCACCCGTGGGCTTTAGCTGCTTATTTTGCTGACTTCCTTGGAGATAGGAGTTTATACTCCTCGTTAAGCCAGCCTTAAAGCCACTCAGATGACTACCTCCTTCCCTTGTGTTGATATTATTGGCAAAGGAAAAGATCTTCTGTATGTAAGAATGGCTATATTGAAATGCTATTTCAATGCTAACCCGATTCCTCTCCCCCTTTATGTAGATGGGCTTTGGATGTATAAGATCCTGGTTTTGATTTAAATACTCTACGAAGGATACTATACCTCCTTTATAAAAGAATTCCTTTCGCTTCTCTGTCCTGTCATCTTGAACAGTTATCTTGAGCCCTGTATTTAAGAAAGCCAACTCCCTCATCCGCTGGCAGATAATATCAAAGCTGAAATCGATACTATCGAATATATGCTCGTCGGGCCTGAAATGGATGCTCGTTCCTCTCTTCTTTGTCTTTCCCACTGTCTCTAAAGGGGTTACTGTCACACCTCTTTCATACCTCTGGTAATAGACCGCGTTATTTAGATATACCTCCACCTCGAGGTATTCAGAGAGTGCGTTCACAACTGATACACCGACACCATGTAACCCTCCGGATACTTTATAGCTTTTATTATCGAACTTGCCACCCGCATGAAGCTTAGTCATGACGACCTCAAGGGCTGGCAAGTTTTCGGATTTGTGGATATCTACCGGTATACCCCTCCCATTGTCTCTTACGATAACGCTGCTATCGGTCAATATCCTAATATCTACCTTATCACAGTAACCTACCAGTGCCTCATCTACACTGTTGTCTACAACTTCATACAACAGGTGGTGAAGGCCTTCTGTTGACGTGTTTCCGATATACATGGCCGGTCTTTTTCTGACGGCCGTGATATCCTTTAAGACCTTTATGCTCGAGGCGGCGTATTCTGCTTTAGTCGTCATATATTACACCCTCATTGGCATAATCAGGCCTAAAAAACCACCATCCCGCTCTCCTGTGATTAAACATGGGCTCGTCTGATCCTTAATAGTTAACTGAAGCATCTCACTGTCCATAGGTTGAAGGGCGTCTATGAAATACTTGGGATTAAAGCCCATCTCCATAGGCTCTCCCTCATATTTAATCTCTATCTTTTCTTCCGCATTACCCAGATCAGGGTTTACGGAAATCACCTCCAGATAATCTCGTCCTATATTCATCCTTACCCCTTGGTACTGGTCGCCCCTGATTATCATCATCCTCCTCATAGCCTCCAGGAGACCTCTTCTGCTGACAGTTATGGTATTTTGCGTATCCTCTTCTCCTATGGCGATCACGTTTTTGTAGTCAGGAAATTTTGTATCTAATAATCTTATTATTATTAAGACCTTTTCTTGTTTTGCCACGAGGTTGTTCTGTTTTAACCCGAAAAGGATACCTCCATTCTCCTGAGAGAGTTTGCTCAACTCCAAGAGGCCTTTCTTTGGAATCATGACACCATGTTCCATCTCTATTTTTTGGACATCCGGAACTTTCTTGTCCATTAGCGAGAGTCTGTGGCCATCGGTGGCGACCATTCTCAAAAAGTCCTCCCCACCCTTATTTATCCTTTCCATAAAGACACCGGACAATTTAAAACCTGCCTCCTCCATGGTTATTGAGTAAATCGTCTTGTTGATCATCTCCGTTAATATCTTTCCGTCTATTTCTATCATTACTGTATCCTCTGGCTCCGTCAGAGCGGGAAACTCATCGGCAGGGAGGCAAGAGAGGTTATAGTGGGCATTGTTGTCGGAAATATAGACCCAGTTATTCTCCTTCTCAGATATATAGATCTTGTTACTACTTGTCTCCCTTGTGATATCGAGGAGTCTTTTACCTGAGATTGTCATGCTGCCGGGGGTTAAGATCTCGGCTGGATAACTATTTTGGAAGCCGATTTCTAGGTCTGTTGCTGATATCTCAAGCTCATCCCTCTTTGTGGTAAGGAGCACTGTCGATAGTATAGGCATATGGCTCCTTTTCTCCAATATGGCTTGCACACGGGAGATTGCCTTTAACAGGACATCTCTATCAATTTTTATTTCCATTTTAACCCCATGAAATGATTTATTACTATGATTCCATATTTAGTAAAATACTCATAATAATAACCCACTATCAAAATGTCCAAAACCTATTTAACATATCGATTTAAAAACGTATTTAATCTCAGCACCTGTCGAGCGAGCGGTAGATACCCTCCCATTACCTGTTTGCTTTCCTGATGCCGAGCTGGTCCTGCGCGATAATAAACTTACAGATATTGTGTGACCCCTCTACCATGGCATAGGGGGGTGCATCCCTGTAGTACCGGGCCACTGGATACTCAGTAGAGTAACCGTATGCCCCAAGGATGCTCATAGCATACCGCGAGCATTTATAAGCTATCTCACCAGCCAGATATTTAGCCTGCGCTACTTCCAAATTATTGCCCAACATCCCCTGGTCTTTCTGCCATGCTGCCCTGTAGCAGGATAGTCTGGCTGCCTCAATCTCTGCAACCATCTGGGCAATCATATCTTGGTTCATTTGGAATGTCCCGATGGGCTGGCCGAATTGCTCTCGCTCCATAGCATACTTAGTTACGGCATCTAGACAGGCCTGTGCCAGGCCAACCCCTCCTGCCGCGCACGAGAGCCGCGAATTAGCAAGAGAACCAAACAGGATCTTCACGCCATCGCCTGGCTTTCCTATAATATTTTCCTTTGGAACCTCGGTGTTTTCCAAAATAACTTCACCGGTAGGCGTAGCGTGAGTACCTGTCTTATCTAACTCCGTTGTGGTAACCCCGTTAAAATTCTTTGGCTCTATCACAAAGGCTGAGAGCCCCTTGGTTCCCTTGGAACGATCTGTATAGGCGTAGTAGATGATTGCATCAGCGACAGTGGCATTAGAGATCCATGTCTTAGTGCCATTTAAGAGCCAATGATCCCCTTTGTCCTCAGCTGTTGATCTAAGTGCCAGCACATCAGATCCGGCGTTAGGTTCTGTCATTGCGAATGCCCCCACATACTCGGCGCTCACAAGCTTAGGGATATATCTCCTCTTCAACTCCCCCTCACCATAGTGATAGATGGAGAAGGCCATCCCAGTTGTCTGCATATTGATCTGAACCCTTAGTGCACTACAGCCACGAGCTATCTCCTCACTCAGTATAATGGCTGCCAGCCAGCCCATATTGTTTCCCCCGTATTCCTCAGGGATAACCGTGCCGAAAAAGCCCAGGTCGCCCATAGGTTTAATAGCCTCCTCATAGGGGAAGTGGTGTCTTTCTTCCCATTCATCCGCAAACGGAGCAACCTTCTCATCGACAAAGGCACACACGGTGTCTCTAAGCATCTGTAGTTCCTCGGATAGTGCAAAATCCATATTGCTCTACTCCTTAATTTAAGATGATTCCTCCTCGGTAACTCTGCTCATTTTTTGGGCGACTTCCGTCTGCTAGGCAGGACTATGACCCTATCTTTTCGGGAGGAGGAGTTGTAAGCGTTATCTTATGGCCTCGGGATTGGTGTAATGAGTCATTTTTATCTTCAAGTATAGTGCATTACACGCTTATTTACAATAAATTTATGAAACTTGGCTGGCCTAAATGACCTCTATTTACCGAGACAAAATCTGCTAAAAATGGTGTCCAAGACCTCCCCGGTGGTTCTCCTCCCTGTT
>Ga0209636_10004945_pt1 | contig 13608 bp, 13 predicted proteins | sample DeeMarSWOR152_54_FD_187464 | JGI IMG/M metagenome (GOLD analysis project Ga0209636, IMG submission 187464) | Marine sediment microbial communities from White Oak River estuary, North Carolina - WOR-1-52-54 (SPAdes) (version 2) | ecosystem: Environmental > Aquatic > Marine > Intertidal zone >...
AGCATTTTAGTTTCTGAAATCCCAAATTTATCAGTTTTTCGGTATCGTACTAAAAATGTAGTGTCAAAAAAGTTATTCGGCTCACGAATCATCTTATTTCGGAATTTCGATTGGTGTACCTCTGTTATTCCTCGTTTTAAATATCTATCATAATATTCGTCGTCAGCCAAGACATAAAGTTCTTCAGAGTATGGATAATAGAATTCATCAAATAATTCTACATTTAATAATTCATCAAAATGGATTAGAAGAGTAGAATGAACAGGTGTTAATTTAGTTTTTGAAATTATTTCAGGGACAATCTCTTTTAAAATTGTTCCTATGTCCCAAATATTAAAAATCATCATTTGAGTGATCATTTGGATTGCTATTTTACCCAGGAGTGTTGCCTGAACACTTTTTCCTTTTCCACTCTTTCCATCCTCTTGAAAAGAAACAAATCCTTTTTTCTCAAGTCTCTGCAAACTATTATAAAACGTTGATGGTGCTAGAGGTTTTTCATGAAAGAATACATCATTGATTTGGTTTAATAACGTAAATCGAATAGCTCCTGTTGAATAGGAAATTAAGATATTAAGTAAGTATATCTGAACAAATGACAAATCTACAACGTCTGCCAGAGATAATTGAGTGTTTTTTAGGGATGAAGTGTTTTCGGTCAGAATATTTTCCTCCAGAAAGACCCAAATGTATATAACTGCAAATCTATTGTTAAATCTATTGATAAGTAAATAACTAATATATCACTAGTTATGATTGCTTGAATCTATAAGTTTTTAAATGTTTTCCATAAGTGAGAACTTAGAAATTCCAAAATTGGGAAAACTATTAAAAGTGGTTTATAATGGCATTAAAAGAACCGATGGTAGTTTTATCAGATGTACATCGTGATTTCGCCTTAGGTGATCATATAGTTCATGCCTTGCGCGGTGTTTCAATGGAAGTATATGAAGGTGAATTTATTGTTGTACTTGGACCATCAGGATCAGGAAAAACAACTTTACTTAACCAAATAGGTGGAATTGACTCCCCAACAAAAGGTACTATCAAAGTTAAGGGAGAAGAAATCACTGAATGGGGAACTGGACAGTTGGGAGACTATCGACGGAACCGAGTTGGGTGGATTTTTCAATTCTTTAACCTCATTCCTTCTCTTCGCGCTTGGGAAAATGTTGCATTGGCTCTTGAATTTAAGGGAGATCGAGAAAACATTAAAAGCCGTGCTTGTGATATGTTAAAAGCCGTGGGTCTCGGTGATAAAACAGATCGTTTTCCGAGTCAATTATCAGGGGGAGAACAACAGCGAGTTGCGATCGCCCGAGCACTAGTAAAGAATCCTGAAATTATCGTTGCGGACGAGCCCACTGGAAACCTTGATTTTGTCACAGGAGAAAAAATTGCTGATTTAATGAAGGATCTCAATGAACAGTTTGGCGGAACCTATCTTGTTGTCTCTCATGATATCAATATCACAGAAAAAGCTCAACGGGTGTTCTACCTTCGGGATGGACAGATTGAAACTGTAGAAGATCATTCAAAGTAGATCTAAGCGGAAGGTGCAACCATCTTGAAAATCTTAACTATGAAGATCTTTAGAGACATTCAATTCAACAAATTCCGCTCTATTATGATCATTTTAACTGTATTCCTTGCACTTACCTTGGGATTAGGATTGATAAATTTAAAAAACTCTGCTATGGTGTCGGTGGAAGCTACAAATAAACAACTGAATAATGCTGACCTCAGAATTCGTTTATCAGGTTACATCCCTGAAAATAATGTGTCATTACTCTTATCTGAGTCTGAGAAAGAAGCTGCAGGAATTACTGACCTAGAAGGTCGGATATTTGAGTATTCTACAGTCAATTACAAGGATAAGATCCATAAAGCTTATTTAATCGGAATTAATTTTGATAATGCTAGGATTAACAAATTGAAATTGCGGGTTGGGGATGATCCAATCTCTGATGATCAGGTATTAGTAGAACAACATTTTGGTAACATTCTCCCACTTGGAGCTCAAGCTAAATTAAACGACCATCTTTCTATTAATTTTCGAAATTCTATTGTTAACGTAAGAATTGCAGGATTTGTTGCTGATTCTGAATATATTTTTGTCGTAGATGAACAAACAAATGCCATCACTTTAGGAGAATTGTGTATTATCTATATACCTCTTGAAATCCTTCAACAAAAGTTTAATCTAACTGGAGTAAATGAAATTCTTGTTAAAACTCAAGAAAGGTCAAATGCTGCAAATCAGAAAGCAGATCAAGCTCTTTCTTCATTATTGGGTGAGAATAGAATTCAAAACGTAATTTATTGGGATGAATCAATGGAACGAGGTTGGTTAGAGCTTCGAACGGATGCAATGGAAAATATTGGAGTCGTCTTTGGCATTTTCGCTTTGATTGTAGGCTCCATTGCAATTTATAATTCCTTAAGCAAGTTAATAATAGCCCAGCGAACCCACATTGGTTTATATGGAGCATTAGGTGCAAAAAACCGTGCTATTCTTGTCCATTATACCAGTTCAGGTTTAATGCTTGGTATAATTGGGATTATTCTCGGGTGGATCGGCGCTACACTAACAACATTCGTGTTAATCAATGTAGCTGTAAGTGTTTTTGGTCTGGTTGTCATAACTGTATCATCTAATCCTTCAAACTTCGTTATTATTACTCTCTTGGCAATTTTCCTAATACTGATATTTTCAATATTGGCTACGCTTCCCGTGTTACAAATAACTCCTCATGAAGCGTTAAGGGCTCCATATTCTACTAGTGAACTTGGGAGAGAGCCGTTTTTAGAACGATTATTGAGTCCGTTCAGGATTTTCAAAGGACTAGCTTCTAAAATTCCTCTCAGGTCGGTTTTTATGAATAAAAGACGCTCACTATCGACTGCATTAGTCGTTTCTGCATCTATGGTGATTTTAGTTATTTCCGCCAGCTTATTTTTTGATTACATCTATGCCTTAGATCAAAATTATGAATTGTATGAGAAATATGACGCTAAGGTCATTTTATCAACACCAACATCTGAAACTGAGATCAAACAGTGGATTCATCAAACTATTACAGGAATAACCGAAATAGAAGGATTTGTGTATACATCAGTTTGGATAGGTAATCAACGAGTTCCGCTACAAGCTTTTCATCAAAATGCGTCATTAAGAGACTATAATGTTATAGCGGGAGAGAAATTGCTCTCTAAATATGAAATCCTTATTGGCAATAATTTAGCAAATGATCTCGAGGTAAAACCGGGAGATCAGATTTCTTTCAGTTTTAATTTACAATCTAATTTAACAGTTGAAGTAGCTGGAATCACAGGTGAAATAGCAGAAAATACAATTTTATGGACTATAGAAGCAATTCAACAATCTGTTTCTGATATTCATCATATTGGGATTAAGGAGAATGTTACAGCTTTTGCATTCACATTTAGTGAAACTATATCAAACGATGATAAAAATCAGATTAAACAATTTATTCAAGAAAGATTCAATCCTTACGTCTATCTTGATAGTTCTGAGGCAAAAAGCACAATTCTTGAATTTTTAAACATGTTTATGCAACTTTTAGTATTGGTTGCTCTTCTGGGTTTAGCCACTTTGGTTCTATTCACCTTTTCATCAATGTCAATTGCTATGATGGAGCGTGAAATGGAATTCTTAGCGTTAAGAGCAATGGGAGCGAAACATAGAACCATTTTAAGAATTATTTTCACAGAGAACTTAATTTATGGGTTTTTTGGGTTTTTCATTGGTGTTCCGATTAGTTTCGCCTTATTAAAGCCCACTTATGAATTTATTTTTCCAGAGTTGTATCTTCCCTCAGTAATTCCAGTTGAATTATGGGCTTTTGTTGCTGTTATCATTTGTCTTTGTGTGTTTTTAGCAACAACTCTTATTGCCTGGAGAACCTGGCGGAGCTCTCTGCCTGACATGCTTTATAATCGGATGGCCAATTAAGATCCTCAATGATCTTGATGTGTAATCCTCATTTTTTTTCTATCTTCCAAGCCTTTTTCTACATATTATTTCGGTACTCTCAAGATAACATCTCATGTTATCTTTTTGTTTTACTTGCATATCACAGAATTCATAGGATGATGTTATCTTTTGTTAAAGCTTGTTGATAGTGGAAATAAAACGTCTTATCAAAAGGAGTATGAAAGAAAATGAGTCCTAACTATTATTTGGAAAGAAGACCACCTAAAGAACCTCCTCAGATTATTTCGCTAGGAACTTTCACAGGTAACACTTTCTACCCAACTATGGCTTACGAAGTATTTGAAATTCTCGTGAAAGAAGCTCAATTTACAATCCAAGATGAAGCTGGTAATGCCCTCACCATTGATAGTTTCAAGGATACAATCAGTGATTCTTTTTCTACCAATCCTCCCCTTATAACGCTAACGGATTAATCATCAGTTTTTATTGTCTAGACAGACTTTACATAAATTTTCATGACGCTAACTAGTCAGAATAAATCTAGTTCAACATTATCGTTGGGTTGAGTAACAATATCTAGTATGATTTTTTCTTAAAATAAAGGCTGAAAAATATTAAAAAAGCACCTATGAAGCTAAGAACAAGTGAAACTATTATTCCTGCTCGTAAACCAAAATTCTCAATTAGTGTGCCCGCTATTGGAAGTAAGGGAATTGCAAAAACCGAAATGATAGTTGGAATTAACGAATAAACTGCGTTTCGGTTTTCTGATGGTACTAAATCCAGCAACATTCTTCCCCTTAAGATGTTTGCTACATCTAGAAGACAATTAATCGAAGAGGTCAGTATCAATGACGTGAAAATAAGTCCTAAAAAGTTGAAACTGTTTGTTATTGGAATAATAGAAAGTAAGACCACAAATGGTGGGAAATATAATAAAATCCCCAAGAAGTAAAAATGAGGAACCTTGTCATTTGAAAATTTCTTACTCACATTTGCCATGACAATACCTACTGGTATTCCTACGAAGAATAATATAGTCCTAAACACGCTAGCCAGTCCATCTGATCCAGTATAACCAAAATAAATAGGAAAAAGAATCAGGGTGCCCCAAACATTAAAAGATGCAAAAACCATGGACATTCCTACTAAAAAGAAGAATGCTGTTTTGCTAGATATGAGGAATCTGAAACCACCTAAGAGAAATCCTAAGAATTCCTTTCCAGATGGTTGTAATTGTTGAGATTCTTCTATAATGTCCGCTTTAACATCTTTTACAAGAAATAAAATCAAGATAATCATAATAAATGATAGGTACGCTTGGATGAAAAATACATGCTCTCGAGATATCAGTGTTGCTAATGCTCCTCCAATGATGAACGACAAAGCCATAATAATCCGAATCATACTTGTAATACGGGCTATACTGAACCCATAAATTTTTCTTTCAGGATCGGTATTTCCAACAGCTTTTTGAAAATTATTATCTAACCAGCTTTCTAAGGCTCCAGAAGCCTGTGCATTTGCTAAACCATTAAAGAAAGCAAGAACGAGAAAACCTGAGAAAGTTTCGGTTATTGTGAGAAGGTAGTAGAATACACCATAACACGACATAGCAATAGTCAATACCCATCTCTGGCCGATCCAATCACCCAAAGACCCACTGGGGTAATCTGTGATCAATTGAACGAGTAACATCACAGATATTACAATACTTGCTTGAGAAATCCCAATTTGATCATAGGCAAACAGGATAAAAAAAGTACTGGATAAGTTTCCAAGAAATGCGCCACTAAGGCTAAGTAAAAGGTAAGTATGTATTAATGTAGCTGCTTTTTCAGGAAGCGTTTGGATTCCAAGGAACTTTGTGATAATCACGGAATTATCCTCGTGACAAAGGCTAAATAAAGCGAAAAACTGGCAGGTTATAAAGACAGATTGATTTTGGCAATTTGTGAATTTTTCCGTAATCAAGAGAATTACTAAAAATAAGACTTCTAATAAAAATTATTTTTCTTTAAAAAATCAGCAATCTTCTTATTATATTCTTCAGGATTCTCCATGTTTGAAGTATGTCCAGCATTTTTTATGATTTCAACATCACAATCAGGAATTAAACTCTTTATTGTCTCTGCATGTTTAAAAATACTTTTAGCTTCGTGTTCCCCATTTAATACAAGGGTAGGTACTTTAACTCGAGATAATTCTTGAAGTTTAAAATCATATAAAGACCCGAAAATTTTAAGATATTCTTTTTTATCTAAACTCAACATTTCACTTTTCTCATATTTTACTATCTCTTCATTACCAACCCATTCTTTACTTCGTGTAAATTTAGCTAACCAAAATGAAAATCTAATAAATCTCTTAACTCCTATCATTCTTAAAGAAAGTAGCATCAGCCATTTTGGGCCAACAAGGTAGCGCATGATATAATCCCATCGTGTGAGAGTAATAGTAGCCGCTGTATCTGCTAATATCAGAGCAGTATATCTTTCTGGATATTTTGTGGCGAATACTTGAGTAATCATTCCTCCAAGACTTAATCCACATATTATTGGTCTATTAATGTTTAGAATCTCGAGTAAATTGTATAAATCATCTGCATAAAGTTCTATAGAGTATTTTTTCAAAGAAGAAAGCCCAGTCTTGCCATGACCTCGGATATCATAAGTAACAGTTTGAAAATTCTTAGCAAAGAAATCGATTTGAGGTCTCCACATTGTAGAGCTAACAAAAGCTCCATGAATAAAGACCAATGGTTGGCCTTGCCCATGGATTTCATAATAAATCTCGATGTCACTGACTTTGATATGTGGCAAGTTTTCACATCCTATTGTTCTATAACCCTCCTTTAATTTCTTTCATTCGTGAGATCTTAACTAGGGAAGGGAGGATTGGTATACAACTCACTATAACAACTAACATTCTGTTTGGTTCAATTATTATCAGTCGTCGTTCTAATGCATTAGTATATTGGCAAATAATCTTTACTCGATAAACGCGATCGTCAGAAAACCAATGGGTATATATACTTCCTCCTACTAATACACCAGAAATATCATCATAAACCAAGCTAATAAAGTGTTCGACGTAACTGAGGTCTGTTACGTTTACTTGTATAACCCAAACATCCCTATATCCAAAATCTGATATTAAAATCCGGTCAGTAGTAATAACAGACATTATATAATTGTAAATATTGATATGATCATTAATTTTAATTCCTGTCGTGTTAATGTAAAATGGTGTATAATTGGGTTCAGTGGGAGAAAAATAAACATTGTACAACATTTGTAAAAAAGTTGTGTTTGCTAAGTCAACATATAATACTTGCCGTGAAGTAATATTCTCCACAATGATGCCTGATTCTCGTTCCAGAATACTGAAAAAGAGAATATATGAGGATTTCACTATGAGATGAGAGATAAAGATATTGGGTGTTGATCTGTTATATTGCTCCCAAGTGACAGTCCAATTTGCTGTAACTGGAATAGGGAGAGGAGTAAGACCTTCAATAATAACACTCAGTTTATAATCAACCGCCATCCCAATAAAAGGTATTAATCGTTGATTTGTTTCAGGTATTGCAGAGACTTCTCGAAGGGGATAAAAAACGCTAATAAAGAGAAGAATTAGCAAGATTGTTATGGATTTGTTATATGATTTCATTATTATTGAATTATCCATTGATTGAAAAACTCTTTCTCTTTTAACAATTATACCAAATTAAATTTGAGTGTACTTTTTACTAGTTGAGAATACTTCAAAAAACTTATTGCTTTTGGAGGATAATCAACAATCACTGGCTTTAGGATGAAAATATTGACTGAAATTCATGTTCAACATGTCAGTAAAATTTTCCGTATTTGGAGGGCTGGTCTTAAGGTGAGAGTAATCGATGACCTGTCTTTAACAGTTTCTAGAGGTGAATCAGTACTCCTTCTAGGCCCTAACGGCTCTGGAAAATCCACTCTTTTACGTATGATAGCTACATTATTAATGCCCTCTGAAGGAAAAATATTGATTTATGGTTACAATACAAGACGAAGAAGCAGAGCTCTATTGAACTTACTTGGTTTTATGCCTGAAGAATGTAAATTTCATATTGGAATATCTGGTTTGACTTTCTTATGTTATCTAGGCAAATTGATAGGAATAAGGGAGCCTAAGAAACGAGCAACAGAAATACTTGACGATTTTGGTCTAAAAAAATGGCGTAATATTGATACCAGCGTTTATAGTGAAGGTATGCGCCAAAGATTAGGATTATGTTCCGCATTATTAAACGAACCGAAAGTCTTACTTCTTGATGAGCCATATAATAACTTAGACCAAGAGATGAGAATGAAACTGAAATCTTTTTTACATAAATATGTAGAGAATGATAATATTGTTATTGCAGCTTCCCACAATGAAGAACATTTTACCAATTTCCGTGAAATACGTTTTCCGATTGAGAAAGGGGAATAATTTTGGTCAACGTAGTTTTATTCCTTAGAAATTTTATCTCTGAGACATGGTTATCAATACGAAATTGTTTTATTGTCTTAAAATACGATACTACTCGTTATTTGCTATCAAATCGAACATTATTTCTGTTAGTTTTTTGTTTTGTCCCCACTCTTTTGTATGTTAGCTTTGCTGGACAGACAGCCTCGTTAGAGATCTATTTACACAGAAATGGCTACCAATGGTTTGTTGGATATGTGATGCAAATTTATGTCACATTTGCTTATATTATTAATATTCTAGTTTCTATTGTCGTAATTCAAGAATTATTTCTCCATGAATCAGCTATCGAAATCTTACTCTCATCTACAAAACGATTCGAACTTTTTGTAGGAAAAACAGTTACAGCTCTGATTGTGTTAATAGTAACAAGCATTTTTACATGGATTGCTTGTGTAATAGCATTTATCATGTGGCAGCAAGATCTTCCAATAACATTAGATCAATTTTTAACTGCATTTCTGATATTAATTATTGTATCCCTCGTACCCTTAACGATCACCATTTTGGGTAATACAATGGTTATGAAATTTAGGTCTTTGAGCGGGATGGGTAGTGGTTTCCCAATATTCGTCTTTTTTGTAATTCCATTCTTTATTTTCAGTTCTATCTATTTGGGGTTTGCCACAGAGGAAATACTAGAATTTTCTACCTATTTCCGCGTTTTTTTCATTACTAACTTCTTTTTAATGACCGAGGATGAACGTCTCGTTACAAGTGTTGATGTAACCAACGCTTTTACTTTCTTTGGAATAATCACAATCCTAGCGATGATTTTTTCTTGGATTTTCTTCTGGCGGATGGAAACTAGGAAAAAAGAGTGAATCTATTTTCCATTAGTATTACTAAAGTTTGAATAAAAGCCTAATAAAGAATGAATAGCCGTTCCTTTCCAGAGAATTGCCTCGTCCACATCGAATTTTGGATGATGATGAGGATAGATAATACCTTTTTCCTTATTATAAATTCCTAATCCTAGGAATGCACCTTTAGTCTTTTCAAGGTAGAAAGCGAAGTCTTCACCTCCCATTGTAGGCTCCATTGTTGTAACAATATCCAATTCGTTAAGTATATCTGTTAATATATCAACAGCTTGATTATCATTTAATAATGGGGGATAAGCAGCAATTATACCAAAATCAACGTTTCCTTCGCAACGCCACGCCTTACTATAACCTTGCACAATTTCTTTCATTCGTTTAATAATGTGATTTCGAACCTCAGGATCCATTGTTCTAAATGTTCCTTTTAAAGTTGCTTGAGGAGGGATAACATTAAAAGCATCGCTCCCTTCAAACACGGGCGCAGTAAGCACAGCATTTGCAAAAGGATCAATTTCACGACTGATCAATTTCTGAAGAGCATTGTAAATATCAGTTAAGACTGCTGTGGGATCAACAGCTTGGTGGGGGGCTGCCGCATGTCCTCCTTTGCCTTTGATTGTGATTATGAAATCATCAGCTGAAGCCATCATAGGCCCTTTTCTTGTACCAATCACTCCTGATGGTAGTTCATGCCACACGTGTATTCCAAATATGACATCAACATCATTCAGATGTCCTTCCTCAACAAATTTTTTACCTCCAGCCCCTCCTTCTTCTGCAGGTTGAAAAAACATCTTTACAGTGCCTTGAAGATAATCCTTATACTTATATAAAATTTTAGCTGCCCCTAATAGCATTGCGGTATGAGCATCGTGTCCACAGGCATGCATTTTCCCTGAGATTTTGCTGCAGTATGGTACATCATTTTCTTCAGTAATATTTAATGCGTCAATATCTGCTCGTAGAGCAACTGTTTTCCCTTCTTTGGGTCCTTCAAGAATCGTAAGAACACCAGTTTTAGCTACTCTCTGTGTTTCATATCCTATTTTTTGCAGCTCACCTTCAATTAATGAAGCAGTCTTTTCCTCTTCATAAGAAGTTTCAGGATACATGTGAATATGGCGACGCTTTTCAATTACATATGATTCTAATTTTTTTGCTTCATTAATCAAAGCTTGTTTCAATTCATTATCATTCATCTTTATATTCTTCCCTTGTGGTCCTTTTTAGCCATCAATGATGGTTTGATTACTGTAATCGGTTATGAATAATTGATACTTAAGAAAAATACGTTTTTCATAAAAAATGAAATAATATCGTCCTCTGAAATAGAATGGCTTTAATATTAGGAATATGTCAGTTTTAGATTAAAATAAATATTTTTTTCTTATTTCCAAAAACAAATCCCCCTGTTGGAGAGTCTTCGGATTTATCCTACCAAGTGTTGGAATACGAAGCCTAGTTCCCACAGAAGAATATGGAGGAATATAAACACGGATTGTCTGTTTCCGCCAAACACTTCCTTCTCCTCGACAGACAGGACAGGGGTGTACGGGGATCCATCCAATCCCTAGACAGTGATTACAGGGGATAGGAATGGTCATTGCTCCTAATGAGTGCATTTGTCGTCCATTTTGGCAATGAGAGCACTCTACCTGAACAGTCATTGGTTTACTTCTTTTCCCACTACATTCAGGACATAGTTGAGCTATTTTAACAGTTGTGAGCATCTTTGCACCCAGAATTAAGTCTTTTTGTTGAACAGAAATAGATCGAACTAAATACTGTTGCTGTAACTGGTTTCCTTCAGGAAAGTGATAAAAAAAAGGTTTGCGGAAAATGAGGGGTCCACGTAAGCGCCACCAAAGGAGAGTTTGAATTTTTAGTAGCTTAAGCATTTGATAAGGATCGTTTCGGATATCTCGATATGCTAAAACCCCTCCAACAAAGAAAAGTACTAATGCTACCATCACTATAAAAAATTCTTCATTTATTAAGCCATTAAATAAAAGAAATAAGCCAATAATTATTAAATTGGTTTTTAAAAGAAACCAAATCATCCATTTTCTTGCCTCATCCGAAATCTCATCTGTGTACATACGTAATCAGCTATCAAAAGTAAAAAAGTGAAATGAAAATGGCATTTTAATAAAGGAAATTTGTTATATTTATTTAAACAAATTCTAATCAAGACATTTTAAGCTAGTGTGTTTCTTGAATTATGTATAAGAGGCAAAATTTCGGTTAAAGACTTGGGTTTTGGCAATGTTTAAAAAATATACTTGATGTGAAAAATGTAATGATTATCGAAAAGAGAGGATTTTGTCCATTTCGGGTGGCTAAACCTGGTTTCCAAGTAGGGTGTGTTCTTCAACTAGGAAGAGATAAATTCTGTTACACACGAGATCAAAGACCATTAATATGCTATGAGGCAGAAGAACCACAGAAATATTATTACACATGTCCTTTAGTAAAAAAATTGCGATTATCCAGAGAAATTTACAGAGAAATTGATAAAATTGTTTCTTCAATTCTAATCGTTCAGGACGAACAAGAGACTGTCATTAATTTATGGCCAGTTTTTTGTCGGAATTCCAAGATAACGACTCCAAAAGAGGAATCAATCACAACAAAGGGGAAAGAGATCCAACAAATAAGCCAAAAAGTGAGGGAAGAATTACAAGAAATAGTATTAGATCTCACTTAAACCTATATAGATACTTTTCTCAACAGAAGTACTGGCATTTTCTTTGGTAAGCTTTAAAAAATATGTAACCTCATAACTCTCCGTATTTTGGAGTTATATCTGGTCAAGAATGGTTACTTTTTTAAACTCCTTAAGGAGGAAACTAGAGTAGGGTTGAAATTTCACAAGAAAAACCCTAATATAATATCACAAGCTTGACCCAGATTTCTTGATGTTACACCCTCAGAGGCTTTCGATGCCAGCACTAAACATGGGTTGGTGCCCTTTTCGTATAGAAAGGTATGATTTTCAAGCAGGTTGTGTTCTTCAGCTTGGAAAGGATGCATTATGTTATTCTCAAGATATACGGCCTCTGATAAAACATGGTGACCAATTCTTTTGTCCTTTATTGAGGTTTAAATTATCAAAAAAGACTTACCATGAAATCGAACTCTTACTTGCACCACTCTTGAAAGTCCAAGATGAACATAATACTGGCGTGAACGTGTGGCCCATGTTAGTTGGGTGGGCGAATCCCAAATATGAAGCAATCACCATTCAAGGGAAGGAACTACAAAAACTCAGCACCCAGGTGAGGGAAGAATTGGAAGAAATCATATATAACCTTACTTAGATCTGATTTAACTCGATAAATTTAGAAAATCTTTAACTAAATCCCACATTGTATCCTTTTGATCTAACAATTGGTGGTTTCCATTTAATACGTGGAGTAAGACCTGTCGATTGTGATTAACAAATTGTTTACTCCATGCTATTGGAACAACATTGTCTGAATTGCCATGAAGGATCAGTATGGGAATTGGAATCTCTAATTTATCAAAATCCGGTGGAGGATTTTCTACAAGATCTTCATAAAATGTATAATTCAACGGAATTTCTCGATTGTATCGATAATGAAAGATGTTTATCGACCCTTGCTTTTTCCAGATTGAGGAATTAATGCCATGTTTTTCAGATATGTAAGATGCAGAAAATCGCAGGCCTGGAGCCATTAAAATGAGTTTCTTGATTCTTTCAGGATGTTTAGTTACATACCAAACTGATAATAATGCACCAAAACTTGATCCGAATAAAATAATCTCTTCATTGGCATAATTTAATTCTAAGTATGAATGGAGACTTTTTAACAGGGAAGATGTTTTTAAGTTAATAAAACTCTCCTCATTAGGAATATAATCAAAAATATCAAAGTGTACATCCAATGAAGAAAACTTTTCTTTGAAAAATTGAGCTTTATTCGATTGAGGCCCCGAAGCAAACCCGTATAAATATACAATAGACATATGAATTCCTTTTGAAGGGAGCTTATTGAATTTCTTGCCTTAATAGTTTCTTGTCCACCTTACCGACGGTGGTCAGGGGTAATGCTTCACGAATCTCAATGATTTTTGGAACCTCATAAGGAGAGACTTTTTCTTTTGTCCACTTAATTATTTCCTCTGTTAAGCGATCATTGTCTCCATCAAACTTATAATCTGGAGAGATTGTGATATATGCTTTGATAAGTTCGGAACCTGGGCGGTCTGGATTAGGAACTCCAATAGTAGCGATCATGTTTATAGCTGGATGTTCAGTCAGGGTATCTTCTAATTTGCTAGAAAATACCT
>Ga0209636_10004946_pt1 | contig 13605 bp, 13 predicted proteins | sample DeeMarSWOR152_54_FD_187464 | JGI IMG/M metagenome (GOLD analysis project Ga0209636, IMG submission 187464) | Marine sediment microbial communities from White Oak River estuary, North Carolina - WOR-1-52-54 (SPAdes) (version 2) | ecosystem: Environmental > Aquatic > Marine > Intertidal zone >...
CCCAAGTAATAAGTGAAATGGGGATAACTCAGATTCAATAAACATATTTGGGAAGTGTAACATAGCCCATAATATTGAGGATACAACAATTCCTACCTTATCTGAATATTTTTGCTTAAATATTTGCAGATAGTAACCTCTGAAGACTATTTCTTCTGTTAATATTATTGCAAGTATTCTAATGCTACCTAATAGCGTAAATATTGCCATTTCGCGTGAAAATGGTTTTGGTAATAATGTAACCAAATTTAAAATTATTTCTGACACGAATAATGAAGGAACTAATATCATTGCTTGAATTAAGCCCATCGCTAATAATATTACCCACTTTTCATTCTTATGGAACCCTAATTCAGTTATTGACTTTTCATCCCGCTGCCAAAATAAAATTGCTCCCAAAATAAGGATAATTAGTGAAAGAATGTTTAAAAAGGAGAAAATAGGGTAGAGAAACCCTAACAATAACATAATCAAAACAATAATATATAGCAAAACTGCCTTAATCATAATAAATTGGTTCCTATGAATTCTCTTCACTGGCATAATTTCATCTTGATTCTCAAATATGAAAGTAAAATTCTCTTGGTTTAAGTTCTTTGATCTTATTAGTCTCTATTACAATTTTTCTTCTAATGTCAGTACATAAATGACATTTAGAAATATATCCATCAGAATTCTCCCTAAAATCGAAATTCTCAACTGAGTAATCATAAAGATCTTTCATGTTTCCTAAGATTAGACATCTAAAGACTGGAAAATCATCAAGGTTAATACCCTCATTACATAAAGAATCCAAGTTTCTAATATTCCCCCAAGAAAGGCCACCACAATAGCCTGGCATATAATTTCGATAATTATCAAAATGATTGTGCCAGTTTCGTACTAAGTCTAATTGGCAATTTTCTTTGAAGAAGAAATTTGACGGGTGTTTTTTGTAAAAATCTTGAAGTTTATAGGCAGCCCTACCCATTTGAAACAATTCAACTTTTTTCTGTAAATCATTAATGTCCACTTTCCTCAAATACTGTTCAATTGAAAATTTTTCTTTAATACCTAGACTTTTGAATTGATAATAGTAGTATTTTTGATAAATCATTACGTTATTACCGAAAATGTCTTTACTTTTCTTGATGGCTCTCTCTGTATGCTCAAACGGGATATGTTCCAAGATGAAAGGGTTAACACTAATCAGAATGCCTTTCAAGCCGTTTCTTCTTAATTCATTTAATTTTTCTTTGGTAATTTCATCATTTTTACACCAATAGCAATTAGTTTCTACAAAAAGGGAGGGAATTTTCAATTCATTTCCAAGTTGTATGGCTTTTCAGCAGAATATTATAATTTAGAAATGGTTCACCACCAGTTATATGAAGACCATAATTGAGACTTACATTTTCAGATCCATAAGGAGAAGGTTTAATGAATTCCGATAGTTTTTCTAAAATGATTTCTAAATCTTTTTCACTGATCCAGATATTCTCCCATTTTGGGGTACCAAAATACATACAATGCTTACACTCCCCGCTACATCGATAGGAAAGAATTAATCCCCCAGAAAATGGTTTAGGAACTAATAATTTTTTCAATATCATTCTTTTTGGGTATAAAATCAGATGTGTAAAATAAAGTTGCCCTCAAGAAAAAAGATGAAAGGAATATTGGTATGTAAAAATAAAAAAAAAGGAAAGAAAGATTAACTTTATTTTTTCCTTTTAGATTTCATCAGAATCGCTGCAAAGGCAAAAATTAAGGGGAGAATCATGAATCCAGGTATGTTTGATGTTTCACTTGTAGTCTCCTCAACATCCTCCTCTGTAATTGTCCAAAGACTGAAATGAGTTGTATTGCAATAAAGTGTATCTCCTTCTAACCACTGATGTTTAGGTGCTTCCCATGTCTTAGAAGATTCATTATAAAACATAAACTTAAGTTTTTCCATGTTTTTAACGCCTAATTGATTCTTTATTTGATTTGTAAATGTATAGGAAAAATTTGCTTGAATCTGAGCAGAATTGTTCATTTCAATAGCAATTGTTTGTGTCCGAATCTGATGTTGTTTTTGCTTCATAGCTTGAGGAGATTTCTCATACTCTGTAACAGTCATCTCTGAACTCTGATTTAATTTAAGTTGGAGAGAAAAGCCACTTTGTGTCTGGATTTGGTACCGATGGCCAGCCTGAACCGCAAATCCTGTTCCATTCTGACAATTAAATGGTGTCCCTGGGGTCGGGTTACGATCAGGGCTTTCGTCACTTTCAGGTGAAAGAATAGTCCAAATACTGAAATGTGATGTGCTGCAGAAAACAGATGCCCCGTCAGATGTTATTTCAACCCAATTTTGATGAGCATATTGCCATTGAAATCTGGAGGTGTTATAAAAGGCCCATCTAAAAGTTGATACATTACCAAGTCCAGTAAGTTCATTATTAGTATAGTTCCTATACATAGTTGCATTCATATCACATGTACCATTTAGTTCAATGTGCATGTATCGATTTACAGCACGAGTTTGGTTTGGCAATGGGCCTGCAGAGTTTGTTTCTGATTCATTAATTCGAATTCTAGCACTTTCATTCGTGCGGATCCTGATGTGATTTCCAGACATAGTCCTTATTTGAGTTCTATTTCCAGCTGTAATATTGATTTTCTCTCCGTTACCTGAAGTTACCCAAGGCTCATCAGGGGGATCAGCTGTAATTGAAGTTGTGTCAGCTGCCACAGGAGCCGAAAAGTATACTCCAAGAAGACTGAGAGTCAATAAGAAATAAATTAAGTTTTTTATTCTCATGATCATTCACCAATTAATAAAATTGAGAAGTCAATTAGCTTCAATCACTCCATATTTAATTTATTTGAGGAACACTTTTTTGGGAGGCTGATTAATTATAATAGACTTTCTTTCCCCTTGTAAATTTATAACATCTATTAATTCCCAGATTAATTGGTTTTGAGTCTAATAGATCGAAAAAATCCCGCATTTTCAATTAATAATTTTTTGAAATTTGAATCCAGTCAAGGAGTCACCTTTTTAAGAAAATCTCTCTATATGGAAGACAAGTATAATCAAGAAGACTTTAAAAGATCTGAAAATGCGATCAAAACCATTTAGAAATTTAATTCGTTTTATTACGTCTTTTTATCGCTTCCGCTAAAACTTTGTATTTCGCTGGCTTAAGAAAATATCGTTCACCTTTGAGTTCTATCAAATTTATGCTTTGAAATTTCTTTGTATGATAACGAATTGACTCTTTCGAAGATCCTAAATAGTCTGTCAACGCATCGAGATCCCAAGAATTCATTTCTTGGAAAGCTTTCGCGACCCTAAAGCCTACTCCAGAGATTATAGCAAAATACAGTTCTAAGAAATCAGGAGCAGGTTCATTTCTTAGCAAATAAAAGATTTCATATTGACCAAAAACTTTCCTTTTAATTATCCTGAAATCTTCTAATACTTGTAAATGCCATCGAAGGCCTGAAATTCCTATTTCTAATTCCCTTTTTAATTCACGGAAGTGTAAAAAGTCCCTTTCTTCAAGTATATTAATAATCTGACTGCGGTATTGATTTTCAATAACATCATATTCGTCTATTCTTCTAACAACTGGGGGATAAAGTATTTGCCCTATTAATAAAAGTGGTGAGAGGAAAATTATTGAAAACCAATCACGATCTTTGGGAATTTCCAGATCTTTAGGGTGCATTGCCCATTTACTAATTAAATAAGCTAATCCAAGGAATAAAGATGTCACAGAGACAAGAGCTACTCCTGCTTGAACAGTTTCTTCAGAAATGTTGAACAATGGTAATAGTGGGGGATCGGAAGATTGTTTGACCTCTGAGCTTGATTGAGGTGTTGAGGCTTCAGAAAATTCGATTCCAAAGGTGATAACTGATGTTAAAAATTGATTGAAAGAGGAATATGATGAATTATACTCTTTAAGTGATAAAGGAATAGCGAAAATGAATCCCGCCTGTTTCACAAATCCTGTTATTGTTGTTTTACCTTCTGGAGTAGTTTGACTTGTAGCAATGCTATAAGAATCATCAATAGTAGAAACAATACCAAGACTACCTTGAATCTCTAAGGTTGAATGTAGATCAAAATGAAACGGAACTTTCGTGAAGGTGTCATTCATTATCGTTAATGTTATATTTCCGACAGTATTACCAGGTGGCCATTCTTTTAGACCAGAACTTATGTTTAAGCCTAACAAAGTGTGAAAAGGTGTTGGAAAACGCCATATTTGAGGAGAAATTATTGTGAAAACTCCCCCTTCCTGGACGAATTTTTCGATACCATTCACAACTGTTTCATTAAATGGGGAGGTTACTTGATTCAGAATCATTATTATTTGAGAGTAAGTATTCAGGAAGTTTTGATCGAAAAATAAACCATTTAAGTCTTCAGAAGTCTGAATGTCAAATATCTCACCGTTTGAATTCAAAGATCGGTTTAAAGCTGTTGCTAAGGCATTATCAGCATTATTTTCCACAAGAAAGAGAGTCTCTCCCTTTTGAATAGATCCACCTGATTTCCAAGTAGGTCGTGCTTCAATGAAAAGAAAGAGGAAGATAATTGCCGTCAGTAATATGTAATTCTTTGCGATATATCGAAATTTCACATAAGAACCTCTTCTCTTCTCTCATTTGATCTTAAATTTTAAGAATATTTTTGATTATTGGATCACTTTTTTTGGGGTCACATTAATAGCATACAAATAATTCAATAATATGTAAAAAATGTAAGAGATGAAGAAAAATTGATGAATTGCCAATGAGTAAAACATGTCAATTATTGTTCTAGGAGATTCATCCAACTTCAAAGCAAGCACATTTAAGAGAAGATATCTATCAAAGCCTTTCCATGTAAGGATGTTATTTAAATGGATTTATTCCTTTTATTCCAGCACGGATTGATCTATGGAGCGATTCTAAGTGTTGTATTAAGCGTCCTTATCATAATTAGTATGTACATTAATGCAGAAATCTGGGCATCAGATTATCCTCCTGATATCCAAGAAAATTATATCCCCGTTAGTGAAAAAACTCAAAAACAAAAAATTGTTGTTTCAATCGCTTTTTTAGGGATAATATTTGGATTAATCGGACTAGCTATAATGCATTTTGATTTGATGATAGAAAGGGAGTTATCTTTCTTAGATGCTTTCTGTATCATCTTTGTGATGTTGTTGTGTTTTAATTTGATTGATTTACTAGTCTTGGATTGGCTCTTCTTTATAAATATTCAACCAAATTTTATTGTCCTACCAGGAACTGAAGGACTAAAAGGTTATGATGACTACTACTTTCATTTCCGAGGATTTTTGATAGGTATGGTCATTATATCTGTAGCCAGTTTGTTGTTTGCTGGTATTTTGACCGTTTTGTCTGTATTTCTCTAATTTTAGGAGTTTTTGCTTGAAATTGTGAATAAATATTAATGATTCTAATAAAAGAAAACACAGGAGCTAATTTTAATGGTCGAGAAATATGATGTGGTAGTAGTAGGTGCAGGTCCAGCCGGGAGTGTGGCTGCTATAAAAGCTGCTGAAGGGGGAGCTAAAACGTTAATCTTGGAGAGGTGTAATCTCCCTCGATTTAAACTCTGCGGTGGTGGGGTGGCAAATTGGGTTGTCAGACGTCTGAATATACCTGAAGAAGTACTCCAGAGAAGATATGATGTTCTATCATTCTTCACACCTCCGAATTATGATCGTTACGATATTGAACTTGGAACGACAAGTTATTTCGGAGTATATAGAGACGAATTTGATTATTATCTGACTTCAATGGCGATTAAGAAAGGTGCAAAATTAAGAGAAAAAGCAAGAGTTACGGGAGTGATTAAGGAAGGGAAACAAGTGAAGGGAGTAGTAACTTCTGAAGGTGATAAATATCTAGCTGATGTAGTTATTGCGTGTGATGGAGCCTCCTCAAGAATATCAAAGTTATCTAGGCTGTGGACCAAATGGTTCCAAAATGTGGGAGAAAAATGGCAAGATCAGATGAGTTATTGCGTGGGTATTGAAGTAAAATTAGGAGAAAAAGTTATTAGTGAAAGATTCGGTAACTCTTACATGATTTTCACAGGGAAGGATATCGCACCATTAGGTTATGCTTGGTTGTTTCCTAAACGAGAGAATATTTCAGTCGGATTAGGTTCGATGGCAAAAACTCTAGAGAAGAAGCCAATGGATTATATGAACCATTTTTTAAGTCACAATCCAGTAGCTTCAGAGCTGCTGAAAGGAGGGGAAAGAGTTTTGTCAAGAGGAGCATGGTTGCCTGCTTGGAAACCAGGTGGAAGTGTCTACAAACCCAGTTTCGATGAAGGATTGCTTATCGCTGGTGATGCTGCAGGTATGGTTTCCTCAATCACTGGCGAAGGAATTTATTACGCAGTTAGAGCTGGGATGGAGGCAGGTGTTACAGCAGCAGAAGCTATAAATGAAGGTGATGTTTCGAGAGAGTTTCTCTCAAAATATCAAGAACGATGGGAAAGATCAATTGGTGTTGCTTTGGAATTTCAAGATCAAATTTTTCACGAAACTGTTGGAAAAATTCTCATCCTAGAGGATGAAAGGGAACGTGAGAACCAATATGAGAGGGGATTCATCGAGGCTTTTAGTATGTTAATCGACTTTATTCAGGAATATGCTAAACAGAAAAAAAGAACTTAAAAGATGTTATTCAGGAACATAGACAAGATAAGATTTATACAACTGAATTTCTTTCTAAAAATAAATACATCAACATAAAAATTGATGGATAAATGATGTCTTTGGAAAAAAACAGCACAACTAGAATTATTATTTTTTCTGACCTCCACATTAGTAAATTTTCTGGCTATTTTCATGAGGAAGCGTTCACGAATGGTATTATGAGTATCGCACAAGAGATAAGGACAAATCCTGAAACTATTATATTAAATCTGGGGGATATTACTGACCAAGGAACTATTGAGGACTATAATTATGCTAATGCGTTGATCAAAGGAACCTTCGCTACACATGGGGTAGAAAATCCCATCATCCATTACATCCCAGGAAATCACGACTTCCGGAATATTGGTAGAGAAATATGGCATGATTTATACGGACCACGTCATTTTTTCATTGATACGACAAAAACTGGCGGTAATCTTGTCATTCTTGGAATAGATTCTGTCGAACCAGACGCTGATAGTGGACGTATCGGCTCACGGGGACGAGATGAGATATTTGCAAGACTCTCTTCTTATCCAGATGAGGTAGTAAAAATTCTCACGTTTCATCATCACTTATTACCTATTCCACACACAGGACGCGAACGAAGCATGATTCGGGACGCAGGCGATGTCCTCCCTGCATTGTGGGACGTTGGAGTCGATATTGTTATCGTAGGTCATCGTCATTTCCCAAATTGGTTTAGTATTTCCAATGGGAGAAGAAGAATGCTATTAATTAACAATGGAACGTTTTCTAGTCATAAAACTCGAGGAAAAGCTGGCCATGTTTATTTATCTTTAGAGGTTTCAAATCAACAAGTACAAGTCCAATTTCATGGTATTGATAGGTATTCTATTTTTCAAAAGCTTACAACTTCAACTCATCCTTTGAAAGATGGAATTCTAACTTCTTACTCTCTACCTCAACCTTCTGAACATATTGTTGCCAAAATTTGTCATATGGGTTGTATCCATTTCACAGAGGGAAAAGATTTCCGGAGAGATATTTTTGATAAGGGTATTGAAATGGTTCTTGAAGAAAAACCATCTATAATCGTTTATTGTGGTGGATTAACCAATGATTCATATGAAGAAGACTATAATATGGCTAAAAGATTTCTTGATACTCTAAAAGAGAAGAATATTCCAGTAGTTTTAGTGCCAGGAACACGAGATCTCCAACCTTTTGGTCAAAAACTTTGGTATAAACAAGTAGGGGCTTTAAACCCTATTTACGATGACGAAAGAAATCATATTCATGTTTTTGGAATTAATACGGGACCTGAACAGAATGGCCTTATCGGTAGACATAATTTAAAGTTGTTAGAAGATGATTTTGATAAGTTTAAAGACAAGAGAATCTTTATCATGTTAATGCATCACTCCTGTATGCCCGTCCCTCAAACAGCATTCGAACGGACTATAAAAGACGCGGGAGATGTACTTGAATTTTTCACTCAACATAAAATCCCTTTAATTTTATCGGGTTTAGGCCATTCAGCGGGAGCATTGCAGGTTGAAGAGAGCGTCTTTCTTAATTCAGGCACTTTTTCTTCCAGAAAAATCCGATCAGAGAAGAGAAATACTTACAATATTCTGACTATCTATAGTAATAAAGTTCTTGTTGTAGAGGAAATCGAAATTCATAGCTCTAAAAGACACCACCTAGGCAGTTTTAGAATCCCTATTCCCAAAGTATGATATCATTGGGATTTTAGTAAAGAAATTATAAACTCAGATCCACGTTAGGATTATTGATGGGACTCGAAAATTCAAGTAATTCAAGATGTTTTACATTAAAAAAAAGAAAAAAGAGAATGAAATGCAGGTATGGGGTCGTTAGGTTGGTTTGGGGGGAATTAAGTTATTTCTGCATTTTTTGATATGCTTCAACGATTTTTGCAATCTCAAAAATCGGTGTAAAGGTGAATTCCATCTCTGGCGCATAATATAACGCCAGATTGGTTAAATGTTCCGGATTATCTGTCTCATATAATTGAAAACCCCTGAATTCTCCACCTAATCCATAACCTTCAGTAATTGTCTCAGGAAAATCAGGCCAAGAGTCTTGATCTAAGTATTTTTTTAGGACTTTATCGAAGTCCTTGGGATCTAACTCCCAAAATCCAATATATTTCATCTTTTCATCTCTCCATTACTAGTCAGTATTTCAATGCTTTCTTATGGTGACAAGTTGAGGAGGCATAAGAAGCAGACTAAAATTTCTGCTTATATTATTTTGCATTAAAATACAAATTAATCATCAAACTTCAAAAAAATGTCTAAACTCACCAAAACAAAATTATTTTCTACTTTTCATCTCTCAAATAGCAATATGCGGATATTCTGTTCAGATTCTCTTTTAAATTTCAGTGAACTGACCAAACCGCGAGGCGATAACTCAGTATGACCTTAAATAAGATTGGTTCAACATCAAAGAAAATAAGTTTCAATGTGCCAACTTACTTGGAATTTCTTCCTCCATTGAAATTATCAAATTTAACTCCAACTGAACAAAAAGTGTATCTTCAATTGTCGTTAGAGTATCAGATTGTAATGGAAAACGCCCCTAGTTTTCAGATGGGTGCCTATAAATGGAATAAATTGCTTCCAGAACGTCTGGAGATGTATGGCATTACCTTTGATGAATGGGAGAGGATTTCTACCATTGGTGACGATAATGATGAGATTCAAGACCAACTGAGTGTACTAGTCGAGAGACTTGAAAAAGCTTCATGATAAAGCTAATGCAGTTTCATGATAATTATGGAGTTTGAATGTCCTTCTTGAATAAAAATTAATTGTACTTGAGCTTTTTTAAGGAATAACTAATCACCACTAGACCGATTATCGTCGTTATAAATGTATATGGTGTGACTCTAGATTCGGTTGTCATAGAGGTAGTAATATTTGAGCTAGTAGTCTTTTCAGTTGTTATAGTACTCTGAGTTATTTCAGTTGTTGATGTAGTTGTCTCTGCTGGAGGAGCGAGAATTTGAAATGAATCGCCAAGAGTTGTTGACTTGTTACTTTCATGGAAAATAAGTGTATCCACATTGACGCTTAAATTTCCACCTACATTTACCACTGTAACATTACAATAGTGATATTCTGAGAAATATACATCTCCCTCTTGCCATTCCGAGAGATCTTCATTAGTATACAGGTCTGCACCCGCACCACCTGTAGTTATATAAGTAGTGTCATTACGGATAGTACGATAATAGTAATGGTCATGGCCAGAAAACATTAAGTCGACATCATATTGCAGCAAGATCGGTTCGAGGACACTACGGGCATTTTGAGCATCTCGAACCCGACCAGCATTACGGATCGAGTAACAAGGACGGTGGAACACCGCTACCACGAAATCAATTGTGTTATTTTCAAGATCACCGATAAGCCATGATTTTTGGTCAGGTGTGATATTAAATTTGCCATTCCAATATTCTTCTGTGTTTATGAATACAAAGTGTATTTGATTTTTATAATTAAAGCTATAATATCGTTCATTTCCAGGTAAATCAACGTTTACTAGGTAAGTAGAGAAATCATCATCATCATCACCATAGTCTCCAGGCCCTTCAGCATAGGTATATATTTCATGGTTTCCTACCGCATAATAAAAAGGAATATTCTTATTAGTAGCATTTTCGATGTCTTCGAAAAATCTATCCCAGTCATCCTGTTCCCCTCCCGACGCGACCATATCTCCAGTGTGTACAATAAATTCAACATTTGGATTATCTTCAACAATTGAATTTATCAATGCAGCTCTAATTGGATTACTACTATTTTCATGAGAATACTGTTCACGTACGCTATCCCAAGTGCCTAATTGTTGGCGACTATCTCCTAATGCTATAAAATGCCATGAGCTCATAGTATTTGTACTCGCCGTGTCTTTATAACTACTTTCAGCTGAAATAGATCCTGAAGAGGAAATTAAAATAACCATTAAGAATAATAGAATTAATTCAATCTTCATCTTAGCTCATCTTTTTTCCCATGCTCCCATATTTTAAATGTTATTATAAACTCTTAGTTCTTCAATCCATGGGCTATAATTATAGGTAGAATGAAAAGTAGAGGTATTATAAGTATGAAAAAATTAATAGATGATCGTTATTTGAAGACAGCTTTCCTTGTTGGTGGAATCTATGACATATTACTTGGAATTCCTATGTTATTTCTCCCTGATTTGACTGCAACTCTGTTAAACGTCACTAAACCAGAACCAATAATTTGGGCTCAAACCAGTGGGGTATTTCTAATTATCGTTGGATATTTTTTGTTAATTGGTACTCAAGATGCACGAAGACTAGCCTTTATTGGAGTAGGTTCGGCTGTGATTCGCTTAGGATATGCAACACTGACAGTTTTGTCATGGCTAACAATAGGTATTGAAATGGGGTACATGTTAGTAGCTATGACTGATACACTCACAGCCATCATACTTTTGGTTCCCATATTCTTAACCGAGGAGGTTTCTTGGAAACAATTATGGGAATTATAGCGTTTACACAAAAGATCAGCATTATTGAACATCTTAAGTATAAGAAGTTAGTAGCTAGTAAAAATTCCCGTCCTCAATGTAACAAGCTCTTCAATAGAGGTAATGTTTTCAATTGAGTTTTTTAAGAGAATGACTTCTTCTAAAGAAACCTCTTCCTTTGTTACAAGAAAATCAAGAATATTAATGAAACGATTCTTGGCATGAGGAAAATCAATTCTTGCTTCTGGAATAGAAGTGAAAGCAAAGGCTAATTTTTCTTTTAAACTTGCATTAGGTACTCTTAAAGCATTGTGCACCGTTTGGATAAAGATTTCGTCCTCAGTTAGTTGGCTTGCAACTTCGTTTCTCTTTTTTGCTACCTCTGAACCGTCATGGGCCACTTTAGATTTTGACTGTTGTTTTTTCACTCATGATTCATCCAATGTTTAATATCATTTAGAATTACTCACTTCCATCTTAATAAGCTACTTTTTCTCTTTTAAAAAATTCTAAGATATGCAGGTATTATTTTTCTTCTTTTCCTTCGCTATTAACAAAAAAATTATTATAAAAAGCCAGATTTCAGGAAAGGGAGTTGAATTAGCTGGACTTTCATAAGATATCTCTGGTATTGTTGTTGGAGTATTTTCCACTCCTTCTTGATAAGGAAGGCAATTGATTTTGGAAATGGTCAATGTTAAGTTGTTAAGATCATTTGAAGAGACGGGAAGAGTGACTGTACCTTCATTATTGGTGATCCCACGCCAATAATATGTAGAGTTTAATAACGTTGTAGTGACTTGACTCATTGGTTGATTATTGCTAAATACTTCTAAAATAGTTTTATTATTTGCATTTAAAACAGTGTGTTCAAGTTGTAACGGAATTGTTGTCCAAACAGGAACCTCTGGATCACCCATTAAGTTGTATTGAATAAGAGTCTTTCCTGTGTCCTCCCTCTTTCCATTTAATCTTAGATTGTCATCAGCATAATCAAGTTTTGCCTCAATAAAGGCTTTTCCTGGGTGATTATTCCCTTCTTTGAAGGATTGTTCCCAGAATCGTGAGGATAGCCCTTGAGTGTACCAACCACCATGTTCTCCATTATACCATCCTGAATCGTAGTATGCAGAACCTGAACTGGCAATACATCCGATACCAACTGTCCGAAGAATATATTCAGAAAGACAATCTCTTGATGATGTAAAAGTACCCGTTGAACATGCACAAAGGAAATAAAAGCCATTTTTTCCTTCAGTATTAAATGATGACGAGGTAGAAATAATTGGAGTCGAAGAACTCCTATCAAGTCCATAATCAAATAATGAATCGTTATCAGAGTCAGTTTTGAAAATCATTCGAAACATTTCAGTGGTAGATCCATGGGCATCAAACATTCCGACACCAACTCCGTTATTGATCTCTTCAATCACATTAGATTCATTAATAGGTTTATCAACATGATAATCAGTTGTTTTTAACCCCTCAGTTTCAGCAAGAAGTGTACTAGTCCAATCTGTGGGGAATACATCTGTTTTTAACCAATTATGATTTCTATTTGCGTCAAATTCAGGAGCATCTTCTTCATCAAATACATTATTATCATTGGTATCAGAATTAAACCTAGCAAATGCTCCGCCAAAAAGTGCATGTTTCATCCAAGGCCCAACTGGAGGATTTTTTTCATAATTAATCAAACGTGTCACTAACTCCCTCATTTGGGTATTATCATCAGCTGATAAGCGTCCGACATACACCTCAGCCTCCCAATCGAAGTAATCATTGATTGAGACGGAACCATCATTATTTAACCTCCAATTGTTATCTAAATTTGCGTAATATTGATCACAACTGACATGTGCATTACCCACTTTAACTGATCTAGTGGGAATGAAAGACGATCCTCCTGCAAGAACAACCCATTCTGTATTCCTTTCTTCATAGAATTGACGGACACAATTTCTGATGCATTCTGCTAGATCTTCACCATCATAAGTCGACGAAATATTTTCAACCGTTATAATTGCTGGAATTAATCCACGTTGTAATTTCCAAATCGCTAAAGGTTGAACATCATCAATAAAAAGGTCAGATGTGATAATTAAGTAATCAACACTATACTGGTGTGATAATAGGGCGTTTTCTCCCCCTTTAGTCACAGTGATAGTCGGAATGAGGGGAGGTATTAGACATAAAAATGAAATTATTAACAAAATTATGATGAATATTCGTGCATAAATTCGTTTCATTATGACCAGCCATAAGAAATTTATTTTAGACTTAAAAAATCATAATATAAGAAATATAGATCCTTCAGCGATTTCTATCTGATGACCTTTGTAATCTAAATAAAAGACTTTTTTTCAGTGCAATAGATGTTTAACTAGAGAAGTGGATTATAAAA
>Ga0209636_10004947_pt1 | contig 13604 bp, 11 predicted proteins | sample DeeMarSWOR152_54_FD_187464 | JGI IMG/M metagenome (GOLD analysis project Ga0209636, IMG submission 187464) | Marine sediment microbial communities from White Oak River estuary, North Carolina - WOR-1-52-54 (SPAdes) (version 2) | ecosystem: Environmental > Aquatic > Marine > Intertidal zone >...
AAAAACATGGCTGTGTTCAGAAATCTTGTTCGTTCGAGTACGTGGTGGGCCGGGCCGGACTTGAACCGGCGGCCTCAGCCTCTCTCAACCCATGGGGGACGGTTCGTAAGGGCTGCTTCAGGTCCCAAGGATGTCCTAACCGCGCTAGACTACCGGCCCATTGACGCGGTCGCTGCCGATCCGATTTGCGGACTGGACCGTTTACCTCACGTACCTTAGCGTACTGAACTCTAATATTATTAACGTTTTTGATGTGTTGTGGAAGTATTCTCTTTCAGGCCTTGTCAACTGTGAACGAACATACGAAGCTAGTTTGCAGGGGTCTGACTTATCTCAGGTAATAGCTTGAGACTTTTCCCAGAGCCTTTACGATATTCTCCAAGTCTTTCTCGGACAGGCTTGGATGAACCGGGACGGAGAAGACCCTTTCTGAGGTCTCCTCCGCCACGGGGCATATAGCTTTGGCGGCATATTCCCTCAGGGCGGGTTGCTTTGTCAACGGGATCGGATAGTGGACCATGCAGTCCACGTTTTCGGCTTTCAAGGCTTCAACGAACTCGTCTCTAGTGCATCTGAACCTCCCCAAGTCCATGATGACTGTGTAATAGCTGTATGAGTGCTCTACCCCTTTCCCTGTTCGCTGGGGCCTCAACCCGTGGATTCTCCTCAACCCCTCTGTCAAAGTCCCTGCGTTTCGTCTTCTTTTCGCCAGAAATCCTTCGATCATATTGAGCTGGCTCAAGCCGATCACGGCTGCAATCTCTGTCATCCTGTAGTTGAAGCCGAGGATCTTGTGGAGGTACCGAGATTCTTGGCCATGGTTGCGGATGAGTTTCCCTTTCTCGTAGAGTTCCTCATCGTTCGTTGTCGCCGTTCCGCCTTCGCCTGTCGTGATTGTCTTCGTTGGATAGAAACTATAACAGTTAATGTGATCCAAGGAACCGACATCCTCGCCATCGATCCGTGTCCCGTGAGCTTGCGCCGCATCATTCACAAGGTAAAGATTATGGTCTTCAGCTATCTCTTTCAGAGTCCTCATGTCAGCCGCGTTACCGAAAAGGTGTACAGGGGCTATAGCGCTCGTCTTCGGAGTTATCTTCTCATTGACATCCTCGGGATCTATCGTCAAAGTTTCGCCGTCAATGTCTGCGAAGACCGGTCTGCCACCAGAGAAGACCACTGTACTGGCCGTCGACATGAAAGTGAGATCGGGAACGATGACCTCGTCGCCCGACTCCAGGATAGACAAGTAAGCCACATGCAAAGCGGCGGTTCCAGAATTAACGGCGTATGCGTACCTCGCGCCCACTTTCTTACTAAACTCTTCTTCGAACTGCCTTGTTCTTGGCCCCTGACGCAGGTAGCCTGACTTGAGCACCTCCCCGATGTCGCCCAAGACCCCCTCCGAGAAGACTGGTTTGGCGATGGGTATTCTTCTGTCCGAGACGGGCTTTCCGCCTTCAATGGCAAGTTTCTCCATTCTTAAGACTTCCTCTTACAGACTGTGCATTCTCAACCACCAGTGAAGACTCAAAGGGACACCTCACTCAATCTTCCATGGTGTTGGACTTAGGATCTCCTTAGTCGCCAAAGGTCTCCACCATGACGCGTTTTCGACGTACCAGTTCACAGTCTCCTCCAAGGCTGAAGTGAATGTGTGTTTTGGCTTCCAGCCTAGCTCGGAACGTATCTTCGATGAGTCGAGGCTATACCTGACATCGTGACCAGGCCGATCCTCAACAAAGCTCACCAAATCCTCAGGTCTATCAAGAATTTCGAGGATCTTCTTCACGGTCCTGATATTCGGGAACTCGTTGCCGGACGATATGTTGTATATCTCTCCGGGTTGGCCTTCCCTAAGGACAAGCGACACAGCTTCACAGTGGTCTAATACGTAGATCCAATCTCGCACGTTTGTTCCAGTTCCATAGACGGGTATCTGAAGGTTGCTAATCGCGCGGATGATCGTCTTCGGTATCAGCTTCTCCGGGAACTGGTACGGACCGAAGTTGTTCGTGCACCGAGTTATCTTCACGCCCAACCCGTAAGTTCTATTGTATGCCAGACACAGCATGTCAGCTGACGCTTTGGTCGCCGAATAAGGGTTCGAAGGATTAAGCCTATCAAGCTCGCTAGACGATCCTTCAAGTATGTCCCCGTAGATCTCATCTGTCGAGATCTGAACGTACTTGACCTCCTCGTTGAACTTCCGAATTGCCTCTAGCAAGGTGAACGTGCCAAGCACATTGCTCCTTATGAATGAACTTGGATCTGCTATGCTTCGATCCACATGGGTCTCAGCCGCAAAGTTGACAATCGCATCGACCTCTTTGACTGCAACCTCTATCAGCTTCGAGTCCGAGATGTCTCCCTTTATGAACTGATAGTTCCCAGATTTATCAACATCCCGGAGGCTTTCACGGTTTGCCCCTAGACCGATCCTATCAACGTTAACAATGTTGGCCTCCAGGTCTTCTGAGAGCATATGCCTCACGAAATTGTTTCCAATGAAGCCAAGGCCGCCAGTGACTAGAAGACGCAAAACCATTTCTCCTTTTATGAATATCTGCCTATGAATCTCCTGAAAACATCAATCATATATTCCATCTTCTCTTCTGTCATTCCCGGATAAACCCCGACAAAGAAGGAACTCCGCATGATCTGGTCGCTGTTGGTCAGCTTCTGCGGAACCCGACAGTCAATGTTTCTGTAAGCTGGATGCTTGAGGATGTTGCCTGCGAACAGCATCTTTACTTCGACGTTGTACTTCGTGAGCCATTGGACGACATCCGTCCTCTCAAAAGGAGCACCTTTCCTGACGGTTAGGGGAAAGGCAAACCAGCAAGGATCACTCTTAGGTAGCGACTCCGGCAACATAAAGAAGTCTTCATAGCTCTCGAACTCGTCGTGCAGCAATCTGAAGTTCTTTCTCCTTAACTCGATGAACCTGGCAATCTTCCTAAGCTGAGCTAGACCCATGGCCGCTTGGATCTCAGTCGGCTTGAGGTTATAGCCCATATTAGCGTAGGTGTACCGCTTGTCGTAGTCTTCAGGTAGGCCCTCTGAGCTGAAGGTTCCTTCGAATCGAACGGATTTGGGGCAGCCTTTGTCCGGGCAACCTAAAGGATTGCACATTGGCATTACGCACGCCCTTCCCCAATCCCGCATGGACAACGCAGTCTCTGACAACTCTTCGTCGCTTGTCACGATCGCTCCACCCTCACCCGTGGTGATCTGGTGCGCAGGATAGAAGCTGAAGGTTCCGAAGCTCCCAAATGAACCGACATATCTCCCATCATATTTTGATCCCAGAGCGTCGCAGGCATCCTCGATTAGAAACAAATCGTGTTCTTCGGCACAATCAACCAGTGCATCCATCTCGTTCGGATTTCCGAGGGTATGAGGAACAAGTATGGCTCGAGTCTTTTTCGAAAGGGCTGACTCAAGATCCCTAGCCGAGATGTTATAGGTCTTGATGTCTACATCGAGTAGCACTGGCACTAAGTCATTTTGCATTACAGGATTTAGCGTTGTCGGGAACGTTACCGCAGGCGTTATCACCTCGTCTCCCGGTCTGAGCCTAGCATCGTCTGGTAGTTGACCAGAAAGCAGAGCTGAGACTGCGAGTAGGTTGGCTGATGAACCGGAGTTGGTCATGATTGCCTTCTTTACACCCAGAAGCTTGGATAATTCCGTTTCGAACCTGCGAGTGTACTTACCGACCCCAAACCAGCCATCAAGAATCGCATTGACCATATACTCTATTTCTTCATGGTCATAGACAGCTCCAGCGTACCGGACCAGGTCTTTACCTGGCCTAAAGGCCGTTCTGGAAGATCTCAAGTCCATGATCTTCCTCACTATTCCGGAGATATCTTCGCGGAGAACTGCCTCGTCATCTGTCACTGCAACCCTCTCCTGCCTCTAGCTGGCTAAGCCAATCTATGGTTTCCATAACACCGTCTCGTAAGGGCGTCTCGGGCTCCCAGTCGATGCATCTCTTCGCTTTTTCGTAGGAGCCAACTTGGTGCCTTATTCCGCCGAAGGCCTTGGGGTAATCAACAAATGTAATCTCTGAGCTACTCCCGGTGAGTTCCTTGATGAGTTTCGCCACTTCGAGGTTCGTAGTTGCTTTGCGGGTCGCTAGATTGATCGCCTCGCCGGGCTGGAGTTTTCTGGCTTCCCATAGGCCTCTGACGATGTCGCGGATGAATACGTAGTCACGGGTGTCGGCTCCATCGCCATAAACCGTTATGGGTTCATCTCTGACGGCTTTGAAGTAGAAAGTTGGCATTATCTTGTTGAGCTGTTGGTTTGGCCCATATGGGTTGAAGAGCCGGACGATCTTCACGTCGAGTCCGTAGCATCTATGATAAGCGTAGCATAGTCGGTCTATCGCAGCCTTGGATGCAGCGTACGGATTTGTGGGGTTGAGGGGGAAGTCTTCTCCTATGGGTGTTTTTGAGTCGCCGTAGATCTCGCAGCTGCTCGGGTATACCAGTGTAACGCCGAGCTCTCTGCAGACCTCCAAAACGTTCAGTGAACCCATCAGGTTCACTTCGACCGTGCGAGCAGGGCTAAGCACGCTCTCAGCTGGCTTTGCTTCGGCTGCAAAATGGTAGACTATGTCCGATTTTTCCGCTTCCTTGCGTAGCTGACCCAAGTCAAATATGTCGAAGCCTTTTCTCCGAGAGTATCCTAGAACCTCGACATTTCTTCTCAGTAGAAAGTCTTTCATGTTGCTACCGATGAACCCGGTGTCTCCTGTTAGTAGCGCGATCAAACTTGGACCCCTTGTTTCTAGAGAGCTATCTCCGATGACTCGCCGAGAATGAACCTTCTCCCGCTAGGCTTTGAATCGGCGCTCCAAGTGATCTTCGTGTTCGGACCGATTATGCTGTCAGTTATCCGTTCGTCTACGTCTATCAGGCAGCCGTTCATCACTATACTGTTCTCGATTTCGCCTCTTTCTACTTTGACGCTGTTTCCTATGCTTGTGTAAGGCCCTATGTAGACCTTTCCTTCAATGACCGAGCTTTCGCCGATGATGACCGGGCCTCTAATTAGTGCTGCGCTCTTGACAACAGAGTTTGGGCCTATGGCCACACGGCCTTGGATCGATGATGGGGTCTCGACGGTGCCCTCTGCTTTGGCTTCCAGTTCGTCCAAGACGAGACGATTGGCCTCGAGGATGTCTTCTGGAGTTCCTGTGTCCTTCCACCATCCGCTCACAATATAGTGGCCAACGTTGTAGCCGTTTGTCACTAGGAGATGAATGGCTTCGGTAATCTCTAGTTCTCCTCTCCAAGAAGGCGCCAGCTTCCTGATAGTTTCGAAGATGGTAGGGCTGAAGAAGTATATGCCAGTTAAGGCGTAAGGGCTCGGCGGAGTCTTTGGCTTCTCAACCAGGCCTACAAGTCTCCCTTCTTGATCGAATCTCGCTACTCCGAAAAGCTGAGGTCTCCTAACCTTGCAGAGCAGAATCATAGCATCATTGTCTGAACCAGCGAACTCCTCTACGTATCGCCTTATTCCTCCTTTCAGCAGATTGTCTCCAAGGTAGACAACAAAATCCTGATCGCCAATGAATTCCTCGCAGAGGCTAACCGCATGCGCAATCCCTTTCGGCTCGCTCTGGTAAATGTAGGTGACGTTGGCGCCGAACTTGCTGCCGTCCCCGTAGTGGTCCTTCACTTTTTCCGGGTATATGTCTCCCAATGTAATCGCGATCTCTTTGATGCCCGAGTTTCTGAGATCCTCAAGAACGTACTGGGAGATGGGCTTGTTCGCTACAGGAATCAACTGTTTCGGACCGGTGTGTGTGAGAGGACGAAGCCTTGTGCCATGGCCACCGTGAAGAATAATACCTTTCAAGCCTAAAGCACCCTTTGTGCTACCTACTGATTATCTTACCAGACAAATTAAGCTTAATTGTTGTAGTGTCTTTCCTCGCTCTACGCAATTGCCGCAGTTCGCCTCCAATGTATTTGTGGCATAGAAGAAAGCGATACAATCCAGCGAGAGTTGTCCGGACGCTTCTGACAGGAGTGTAAGAAACTGCTTGGCCCGACGGGCCTCGAGTCCCGTCATGGGCTTTGGCAAGTACGCGAAGCTTTGGGAGCTTCGATAGTCTACAGAGATATCTTCGTTAAGGAGTTTCTTATCAGGTCTAGCTCAGACTTCGTAGCGTCCAATCCCAGAACAACAGTCTGCTTGTTTCTAGTGTACACTTCCTCGCCTGTCTCGCCACCAACGTGACGGATCTCCAAATACGCAAGAGCCAATTCGAAAAGGCCAATCTGCTCTTCTAGTTCGTCAGCTCTATCGTTCATCTTGTCAGCAAGAGACCTCTGGTGGGCTTCCAGCTCAAGAAGCCTCGCGGTGAGCGTTTTGCCCAGGTGCTCATAGGTTAGCTGGGACACTCTTCTCTTCTCCAGCAGATCGTCTAATGCCTGCTTCTTCCTCCTAGTTAGATCCAATTCCTGCGTAGCCATCTCAAATGATCGTTTCCACGAGCTCACGTCAGACACCTCCTAACTCGTTATGATTTCTGGGACAACCTCACCTGCATTTTGTGTTCTATATACTACTTGCAGCCCACCGGCCTCGATCGAGGCTAATGACGAGACTATCACGTAGGGCACACGCTTTGTCATGTAATTCACGACTTTCCTGAACCTCTCTGGGTCGTAGCTAAGGGTCAATTCGTCGATAATGAAGAAAGGAAAGTCTGGCAGGAATGTCTGTTTGGCAGCAAGCATCAGCACAAGGCTTATTGTTAGCTTCTCTGATGCGCTGAGAGTCTCAACCGGTTGCTGAACGCTCTTTTCTCGCACGAGGTGCAAGGCGAAGTCTTGATCTAGGAAGACGTTTTCGAACCCCTTGAGATTTAGCTCCTCAAATGCTTTGGTGACGTTCCTGTTGAAGCTCAGCCTCGCTGTCGTCATGAGACGCATGTACTCCTCTTGGAAGTGTTCGATCACCTTTTCTAACCACTCTATCTTCTTTGTGATCTCGCTTCGGACTTCAACCACCAAACGTCCGTGATATTTGAGGTCGTCTGGAGGGAAACTCTCAGCTTGCTGAATCTCTTCTTCCTTGAGGATTATAGCTTTGTCGATATGGTCGATTTCCCTCTTCAGACCCTCCAACTGCTGGGTCTCTCTCTCCTTCTCCTGTTCGAGCTGATCTTCCAGCGCCTCTATCTCGCTCTCCAAGCTACCGATCAGCTCAGTCTGCTTCCCGATCTCTTCCTTGACTCCCTTCTGCTTCTCCTTTGACTTCGCTATCCCGTCTCTGATCTGAGATGCAACCTTTGCGGAGTCATCAGTCATCTCAAGGAAACTGACTAGCTGTTGTTCTTTCTCTTCCTCGCGTGTTAAGTCTCTTTTGAGCCCAGAAAGGTGTGCCTCCTCTCTTGATAGAACTGATGTCTTCTCCCCCATGTCTGTAGACAAGCCTTGAAGGCCAGCTTCATGACCAGTCTCCAGGTTCCTAATCTTTTCCTTGGCCAGATCTCTCCTTATGTGAAGGTTTGTCAATTCAGTCAGAAGAAGCGGCAACGTATCAAACTCCCGGAAGCCATGACCCGCCAACTCCCTGCTTAGCTCGTTCGCAAGATCCTGAGCAGATGAGATGATCATGCTGTAGTGATTGCCGTGCGAAAGGCTTTCCAAGTAGCTGCGAAAACCGGCCCCGCCACCTGTGATCTTGTGCACCACACCAGTCTCAGCCAAAGCTACGCAAGCGTCAAAAGATCTTTCGTCAGCGAAAGGAAGCGTGTCCCCCGAAGCCACAACGGAACCGGAGGGGGTTCTCCTGAAATTCCTCTCGTAGATCCCCATATCATATTGAACCCTGATCGTCCCGTTCACCTTGTCGAGCGCCAAGATGTGGGATGCCGGAACCCTATCTGAGAACATGGACGTGAAACCTCTTATCAGGCTGGTCTTGCCGGAGGCATTAGGGGCCTTGATGATGTTCAATCCGGGCCTAAAGGCGACCTCAATGTGGTTCAAGCAGCCGATATTCTCAAGTTCCAGCAGAACTCTCCTTCGCGTACTTAGCCGCATACTCCTCCAGCAACTCCTTTAGCTTTCCTTTACCTTCCCCGTCATCCTTCAAGATGCTCAGTGCTACACCTTCGAACTCCAAGACGTACGGAATCATGTAGCCTGAACTTCTACTCTTGGTCTTCGACAACTGCTCTCGCATCCTGAAAAACCATAATGGAATATATTGCTCACTACACTTCAATCCGCATAAAATGCTTTTTAACATTGAAAGATACCTTCGCATGATATTGCAGGACCGGACGGACCCGCTAACATCATATGTGTAAGTTGAAATCAGAGGCGTAAGTGAGTTTGGGATGCTAGGACGACCAACCTAGGTGAGCTGAATCCCTGCATCTTTTTGCTAGTAAGAAAAATAGAGAAATATGGGTCGGAAAGTGGAGTCCTAGATTCGCAAGTGGACCGACTCGGAGCCCAGATGTATCGCAGGGCTTCAAGCCTTCTCTTTATCTCCTCTTCTTCCTCAGGGGTGTATGGGGCTTCGGTCTCTTCGTCTTCCTTGACAACTTCGCTCAACACAGACTCCACGTATTCCCGGACATCTTTGAACTCGCCTCTGTGAGCTCAGTCAATACGCACGGAATATGGCAAGACGAGCTGGGAGGATCTAATGGGAGTCCTTCTCCCAGTGCCTTAAGATCCCTGAGCGTTTTTTCAAAGAGATGTTACTCTGGTCATTTGGACTGTATGGTTCTTTGCGCCACTTCAATAGATTTCCAATTCATAACACTTTTCTTAAAAAGTCGTCTTCTTGTCAATATGCATGCTTCCGGCAAGGCACCGCAGCGGCGTTCGGGCCGTAGCAGAAGACCAACAAGGAAATGTCTTCCAGTGTCCCTATTTTTTCTGTCTGTGCTAAGCTTTATATCCTTCCATACATCAGCGGCAAGGGCTGGTGTCTTTCCCTGTCTGAATGAAGGTTTGGTTGCGTACTACACCTTTGACACTAACTACGGCGATGTAGCCTATGACTCATCCGGGCTTGGCAATGATGCAACAATAGTCGGGGCAACTTGGGCCACGGGGAGATATGAAAGCGGCTTGAATCTTGACGGGATAAACGACTACGTGAACTGCGGAACGCTAGGGAACTTCGGCTCGACTGCCTTAGGAAGCGCTACTACCTATGCGTTCTGGCTCAAGACATCACAGACCGGTTCATCCAGGGTTCTGGGCACGGTCAACAACGGTTATACCACAGCCTTGGCAGTTGAGCTGAACATCCCCGAAACTGACAAGCTCAGCTTCTACCTAAGAGATAACAAGACCAAGGTCCTGAGCGGCAGCTTGAAAGATTCCTTTGACTTCACCGGAACCGGGTGGCACCACTTCGCCTTGATAGTAGACGCACAGAACAGCAATCTTTCTTTCTATATTGACGGAGCCCCCCTGACGGTAACATACAGACAGCAAGAGTCGCCTACTGCCTTCTCTGATTTCGACTACCCGTTTCTCGTAGGTGCATGGAACTATTGGCGCAGCATTGAATCGTTCTTTGAGGGCATTGTCGATGAGGTCCGCATATACAATCGGGCACTGAGCCTCGCCGAGGTCAAATCACTTGCTAGCATTCGACACATCGTCATAGACCAATCCTTCGCAAGCGATGAGAGAGCTGATCTAGGCAGCACCCAAACAGCTGGCTTCCACGCGATATGGGGTCACAACGGCTCAGACGTTGCTGGGGGCACAATCAGTGTTGAACGTCAAAAGAGGAACGGAGATTATTCCTATCATACAAGAGAGATCAGGATTACTGAGATGAGCGGAGATTACTTGCTAGATTACCAAGTCCTGGTAGAGATAGACACCGCCTCGTTGATTTCTGGCGGCAAGATGAGAAGCGACGGGGCAGATATCAGGTTCAAGGACTCGGATGGAGAAACCGACTTGAGCTATTGGATTGAGGGGGGCTTGAATACTTCGTCTGCAAGGATTTGGGTGAAGGTTCCCTTCATCCCCGGTTCCTCAACTAAGAGAATCTACCTCAATTATGGCAATGCTTCCGCGAACTCAGCAAGCAATATCAAGGAAACCTTTCTGTTGGGCGACGATTTCGAGGACGGAGTTCTAGATGCAACCCTTTGGACTTGGGTTAGGGAGTCTCCTGGAAACTGGGATGAAGGAGTCGCGACCCCTGGTTGGCTTATGATGAGAACCTTAGACGGGGCAATATGGTGGTGGCCTGACGGTTCGGTTTTGAGAACGATAATGGATTTCCGTGGTGGGAATTACGACGCAACTGTTCAAGTGCGCATATTCCCAACTGAGAATTTCCATCAGGCTAATCTTTTTGTCTACAGCGACGACAGACACCATCTGAGACTCGGCAGAGGATTTGATGGCGATCAACGCGTGGAATTCAGTTTCAGAAGCGAGGACTCTCGCGAGCTCGGTGGAACATCAATGACAGCGACCGATCTGTTGTTGAAAATCACCAAGATGGGCAAGACATACACTGGCTATGTGAGCACTGACTCTGGTCGAACTTGGAGCATGATATGTGAGTACAAAAATGTCAGCCTGGAGAACAACTACATTGCGCTGATGAGTACTAGAGATCACAACGTGGGTGCGCCGGTCATCGACACTTACTACGACAACATGAGAGTTCGCAGACTGGTCTTGCCAGAGCCGTTGGTCTTTGTCGGAGAAGAAGACTCTGTTCTAAGGATTGACAAGGTCGATTATATTACTGACAGTACAGGATGGGTGACCTTCAGCGTCAGTTCTCCTGATCTGGGGGAGGAGTTTTGGATCGTTGCAGGCGCGGACGCTGCCGGAGTCACAACCTTCTACAGACAGGTAGGAGACCTTTCCATAGTCTGGGATCAAGTGGACATCACGCTCACGGCAGATTACGGCAGGATAGACATTGGGAGAGAGGCAAGCATCTCCTTTGGCGCCGTGTACCTTTATGACGGCGAGACCTTCGAAGGCACGGTCTCCTTCAACGATACTGTCCTAACCCAAGACCAGGTTGGCGGGCGGGCGTACGAAACTGGCAGCATCGTAGACTCCAAGTACGGGTTATCCGCTTTTACCACAAACGAAGTTCTGGTCATCTGGGACCGCGTGAATATATCACTCAGCATATCGAATATTCGTACCAACATTGGTTCAGAAGCCGATGTCGCTTGGGAAGGGTTCTACGAGTACGATCGAGGAGCATTCCCAGGGTCGGTCCTCCTTAATGACACACTTATCAGTAACGTGGCGGGAGAGCGTGGTTTCACGGTCGATTCAGTCATTGATCCGCTGCATAATCTTACAGCCTTCGCTGCAAACGAGGTCCAGTGCATTTTCGACGAATTAGAGGCATCGCACAGCGCCGAGACTTTAGCTCTTGGAAGCATCTTGGTGACCGTCAACGTCAACTTTAGGTACGACGGGTCGCCTGTCGAAGATGCTCTTGTCCGCGTTAATGGCGTGGAAGCAGAGAACGTGGGAAACGGATTGTACCAAGCTAGACTCTCCTCTTGGATGCCCTTTATGACTATGAGCATCGAGCTGGTAAGGGCTGGATACGAGCTCGTAAAGGCAGAAACCGTGGTTTGCGCTCTAGGTAATATCATCGTAGAGGCAGCAGCCGTTTCCAGTGTGGTAGGCATTGCAGCCTTCAGTGCCAGGAAAACCGGGAAGAAGGACCGAGCTATGCCGCATCGGGAATTGAGGCTAGAAGGAACAAGGCCAGAAAAATCGGGGCTTGAGAAACTGGAAGCTCTCCTCGAAGAGAGAAGGTGGGTTAGCATGAAGGAAGCATCGGAGATCACGGGTGTGGAAATAGCCAACATCAAGGAGCTATTCTCAGGTCTTATGAAGAGGAACCGAGACCTCCAAGGTTTCTTTGTAGACGATGTGTTTGTGCTAAAATCGGTTGAGGAAGGGTAGCAAATTCCTGTTCCTCATATAGCGAAGACCTTGCTCGCAGATTCGACACGGAAGTAGTAGCGGAGGCACTTGCTGCACTCAATGCGGCTAATGTAAGAACAGGTGTCTGCGAACGCGCAGAAACTCCTCACTTGGGCCTCAAGCTCCTGCTTCTCAGATTCAGCCCTCAATCTCATCAGCCAGAAGATCAGCCGCGGTTCGCCCCTTGTCCAATCTCGTCCCTCCTTTCTACAGTTCAAGGTTTATCACTCTCGTAAGAGCCCTAATCTGGTCGTCAATGTGCGAGATCTGGTCTTGCCTTACTTGGATATCCTCCTGCATCTTCATCTTCGCGTTCCCAAGGTCTCGAATTGAGCTGTCTGTTTGTGCGAGCTTGCCTCTTGTCCGCTCTGAGTCTTCTTGCAGCTGTGACTTTCGGTCTTCAAGACTTGGGATTAATTTCACTGCCGATTCAATGGCTGCCCGCGTCTCTTCTCTCATCCTCTCAAAATCCCCGAGTTGGCACGTCAGCTCTTCTACTGCCCTAAGAATATCAGAAATCTTGCTTCCTTCTGCACCTTTGTCCGTACCCAAAGTCTTGGTCTCCCTCAGCTTGCGAGTTCAATGACGCCCATTGTCTTTATAAGACGTGTTAAGGGCCAGTCAGTAGGAAGGTTTAGTATTCCGCGCTAGTCACTTATCTCTACCAAAGCCGGCCTGTGAGGCCCATATTGTCCTTGGGGCATCATTCTAGTAAAATATCTCTAGCTTCTTGCAGAAGAGTTTCAAGGGTTTCGTGTTCACGAAGAGTCTTCTTCTCCTCTGCCGTGGGCTGTTCTTTAGGCCCGAGTTCTGCTATCAGAGATAACCTCTCGGACACCTTCTCCAGTCTATTGATAAGATTATGAAGGTTTTTCTCGTGGTCCGTCAGTGCAGTCGCTAGCAAGTCTAGGTAAGCGTATCTCTCTCGGTCTTCACCTGAGTGGCTCATAGTTCCTTCCCCAACATCACAGGTTTCGAAGGGATGTGACTAGACGAGGGTCATCTTGAAGGGTCTTAAGTCTTGAGAAACAATATTATAGAAGATTTTTCTGTCTTTCCCTTGACCTTCGGGTTTGACGGTCGTGGAGTCCGCTTTCGGAGATAGAATGCGTGATCTTTTCAGAGGCTTTCTCTACGTATTGTACTATGCCCCGTTTGTCGTTTGTCAGCTATTCGGGGTCTTCGGCTTCGATCTTCTCTGCTCGACCTTTCTTGAGGCCGACGATTATCTCTCCTTTCAGAGTGCGAAGGATCAAGAGCGATGTCGGGAAATAGGTGACGATCTTCTCTATCGGCGTGATGTAGGGCCATTGGCGATCGCTCAACGGCCTTCGATAGTTAATGTCTCCTTTCAGGATAACCGTGTCGAGACGGAAGAGTCCTTCGTATAGCTGCCTGGGCATCTCGGGCAAGTGGCACGCCGAAGCCCAGAACCAGTCAGCCGAGGTATATATTGTTCCTTTTGGCAGGGCTTTCTATACTCCTTCTCCCAAAAGGCCTAGACTTGTGCTTGAGGCCTGAACGAAAGACCTTACCGTTTCATGTAGATCTTCGGGCATGGCATCTGACACGAAGAATGGATAGGGGTCAAGTAGAACGATACCCTGTCCACCCAGT
>Ga0209636_10004948_pt1 | contig 13604 bp, 8 predicted proteins | sample DeeMarSWOR152_54_FD_187464 | JGI IMG/M metagenome (GOLD analysis project Ga0209636, IMG submission 187464) | Marine sediment microbial communities from White Oak River estuary, North Carolina - WOR-1-52-54 (SPAdes) (version 2) | ecosystem: Environmental > Aquatic > Marine > Intertidal zone >...
TTGCAAGAGTCGCATTTGATTTAGCAATGAAAAATTTATATAAATTCCTAACAGTTATTTTACTTGTACAGTTTACAGGTATTACGGTAACGCTACTTGCACAACCTGGATATCGAAACTATATGAGACCCGGAGAAAATTACTTAATGTTACCGGGAATACCGGACCTGACTGAGGAACAGAAAGAACAAATCAAAAATCTTCATACTGCCTATCTGAAAAATATCCAGCCACTTAAAAATGATTTAAAAATCAACAGGGCAAAACTGGATGCTTTATTAACTGAAGATCAACCTGACCTGAATGAAATTAATAAGCTGATAGATGATAACGGAAAAATAAGGACCGAAATTCACAAAAAACAGGTTGCTCACAGGTTGGAAATCCGCAACCTGCTGACAGATGAGCAGAAAATCTTTTTTGACAGCAGACCTCACAGAGATGCTGTCAGACCTCAAAGAGATGGTAGAGCAGCCCTCCCTTATCACCAATACAGACATTTTCGATAGAATAAACATTAACTCACCGGGTGATCCAAAGTTACCCGGTGAGTTTATATTAAATATTATCCTTAAGCGAAATCTTTTTTATCATTCAATTTCAGATTTTAAGGGTTTAATATCTTTTTTATATGCACAATTCAAAATTTATCCTAACTTTGATCTTTAATCACTGTATAATACATTCAAAATGAAAACTAAAAAAATTATCTCAGGAATAATTTTATTACTGGTCAGTTTGCATTGTATACCACAGAAATATCAAAACGTAAAGAATTTTTACCCGGAGCATAAATCTAAAATGTTGGTTTCATCACCTGATCCGGTATCACCTTGGTTATCCGGTAATAAACATCCGTTAAAAACATCAGGCCTGATTAAAGAAAAAGCTATGGGTGATAATTCAATTACCAGCTTTTTATCCGGTAACCTGCCTCATATCTACAACCGGGGTAGTGAACAGGCAGGTTTTAAAAGCACTTCCGATCTAAAGGAAAGACTTGACAGTATAGTCGGGATATACTGGGATTTGGAAATGTCAGACTGGTATAATGATAATAAGGATGAATATATCTTTGATATCCATGGAAGAATGATTGAAGAAACCAATTACTTCTGGTCCTGGGAGTACAACAGATGGGAACCAGAAGAAAAATATGCATATACATTTGATAGTAAAGGAAACCTGGTCAGTATTATTCACTCGTCGTATGACTGGGAATTGCTTGTCATGAAATTATGGTCGAAAATAGAATATAAATACGACGACAATGGTAACATCCTGAATAATATTGAATATTCCTGGAACGAAAATTTAAGTAAATGGGTGGAACTTTTAAGGGTAACTTACGAATATGACGGAAAGTATAATCTTACTAGGATGATCGATGCATCCTATGATACAACATCATTAACCTGGATTGACTCTTACAAAACGGAATATACTTATGATGCCAGTGATAACGCAATTCTATCTACAGATTTTTCATGGGATCCGGATTCGGCCAAATGGGTAGAGGCATATAAAAATGAAATTTCATATGATGAAAACGACAATGATACCCTGATGATTGCTTATTACTGGGATGGTTACCAATGGTATCCATACTATAAGAATTATTCTGAATATGATATCAATAACCTTCCGGTCCTGCATGAATATTATTACTGGAATGGTGAAATATATATATGGGAAGGTAACGAAAAGACGGTTTTCTCATATGATGCAAACGGGAGGTTGACACAGTGTGTTAATTATTACTGGGATTATCAGAACAAAGTCTGGTATATTTCCGATAAAGAAGATTACTCAAGGGATGAAAAGGGAAACATGATTGAGAATATCAGTTCAGACTGGGATACAACTTCCAGTATCTGGATCCCTTACTACAGGAATGAAATTATCTATGATCTTTCTTTAACCAATGATGAAGTGGCTCTGCCTTACTGGTGGGATGAGGAAGTATTTATGGAATTGGATAGCCCATCTAAAATTCTTTCATCAATAGAATATGAATGGAATCAAAATAAACTTGCCTGGGATACATCTTATATTGACACCCTGTACTATTCAAATTTCTTCTCCGGACCGTCTGAAACTTTATGTCAGGCGGATTTTATCTGGACTGTTGATTCGGTGAACACCAACAGGATTCTTTTCACTGATCTGTCAGAATCGAAAGTAGTATCCTGGTACTGGGATTTTGGTGATGGCACAACCAGTAAATTAAAAAATCCCAGCCATTTATATAAATCAGAAGGGATTTACACGGTTACATTATCTACGATTGATGCAACCGGTTTCTGTACTGACTCCAAATCGACAAAAATCACAATTGGATTTTCACCCTGTAATGCATATTTTGATTTTACGGTTGACAAAAAGACAGCAACTTTTCTGAACGGATCAGAAGGGGATATGTTGAAATATTACTGGACATTCGGAGATGGAACAGTTTCTGTACTAAAAGATCCTGTACATCAGTATATGAAAGATGCAATATATGAAGTATCATTATCAATCAGAAATGCTGATGGAACATGCAGTGATAATTATAAAGCTAAAATAGAGCTTGCTCAACCTGTTTGTGATCCTGATTTTACTGTCTTTGTTGATTCAATAAGCAATACAGCATATTTTAAAAGTAAGATCCAGGATCTATCCAGTCAGTACTACTGGGTATTTGGTAATGGTGTCACTTCAAGCAGAAGTAATCCCGTTATCTCTTTCTCTAAACCAGGTTATTATACAGCCACATTGACCGTCACCAACAAAGAAGCATTATGTTCCGATTCTCATAAGGAGATTATTCTGATAGGAAGCAGGGGAATTGACTGCAAGGCTGACTTTATCTATAATGTTGAAGAGAATAATAAAGTCTTTTTCTCAACCAGGTCATCCGGGGAGATCAAAAATTATTACTGGAACTTTGGTGATGGTCACTCTTCAAAAGATAAAGATCCTACAAATACATACACCATACCGGGATATTATAATGTATGCCTGACGATTTATGCGGAAAACGGTATACAAAGCACCATATGCAAAACCATTCTTGCTGCAACTGAAGAAACAGAGAAATGCCTGGCTCAGTTTATCTATTTGGTGGATGATGCCAGTCTTACTATCTCCTGTACAGATAAATCTTTTGGTTCTCCCAATTTATGGCTCTGGAAATATAAAGATGGCTGGACCTCCACCAAGCCAGATCCTGAACATACCGTCGCTGAACCAGGATATTATATCGTACACCTGAACATTAAAAATTCCCTTACCGGTTGTGAGGATAATACTTTCGGGCTCATTAATGTGAATGCCTTTCAGAAACTGAAGGCGGGCTTTGGATATATCATAGATACTACAAATCTGAAGGCTGATAGTTATCCCGTTGATTTTATCGGGGTTTCACTGGGTGAAGGTAACAAACTCAAATGGGACTTTGGTGATGGAACATATGATTCAACCACCACTTCACCAACTCATGAATATATGGCCCCTGGGGAATACGATGTTTGCTATACAATCTACGATCAGGTAACAGGAGATGAAGATACCTATTGTCAAAAGATTTATGTAGGAATCAGCGCTGTAAAAGATAACTATAATACTTCGGGAGTTGAGCTGGCCAGTTTCCCGAATCCGTTCAACAAGATCTGCAAAATAATTTATACCATCCCTGAAAAAGGTCGGATTGATCTTGTACTTTATGACTTTTCAGGCAGGAAGATACTTGAACTTGACACATCGGTAAAAGATCCCGGGAAGTATGAAATAGAATTTGACGGATCCGGTCTGGAAAGCGGACTATATTATCTCATGCTCCATACACAGAACAGCAGCATTACACATATCCTGAATGTAATAAGATAATTTTAGAAATTCACCGGGTGACTCTGAGTCACCCGGTGAATTAAGATTTCAGGGATATATCTTTTTCAGGAACTTTAAAATCCCATCCAGGGCTTTGTCTTTCTCTTCTATAAATCCCATATGTCCGGAATTTTCAAGAACCAGTATGTCATGGTATGGTGCAAGGCCAAAATGTTCTTCATATATATCAAAAGGTATATAATTATCTTTTCTGCCGGCAATGATCAGAACCGGGACGCTACTTTCCTTCAGTACCCTTCTTCTGTCAGGCCTGGACTTCATTCCTTCCAGCGCACAGATGATACCATGATCAGGTGTTGTTGCAGCAATTCTTTTAGCATGCTCAACCGCTTCAGCAAATCTCTGAAGATTATCATCTGCAAATGCTTTTGGTATGTTAATATTGATAAACTGCATCTTTTTACCAGACCTGACAAGCTCAATTTCCTTATCCCTGTTTACTTTCTTTTCTTCATCGTCAGGCAGGGCGTGTGAATGAAACAGACCAAAACCGACAGTCATTTCCGGAAAGATCTCAGCAAAGGCAAGTGTGGCATAACCTCCCATTGAATGTCCAACAACCACACAACGGCCAATATTTAAATGATCAAGCACATGCTTTACTGCATCGGCCATAACTGCCATGGTATCTACCTGGGTATATTCTCCTGACTGACCATGGCCCGGAAGGTCAACGGATATCACCCTGTAATATATTGCAAGCTCCTGTGCAAATGGTCCCCATATATCTAGTGATTCGAGGTAACCATGCAACAGAACTACAACATCGCCTCTTCCCACGTCACGAAATCGAAGATTTGCTTCCTTGAATTTAACTATTCCTGTCATAATATGTCAAATTATACAACTGATAAAATTATTATCTGCTTAAGCTTAAGATATTGATTGTCAGTTTATTGTTAAGATGCAGTGTAATGGGTTTGTATAAAAATTCTCAATAATTTAATTGCCTGGTTATTACTCTAAAGGATTGTATTGGAAAACCGAATGCCCGGTTATATACCAGCTCCTGATTTAAACTACACAATTTGTTATAATAAAATTGAAATGAAGATAATAAATTATTCAAAGAGAACTTCAATAATTGTGTTGTGAAACATATGAGAAATTTTTATATCCAAAAGTCTATTGTATTTTGAAAGATAATTATCTTTAAAGTCTGACTTCATTAGTGTTATTGCATCAATAGCAATTACAGTATCATAAGCATTGAAAACATAAACATTGTAAGCAGCATCAGCTGTAGAAGTGATGATCTTGATAACAACATTATTTTAAGTTTGAAAGTCACCGGAAGCTTCAGAATAACCTGACTAATTATTTGTTATCTGAATAACACTCACACCCATTATTCATACACACTAATCCTGAAAATTAGCATCTGCCTCAGGCCTGTTGTTTTAATTTTTGAGGAAACCCAAAATGGTAATGGAATCAAAGATTCCGACCATCCCATGACCGAAAACCGAGAACCGAAAACTGAAAACCATCCATCATGAGTAACATGTTCAGTTCATCCATTGGTAAAAAATTAATTGTGGCACTTGCCGGATTGTTCCTTATTCTGTTCCTCCTTGTTCACCTGGGGATCAATCTGACACTTGTTTTATTTGAATCATCAAAGCCCTTCAATGTGGCAGCCCATTTTATGGGAACTAATATTGTGATTAAAGTATTTGAGGTAGTGCTGTTTGGTGGCATCCTGCTGCATATCACTTATACTCTGATCCTGCAGATCCAGAACTGGTTTTCAAGGCCAATCCGCTATCGGATTCCTAATTTTTCCCAGATCTCTTTCTTCTCCAGATTCATGATCTGGTTAGGGGGTATCATTCTGATATTTCTTGTCATCCATCTTGTAAATTTTTATTTTAAAAGCAAGTTCGGGCATATTGAAGAGATCACCTACGACAATGTCAGGTATTATCCTGATTTAAGCTCGCTGGTGATTCAGAAATTTCAAATACCCGGATTTGTGATATTCTATATTGCCTGCTTTCTTATTCTCGGATTTCATTTATGGCATGGTTTTCAATCGGCTTTCCAGACTCTTGGTTTAAATCATAAATATTATACGCCTTTCATTAAGAAACTTGGACAGGTTTACACTATTGTGGTTGTGTCCGGTTTTACGATTATTCCACTGGTTATTTATTTCACTCAATAGCAATAAAAAAGACAATATATCATGGCCGTATTAGATGCAAAAATTCCAGAAGGTCCGCTGGCAGAAAAATGGACGAAATACAAGGCTTCCGCCAAGCTGGTAAATCCTGCCAATAAAAAGAAACTTGACATTATTATTGTTGGCACAGGCGCTGCCGGTGCAAGTGCAGCATCAGCCCTGGGAGAGCTGGGGTATAATGTAAAAATATTTTGTTTTCAGGATTCACCACGCAGGGCACATGCAATTGCCTCCCAGGGTGGTATCAATGCTGCAAAAAATTATCAGAATGATGGAGACAGTGTATACAGGCTTTTTTACGATATGATCAAGGGAGGTGATTTCCGTGCAAGGGAGGCTAATGTATACAGGGCTGCTGAAGTAAGCAACCAGGTCATAGATCACTATACTGCACTGGGTGTACCTTTTGCAAGAGATTATGGGGGTACTTTAACCAACCGCTCATTCGGCGGCGTTCAGGTTTCAAGAACTTTTTATGCAAAAGGCCAGACGGGACAACAATGCCTGCTGGCAGCATATTCTTCACTCAACAGGCAAATCAGTAAAGGGACAGTTACAATGTTCAGCCGGAGGGAGATGCTTGATCTTGTTTTAATAGATGGAAAAGCCAGGGGAATTATTACAAGGAATCTTATAACAGGTGAACTGGAACGTCACTCTGCTCATGCTGTCGTACTTGCCACAGGCGGGTATGGTACCATCTTCTACCTTTCAACACTGGCTGTCGGATCAAATGCATCGGCTGCCTGGAAAGCTCATCTAAAAGGAGCATTATTTGCAAATCCCAGTTTTGTTCAGATACATCCAACTTCTGTCCCCCAATTAAATGAATATCAGTCGAAACTGACATTGATGTCCGAATCCCTCAGGAATGATGGCCGTATATGGGTTCCAAAACAAAAGGGTGATAAAAGGAATCCCAATGATATACCTGAAGAGGAACGCGATTATTATCTCGAGAGAAGATACCCTGCTTTCGGAAACCTTGTGCCAAGAGATGTAGGATCCAGGGCAGCTAAAGAACGCTGTGATGCCGGTTATGGTGTCGGGAAAACAGGCCTGGCTGTTTATATGGATTTCAAGGATGCTATCAGCACACAGGGCGAGAAAGTAATTGAAGCCAAGTATGGCAACCTCTTTGAAATGTATAAAACAATTACCGGTATCAATCCCTATAAAGAGCCTATGCAGATCTATCCGGCAGGCCATTATACTATGGGAGGACTGTGGGTTGATTATAACCTGATGACAACTATTCCCGGCCTTTATGCTATCGGCGAGGCAAATTTTTCTGATCATGGTGCAAACCGGCTTGGTGCTGCATCACTCATGCAGTGTTCAGGCGATGGTTATTTTATTATTCCTTTTACCATTAGTGACTATATGGCTGATCAATTTAAAACACCAAGAACACTTACCAACATCAAAGAGTTTGATGAAGCAGAAAAAAATGTCAGGGAAAGACTCGAAAAACTAAAATCGATCAATGGAACCCAAACTGCTGCATCTTTCCATAAACGGCTCGGGAAAATAATGTGGGATTATTGCGGAATGGTCAGAAACGAGGAAGGGTTGAAAAAAGCAGCAGCACTTGTAAAGGAACTGAAGCAGGAATTCTGGACCGACCTTAAAATACCCGGTGGCCTGGATGAGCATAATCAGGAACTTGAAAAAGCCGGCAGGGTTGCTGATTTTTTTGATCTTGCTAATCTGATGATCACAGATGCCCTTAACAGAAAAGAATCTTGCGGTGCACATTTCAGGGAAGAAAGCCAGACCCCCGATGGTGAAGCACAACGGAATGATGAAGAATATTTATATGTTGCAGCCTGGGAATATATGGGTAAAGATCAACCTCATAAACTTCATAAAGAAGAATTGAAATTCAAAGAAGTTGAAGTGAAAGTAAGAAGCTATAAATAATCCTGGTTACACTAAAATATTCCCGATTCAATATAAGAATAAATATTAATGTGTTGATATAAATGATGGAATAATGGAATGATGGTTTATTAGTTTATTAGCATACTAGTTTATTGGTGTGTGGGAGTGTGGTGTTTGGGTGAGTATTAAATGGAAGAATGGAATGATGGAAGAATGACTAAAATTGGAGTGTGGGCAAAGTGTTTAAGGGGATTTTTTATAATTTCAAATTTTAGCTCATTTTAAAATTCCAGCATTCCAATATTCCAGTATTCCAGATAGAGTAGATTTGAGGTTAATAAGATAGTATTAAGTATATATCTAAATCTCTTTAAAATGAAGGTCAGACTTAAAATATGGCGCCAGGAAAATGCAAATGCAAAAGGTGCTTTCGTTACTTATGATTTTGATGAAGTTTCACCGGAAATGTCATTCCTTGAAATGCTGGATGCACTTAACCATAAATTGATTTCAGAGGGAGAGTCCCCTATTGCATTTGATCACGACTGCAGGGAAGGTATCTGTGGTTCCTGCGGATTGTACATAAACGGCCGGCCTCATGGCCCGGGAAAAGCTATTACAACCTGCCATCTAACAATGAGGGCATTCAGGGATGGCGAAACTATTTATGTGGAACCCTGGAGGGCAAAACCTTTTCCTGTGATTAAAGATCTGATGGTTGATCGTTCCGCATTTGATAAAATAATACATGCAGGTGGTTTTGTTTCCATCAATACAGGTAGTGCTCCTGAAGCCAACTCAATACTGGTTCCTAAAGAAAATTCAGACCTTGCATTTGATTCATCAATCTGTATAGGTTGCGGAGCCTGTGTTGCAGCCTGTAAAAATGCCTCAGCTATGTTATTTGTCGGAGCCAAAGTCTCACATCTTGCCCTGCTCCCACAGGGCAGGATTGAAGCAAAGGAAAGGGTGCAAAAAATGGTTGCTGAGATGGACAGGCTTGGTTTTGGTAATTGCACAAATACAGGTGCCTGTGAAGCTGAATGCCCTAAAGAGATTAAACTAACCAATATTGCCAGAATGAACAGGGAATACTACTCGGCAAAAATAAAATAAATCGTATGAGCTAAAATTTGAAATGAGCTAAAATTTGAAATTATCTCTAATCTTCCTGATCTTATGATATATACTCCATTTTAGTCACTTTAAATTCTAAATTTCAGCCATTCATTATCTCCTCAACCTCTTCCACTGTCTTTGGTATAGGTTTACCCAAAACCTTATAACCGGTTTCTGTTACCAAAACATCATCTTCTATTCTTATTCCTCCGAAATCCCTATAACCTTCAAGCTTATCGTAATTTATAAACTCTGGGAATTTCTTCTCCTTTTTCCAGAGGTCAATTAATGCCGGTATAAAATAAATTCCTGGTTCAATAGTCAGAACAAAACCTGGTTTCAGATTCTTTCCCAGTCTGAGATAGGCAGTTCCAAACTGGTCACTTCTTTTAACTTTATCGTTGTAACCCACATAATTCTCACCCAATCCTTCCATATCATGTACATCAAGACCTAACATGTGTCCGAGACCATGTGGGAAAAATAATGCATGTGCTCCTGCATTTACAGCCTGCTCCATATCACCCTTCATGAAGCCCAGCTCTTTCAAACCTTCAGCAATAATCATTGACGCCCTACGATGAACATCCTTGAATAAGATTCCCGGTTTAATGCCGGATATGGATTCAAGGTTTGTTTTTAAGACGATTTCATAGATCTCTATTTGTTCTGGTGAAAACCTGCCACCCACAGGAGTGGTGCGTGTAATGTCGGCAGCATATCCCATTGGTGATTCGGCCCCAGCATCCACAACCAGCAGCTTTCCCCGTTCTAACATATTACCATGATAATGGTTATGAAGTATCTGTCCGTTGATGGTAAGTATAACAGGAAATGCCACAGGTCCTCCATTAGAAAGTGCAATACCTTCAATTGCTCCGGCTATTTCCCGCTCATAAACACCCGGATGTGCCATTTTCATTGCCGTTGTATGCATGTAGTATGTTACATCAACCATTCTCTCAATCTCCCTTATTTCACATTCATCCTTTACCGATCTTAGCTGAATTACTGCCCTGATTAACTCCGGGGATGAATCCTTCCGTATCGAATCCAATAACTTATCCAACAGTTGATGTAACTGTATGATGGTCTCCCCTCTGTATGGTGGTAAATAATGAATCACCCTTCCCTCAGATATAATTTTCTTCAGAAACTCTTCCAGCTTATCCATAGGAAGTACCTTCTTAACCCCGACACTTGCAGCCCTTTCCTTCATAGAAAGCTGATCACCCATCCATATAATGTCATCCACTCCAATATCATTTCCGAATAAATAGTCTTCCCCTGAATCAAAATTAATGACGCCTGCAATTCCCGGCTGACTTAAACCGAAAAAATAAAGGAATGTGCTATCTTGCCTGTAATGATAAGTATTCGCAGGGTAATTCATGGGGCTTTCTTCATTCCCTGGAAAAAATCCAATTCCATTTTTCATAAGAGCCTTAAGCTGATCTCTTCTCTTTTTATATACGATTGATTCGAACATGTTGATCTGTTTTGATTTTGTTTAATGTAATTATTTATCAGCCGAGTATAATGTAATTGATATGAATAAAAATTTGCCATGTAAAACATCAAGTGAGTTTTTGAATTAACTTGAGTTGCCCGTTACATACCATGTTTATTCCGGTAAATTTAATTAATCATTTATTAAAATAGGCTGTTTAATATTCGGGCTCTTAAGCCTCATTATTGTATTATTTTTGGGATATTAACTTTAATCCAGGATTTGGACTTATTAACATTTTTTGGATAAAATTTTTGTAAATCATCATTTTGTTACAATTTTATATAATGATTTTCAATAAATTAGATTCATTATTAAAAATTATTAAATAATATACGAATACCCTTGTTTATTGTTAATAATTTAATATATTCGCACTAGCTCTCATAATTATTAACAAACCACTAACATATTTATCAACAACATGCCTTACCGAAGACTCCCCAACACCGACAGTGCCCGTTTCAAGGCCCTGAAGCAGGCATATCAGAAAGGTAAAGAAATTCCTCCTTTTAAACTGGCATTTTCCCAGAGTTCATTTCAAAAAGTAATTTCTTTCCTTCCGACTTTTGAAAAAATGATGATCCGCCAGAGAGAAGCATTTAATAATCAAATTAAAAAAAATTCGGAATTTCATGAACAGATGAAAAAGGCCAAATTATATATTTCGCATTTCATTCAAGTAGTTAATATGGCTATACAGAGGGGAGAATTGCCTTCATCAATCCGTGAATATTATCATCTCACCAGATGCGGAGCCAAGTTACCCCCTTTAAATACAGAAGATGATATTCTGCACTGGGGTAATAACCTGATTGAAGGAGAAACTTCAAGAATCAGGGAAGGTCTTCCTCCAATAACCAATCCTACTGTTGCTGTTGTCAAAGTTCGTTATGAAAAATTCCTCGAAGCATATGAAAACAAGAAGAATCTCCAGATGACCACCAACAGGACATTAAAAGAACTTGCCGACTTAAGACCGCAGGCAGATGAGATCATTCTTAATGTATGGAACGAAGTAGAAGAATCATTCAAGGATCTTCCCGATAATCTTAAAAGGGAAAAAGCTGCGGAGTACGGACTGGTGTATATTTATAGGAAAAACGAGATACCGGAGCAAAACTTATTCAACCAGGCCCGTTTAGGCATCAGCTGACCTTGCGCATCTCTTTGATATAGATGCCTGCAAGAAGTATTAACATCAAGAAAACACTGACGAGAGTATATATAATAGTCTCCTGGTTAGAACCAACGGAATCCAACCCACACTTTATTAATCCTTTATTATACAGATAGAAAAAGACAACAGCCAGAGTATTATTTACAAAGTGTGCCATAACCGGAGCCCAGATCGATCCGGTCCATACAAACAAATATCCGAATAAAACCCCCAAAAATATTCTTGGCAAAAAACCAAGAAACTGGAAATGCATAAAACTGAACAATACGGCAGTAATCAGAATTGCTCCATGGTAGTTTCTGAACCATTCTGTAAGTAATCTCTGTACTACCCCCCTGAAAAAGAACTCTTCACCAATTGCCGGAATAATAGAGATCATCAGCAGATTGATAAGCAATCCATAGAATGAGGTCTCCGATAAAAACATATCCATCATCTCCTCTGCATCTGTTTCAGCTTTTCTTATTCTTTCTTCAAGTCCTGAGAGCCGTTCCGGTAGTGAAAGGCTCACATTAAATTCGACCAGGAAATTGATCAGTGGTATTGCAACAATCATAAGCAAAATAATAAGTACCAGGGTAAAGAATGCCGGGTATTTTTTCGCAGAAAGGTATTCAAGGCTTTTACCCTGTATCAGGAAACCTGTCAATAATGCCGGGATCAGAAACAACCCGGCAGAATAGGTGATTTGGAAGAAACTGGTCATCCATATTTGTTCCGAATAATCTCCCTCTCTAAAAAATTCTATGATACCTGAAAAAGTTATGCCAAATAATGGTATAGCCAGAAGTGCTGTAATAAAAAAAATGATCAGGTAGGAACTTCCCATCAGTAAGAGTGTTACCAATAACTTTTCAAACGGATGTGAATACTGAAAAACACCCTGCTTCATTATGCTTAAATTGGTAATTTTGTCTAAAAATATGAATATTTTTTTGCTTTGCTGAAGATCGGAAATATCAAACTGGGAAGATACCCCCTTCTGCTGGCTCCGATGGAAGATCTAACGGATCCTTCTTTCAGGTATATCTGTAAACTATATGGAGCCGACCTGATGTATACCGAGTTTATTTCCTCGGATGGTTTGATCAGACACGGGCAAAAAAGTATAAAAAAACTTGTTATTAATGAGCAGGAGCGCCCCCTCGGTATCCAGTTATATGGTCATGTGATAGAATCAATGACTGAAGCTACACGAATTGTTGAAAAATCAAAACCTGATCTGATCGACCTCAACTTTGGATGTCCGGTCAAGAAAATTGCCAGAAGAGGTGCCGGTGCCGGCATGTTGAAAGATCTTCCTAACATGGTTAAGATGACTGAAGAAGTGATAAAGACAACTTCCCTGCCCGTTACAGTTAAGACCCGTCTGGGTTGGGATGAATCAAGTAAAAATATTCTGGATGTGGCACTCAGGTTGCAGGATACCGGAATTAAACTCATAACTATCCACGCTAGGACCGCTACTCAAATGTATCGTGGTTATGCTGACTGGACACTGATCGGGGAGGTAAAGAACCACCCGCAGATCCATATTCCGGTAATTGGCAACGGGGATGTTGACTCTCCAGAAAAGGCCAAGGATATGTTTGATCAATATGGAGTCGATGGTATTATGATCGGCAGAGCAGTAGTGGGAAAACCATGGATATTCAGAGATATTAAATATTATCTTGAAACCGGTAAAAGACTTCATCCACCTGGAATTAAAGAAAAAGTAGACCTTGCCAGATTACATTTCAGAAAATCTCTTGAATACAAAGGAGAGATACGCGGTATTCTTGAAATGCGGAGACATTTTTCAAATTATTTTAAAGGTCTTCCGAATTTCAGGG
>Ga0209636_10004949_pt1 | contig 13603 bp, 11 predicted proteins | sample DeeMarSWOR152_54_FD_187464 | JGI IMG/M metagenome (GOLD analysis project Ga0209636, IMG submission 187464) | Marine sediment microbial communities from White Oak River estuary, North Carolina - WOR-1-52-54 (SPAdes) (version 2) | ecosystem: Environmental > Aquatic > Marine > Intertidal zone >...
CCGCCAGCTGTTGCTTTGAGCAGGACAGGAAAACCTACCTCTTCAGCCTTCTCCTTTAAATCTTTCTCATCTTTTAAAGGCTCAAGAGTGCCCGGGATAACCGGCACCCCGGCTTTGGTCATCCTCGTCCGGGAAGTGGTTTTATTCCCCATGATTTCCATAGGCTCAGAGGGGGGGCCGATAAAGACAATGCCTTCTTCCTCGCATCTTGCCACCAAGCCGGGATTTTCAGCCAGGAATCCATAGCCGGGATGGAGAGCTTCTGCTTTGCTCTTTTTTGCGACTTCAATTATTTTTTCGATATTGAGATAACTCTGGGAAGGTATTGACTCACCAATATAATGGGCTTCTTCAGCCAGCCTTACATGAAGGGCTTTCCGGTCTGCTTCTGAATATACAGTCACAGGCAGAATGCCCAACTCACGACAAGCGCGGATTATCCTGACGGCGATCTCGCCTCTGTTGGCAATCAGAACTTTCTTGAACATTTTAGCCATTTTTCTCTTTCTCGGCGCCTGCCTTTATGCTTTATATTGTTCTCTTTTTTAAAAAAGAGATGAGATTGCCGCGCTCCCTTCGGTCGCTCGCAATGACGCTCTCTTCCATATCATCCTGCATAGGGGCTTGATGAATCAAGCCCCTACAAAATATAAATCAAATCATTAAAAAAAATCAAAAGGTGGGTTTGATAAATCAAACCCCTACAAATACAAATAAAGCCCCTACACCTTTTATAATGGAATATTTCCGTGCTTTTTAGGAGGATTTGTATCCCTCTTGTTTTCTAAAACCTCCAGGGCAGCAATAAGTTTCGGCCTCGTAAGTTTCGGCTCGATAATTTCATCGAGATAGCCCTTCTCGCAGGCAATGTAAGGATTGGCAAACTTCTTCCTGAACTCTTCCACTTTTGACTCTCTCTGCTTCGCCGAATCTTTGATTTTATCCAACTCGTGCTTGTAAACGATATTGACAGCACCTTCGGGACCCATGACAGCTATCTCGGCGGTAGGATAAGCATAATTTATATCTGCTCTAATATGCTTGGAAGCCATGACGCAGTAGGCTCCTCCATAAGCCTTGCGGGTTATGACCGTTATCTTTGGCACCGTAGCTTCGGCAAAAGCATACAGGAGTTTTGCTCCATGACGGATTATTCCGCCGTGCTCCTGGGCAACACCGGGCAAAAATCCGGGTACATCTTCAAAGGTAATGAGAGGTATGTTGAAGGCGTCGCAAAAACGCACGAATCGAGCTCCCTTATCAGAGGCATTTATGTCCAGAGCACCGGCCAGATGATCTGGCTGATTGGCGACGATTGCTACCGACCTTCCCCCCAGGCGGCCGTAGCCAATCACTATGTTTTTGGCATAATGGGCTTGAACCTCGAAGAAATACTTGTCATCCAAAACCTCGCTTATTATCTTCCTTATATCATAGGGCTGATTGGGATCATCAGGAACCAAGAAATTAAGCTCCTCGGTTGTTCTGTCTGAGGGATCAGATGTTTCCTTGAAGGGAGGGTCTTCCATGTTGTTATCAGGGATAAAAGAGATAAGCTCTCGAATCAAGGCCAGTGTATGATTCTCGTCATCAGCCGCAAAATGAGCAACACCGCTTATTGCGTTGTGGGTGTCTGCTCCTCCTAATTCTTCCATGGTAACATCTTCTTGGGTTACTGCTTTAATCACATCCGGACCGGTGATGAACATATTGCTGATATCTCTCGTCATGATGATAAAATCGGTGATGGCCGGTGAATAGACGGCGCCTCCCGCGCAGGGTCCCATGATAGCCGAGATCTGGGGAATAACCCCAGAGGCAAGAACATTCCTCAAAAAGATATCGGCATATCCTCCCAAGCTTGCCACTCCTTCCTGAATGCGAGCGCCTCCAGAATCATTGAGGCCGATGATGGGAACGCCTCCTTTGAGAGCCAGGTCCATAATTTTCACGATTTTTGCTGCATTTGCTCCACTCAAAGAACCCCCGAACACAGTGAAATCCTGAGCAAAAATAAACACCCTCCGCCCATCAATCGTACCATAACCCGTAACAACTCCATCCCCGTAAATTCTCTTTTTTTCCATCCCGAAATCACGACTTTGATGCACCACAAGCTTATCCATTTCCTGGAAGGAACCTTCATCCAGAAGGAGATTTACTCTCTCCAGAGCAGTAAGCTTTCCAGCCTGGTGCTGTTTCTCTATCCGCTGCTTACCTCCTCCCAATTCGGCTGATTTTGTTTTTTCTTTCAGCTCCTCTAATTTTTTTTCGATAGTCATTTTATTCTCTCTCGATTGGTTATTTATTTTTTAGCGTTTGACTTTACTCCAATCTTTTAAGAATTTTTCCATCCCGATATCTGTCAAGGGATGCTTCACCATTTTCTCCAGGACAGCGAAGGGAACGGTGGCAATATCTGCTCCCATTAAGGCAGCCTCCACAACGTGAAGGGGATGCCTGATGCTGGCCACGATCACTTCTGTCTCAAACCCATAATTATTAAATATGGTTACTATTTCATCCACTACGTCCATTCCCTGGTGAGAAATATCATCAAGGCGGCCGACAAAAGGGCTAACATATCTTGCTCCTGCCTTAGCTGCCAGAAGAGCCTGGTTTGCAGAAAATATCAGGGTTGTATTAACCTTGATTCCTTCCCTTGATAATACTTTGATCGCCTTAAGACCTTCCACACAGATCGGTATCTTTACGACTGCATTCTCGGCCAGTTTGGCCAGGCCTCTCGCTTCCTTAATGATATCCTCAGATTTTGTCGAAACACTTTCCACACTAACAGGGCCCGGAACAATTTTGCAAATTTTCTTGATTAAATCTTCAAACTTTAAATTCTCTTTAGAAACCAGAGTAGGATTGGTCGTGGCCCCGTCTAATATCCCCCAGCTCGCTGCTTCCTTAATCTGGTCCAAATTAGCCGTATCCAAAAAAATTTTCATTTAGACCTCCCTCTAATCAAATTGAGAAAAGAACGAGAAAGAAAGTTGCCTATTCTGAGTAGTCCGTTTATCTCTTCTTTTCCATCTCATCTGCCCATTATTATATAACTAGTGAGAAAAGTTTAACCAGAAAAAAACGAAAAAGCAACTTGCCAATCAAACACCTTTATTAACTATAAATCATTGATTGTATTTCAAAAGGTGGGTTTGATGAATCAAACCCCTACAACAAATCAAGCCCCTACAATAAATCAAATCCATACGTTAGATATAAATCATCGATTGTAATTTAAAAGGTGGGTTTGATGAATCAAACCCCTACAATAAATCAAGCCCCTACACAAGATGAACTACGATTTTATTTTCATGACAGTGTTGGAAAGAGTTCCTATTCCTTCAATCTGGACGTCAACTCTATCACCCGGAGACATGGGGCCTATTCCAGCCGGAGTTCCGGTAGTGATGATGTCTCCCGGAGTAAGGGTCATAATCCTGGATATGAATCTAACCAGAAAGGGAATAGGGAAAATTAAATTATTCAGACTGGATGACTGCCGAAGCTTTCCGTTCAAGAAAGTCTTGAGTCTCATCTGGGAAGGATCGACATCGGTAGCAATACAGGGCCCGACAGCGGCGAATGTATCGAACGACTTGGCCCTAGTGAATTGACCGTCCTTTTGCTGAAGATCTCGAGCTGTTACATCATTAAAGCAGGTGTAACCCAGGATATAATCCTCTACCTTGTCATTATCGCTGAGGAGCTTGGCTTCTTTCTTAATTACCAGAGCCAGCTCTCCCTCATAATCGACTCTCTTGGCCATCTTCGGATAAATGATAATATCATTGGGGCCCACAACCGCTGAGGGAGGTTTAAGGAAAATCAGTGGCTCTTCAGGGATAGGCCTCCCCATTTCTCTGGTATGATTTTTGTAGTTAGCTCCGACTGCGACAATTTTAGTAGGTTCTGCAGGAGGAAGCAGGGTCACATCACTGATTGGAATCCCTTCTTCCTTCGTTTCTAATTTCCCGAATACCGAGCCTTTTAGCTCAAAAAGAATATCTTCTTTCAATGCTCCCCAATGTGTTTTTTTTCTGTGTGTGTATCGATAAATTTTCATAAGAATCCATCCTTTATTGCTTGAGAGACACTCTCTGATTTTGGGCTTTCATTCCCGGATTTATCCAGGGCGGTAATAGCATAAAAATATCTCTTATTCTTTTCAACATTCGTATCGTTAAAGGCATTTTCTTGAATTGGCAGGGGCGTTAATGAGATATGTTCATCCTCCCCTTCCATCTTCCGCCACACTCTATAACCGGCCAAATCTTTCTCGAGATTGGCATTCCAACTTATAGATATGAAATCCTCTGTGGCAATAGATACCAGGCCAGAAGGAACGGCAGGAGCAAAGGTATCCTTGGCCAAGACTTCTATCACCTCAGAATTGTCGCTTTCTGATAAAGGCGGCGAATCTGAAACAACGGCTCTCAGAAAATAGCGGAATACTTCGCCGAGGAGAAAATCTTTATCGCTGTATTTTCTCTCTTTTACGAGTTGAGAATTAAGCCGATGGGCTAAGCCAGCTTCGTCCAGCCTGTAAATGTTATAGCCATTGAAATGGGGTGGTGAAGATTGGTCTATGTTCTTCTCTGGCGGATTCCATGTAATCTCGATTCGATCCTTAAAAACAGTCGCCTTGATCCCTGCAGGAGGAAGCGAAATAATTTTGGGCACTATTAAAAGCAGATCAGAAAACGCTGATTTCCTTTTTTTTCTATCCTTTACTCTGAGTCCGAATGTAAGGTTTTTTGGAGTAAAGTCTTTTCCTCTCAATTCATAAAAATAACGGAATTTGCCTGGGGCATCACCTCTCTTTGTTTGATATTCAGAAAACATTTCCTTTTTTATCGAAACTTCGAGCCTGGCTATTCTTTCAAACTCTGCCAAAGTAACCTTCTTATCCCCTCCAGATCCTTTTTCAGCATTCTTTCTCTCTTGTTCAACAAGCCATATTTCTATTTCAGCAATGTTTGATAAGGAACTTCCATCTGTATAAGCAGCAGGATTTTCCCACTCAAGGATGAGTTTTTTCCCTCTCTGGGCTATCTCAAAAACTTCAATTTTTTGGGGGATTTTTTTGACGGGAGGGAGAATGGGTCCCTTTTTTCCACAAAAAACACATGTGAACAAAAGAAACAAAGGAACAAGAAAAAGAGAAAATCTCTTCATTAAAGAATGAAGCGGCTCAAATCTTGATCTTCTAAGATATCTTTGAGCTGGCTTTGAACGTATTTCCTGTCGATTGGAATTTTTTTCTTTTTTAGATTGGGAGCCTTAAAAGATATCTCTTCCATGACCTTCTCCATGACTGTGTGAAGCCTGCGGGCTCCGATATTCTCCGCGTCTTCATTGACTTTCTCTGCAATTTCAGCAATTTCATCAATGGCATCCTCAGTAAAATCAACATTAATTCCTTCAGTTTCTAAAAGAGCTTTATACTGCTTGATAAGAGCATTTTCTGGCTCGGTCAATATCTTGATGAAATCTTTTTTATTCAAGGAAGTTAGTTCTACTCTAATCGGAAACCTCCCCTGGAGTTCTGGTATAAGATCAGCGGGTTTAGAAACATGGAAAGCTCCAGCCCCGATAAAAAGAATATGATCTGTTCGCACCAAACCGAAGCGCGTATTAACAGTAGTGCCTTCGATTATAGGAAGCAGATCCCTTTGGACTCCCTCGCGGCTGACTTCAGGACCCCGGCCCGTTTCCCGGCCAGCAATCTTGTCTACCTCATCGAGAAAGATTATTCCGGAGTGTTCAACCCTCTCTACAGCCAACCGGGCTACCTGGTCCATATCAATCAATCTTTTCTCTTCGTCCTCCAGTAAATATTCCAGGGCTTCCTTTATTTTTAACCTTCGTCTTTTACCCTTCCCCCCTAAAAACCCGGGGATGATTTCCTGAATCTGGATTCCTATCTCTTCAACTCCAGAGCTTGAGAAAATCTCCATAGGAGAAGACATCTTTTCCTTAACGTCAATCTCTACCATTCTCTCATCGAGGACCCCGTCCCTGAGCTGTCGTCTAAATTTTTCCCTTGTCTCCTGAAAGCTTAGATGGCTTCCCTCGTCGAGATCGCCTGTCTTTCTTTTTAACGGGGGAAGGAGTATGTCCAGTATCTTTTCTTCGACATTTTTATGAGCTTTTTCTTTGACTTCCTCAACTTTTTCCGACTTCACCATATCCACAGAAATCCGCACCAAATCCCTTATCATGGACTCTACGTCCCTGCCAACATAACCGACTTCAGTAAATTTGCTGGCTTCTATCTTGAGGAAAGGAGAGTAAGTCAGCTTGGCCAGCCTGCGGGATATCTCGGTCTTCCCGATACCGGTAGGACCGATCATTAAAATATTCTTGGGCGCAATTTCATCGGCAAGGTCAGGAGGAAGTTTCCGCCTCCGATACCTATTTCGAAGGGCTATGGCCACCGCTTTTTTGGCAGCTTCCTGGCCAATGATGTATTTGTCTAACTCGGATACAATCTCTCGAGGAGTAAGTTCTGTATCCTGCGATTTTACTATCGGCCTCCTTAAATCTTGGGGAAGAGCTATAGCCATTTATAGTTCCTCGATTGAAATCTGTTTATTAGTGTAAACATCAATATCAGAGCTTATCTTCATGGCTTCCATAGCAATCTCTTTAGCGGACATGTTGGTGTATTTAATTAGAGCTCGAGCGGCAGCCAGAGCAAAAGAGCCCCCAGATCCTATAGCGATGATTCCGTCGTCAGGCTCAACTACATCCCCTGTTCCTGAGATCAGAAAAGAATTGTCTTTATCAGCTACGATTAAGAGAGCTTCCAACCTGCGCAGCGCCTTATCCATGCGCCAGTCCTTAGCCAATTCAATGGCTGCCCGGGAGAGGTTGCCTCGATATTCTTCGAGCTTCGTCTCAAACCTGGAAAACAGGGCAAAAGCGTCAGAAGTGGCTCCTGCGAATCCAGCTATTACTTTTCCTTTGAAAAGAGTTCTTATTTTATTAGCTTTTTTCTTTAAAATCGTCTGACCTATAGAAACCTGGCCGTCTCCGGCCAGGGCAATCTTTCCTTTATGTCGAATGCAAATTATGGTTGTTGCGTGGGTCATCGATACTCCTGTCTGATCCTAAATGTAAAAAAGGAGGGGCTTGATTTACCAAGCCCGCACTTTTAATCGTCTGTAGGGGTCTGATCTATCAGCCCCGATTGTTGGTGTTTGATTTATCAAACACGCATTTTTAAATTTAGTAGGGGCTTGATTTATCAAGCCCACCCTTTTAATAGTCTGTAGGGGCTTGATTTATCAAGCCCACGATTCTGAGTATATAATATAAGTTATCGACAGGAATATGTAAAGAGCAATCTGTAGGGATTTAATTCATCAAATCCACACTTTTTTTACAAAAATAAATATGTTAATTTAATTCATCAAGCCCGGAGAATATTAAGACTTCACAAATTATGAAGGTATATTATAAAATTACAAATCAATATTAATAGCCACGAAAAATAAGCGTGTTTGGAAGGCTTAATCATGCCTTATGAGCAGCTCGTTAATATAATAGTCCTCATAATTTTTATAGTCGCTTTCATAACCGCTGATACGAAGGGCAAAATAATTTTATCGTTAATTATGGTCTCGTTGTTCATTTTACCTTTTCTGTTCCCTTTTCGTGTTATTAGATGGGTATGCTTTGTAGGTAAGGCAATCTTTGGTATTGTGTGCTATTTCTATATTAAATAAGTTGATTTAATTTATTGTTCCCGGAAAATTTAAACTGAAACATTTAAGGCTTCATAAATTATAAAGGCATGATATAAAAATACGGTTCTAATTATAACGGCAAGAATAAGAGTATTTTGAGGGAATAGTGATACCTTATCTGCTGATCGTCAATATAATAATCCTCATAGTCTTTATATTCGCCTTCATAACTGCTGAAACCAAGGGCAAGATAATCCTAGCAACAATTATGGCTTTGCTGTTTATCTTACCTTATCTTTTCCCTATACGTGAGGTTGAATTGGCAAGCTTTGCAGGCAAGGTAATCTTTGGTATCGGGTGCTATCTTTATATTAAAATGCACGGTTTTTTAAAGCGCTAGACGGCGAGAATAAAGGGGAGCTTCCTCTTTTCACTCCCGACGCAGTGGCCTTACTCCTCACTCTCCTTCATATAAATTTCTTAGCCAAGTCCATCCATAAAAAAATTTATGTACAGAGAAGAGGATGATATTGCCTTGTCTGTCGACCTATGATGACTTTTTGACGTAATAAATATATGATGAACCAAGAACTGGCCATGAATATGAATGACGAGCTGGTCATATTGCTGGCAAAAGAGGGAAAAGAAAGTGCCTTCCAGGAATTATACGAAAATAACTACGAAATGGTCTATCGACTCGCCTTCCGCTATACAAAATCCCAGCAAGATGCCGAAGACATCATGCAGGAAACATTCATCAAAGCCATTAAAGGTATCAAGAGTTTTGATTTTAACATCAGCACAAATTTTTCTGCCTGGATTTACAAGATAGGAATTCACTGCTCTCTTGACTATCTAAGAAAAAGCAAAAGAAGAAAAACAGATAAGACCGAGTATATTTCTGCCCTTCCCAGTGAACCGAAAGCACAGGATTCTTCGCCGGAAAAATCCGCCATCATGGCCCAAGCCATTGCTCATGTGAAAAATGCCCTTCACATACTGTCACCAAAACAGCGTATTATTTTTGACTTGAGGCATCTCCAGCATATGGCCATAAAAGATATCGCCGAAAACCTGCAGTGCAGTCAAAGCACCGTGAAAAAACAGCTTCAAAGAGCGGTTTCAAAATTAAGAAAACAGCTGGAGCCGCTGTGGGGGGAACAATGAATTGCAAAGAAAGTAAAAATTTAATGACCGTGAGTGTCTACGGAAAATTGACTCTCTCGGAAAAGGCTAGACTGGACGAGCATCTCCAGGAATGCCAGAAATGCGCTAGAATATACGAAAAATCAGCACAACTCAGCCCACAGTTCGACAAGAAAGAAGATATCCTCCTTCCGGATAAGGAGAAATCCTGGCAAATCATTTCAACAAAGACCTTCCAGAGGAAGAGAGACTGGAAGATATTTTTCCCTTATAAAAAATTAGCCTTGGCTGCTTCTGCTCTTGTTGTCATATTTATCCTGGGATTTATCGTTGGCAAGCAGTTCTTTTTTCCAGGCTCGGGTAAAATCCAGCCCGAATCACCGGCTTTACGAGGCTATGACTCACCCATTCAAGGCTATGCTGAAAACCTCGAGCTCATCCTGGTTTCTTTCATGAACCGCACAGATGCCCAAAGACAGGAAGAAATCTCGGAGGTAGAGAAAAAGGTTATCAAAGATATACTGGTGCAAACCCGGCTCTTGAAATATCTGGTTTCACAAAGAGACGATCCATATCTTCAGCAGCTTATAGAAGATGTGGAATTTATCATGATAGGAATATCCAATCTCAAACCTCAGGATCAGGACTCTGCGGAACAGTTGACGCGTCTGATCCGGGAGAATGAGATTAAATTTAAACTAAAAACTCTTATAACATCAAAAACAACCATTTGAAACGGAGGATATAAAATGAAAATTTTAAAACGGTTCCTATTTATTGGATGGACATTATTCTTGTTGGTCCTAATGGGAGATAAAGCAATCTTATCTAGTACGAACGAATCCCGAGCAGAGTTGACAGATAAAGGATTTAGCTTTGAAGACGCTAAGTTCGAGGAAAAAGAGCTCGATACATTCCTGGAAGGGAAGGAATATGTATTCAAAAGGCAGTGGAGAAAAGCAAGGCAAAGACTGGAGCTTTACCTCAAGCGCAATCCTTCCGGTCACGTGAGAGATGAGGCCCTTTACTGGCTGGCTCAATGCCTGAATAAGATATCAAAAGACCAGGTAGATAAGGATATGGTGATTGAGCTTAAGGAGGAAGCAGTCAAGAAGCTGGATCTCCTTATCCAGCAATATCCCGGCAGCGTCTGGCTGGACGATGCCCAGGAATTGAGAATAGAAATTTCGGGAGAACTGGCTTTGATCGGTAAGACTGAATACAAAAAAATAATTCAACACATCTACGAAACTCAGGAAAAGACTGAAACCGACCTGAAATTGATCGCTTTGAATTCGCTGATAGAACTGGAACCAGAAGCAGCCATACCCTTCCTCAAAAAGATCATTGAAACAGATAAAGACCCACAGGTCAGGAAAAAAGTTATTCTCCTTCTGGGAAAAAAATACACACATGGAGTCATCACACTCCTTGAGGATGTATCAAAAAAAGACCCGGATAGAGAAGTGAGAGAAGAAGCCAGCTACTGGCTCGAGCAAATCAAAATCCGCTCGATTCCTGTCAGCCTGAATTATTATGTCTTCTCCGCTCAGCTCACGGACGCCTCCGAATTCAAACAGATTCCGGAAAACAAGATGAATATCTTCACTTTTCCACGCGGCAAACCTGGAGATGAAGACAGGGTAAAAAAAGAAATCAACGCACTGTTCAACAACAAGCTTTTAGATTTAACCCGACAATCGGGCGGAAGAGCCGACATTCTTGTGACTATATTTGATTTTTCTGTCTCCCATAAGATATCTGGTTTTAGGCTTCAGTTTCTCAAGGAGGGATTCGAGAAAAGCTATGACCATATTTCCGGAAAAGTCCTCTATCAAGATTTGGACGATAACAAAAACTATTACGCTCCCTTCACTGTTGACGGCGAAAACGAAAAACTATTAGCAATGCGAAATGGAGACCAGGTCGCTCTCATGTTTTTACAATTCGAATCAGAACTGGAGCCAGGCCATGCAGAGGAAGAACCCGGAAAAGAACCGATGTACAGTAGCGAATTTTCAAATGTACTGGGATGCAGAGTACTGTCAGCAAGACAAAACTGGGATCGGGGAGAATATGGTGCTGATCCCCTCGACTTCGGGCAGGCCAAAGCGGAAATACCAGGCAAAAAAGGAAAGTGGACACTGAAAGGCTATATCATGCTGGTCAAAAAAGAGCGCCGGTTCATCGCCCGCAGAGCCGTGCTCATCAATCCAGAAGGAAAGGCCGTTGCAAGAGGAAATCAGATAATCGTTCCCGTGGATAATCCTTCACAATACAAGGTGACTGGAAAAAAGACTAATTAAAAAAGAATTCCAGCTCAATTCTTACTTTAGGCCTCTTTTTTTCAGCAAGGGCTCAACCGTAGGTTCGGCTCCTCTGAATCGTTTATAGAGTACCATCGGGTCTTCTGTGCCGCCTCTTTCAAGAACGTTTTTCCTGAACGCCTGAGCTGTTTTTTGGTCAAAAAGGCTTGTTTCTTTAAATGCTTCAAAAGCATCAGCATCAAGAACCTCAGCCCATATATAGCTGTAGTATCCTGAAGCATACCCTCCGCTGAAGATGTGATTGAAATAGGGGCTTTTGTACCTGACAATAATCTCGGGAATCAGTCCTATTTTGTTCAGTGATTCTGTCTCAAACTTATCCACGTCCAGCTCTTTGGCCTCCGCGAGTGTATGCCAGTCCATATCGAGGAAGGAGGCTGCCAGGTATTCAACGGTCTCAAAGCCCTGGTTAAAGTGCTTGGCTTTTTTCAGTTTGTCAATCAGCTCCTGAGGAATTACCTCGCCTGTTTCATAGTGTTTTGCGTACATCTTAAGGACTTCGGGCTCGAATGCCCAGTTTTCCATAATCTGTGACGGCAATTCTACAAAATCTCTAGAGACGGAAGTTCCTGATAGCCTGTTATAGTTGCAATCGGAGAGCAGCCCGTGAAGGCCATGCCCGAATTCGTGGAATAAAGTCGATACTTCCTCTGAACTGATCAAGGCCGGGCTGTCGCCAGTAGGTTTTGAAAAGTTGCCATTATTCGTAATGACTGGATGAATTTCCTTGTTGTACAGCCTTGATTGCTTTCTGAAGCTGTTCATCCAGGCGCCGCCTCTTTTACTGGCTCTCGGGAAATAATCTGTATAAAGGATTCCGATATGCGAACCGTCGGCTTCTTTGACTTCGAATACCTTCGCATCTTCGTGGTACTTCGGAATGTCTGTCCGCTCGATAAACTGTATTCCATAAAGTTTGCTGGCCACTGAAAAGGCGCCCTCCCTGACATTTTCCAGCTTAAAGTACGGCCTCAACATCTCCTCATCAAGCTCGTACTTGGCTTTTTTCAGTTTTTCGGCATAATACCACCAGTCCCAGGGCTGCAGTTTAAAATCATGGCCTTCTTTGCGAATCATCTCTTGAAGCTCCATTGCTTCTCTTTTGGCCATCTTCAAGGCCGGCTTCCAAAGCTGGTCGAGAAACTTGTAAACATTCTCAGGTTTCTTCGCCATATTATCTTCGAGCACATAATCGGCATGGGTTTTGTAGCCCAATAGGTTTGCCCGTTTCACACGAAGGGCAGCTATTTTTGCTAAGATAGCTTTGTTGTCCAGCTCATCGTTATTGTCACCTTTGTTTATGTAGGCCTTAAAGATCTTTTCCCTGAGGTCGCGTTTTTCGGAATACTGGAGGAAGGGGATCATGCTTGGCTTATGGATAGTAAATACCCATTTGCCCTCATGCCCCCGTTCTTTTGCTGCTTCTGCGGCTCCGGTTATTACCGCTTGCGGCAGCCCGGCCAGATCTTCTTTCTTATCAATAACCATTTCAAAGCGATTGTTTTCTTTCAAAACATTATCGCCAAATTTCACTGTAAGAATGGATAACTCTTGATTGATTTCCTTCAGCGTGGCTTTCTTTTCTTCATCCAGGTTTGCACCGCTCCTCACAAAGTCTTTGTAATATTTCTCAAGAAGAGTATTTTGCTCTGTGGTTAAGTCCAGCTTATCTTTCTGCTCATAAACCGCCTTGATCCTTTGAAATAACTTGTCATTTAACCGGATATCATCCCGGTGCTTGGATTCCAGGGGTGCAACTTCTTTGGCGATTTTCTGCATATCATCATTCGTCATTGACCCATTTAAGACGCCAAAAACACTTCCGACTCTCCTCAATAAAGACCCAGTGTTTTCCATGGCTTCAATCGTGTTTTCAAAAGTAGGGCTCTCGGGATCAATGATAATCGCTTCAATTTCCTTATTCTGCTGGTCCATTCCCTCTTTAAAAGCCGGCAAATAATGTTCTTCCTGTATCCTATCGAACGGGGGAACTTGAAAAGGCGTATCAAACTCACTGAAAAGAGGATTCTCGTCTTGTGTTAGGCAGGAGCATAATATTAATCCTGCAATAAAGAGCAATAAAAAAGTCTTCTTCATTTTTCCTCCTCCTTTGATGGTTTAGACCTATAAATAGTTATAGATTTCTTAATAGTTATGCATTTCTTATTCAAGGCTTAAATAGGAAAGCAAATAATAATAAAAAATATCAGAAAAATACAAGTTATATTTTGTATCGTTGTTATGTTTATGAGGGAGTAATTTTATATCGAAACTTTTTTGGGGGAAAAGATTCCTATTAGCCGCGAGATTCTAGATATTATTTCGTCTAGAATTCAATACCTGGCTAAATTTTAAAATTCGACGCTCCACTGAAGGATGGCTCAATAAAGCCTCATCTTTTTTCTTCCAGCGAAAAGGCATGGTTTT
>Ga0209636_10004950_pt1 | contig 13602 bp, 15 predicted proteins | sample DeeMarSWOR152_54_FD_187464 | JGI IMG/M metagenome (GOLD analysis project Ga0209636, IMG submission 187464) | Marine sediment microbial communities from White Oak River estuary, North Carolina - WOR-1-52-54 (SPAdes) (version 2) | ecosystem: Environmental > Aquatic > Marine > Intertidal zone >...
GATGGTACAGAGTTACAAGAAGTTTCTTTCTGATCTTTCAGTGTGAAATGATTTTTAAATTTCAACCATGTGGAAATTAAGTATTCTTTACAAAAGCTATCGTCAGGTGGCTTCAAGAGTCACCAGCTTCAATGTGTGGGCTTTCGGTCTGATGTCTGTCCGCTGTTCTTTGATTTTCGGGATAATTAGATTTTATTGTACAAATGGGATTTTAAGTTGGAGAATCACTACTTTTAAGAATAATTTCATTGCGTATCTGATTTCATAGGTTTGGGGAAAATGAGAATACCAAAAAATCATTCTTTATTATCATACGCTTTTCTTGTGATAATTTGCTTAGCTATGGTGAATTCTGGTCTAAATATGATCGGTCATGGGATCACATTTAAAAATCCAGCCACATATGATTATATTGTTTTTTTTCAATACGTTGATGGGAGTAGCGGTGAGTATAGTAATGATTTAGCTTATGATCAAGATAACAATATGATAATTACTGGGGCCACCTGGTCTCACGATTTTCCAGATATTAATGCTCAACCTTTATCTGAGGAAGATATGGGTTGGGGGGGCTTATATGTAACAAAAATCTCCCAAAGAGGTTCCATCTTATGGAGTACTGTACACCATGGAAGGGGAAGATCTCAAGGTATGAGTTGTGTCACAGATTCTCAGAATAACGTTGTTATAGCAGGATATACAGAAAGTCTTGATTTTCCAACTCAGAAAGCGATAAATACGTCAAATCTCGAGAAAGAAGTTATAATCCTGATGAAATTTAATCCAAATGGTCAATTACTGTGGAGTATATATGTTGGTGGATCAGAAGAGGATAAATGTACATCTGTTGCTATAGACAGTGAAGATAATATTATTGTAGCTGGTAGCACTAATTCTGTAGATTTCCCTGTCCAAAATGCTTTCGATTCGATTCTAAGAGTAGCGAACTCAAAAGGGTTTATTTCAAAATTCTCTTCTGATGGTTCGTTAATATGGAGCACCTTTTTTGGGGGACCTGATGGTAAAAATGATATCAATGACATTTCTGTAGATAGTGAAAACAATATCATTGTCACGGGGCGAGTCTGGGGATCTGGGATGCCACTTAAGAACGCTTTCGATTCCACTTTGGAGCTTAGCGATGCATTCATTACTAAATTTACTCCAAATGGCTCTTTGATATTCAGCTCATTTATCGGTGGAAGGGATATTGATATTGGTAGTTCTGTTACTGTAGATAGCCATGATAATCTTTTCGTAACAGGAGTAACTGATTCCAATGATTTCCTTATTCACAACACTACTTACACACAATCCCATCAGGGTTATGAATCTGATGTGTTCATCACAAAAATCACTAAGAATGGCCAATTAGAATGGAGCACGTTCATTGGAGGATCGAGGGGAGATGGACTAGCGGGTATTGCTGCTGATGTTGATAATTCCGATAATCTTATCATGATTGGAGATACACATTCAAATGATTTCCCAGTAAAAAATGCATATCATTCAGAAAAATTTGGAGACATCAATGACTTTGACATCTTCTTGGTTAAATTTTCTTCGGTTGGTTCCCTCTTGTGGAGTACCCTTCTTGGTGGGAGTGAGAATGATGATGGGGGGGGGCAAGCACATTTAGAGTATGGACTCAAAGTCAATCAGAGAGATAAAATAGTTATTACAGGGGGAACTAGGTCAAAGGACTTTTTAGGAAAAAAAATTGAGGATGATCATTCATTTGTATATCAAAATGTTTTCGTGATAATCCTTGAGGATCCAACCAATTATTTTTCTGACATTTCCTCAATAGCGTTTCAATTATTAGAAATGGCATCTTTAATCATGTTAATTGTAGGGTCAGTGATGATACTTATTAAAAGGGGATCTCCAAATGTAACTAAGTTTGGGTGTCTTTACATGCTCGCAGCGGCTATAAGTGTTAATATCCTTCCTCAGCTGAAAGGAATACTTTGGTTAATCGAACATGGCCCACAAACAACAATTTTCCCAATACCCCTATACATTTTTTTATTTTTCCCGAATTTCAGTTTTTATGCCTCTTTGGAATTGGTCTCCTATTTTTTCTTTCTTCTGCCCTCAAAGAAGATTTTCTGATAAATCGGGAATGGAAATCTGATGAGAGCTATAAATCAAAATTTCATTTTGCAGATCTAGAGCCTTTATTAGTATTTATTATTCCTGCTTTAATCTTTGCGTTGATAATTCAAGATTCAATTATAGAAGAGAGTTATTACCTAATATACATATTTCTTATCTTTATTATTAATTTAATATTCTTAGGAGTTATTCCGAGTCTAATTAATCTTGATATGAAGCATCAGTCAACCAAACCCTTGATAGCACGACATTTCCTTCTTGCAATAATTGTAATCTATATTAATCAATTAATTCTGGCTAGAAATACCTTATATTTCATCCAAACCATTCCATGGGATAATACAGCAATGTCAAACCAGTTTGAACCGGCTGTTACATTATCCCTTTTTTTCTTGGGTGGTTTATTACTCATTGGTGACTTATGTATTATTTCGCTCATTTTTATATTTAAAACTGTCCACACTTTGATTGAATCGCCAAAAATTGAGAATGAAACTGAAATTTCCAGTAATTAGGAGACTGGATTCTGAAAGCTGATAGCACTGCTGACACTAATTAATAATTCCATGATTCTTTGACGAAGCTAGAAATGTCTACCAAATTGGCTGCCACTAATCGCACAAGGGCTAACCGTGTGGAACTTCCAGAATAATTTCTTTGACCATAAGGTTCCACTTTAATCCTTATAGTGTTAAAGATGGTATAAATAATTAATTCCTTTTGTAGAAAAACCATTACTGTAAGAAATCAAGTATAGGTATGGATGAAGGGGAGTGTCTTTCATAGTTGTCAAAAATCAGGAGATGAATCCTTACTTGAAAATTTTAAGGCCAAGATAGATAAGAAAATTCGGATAATCGCTTGATGTGCAACGATTTTAAGGTGTATAAATGAAAAATAATTCGATCTAGGCTTGAGAGAGTGGGAGTTATCAAAATGAAAACAGAAAAACTTCACTTGAACAAGAAAAAACCTGTAATAATAAGTTCAAAGAAGTATTATGTCAAGAAATCCATTATAATGAAGATCTCAAAGATTTATTTCAGACGTCTAGGAACTATCGCGCATTATGTAGGAGTGCTATGCGAGTACATTATTGTGATCCTCATTGTACTATGGTTGAATGATCTATTAATGATTCCCAAGTTTTTCAGTTTTCCCGTTAGAATGGTTGGATTTGGAGTGACATTTTTTGGAATATTTCTTATTGGTTGGTGCTGTTGGCTTCAGTTTACAGTAGGTCATGGAACAACAGGCTTTTCAGAGCCAACAACAGAATTGGTTACTTTAGGACCATATGCTTGGGTTAGAAACCCAATGATGCTTGGTCAATTCTTATTTTTTTTGGGTCTTGGAGTTACATTAAACCTTGGCGCGATGTTTATATTATTACCAGTTATCATCTTGGCAACACATGTTTTTACTTTGTATATTGAAGAACCAGCATTGAAACGCCGATTTGGTCAGAAATGGATTGATTATATGAAAAGAGTTCCACGCTGGATTCCAAGATTTTCCAAATTGAAAAAATAAGTAATGAAAAAACCATACTATAAAGAATTAGGAGAATTGAAAAAAAAGAAATGGAAAATAAGAATGATTTAAGTGTAAAATAACTCTTTGTATTTTGCATCTTGATCATTTATTCTAATAGGCAAGAGAAGAAACAATCCATTATCCTTATATCCTTAAACCAATAGTAATTAATGGTTCTAACCGTATTACCATGGAAAATCATAATTGTTGAATTACTCGAATACAATTATCTTGGAATATTAACTCGTTCATTTTAACTGGGTTAAAATCGGTTAAATTACTTCGTACTAAATGAAATTTTATGATTTTTTAATATTAAGCTAAAAAGTAAGTTGTTACAAAATATAGTGATGTGTAACACATATATATTTATTTGGATTTTTCGTAGAATGAATCATATTAATGATTTTTTATCTGTAAATTAGCTTAGAAAAGTTAAAACAATTTATGGTGAAAAAAAAATGCATATTCCCGATGGTTGGGTAGATCCTGCTTTCCTACTAATTACGTGGATCATTGTATTAGTTATAATTGCAGTTTCTCTTTATAAGTTACGTGAACATGATCCGACTCGAATTGCCTATATGGCAGTCTTAGGCGGAACTATTTTTGCGACCCAAATGCTCAATTTTCCCATTCTTGGAGGCACCTCTGGCCATGTGCTTGGTGGAGCCCTAGCTGCGGTCATTGTTGGGCCGTGGGGTGCGGTTTTAGTTATGACTGTCGTACTACTGATTCAGGCACTGCTTTTTGCTGATGGTGGAGTTATAGCACTAGGACCGAACATTTTCAACATGGGAGTCGTTGGAGTTTTTGTAGGATACATAGTATTAAGATATCTCATGCTGAATGCGACCCCAGAAGAAAATAAGGTTCGATATTATGGCGGCGTTTTTATTGGAGCATTCTTATCTGTTGTGGTTGCTTCCTTCTTTGCAGCAATCGAGATTGGGGTGCCAATCCTTGTCAGTCCTTCAGTAATCCCGCTGATAGTGGCATTACCAACGATTCTTCTATACCATATTCTGATCGGAATTGGTGAAGGAATCATTTCAACAGTTATTGTACTCTACTTCAATTATATTGAAATGGATGTCTTTATTGAAATAGAAAAACCCTCTCTTCAGTTGCCTGGAACTCAGAGGTGAAATAAATGGAATTCAATAAAAAATACATTATTGGGATAGTTGTCCTTCTAGGAGTGTTATTGATTCTGTCTCCATTTGCAGATCCTAGCCCAGATGGTCTTGAAAAGGCCGCGTTAGAAGATCACGGTGCTGACGAAGGCGAATCATTCGATCTTGGGTTCTTAACTGATTATGGTGCAGAAGGTTCTGTCCTCCATCGAATCCTTGAAAATGATTTGATTTCTACCATAGTCGCTGGTTTAATTGGAGTGCTTGTCGTGTTTGGACTCTTTTTCACACCATACTTCATTCTCAAACAACGTAGTAAGGAAATCTCTTCTTAGCAGAAGATATAACATTTCCCTTTTTTTTGAAGGATACAATTTGACAAGTTCCCAATTACAACAAATTAAACAAAGAAATCATTCAGTTTGTAGACGTGCAATAGATGTTCGGAGTAAAATAATCACAACATTTCTGGTTGTCTTAGCGTGTTCATTACTTGTGGAACTGAATCAACTTTTCTGGTTTTACTTGATTTTTGGCTTATTTGTACTTATTTTACGGCCCCATAGGGCTTTTCTAAAATATAGTCTTGTTATACTACCAATAATTGTATCATTGTCAATTGTTTCTTTTTTCTCCTTTAGTCCCTCTCCTGTTATTTATAAAAGTGTATTTTACACTACTGTCCATAATAATTTGTCTTTTACATTATTTTTAGGACTACGTAGTTATTTAATTGCCATATTTGTCTTAATACTCATTAACTCCGAAGCAGATTTTTTTGAAATCATTTATGGTTTAGACGAGCTTGGAATGCCAGAATTATTGACAAGTCTGACTTTTTTTACCTACCGATTTTTTTTCCTTATGCAAGAAGAGCTAGAACGGATTCTTGAGGCCCGATCCAATCGTCTGTATGGAGAAAAGCTTCGAATGAATCTTGAATCATTAAAAGTTATTGGCAATATCCTCGGAGGTTTATTAGCTCGATCATTTAAACGAGCGGAACATGTATCTGCCACATTATCCGCGAGGGGGTTTTCTGGTAAATTAATGCATCCCCACCATCCATGGACTATCCAGGGGATCGTATTCTTTGTCACGATAACTTTTATTACGATAATAACAATGATTATAGGTCAATTACCCCCAATTATGATTCTGAAGGGTTTATTATGAGTACACTAGTAAATAACCAGAATAAAGAATTTTCTACTAATGATATCATTCTAGAGGTGCAAGATTTATCTTTTAGTTATTCTCGAAAACAAACATTAGTGCTAGAGAATGTTTCTGTCAAATTTTTCCGAAATAATCTTACAGTAATAGCTGGCCCCAATGGTTCTGGGAAGACAACTCTAATGAAGCATTTTAACGGACTATTACTTCCACAACAAGGAGAGGTAGTCGTGTTCAACAAGCAAGTAACAAAAAAGAATAGAGGAGAGATCCAAAAATTAGTAGGGTTGGTCTTTGAGAATCCTGAGGAACAGATATTCTTTCCTAAGGTTTATGAGGATGTTGCTTTTGGCCCTAAGAACATGCGACTTTCTTGGGAGGAAATCCAGGATAGAGTAGAGAATGCTTTAGAAGAGGTTCAAATTACCCATCTAAAAGATAAGGTCACCTTTAATTTATCTTTTGGAGAAAAAAAGAAAGTTGCTTTCGCTGGTATATTGGCTATGCGACCGAAATTAATTATATTCGATGAACCAACGATTGGAATCGATCCCTGGACAAAACCCAGAATGATTGAGACTATTCGGTCATTTACTAGAAAAAGAACAGTAGTCGTAATCACTCACGATGTAGATGTAATGAAAATCGCTGATCGAATTTTGTTGATGAAACAAGGAAAAATTAAAGGGGATTTTTCAACCTATGAGGATTTTCAGCAACAAGAGTTACTAAATATATGATTGTCCAAAATTGACATATAGAAATTTATGAATAACTGAATTGTAACAAGAAAAAATCATAGAAGGATTAAAATGACTCAGAAGGGAATTCGTGAGACAATTACCTTTTCATGTGAACCAGAATTCAAAAAGTTGATTGCAACTAAGGTTGAAGAATTTGGGTATCAGAATACTTCTCAAATGATTAGGGATGCTCTTCAAAAATTTTTCGAATCAGAGGAAGCTCTTGATAATATTTCTGAAACTACTGAAGTAACTGTAATTATATCAGTTGTGTATGACCATCACGACTTAAGTACAATACAGCAATTTATAGAGGTGCAACATCGTTTTAATATAGGTTTTTCTTCCCATTTTCATATGACCCCAGAAGAATGTTTGGAAAATTTAATAGTCAGTGACATTGTGAAAAATATTCGTATTTTGTTGAAAAAACTTCGATCTGTGGATGGGTTGAAATATATTTCCTTGAGAACAGTTTCCAGAGCACAGATGTGTTGATAGAAGAATATAAAATGTTTATAGACAAATTTGTGAATTAGGGAAACTAGCACCTAAATTGAAATGTTCGTACTTTCGAAAATAGCTTTAGTGTAAAAAGCAGAGAATTGTTGTTAATGTAAATGGGCTCATGTGGAGTATATACCTGAACGCTGGTGATTTTTTGTGTGGTTGCTCCCGAATGAACTACCATTTCATTTAAAGAAATGCAGGATCTATCAAAGAAGGAAAAATATGACTAGTTGTCTGATCTGTGGAAGAGATTCCTATCTTATCCAGTGTTCTAGATGTCAACGCCATACCTGTGAGTTCTGTATCACCTTAATTTCACAAATAGGGTGGGAAAAGCGACAATATTGTTTATTTTGTGGATGCAGATTCAAGGAATTCTTTAGAAAAAGGGAAAGGGGAAGGGTATTTGATTCCCCCCACTTTCGTCCAATCATTACAATACAATTTTCCTTTGGAATAGCCATATCATCCGTTTTCACTTCCTTCAGCCCTGGGATCCAGATAAAATCACTCCCAAAAGCATTATCACAAAATTTCTTTAATAGATCGTTTTCATCTATTGTTGATTTTTTCATCTTAGATTTTCTTCTCCTTTCTTATCACCCATCTTTTGGTACCTCCTTTTCACCCAGCATCATTGCTTTTCATTTTGAATCAAAAAATACGTGTAAAAGTTACGAATATTCTCCATGGCTTTCTGAATGAGTTTGATATCTACTTGATCTCGTATCAAATCACGAATCATCCCCACAACTCTACTTTACTAGAGCAAGCATAGCTTTAGCATAAAATAAACGAACATTGTGCATTTCTTTGAGTACTAATTCTTGATCGGCTTTAATAGTCATTAATCCTCTTATTTTTTGGTAGTACTCTAATAGTTCGTGGTAAAAAAGAGATAGGATCTCTAAATTTCCCCGTGGCGGCCGAACCAAAAAACAAAGTATAAAGCTATCTTTATTATCAGGTGATTCAGAATTGAGTATGGCGAAATCATATCCAAAAACGGTACATTTTTCCTTTTGAAATTGGAATCCGAATGAAGCATTTTTTGTCTCATCAGGATTTGTTACAAACCCAAATATGGAAAATGACCTATCTGCAAGTGCATGGAGTGCTAATTCAAATGATGATAATGATTCAGGAGTCACCATCAATGGAATTGGCCCAGTTTCATGCAAGAAAAAAGCCAAAATCAAACCAAAGGAAATTTCATCAACCTTCGCTTGGGCTTCCCTTTCAGATATTCGTGTTATTTCGTCCAGAACGAATTGTTTGTCTTTTAGCGATTTTTTTAACTTACTCTTCATTCTTCTTCACTATCTATATAAAAAGTTAAAGGTTTGTTTGTGATTCTTTCATCTTAGATCCTTAAAATCTATCGTCAGGTGGCTTCAGGGGTCATTGACTTCGTGAATTTATGAAGTTTTTTCTTTTCAAACTAATATAAATCGTTATTGAATATTATTCCAGCAAGATTTTCTGTTTTTTCTATTAAATAAGTAGTTTGTTAGCGATAACTTTATAAGTTGTCCCCTTTTTATTATATTTGAACAGAATAAAAGACAAAGGCGAATGTGTTATTACCTATGCGAAATACAGACAGCGCTACTAAAGTCTCCCAGATGAAGCGTCGACTTGAGGGTGAAAAGCAACGGAGACATTTATTGTTTTGTGTTGAGGACCACCCTGGACTAACTGAATATGAAATTTCCCAAAGACTCAATTGGTCCCGTGGCAAAGTCCATTATCATTTAAAGATATTATTTAATCAGGGTGAAGTTCGGGCCAAAACTATTTCTAATCCTCATCCTAAGAAAACATATTACGTAGTCCCCTGGGACGAGATGGTCAAGATGGATGAAGACTCCTACCAAGAGTAAACACTAGCAATACCTATTACTTAAACAGGAAACAAGTCTGGGAAATATTCTCGAGCCAGTTGAATTCCCTCTGCGGTCGGAGAATAGTTCATTTCACCTGCTGTTGGATGTCCTTGCAATAGTCCCATGGCAACCAATGACCTTAATGGTTTTTTAATCTTATATTGAGCTTTTCCTACCATTTTTTGCCGTATTTTTCCTATAGGAACATGTTGATCATAACGAGCGTCGAGAATCCAATAAGCAGCATATAATACAGCCTGTTCCTTTTACGTTAATCTCTTATTGTCGAATCTTTGATTATTAGCCATTAACAAACCTTCTTAAAAATAACGATTGGATCAATTTTAATCCCTACTCTCCATAATTGAGTGGTTCACGATATCTCTTTGGGAGATTTGTTAAATATATCTAATATCTTATTTCAGTGAGATTAATGTAGCTTTTTGTTATAAATTTTCTTGCATTAATTATTCACGCTTGAGTCCTTTGAGGTAATTAGCTTTTCTTTCAATCTTCTAGAAATTTTTCAGCCGTCTGCCAATCAGATTTTCCCATGTTTTGTGAGTAGTTATCCTTTTATATTCTGAAGCTCTAATAAAAATAAAGTAAACATCCTTTCCTGCCACTAATCGCACCAGGGTTAATTTTCTAGAAGCTTGTGGGAATTTTGCGGAACTACCGTCAGATAGCTTTTAAAAAATTACCAAATTCCTTCCGATTACTCATATGAGCAAAACAGAATTTATAGAAGATAATCACACAGGTAATCGATTCCCTCCAATGACTTATGTTCTTGGACTATGTAATTATATTGGATCTGTGTTATTTGACAATTTATACCAATTTTTAGCGATTATGCTTGGCGCTACAGGTATTGTTCAAGGTTTTTTAACCTCTTTTCGCCAATTAGGTGCTGCTCTGTTTAATCCCATTTGGGGTTACCTAGCTGATAGATTTGATAGAAGATTGTTTTTATTTGGGGGAAATTTTGTTTTATTTCTCGTTTCTTTCTTGATACCATTTTCCACCACCCCCTTAATTGTCCTTTTTTTATTAATATTTCAAACCATTTTGGGTCTTGTGATGGTTGGACCAGCTTGGTCTGCTTACCTTGCTGATTTCACAACACCTAAATCTAGAGGTACAGTATTAGGTCGTATAAGTTCCTTCATAACATTCATTGGTAATTTTGTGCTATTATTAGTTACATTTTTCATGGATCAGATTGACCCAATTCGCCAAGATATTCGAACTTTAACCCTTCCGTTTTTTATTAGTTCTCTTGGCTATGGTTTTGCGATGTTCCTCACTATTTTACTTCCCAAGAGCCAAACAATAATGAGAGTTGAGTCTATTAAACCCAGCAGGGAATTTTTGAGAAAATTCTTGTTCCCGTTACCACAACCCTTAAGAAAATTCCTTATTGCAGATTTTATCTTTACTTTGGCTTGGGGCGCAGGCTGGCCTCTTTTCCCATATGTTACCTTCGGTCTTTCTCACAATTGGTTTGAAATTGGTGTTTTAGCATTTTCGTCAGGAATAACGATTGCATTTAGTCAAAATATTGGTGGATGGTTAGCAGACAGGATTGGGCGAAAGAAAGTTATTATTGGGTCACGTGGGGCCTTAATACTTCCTCCATTCTTTGTAATCGTGGCAATAATAACAAATCAAGTCTTTTGGATACTTGTGACTAATATTATCATTGGCTTTTTCTTGGGTGGATCCACAATTGCCATCCAGACATTGATCTTTGACATTGCTGAAATTTCTCCTGAAAATAACAATAAAAGAGCTACCTATATTTCATTGGTGGGATTAATTGGTGGAATTAGTGCGTTTATTGGATCTAGCATAACAGGTTTAGCCTTACAAATTTTAAGTGGTAACCAGAAACCAACATTAAATTTAATTGGAATACTTATGTTCATAGTATTATTGTTCCGGTTTTTACTTTGGTTTAGTTACTTTACAATCGAAGATCCGATTGAATTTAAAAAAGCAACAGCTTTTCATCCACTTCTTACCATTAGAAGTTTCGTAAAAAACAAATTAAATCTATTTCCAAGAAAATAATAGTAAAGAATTGAGATCAACGTCATTTCTCGATTGACTAGTTATCATATCCAATCATCGGACGTGAACTTTCCTCGGATTTGAGAAAAAATCTACTCATGTCGAAATTTTTCGAGGAGTGGTAGTCAATTTATGTTGATTTATATTTTATAAGAATAAATTTCAATAATTCTCAACACGAAAATCGTTTGACGAAATTATTTGGAACCATAGTTTTTCTCTTCAAGAAATCGACCTATAAGACCTTTTTAGATTTATTTTTGCAGTTTTTCTCCTTCAATTTCTTAATGACAAGATCATCTATTTCCTTTCGTTTAGCAAATTTAAACAGTGAAGAATCAATACTTGTAAGCCATTCATTGAAAGCTCTATCATGAACAACAGGACGATGGAAGTTCCTCTTATCAAAATCCTCAATAGCAAAAGAAGGGGATTTAAAATGCCGTGCTTCTAGTTCCAGACGTTTTTGAAAACCTATTTCCGATTTAACTCGAGGACAATAATCATGGGAGCACAGAACAGGGGTAGAATAATAATGACAATATTTACTAACTTTAAAATGGCATGTACTGTTAAATTCTTCAAAGATCATCATATTTTGTCACGAAACTCAATACCAGCTGTTATGGGGATGAATTTCTCATTATTTGCTTGTCTATAGCTATTATAAGGAAATTCTAGTATTTTTAGCTTTTAACCTCTTCCGAATGGAGTGCATATATTTTCAGATGTTTATCTAACTCCAAATTGTAAATTAGCTAGATGAGATCTCATTTGACCTCCCTGTGCGAGGTCAACTTTTAGCTCAGGAGCTTTAATGGAGATGTTATATCTGCATGCTTATTCTAAAAATCAAGGAGAAGTGATAAGCTGACTATGTCAATATATTTCTTCAAGAATGAGTGTAATTAAGTTGGGTAAGTCTTGGGAGGGAACTCCAACCATGGGGCTTTCTTTAATGGGTTTATTACCTTTTGGATGAAGATGATGGGGTCTAGAGGAGACAGGCCAACGATCATCAAAGTTATCAAATCTGATAGTATCGTACTTCTTTTTTGAAATAATTAGTTGGTATCCATACTCTTCAAATTCATTATATCGAATAAATAGCTGTGCCCCCGTGGTAAAGGTCAGTTTTAGTTGATAAATTGATGTATCGAGTTCCAGATCTATAATTTCAGCTTGTAAAGCATCAATTAATAATTTTCGTGCTTCTTTAAGTTTTACTAATGGATCTATCTAAGAATCCTCCTTCCTCACACTTTTTAAGAGTGTGGTTAGCTTTTCCACGTCTTTCGCTAGTTGTTTGATTGTTATAGCATCCATTTCCGCATCAGCTAACTCCCCGGTTTTCGCTTTCTTGATAAAATCTTCAATATTATCTTCATTCCATTTATTCAAGATGGAACTTATTGTTTCTTGAATATGTTGTAATTTAAACTTTATTAAATCCTCAGCAACCTCATTCTCTAATGTGATTGTCATCTTCGCATCATCTTTTTAATTATTTCATCAGTTAATATACATAATTCTCTCTATTCTTAATTATTTCTAATCTTAACATTTTTAGACTTATCTTGTATAAATAATGTATTAATTTTTTACATACTGGATCTGTGAGAATAAGACTAATCACAAAGGTTAAATTTCAGAAAAAAACTATAGAAATTGAGTAGTCCTATCCTCAGGTAGCTTCAGGAGTCAGCAGCTTCAATGTGCGAACCCTCGGTTTGATGTCTGTACGCTGTTGACAGATCTGTCTTGGTGGAACCGTTTTATGGTTGACTTCCGAAATGTTGGGCGAGTTTTTCGGAGTACGCTATTCTTTCACAATCTGGTCTTGGGCATGTTATGTGTGAATTTTCTGTGGGTGGCTTATACTATTGTAATGAAATATCCAAGATGTATACTATTATAAGCAATGGAGCCCCAGGTAATGTTGATGAAGGATCCACTTTATGGAAGGACAACGTTTGATAAACTATAGCCAACTAGTAGAACTTCTAAAGGAAAATCTTTCTGAGTATCGTTACACGGAATATGATGAAGGTATCATTAATGACATTCATTTTGTGGCGATTATTAAGACCCCTCGACGCTGGTTAGTGAGGTACCTTTGTGCAATTGTTGAAATTCCTGATACTATTACTAATGCCTCACTTTTCGAGAATTTTTTTCCCCAGGTTCGGAAGAGTCTGACGTCCAAATACGCGAAATTCCCTTGGTGGAAGGAACTGGGGACTTTTCTTGTGTTTTTTTGTGAAGATAGTCTCTATCAAAGGTTGACAGGGATAGAGGGGGACTTTAAAGACCGTTCTGGTCTTCATATGAACGTCATACTTGGCACATGCTTTATAAATAATGTAACCTTCGAAATTTCGACAGAATTCACCTGGGGCCTTTGGTATTCTGGAAGACACT
>Ga0209636_10004951_pt1 | contig 13602 bp, 9 predicted proteins | sample DeeMarSWOR152_54_FD_187464 | JGI IMG/M metagenome (GOLD analysis project Ga0209636, IMG submission 187464) | Marine sediment microbial communities from White Oak River estuary, North Carolina - WOR-1-52-54 (SPAdes) (version 2) | ecosystem: Environmental > Aquatic > Marine > Intertidal zone >...
CTGTGAGAAAGAGCCACCATATTCCCGCTGGTGTCAAACCCCTCCTCTGGTACGTGAATAGGCTTATATTTGAACACCCAGTTGCCAGCGGAATGATCTGGGTGTGTATGAGAATTAACAATATAACAACAAAAGTTATATACTTTAATATATATTTTAATTTAGAGCGAAAATGTTACAGAAACATAAATGGGAAAATTGGGTGGATGAGCATCCTTCAGTGAGTAAGTGGCTTGATAACTTTCATGGAGCTGGAACAAAGGCAACTTATAAGATGTATGCCTACAAGTTTTTCAAATGGATTCATGATAATGCACCTGAACCATATAGAGGTAAATCACCTGAAGAATTGTTGGATATGCATGAAGATGCAAAAGGAAGAAAACGTTATGCTCAAGTGGATTTGTTGCAAACATGGTTGAATAGTTTTCCAAGTCGATACACAACTAAACAAACAGCTAAAGTTGCGATTTACAGTTTCTATCTATGGAATCGTGTTCCATTACCAAGAGATGTACGATTTAAGATTAATGCAGATAAGCCACAGGTAAATGGATCGTTAAAGATTGAAGAGTTAAGACAGCTTATTTTAAGTTGTAATGAGTTGTATCAAGCAGTCTACATGATAATGTGGCAATCCGCTATGGCTACCGAAGATTTCTTGTATTTTAATACTCACTGTTGGGATCAAGTTAAAGAACAGTTGGATGATGATAAAAGAATTATTCGTGTAGATTTGCCAGGACGTAAACACAACAGGATGAAACCTAGAGGTAATTTCTTCACATTTTTTGGGAAAGATGCGATAGACAAACTGAAAAGATATTTGATATTTCGAGAACAACAAACATTAAATAATGATAATGCACTAAAACTAGAGGAAGCTATATTCATAAACGAGAAAAGTCAAACATTAACAAAACAGAGCCTTTACACATATTTTAAACGTCATGCAATGCGGTTAGGCATAATTAAAAAGAAGAAACGAAGAAGTCTTAGAACACGTTACAGAGTACATTTACATGAGATGCGAGACACTTTTCGCACTGAATGGAATCTAACAAATGCAAAATCATTCATGGCAGAATTTTTCATGGGTCACGTTATTGACTTTAATAATTATAACAAAGTTATGCAACGCGAAGAATGGGCAAAACAACAATACAAACTTGCAGAACCATACCTAAACATTCTCAGTGAAGATCCACGCACAATCAAAACTAGAGATATAAACAAGGTTGTAGAGGAAAGAGTGAAAGAACGTACTAAAACACTTCAAGATGAGATACAAGAACTACGTAAAGCTAGAGAACGGAATGGTATTGACGATTTAAAAATTCAGTTGACACAACTACAGAAAGAAGTCGAAAAATGGAAACATCATTTTGAGTTAAGTGTACGAGAAAAAATGTTTGATGATGCTATGAAAGAAGAGGCTGAAGAACAGCGTTACCAAGATAGGCAACGAGAAGAAGACAAAAGACTGATTGAAAAACAGAGGAAGAAAAGAGAGTGATCAATGATGAAAGAAAGTTATTCAGTGTAACAACACGAGAAATGAGGAGATTAGAAGAAACGATGTAAACGATATTCCATAAGAAATGCTAAATGGTGTAAACGATGTAAACGATATTCCATACTTACCCACTCTCTCGGACGCGCGCGCGAGAAAATCGTTTAGATCATTTAGATTGTTTAATTCTTACTAGAGAGATAATCGTTTAGATCGTTTAGCACATTCACAAGTCGAAACTTTTTACACAATCTCTGCAATACTTCAACATCAAATTTGTATGTTCTACCGCTTTCACTTCGCAAATTTCTTTCTGCATTGAATATACTTGTCATTTTCAACCCGATTTCATGTGGAGAAATACTTCTTCCTAACAGTTCAGATTTCACTTTCTTCCCTTCTTCCCATCCAGTAATGCCTAATCTTCTCATCAAACCAGCCCATATAACACTGAAAGCAATTTCATAACCATCAAGAGTGATATAGTTATCTGTGACAACTTCTGTGAGATATGCTGGTAAAGTCTCTCTTCTGCGTTTTATCTTATCTTCTTCATATTTTTTAGCCATTTTTCCAACCACTCCTATAAATTTCTGATATTTTTCTGTCAAACTTATAATTTGAAGTGTTCCTTTCCATAACTCTTTAGTTCTGCCTTTCAATTCAATATTGACTTGTGGTAATGGATCAAAATAGTGTATCATTCGGTAAAGAAGCAGTCTCAATCGCAAATCTGTGAATGTTTCATCTTCTATGTTGATTTCATCTTTCTTAGGTTCACCATACACCATTGAAATAGGAATGACTCTTTGTTTGAAAGGTTCATCACTAATAACATATCTTCCCGCAAAGATTTTACTGCAAAAAGTGTTGAAAAACTGCTGTTTTCTTGTGAAATCATGTATTATGGGAACAGTTGCTCCTTTTTTGTATCCAGCTCTGTATATTTGTAACTTTCTTATATGATGTTTCGGATTTACTATCTGAGCCTCATCTTCTATAATTGTACAATGACCTTCTTGTTCTCTGCCGATATATCTATAGATATTTGCACCACTAATACTCACTCCAAACAATGGCCTATAACACATCCCTTTGTGTGTTTCACATGCTTGTGTCTTACCACTATCCCAATCACCAAAATAGTACAAATAACTCAAAGTCTGCAATTTGTGTTGATGATATGTCTCTAACACTTTCAATGAGCTTAGAATTTTGTATCTTGTTTCTAAGTCAAGATAAGTGTCAAATTGTTTATAAATATCGTATAACAACTCATCAAATGATATTCTCTCTAGATTTTTTATCTGTTCTTGTGTCACAATATACGGCAAATATGGATAATCTATCTTTTCTAACGGTCTAAGTTCATATCCATTATTCACAAGTATTGGATTGTTCTGCAATAAAAAGTTCTTTCCATCCCATTTCAGAAACATAGGTACGTCATCAAAAACAACACTTTCATAGACGTTTCCATCTGCAATAAATGTCGGCAACTTCTTGTATTTCACTTTCTTTTTCTCATGTTTTTCACTCATTTACTATTCCTTCTTAGTTAATCAAAATCCAAAATCAACTCAAATATAGAGACTGGGCGTTCAGAACCTCATCTACCGAAAACAATAACAAAAAATACACTAGATATTCTCTTATTGAATTTCTTCACTCGTTTATTGCGTTCTTTTTTGTTTTGTTACATTCTTTTTCTTTTTTCTTATCACTTTTGGTCTTCAAGTGATCGTTTCGCCAAAAACATATGCCTTTTGTGGTTATATGTTTTAGCGGATGACGGTGTATCAGCTGTCAACTCAACGTCCGTTTTATATAGCCTGCCTAGCTCTTTTAAAGTTTATCGTGAGCCGAGGGCTTCCAGGAAAGTTGTCACTTAATGTTTTACTTCATATAAAGAACAACCTGTTTTTCCTTTACACAACTCGCATCAAAAACACACAGGTGAGATCTAGTTCTTTTTTTAACCGTTGAAGACGTGCTTCGTATGAAACATCACGTTCCTCAAGATACTTCATTCCGATGAATTGAGTGTTCTTGACGTGACGAAATATATAGATCGCTCAGCCAATGAGAACCAACATAGAATGCTCCAAATACCTTCTTCAATCTAACTCGAGGAAAATACTCAGAAAATAGGAATTTTGAAGCGCGAGGTTACAACCTCTATCTTATGTTGCAAGTTTGTTTGGGTGTGATTTACGATAGTAGTTTGTTATTACTTGACAGACTTCATCGAATACTTGATTAGGTAAAGCTATTTGCACATACCCTATAGATAGATAAGTGAGTTCGCCGTTTCTGTAAGCAACAACATCTAGTTCTTCCGAGACGGTGGGATCAATTAACTCCAAGATCTCCTCTTCTGGCATTTTTGTTCACATCCCTCTCTTTTGATTTAAGTTTTAAACTCATAGATTTCTTGTAACACCTAAGTCCACATTTTCCACATGACCACCACTCGCCTTTATCAGCCATGAACACTCCTCTTCCGCATCGTGGACAGAAGGGGTTGGTGCGGACAAGTTTCCTATCTTTGATAATGTAATGTCGAGACATTTTTCATCACCGTAAATTCATGTTTCCGCAACGGTCATGAATCTTCCATCTTCTAATCAGATGTAGGCTGATGTAGTACAACATCAAAGTATAGGCATACAGTTGAGCAAATGTGAAGGTTGGAATGAAGATGAGCAAGAACGTGCTTGACGTGGATGAAATCCTAGCTAACGTATGAACGAATGCAAGACTTGCGTTAGCTGCGAGAAAAATGTCACTCAACGCGACAAAAGTCGATGCAGCTAGAAATATGAGTACATGTTTCCGTCCAATCACGCTATGAAAGAATGCGAGTACGAAAATAAATACCAGTGCAAATATCTGTCCGAACGTTCCTGTCGCATAAGAAAACAACTCGATCAGAAACAAGGCGATAAGTATTATCCATATAGATCTCATTGCTATTCCTACTAGATACTCATTCCTTTTCCAATCATATTTGCCTTTGTTGAATTCGACAAAATTCGATTTCTAGTTAAAAACGACGAAAAAGAACGAACATTTGGTAAAAAGGACGGTTTCTACACGGAAATGTTAAAGGAAAAGCGTTATTTTATTATGATAATACGTGTTATTTTGAAAAAACGATGAAGATTTTCCATGCCCACTCACGATGCGATAGTAGCATCGTCTAATCCACGCAGAAAACTTGTGGAGTGTAAAACAAGAAAAACGTGGTTTCCCTTTGTTTCCAACTTTTAGTGATATAGACGAAGATTCCACAAGCGTTAATTATCTGAATCGATACCACGAATTCAGGGAAGGAGAAGGGAGAGAATCAGGATTAAGTTCTTTACTCTATTAGTTGTTTTGCTATTCTTGTGTTCATGGGTATCTGCACTTGATATTGTGGCTGCTGGTGCACCTCCAAGTCTCATTCTACATACACCGACGGTTGAGTATTTGTTCACTGTGACTGTAAATGGGGTGACCCTGCCTGGCACTCCTGGGACCCAAATAACTCGTATCCAGTGGAGTTGGGGAGACGGTGGCGGTGACAGGCAATGGTTTCCCGCCATTCACGTCTATTCGGACTTTGGTGACTATACGATTACTGTGACGTCATATCAGAGTGATGGTCAGTCTACCACAAGAACCACATCTATCTCTCTTAAGCTTCCGGAACCATCTCCTCCAACTTCTGGTCAAGGTACGGTCTGGAATGTGGCGACAATGGTGAATCGCTGGGGAAGTGATCCAACGGTGCAATTCTTACTCACACAGGACGTAATGCCGCCCATTGCTGTCAAACAGAGAATTGCAATATACAGTGGAGTTTCAGGATCCTGTGATGCAGCAGATGAAGATGTTATATATCTAATGCCGACCGAAGCGCGGAATGTGGAGTTGGACAAGATCCTAGCTGAGTATGGTTACCCTCGGACAAGTGAAAACCTGTTTTTGATAGATGATATGGGGATGCCTGAAGACATATTGCAGTATTTCTCAAACATTTGGGGATTAAAGACTCACATTGAGAAGAACGAGCTCAGAGATGAATGGAGAGAATACTGGGATGACTACTTCTACAGTTACGCTTACGACATGTACAACCTTCTAGGAAGTCTGATTCCAGAAACAGGGTATAATCTGGATCTTCACACGCCATTAATCATCAAAAAATGGCACGAACTAACAATAACGGTTGCTCCTGAAGCCTCTGGAATCACTTCTCCAGCAGAAGGAAAATACTGGTATGGCGAAGGTTCTCAAGTAACCGTGACTGAAAGCGAGAATTCTGGGTTCCAGTTTGATCATTGGAATCTAGACGGAGGAAACGTAGGAAACCAACCATCAATCACTATACAGATGAATGTTCCATACACGCTCGTAGGTATTTTCTCACCAGTTCCTGAAAAAGGACGATTATATGTAACGTTGACGAGTAGCGATGATGATTATCATGATGTAGATGTTTACGTAGATAATACCTTATGGAAGTCTTTTGGCGTAAATCCTCGGGAAACGATCAACAGCGAGGATTTGGAGGTCGATGTTGGAAATCATGATGTTCGCATAGAATGGTATGACAGCGATTGCGGAGGAAAGGAATATGCGCCACCTTCAATCACACAGAATATAGGCGCGAGTGAAAGAGTTGAGTTTCAATTTGATCTTGTGATGCCCTTCTATGTTCCAACGAACGTTTGGTGGACAACAATTGATGCAACCCTGGAAGAAACCGGAGTGCACAGTTTCTTCTATGTTGCAACCAGTGGCATTCCAGAGTGTACACGCTCTCAACTCGGCGTAAATCAGTTAAAAACGGAGTTCGAGACAAGTTATGTTGTAGAGACCCAAGAGGATGTCTTTGGTCAACCTCCTGATGAAGATGAAGATGGGCACATCTACATCTTGATATATGACTCGAATACAATCTCTGGGAAAATGGCACATGTCAACTACGCGAATGAGCAACTCTGGAACAAGGCAGAGATCATTTATCTTGATCATGCAATAGCAACCTCAAACCAAGTAGACTACACGCGCTACACATTAGCACATGAACTAAATCATCTAATAATGTATGAATACGATCCAAATGAAGAGCGTTGGATACAAGAAGGAATGGCTGAATTTGCAAAATTCGTGGTTTATCAAAAACACGCTGATAATGCCTTCATGTTCCTCAGGGGAGGATCCAGTTCGGCTAGTCTAGTTCATAACCCCGAACTGTTTGGCGATTTCTCTATGGAAAACTATGGTGCAGCCTATCTCTTCTTCTTGTACATATATGAACACCATGGAGGAATGGACACCATACAAGCGATATTTCAGGATGCATCGCATGGCAAAGAAAGTGTTGAAAGCCATCTTCTAGGAAGTCTGTCTTTTGAGGATGTTTTTCAAAATTGGGCAATAGCAAACTATGCTGATGCTGACGGCACCATCTACGGTTATGCAACCATCGACATAAAACAAGAAATAAGCAACTATGCCACTTCACACGAAGTCGCTTCAGATGAAATTATCCACGGAAGCAAGAGTCTCGTCAATTGGGCTGCTGATTATGTTTGGTTCACCACAGACGAGGCTCATTTGAAGATATCCTTTGAAGGATTCCTAGGATCACTTGGCCCTTCGTACGAAGTGAAAATCTTACTAATCAAAGGAAGTTTTTTCGACGTAATTTCAATGGACATGACTCCTTTGATGATGGGAGATGCCACTATTGGTCCACCGTTGATGGATTATGCAAGTTCGTATTCCCAGATTGTACTAGTGACTACGCGGTATGGCGAGTTCTACCCCACAACACCATCTTACGAATACAGTGCTCGAGCTTACTCAACTTTGCTCAAGATTGAGGGAAAGTCACCTGTCAACATCAGAGTAACTGCGCCTGATGGGTTGCGGGTTGGATATGATCCAGACACTGGAGGCGTTATCAATGAAATTCCAGGTGCCATCTATTCAGGACTAGGTACAGAGCCTCAGGTGATTGAAATTCCCAACCCGTTAGAAGGAACATACACTGTTGATGTTTATGGAACAGGTTCAGGTCTCTACACAATAACACTGACATCAACAAGCACAGACGGGACAACAGTGGACACATTAACTTGGAAACGTATGGCAACGTCGGGAAGAGAATACACAAAGACTGTTGAACTTGGAAGTGATGGAACCATAACGGCACCTACACCGGTTGGAGGAGTCTGGATCCCAGTTAACAGGACTGAACTTTTAGCTCCATGGCTAAGCCTAGCTTCTCTAATGGTTGTGTCTGTTGCATCAATAGTCTATGTTAACCGTAGAAAGAAAAAATCCTGAAAACAATACTTTTAATACTTTTAATCGTTTTCTCCTCAAAATGAAACTTTTAATTTCTGAAACATACTCCCTGTAATTGTGACAACGGTATGTCAACGCCTTTTTTTAAGATTTGAAAGTCTGGAATCATGCAAATTTGAAAGAAGGTTTTTGCTGACAAGTTTTGTATGTATCAATAGAATGTTGTTCCATAAACGTTAAAGTTGAATGGGTGATAATATAAGATTGTGAAAGGCATGAAGCAGTCTGTATTCTTTATAGGCATACTAATTATTCTTTTACTTAACCCGTTGGTCTTGTACACTCGATCGTTAGGTGATTATTCTGCCAAGTTTGTTGGATCAACAAATGATGGACTTGTCTCCGTAAATGGCTATGTGGATGTGAATGTTTCAGGAGCCAAAGAGATGATAGAATCTAATCCTGCCCTTGTGATTTTGGATGTGAGAACTGTGGAAGAGTATAATGAAGGTCATATTGAGGATGCTGTTTTGATTCCTGTAGGTGAACTTGAAAGCAGACTGGACGAATTAGACAGCAGAAAAGACACATTAGTCTATTGTAGGTCTGGAGTGAGAAGTGCTACAGCTAGTCAGATACTTGTGGATAATGGGTTCTCAAGTGTCTACAATATGCTTGGTGGAATCACAGCTTGGAAAAATGAGGGATATTGGATAGAGATAATTCACGAAGGAGACCTGATAATTGATGGAACACAGGAATATGTGATTGAAAACTGCACATATATACAAGCAGGTGACATCTACGTCCGAGATTATTCGAAACTAAATGTCAGAAATGCATTGCTAGACATTGAACAGACATACACTCAATTCAACGTTATTGTTGACGATCATGCGACTCTCACTATGAAGAACTCTGGGACAAAATCATTCTTTTGGTTTAGTGTTAGTGTTGGTGGCTTTGCCAAAGCACAGATTGAGAATTCAGAAATGATTGATGTTGGACTTATCGGTGGTAGTGGGAATTCTGAACTTTCCATTGCTAACTCAACTGTTATGGAAATACATATTTCGGATAGTTCCAGAATTGAAATCCTCAACTCAGAGGTTCTTTGGACCACAAACCTTCATTTCCACCCTCCAAACGAGGCATGCTTGAACAATTTGCAGCCAAGATATTTTAGATCTTGGAATATACACTCTAACCAAACAGTCAAAAACGTAAACTATGAATTGACATTGTGGAATACAACAATTCATAATTGGGGACTAATGCTTGATTATGGTTCTTTGGTTAAGGTCTCTAATTCAACCATCTCAAGAATAATCCAAACGTACTATGCCACAAATGCACAAATCAAAGACATTCTCCCTGGTTCTTGGACAAATCTGAGTGTGGGAGCAATGATGTTGGACAATTGTGTTGTAGCTGATCATTGGCATTTCACTTTTAGCAACACTGATTTTACGGTTCTCAACTCATCCATACATACTAGAGTGATTGATTCGAAGGGTTCGATAGCGAAATCGTTCGTAGACTGGACAGTCTTTCATGGAAAGGGCGCCCTAAATTTCAACAAAACCATATGGACAGGGTACATAGGTTTCCTCCATTCAGATGTTTATATATCTGGAGACGTTCAGATCTTATCCCCCTCAATAAGTTGGTCTCCTGAATCAGTTTTCACTCGAAACTACAACATTCTTGTCGAAGATGCTATTGATTCTACTATTCAATGCGTTGAACTGACCTTGTCTGATCAGAACGGTACAGAGGTGTGGATTGGGTTTACTGACAGCTTAGGTAAAGCAGACTTTAACCTTACCTTTACAGATGACAATTACACAGATGTATTAAAGCTTGAAGCTGTTGAAGGAAACTACTCTGCTACAATGGATGTGAGTTTTCTTTCTGATACTCCACTTGTTTTGACAATGAGATACTTTGCTGATCTAAACGGTGATGGAGAAGTGAACATTCAAGACCTCTTCACTGTGGCTAAAGCCTTCGGTTCTCACGGTCCACACATTCCAAACATGGGAGACCCTGCTTCAGAGAAGTGGAATGCTATCGCTGACGCGAACAAGGACAATTTGGTTAACATTCAAGACTTGTTCAGAGTAGCTAAAGACTATGGAAAAACAGTGTAGCTAGGTCTAGAGCAAATAGAACATTCTTTCACAAGTGTTATTTTCAAATTAGACTATTCGGGATCAGGAGAAAATGAAATGAAGAGAATATTGTCAAGTGTGGGGATTCTTGTAATTGTCTTTGCTGCATTCTCGGTCTTTGCCATACATAGTGCATCACCTGAAATTGGTAATGAGTATAGGAAAATATTTATTGTCGACAACTCTGGCAATCCTGAGACTTTGACCGACTACCAAGTCTTCATTGAAATTCCATACGACTCGAATATGCAATCTGACTTCGACGACCTAAGATTCACATGGTATAACGAAACGTCTGGGGATGAAGTTGACATATATTATTGGTTGGACAACTACGTTGAATCAGAATATGCCATCGTTTGGGTTAAGGTTCCACATATCAAAGAACATGGACAAGAGGTTCTGTGCATGCGCTATGGTGACCCGGACGTATCTAGCATAAGCAATGGAAAAGAAACCTTTGTCTTCTTTGATGACTTCTCAAAGGACACTGCTTCTAACTACGACATTGTGAGAGGCACTGGAACTTTCAGTTGGAAGCCAGAAGCATTCTTGGAGATAGATGATGTTCAGGGCAGCTACATCTGGATAAGACAGAAAAACGAACTGATCAATGTGACAGAGAACAAATACTGGTTGGAAACAAGAGCTCAGCTAACTGGCACGGGGATACCTGACATGTTTTCACTATTTGAGTTCTACGATTATACTGGTGACCATTCAACTGCGCATCCATATCGGATATTGACGGCTGAATTAAGAGATACGCCCTTTGCACCCCCTCCAGAAGGACGACAATTCGAACTGGCTTCATGGTGGGGCGATCCAGCTGAATGCGACGTCTTGAAGTTTCTGGCTTGGGAAAATGATGTGTGGTATAGATGGAGCCTAGGCACGTCCCCAGACGGAACGATTCACGCGAGACTTTTCGATGACTCCTACCAACTCATGGAAAGCCTAATTGGCACAACCGTTCATCAGAACACCGATTGGTGGCCTGGGATGGGACACAACAGTGCAACCAGTGACAGTTTTACAAGTCGTTGGGACTACATACGAGTGAGGAAATTCGCAGATCCAGAGCCGACAGTGTATGTGTTTACTATAACTGCAACAGTAAACATCGACCCTAACACTTTGAATCTGAAGAGTAACGGTCAGTGGATTACGGCGCACGTGACTTTTCCTGAAGGATACAGTGTCGAAGACATAGTTGCTGAAACGGTCAAGATAGAGGATATTCCCTTGGCGTGGTCAGAAATACAGGACAGTGTTTTCATGGCAAAGTTTGATAGAACGGCTGTGCAAGGGTTAACAGATGAACCAGATTATGAAGAAGGAACAAAATTCTGTGAATTCACTCTGATTGTTACAGGTGAACTCCTAGATGGAACACCGTTTGAAGGAACCGACACGATTAGAGTCATAATGAAATAAAAAGGTCATAGAGAGAAACAACAAAGCTAAACTTTCTCTTTTTATTCTAAACAGTCAATGTCTACTTCTTATATTTGATTTAAGAGAGCAATTCCTTTCAATGAATTGAGCTCATTCAATAATACTTTTAATACTTTTAATCGTTTTCTCCTTAAAATGAAACTTTCAATCTTTCAAGCATACTCGCTGTAATCGTGACAACGGTATGTCCAAGCAATCTCTTAAGATTTTAAAGTCTGGAATCATGCAAATTTGAAAGAAGATTTTTGCTGACAAGTTTTGTATATTGTAGTAGATGATAAATAGAAGATTGTTCCGCAAACGTTAATTGTCGCTTCAACTTTTCTTTGGTCTAGGAGAAAGGAAAATGAATAGAAAGATAGTTTCTGGCTTAGTGTTGACAACGCTATTGGTATGCACGTTGACGTTAGTATTTAATGTTAAACTGCTTCGAGCGAATGGGACAATTTACATAACAGCTGGAGGCTCCGTTGAGGGTACTGACAGGATTGAGAGGTTTGATGACGTTTACACTTTTACAGGCGACATTAATGACTCTATTGTGATTCGGAGAGATAATATGATACTAGATGGAGATGGACACGCACTCGTAGGAACAATAGCTAGCGAAGATGATGGAGTCGCCCTGTTAGGTAGAAGCAATGTAACGATTAAGAATTTAGAAATCAGACAATTTAGACGAGGAATATTGTTGAGAGAGAGTAAAATATGTCAGGTGTATGAAAATCACATCACGTCCTGCGAAAGTGGGATTGTAGTGTTGGGGGGGACTCCAGCCAGTCTGTATTCACAAATTATCTTCGGAAATACCCTTACACATAATTCTGAAGATGCCATCATTGTCGTTAGCAGCAACGGCAACGAGATTATTGAAAACAACATAGAAGCAAACCTAATAATAGAAAACAACATAACTGGTATCCATTTAGTCAGGTCTTCAAACAACCTAATAACAGACAACAATATAACTGGAAGCCTTGCAACTAACAACAACTCATATGGAATCGTTTTTACTAATTCCTCAAACAATAATGTTTCTGGTAACAGCATGGCATATAACAGCATTGGCGCTTATATGGATGGAGATTCAAGTAAGAGCTCTATTTACTACAATGACTTCACCAATAATGAGGTTCAAGCGGTTGCAAATGGTCTCAATGACTGGGACAATGATACCCTGAAGGAAGGAAACTATTGGAGTGACTATGAAGGCATAGACCAAAATGGAGATGGCATAGGCGACACTTTGACGCCTCATCATGATGACCGCTACCCTTTCATAGGTCCTTTAAGTCCGATTCCGGTGCTTCACCAAGAAACGATTTACTATTGCAGTGTAGATAACAGTATTACAGTGTCCAGATTTTCCATGGACAAAAATAAAACGTTGAGCCTCAACATAATTGGTGAAGGCTACGTCAACTTGACAATTCCCAGAAAACTGCTAGACGGTTCATTCCAAATACTCTTCAGCAATGCTCAGATTCCATACAAAGCATTATGGGACAAGGATTATAACTTCATTTATTTTGAACATGTGACTTCTGTTCCAATCAGTGTCAGAGTAGAAGCACAAATGAAACTCCAAGGAGACCTGAACAGCGACGAAATAGTCAACATCAGAGATATTTTCATAGTTGCTAAAAACTTCGGAAAAACACTTGAAGACTGAAATGAGCAGTAAAACTAAACTTCCCTCTTTTTATTCTAAACGGTCAAGTCTGCTTTTTGTGTTTGATTAGGTCAATTCCACTACTTTTAATACTTTTAATCGTTTTCTCCTTAAAATGAAACTTTTAATCTTCCAAGTATACTCCCTGTAACCGCGACAACTCTATGTCCACGCCTTTTTTTAACATTTGAAAGTCTGGAATCATGCAAATTTGAAAGAAGGTTGTTTCTGACAAGTTTTGCATAATAGAATGTTGTTCCATAAACGTTAAAGTTGAAGAATGGATACATTTGGTGGATAGAAGGAAATGTTCAGGGAAGTTGTTTCTGGAAAAACATGTATGAGCATGTGGACAATTTGTGTTTCGATTTGTTTACTGTTAGCGTCAATTCTTGTTTACTTTGATCGGAATGTCAATGCAAGTTCAGATAGTGTAGAGGGCTGGGCTGCAATACTTGACATGAATAACTTCCCAGAAG
>Ga0209636_10004952_pt1 | contig 13602 bp, 12 predicted proteins | sample DeeMarSWOR152_54_FD_187464 | JGI IMG/M metagenome (GOLD analysis project Ga0209636, IMG submission 187464) | Marine sediment microbial communities from White Oak River estuary, North Carolina - WOR-1-52-54 (SPAdes) (version 2) | ecosystem: Environmental > Aquatic > Marine > Intertidal zone >...
CCAGAGCGGTATGGCTGGGGAATGCTCCAGCTGGCGAGGTAACGTTCTTAGTTAGTACATTGGCACAACCGCCGCGGTCAATCCCATTCTCATCAGGATTGTACCATCCCCCTTGGGGAAGGGCAACCACCCCGGGCATAATTCTTTCTGTCACTTCGGCTGGAATTATTACCTCACCTCGGTCGTTGAAGATTCTTATCATGTCTCCATCATGGATGCCTCTCGACTGGGCATCGACGGCGTTGATGGTGAGAGCTTGCTTTTGGAGGTCACGAAGCCAGGGCAAGTTGTCAAATTGGCTATGTGCGCGCCGCTTGAAGTGCGGCGTAATTAACTGCAGTGGATACTTCTTGGCTAGAGGGTCATTAAGACTCTCCCAGGTCTCTATATACTTGGGAACGGGTGGTATTAAGGGATGCTTCATTTCGGCTATCGTCTGGGAGTAGATTTCGATTTTTCCCGATGGGGTGGGGGTTATTTCAGATGTCAAATCTGCTGCCTCTTTCTTGGGAGCCGTGGCTGCCTTGCTGACTTCCTCAGACAGCTTTGTCATCATAAACTCCACCCACTCCTTGTCTGATTTATCGCTGTAATCGGTGATACCGAGTTTCGGTGCTAGAGCCTCACAAATTTGTAGTTGGGACCTGGATTCACCTAGCGGTTCTATAGCTTTAGGAGTGCGGAAGTCAGTTCGCTCTAGAAATGTGCAGACAGGCAATACGATGTCGGCAAACTTAGCTGTGGATGACATGAACTGCTCCGTGACCAGGATGAATTCTAGTTTTTGGAAGGCTTCTATTCCCTTGTTGACCTCAGAGAGCTGGTTCAAATAGTTGGTGTTGGATAGCCAGAGGAATTTATAATCCGCGGGGTAGCCGCCTGCCTTACCCTTAAGGATAGCATCAACGAGCAGGTTAACATTAACTCGGGCACTGGAGTTTACACTTGCGCTACGGTAAGGGAGAGCATTCCAACGCGGAGGAGCGTTCATTTCCACTGGGTTCGGTGGACTCGGTATCTGGAGTATGCGTCGAAGGGCTCTGGATCCAGCCCGTCCGCCACTACTAATTCTGGCATTACCCGTAATAGCTTCCAAAGCAACTATCGCCCGGTGGAATTGTTCACCGAAGGCAGTGCGGCCGGCGGCATAACCGCCCTCCAGGATAGCAGGCTTGGTAACAGCATATTCGCGAGCTAAGGCAGTAAGGGTGGCCGCCGGGATGCCAGTGATATCGGCAGCCCACTCAGGTGTTTTTTTAATCCCGTCTTCCAGCCCGAACACATAATCCCTGAACATGTCGAAGCCGGTTGTGTAGGTATCAATATAATGTTGGTCATGTAAATTTTCCTTAACTATCACGTAAGACATGGCAGTAAGAGCAGCAACGTCAGTGCCTGGTCTGATTGGGATCCATTGATTGGCGAAAGCGGCTGCGGAGTCGGTATATCTGGGATCGACATATATAAATCTGGTACCTCCTTCCTTCGCCCGAGCTAGCGAAAAAGGCGTTCTGGTACCCTGATAAGTGTCCACCGGGTTCCAGCCCCACATGATGATAAGGCGTGCTTTGGGGTATACTTCGGCTCTTTGAGAGATTTCATGGGTATATGCTGCTGGCGGGGTTCCGTAAGTTGTGCCGACAGCAAAGGCAAGTCCTTCGTAAGATATAAAGCCCCAGGGTGCAGTGTAGCCTCCAAATTGACACAGCAATCTGTGGAAAGCCTGTGTATGATGTACGACATGAGCGTCAGCCAGAGAACAGAAGTGAAGAATTGCGGCATTACCATAGGTATCTTTGACTCGCTTCAACTCACGTGCCAAAGTTTCCAGTGCTTCATCCCAGGATACTCTGTTGAATTCGCCGACACCTCGCGCTCCAACTCTCTTAAGTGGATACAGAAGACGGTCGGGAGCATAAACACGCTGACGATAAGCACGGCCTCGCGCACACATTCGGTGTGAGGTTTCTCCTTCACCACCACTTTCAATCCGCACTATCCTGCCTCCACTTACGTGTACTTTCATTTCACAAACGCCGCCACAGTGGCTGTTGCAGATAGTGCGAATAATTTTTTCCTCGTTAGTCTTGTCCAGGCTCATCTTATAGCTAATTCACCTTTTCGCGTGGGTATTTTTGTCAGTCTGTCAAGTGGAATTTTTACAAGGGTTTGCCTATTACGAAATCTTACTGTTTCTCTGATGAGTTGATGATAGCATAAAAAGGAGCGTGGGGCGAGTGCGATAACACAAATTTGCTGACCTTTTGCCAAGTTGACGAAATTCTCGACGGAAACTCGGAATTACGCTTAACAATGTGGGTTGGTGTACAGTCATCTATAAGAACTACTATGATTAAAGCGAGGTGCAAGGGATTTATCAAGACAGGTGGCGTAAAAATAGGGATTTTCGTAAGCTGACAAAAGATCTCCTTTATGATGTTTCTTGTGTCTTTCAGATGCCTTGTAATTTTGTTGACATAACGTTCTTTGCTTTCTTCCACATGCTCGCTATCGGGCTCGGGTCAAGGCAGTAAGGTAGGAAGGAAACAAGTCCTATCGCAAGTTCTTTGGCTTCCGCCCTTACATCCGCCTCTTTATGGCTCTTCAGATTATGCACGAAGGTGATAGTTGCCTTACCAGAATTGTTCTTTCCCACCCTCCTTACCAAGCTTATGATGCTTTCCCGCCTTGAATTTTGGATATCACGCTTCTCTTATTCAGAATGTAATATGCTGTGGTTTGAGTTGCCCATTGCCTTGGTAACACGCCTTTTTGTGTAAGACCATATATTGATTCTTGTACATGACTAACCTTGGTCTTGGTTTCCGCTTGGTTGACAAATTTGTTACACCTTGTTTCAATTATGTTAATTTTTATAGATACCCCAAAATATCATTTTGAGGATTTACTCGTTATTCCTTGGTATTATCTAATCTCCGAAAGAATTGATTATAGGCAAGGCGCATTATTTATAGAAAGGAGAATTCATCCATGAAAGCGTTGCTAGACGGAATACTAGTACTAGAGTTCACCCATTGGATTGCTGGACCCTACGCAGGTCTGTTCCTAGCAGACATGGGGGCGGAAGTGATCAAGATCGAACCACCGGAGGGTGCAGAAGAAAGACGCATGGGCCGTACACAAAGATACCAAGGGAATACCCGGGGGTCCCTTACTCTGAACCGGGGAAAAAAAGGCCTGTGTGTGGATTTGAAAAGCGAAGCCGGCAAAAAAATCATATACCAGCTGGCGGAGAAAGCAGATATCGTTCTACAGAATTATGCCCCCGGTGTTGCCAAAAAAATGGGTATTGATTATGAGACCCTTTCAAAAATCAACGACAAAATCATTTTCATATCCTCCACCGCCTTCGGGGAGAGCGGTCCCTACAGCCGCCGCAAGGGCTTTGATATCATCGCACATGGTGCCTCCGGTATTATGTCTATGTACGCCGATGAAATGGGCAACCCGAAAGCGCCCGGAGGATCAGCTTATGTTGATATCGGCACGGCCATGCTAAACGCCATGAGCGCGGTGGCCGCACTTTACTACCGAAGCCAGACCGGCGTTGGTCAGAAAATTGAGACCTCGCTCTTCTATACGGGAATGGCATTACTGGCAGGAGGTCTAATACGGATTGAAAAACTGGACAAGGAGCTACACGAAAACATGCTGGAGGTTCTCAAGACCGCTCGCGCCAATAACATGAAACATACCCAGATAATCGATAGATTTGCTCTCATGAGGCTGCGTAATGAACAGCCGGAGTCCACTCGAGATATAGAGGTGCCAGACTGTAACCACCGACCATCAGACCGTCAAGTGTTTGCCTATTATCGCGTTTATCAGACCAAAGACGGATTCATGAGTATTGCAGCTTTGACTCCCAGACAACGTCTGGCCATGTGCGATGTCCTGGGAGTCGAGGACAAGTTCGCCCATATAGACTTGGGCGAGAGCAATGATCAGACTTACTTTAATCAGAAAGAGGTCATGAAGAAAATAGAAGACATTCTAGGTGAAAAAACCACCAGTGAATGGATCGAGGTCTTGGAGAAGGCAGGCGTGCCCTGCGGGCCCGTAAATCATGGCGTGACCATATATGATGATCCTCACGCCTTGGCTAACAACCTGATATGGTCTCTGGAGAATCCGGTTTCTGGTCCCTACAAAATGGTGGGGAATCCAATTAAATTCACCAAAACTCCCATCAAACCTACCAAAGGAGCTCCTGCGCTAGGAGAAAACAGTGTCGAAATCGTAAAGAGGCTCGGGTATTCTGACGAGCAAATCGAAGAATTGAAGAACCAAGGGGTAATCAAAGATTTCTGGCATTATAAAAGTTAGGCATTGGTACTTTGTTTAGATAAGTGGTTGACACTTCATTGGTTTGTAACGTTGGGTAATAACCTCCTGTGTCATTGTGAGCCCGTCTCCGATTAAATCGGGGATCTTGGGGCGTGGCAATCCGATACCCTCCAGAGGGATTGCTTCGTCGCTTTCGGCTCCTCGTAAAGACAGAAGGGGAGGATTACAAAGCTTGTTCCGTAGTATAAGCGAGAAATCTCGTTCCTTGCCATGACAAAAAAGAAGTGTCGCCAATCATATGAACGGGTAGACATACTTGACAATTTGGGCTCTGACTTTTTATAATGAAAAGAAACTCGGGTTTGCTCCACCTCTTAGGATCGATCTACAAGATTTGGCTTTCTGTATACTCTTATAATGAGCAGTGAGTAAGTATATTTTCATTACTGGTGGCGTAGTTAGTTCTGTAGGTAAAGGAATTTCAGTAGCCTCTATCGGCAAAATATTGAAAAGCCGCGGTATATCTGTCTCTGTGCAGAAGCTTGATCCTTACCTGAATGTTGATCCGGGGACGATGTCCCCTTACCAACACGGTGAAGTGTTTGTTACTCAGGACGGTGCCGAGACTGATCTGGACTTAGGGCATTATGAGAGATTTATTGGAGTGGAGTTGACCCAAGCCTCTAACGTCACTTCGGGTCAAGTTTATTCCTCGGTTCTTGCTCAGGAGAGGCGGGGAGATTTTTTGGGAGGTACAATTCAGGTGGTTCCCCATGTAACCAATGAAATAAAGAGGCGGATAAGGAAAGTAGCTGAAATATCTCAGGCTGAGATAATCATTGTTGAAGTTGGCGGCACTGTGGGAGATATTGAGGGACAACCCTTCCTAGAAGCTATAAGGCAGATGAGAAAAGATGAAGGCAGGGATAATGTACTATATATTCATGTCACTTTTTTACCACACATCGCTGCTACTGATGAGCTAAAGACTAAACCCACACAGCACAGCGTCAACGAACTGAGGAGAATTGGTATTCAGCCCGATGTTATATTGTGTCGTGGTGATAAGGAAATATCTGAAGGGATAAAGGATAAAATATCGCTGTTTTGTGATGTAGATAAAGAGGCGGTTATTCCCTTGGTTACGAGCGAAACCATTTACGAAGTACCCCTACTGCTTGAGGATGCTAGATTAGGGGAATTCATAGTCAGCCGATTGGGATTAAAGGCTGGGAAAAGTAATTTAGAAGAATGGCGGGACATGGTAGCCAGACTGAAAGATACTAAAGAGCTTGTAATTATCGGATTAGTAGGCAAATATGTGGGGCTTAGAGATGCATATTACTCCGTGCGCGAAGCATTATGCCATGCAGCGCTAGCGCACAATCGTGCAGTGCAGATAGAGTGGTTAGACTCAGAGCAATTGAATGGCATAGCAAATGATAAGCTCAGGCAAATTCAGGGTATAATTGTTCCTGGTGGCTTTGGTTCTCGAGGAATTGAAGGTATGATAGAAGCTGCCAGATTTGCCAGAGAAAAGGAAGTCCCATACTTGGGCTTATGCTTGGGTTTGGAAGTTATGGTCATTGAATTTGGTCGTTGGATTTTCCAAAGTGAAAGGGTAAATTCAACTGAGTTTGATGCCAACAGTGACTACCCTGTCATCGATCTCCTCCCTGAGCAGCACGGCGTGGAGCGAATGGGAGGGACTATGAGACTCGGGACTTATCCCTGTCATCTGGTAAGAGGAACAACGGCAGCTCGTGCCTATGGCACCGACGTCGTCTACGAAAGGCATCGCCACCGTTATGAATTTAACAATCTTTTCCGCCAGCCACTGGAGGAAGCTGGTCTCGTACCATCTGGGTTATCGCCAGATGGAAGGTTAGTGGAAATTACTGAGTTACGAGATCATCCTTGGATGCTTGCCTGCCAATTTCACCCTGAGTTCAAATCTCGCCCTGATTCTCCCCACCCACTATTCTTGGGGTTTGTTGGGGCAGCCAAGGAAACGCTTGTTGAAGGTGCTCAGACAAGTCTGCCTTTGAATTAGGAATATGAGGATATTTTTAGATACTGCTAACATAGAGCATATTCGTCACGGAGTGCAGCTAGGAGTGGTTACAGGCGTAACCACCAATCCTAGCATTGTGTCGCGAGAAGGCAAGGTTAATTATAAGAAGTTAGTCAAGGAAATTTGTTCCATTGTCCCTGGCCCTGTGTCTACTGAGGTATTGAGCCAGGATGTTCAATCAATGGTAGCTGAGGCCAGGGAAATAGCTAAGTGGGCGAAGAATATTGTGGTTAAAATACCTGCTAGTCTTGGGGGACTTGAGGCTACCTCGGTACTAGCTAGTGAAAATATAAAGGTGAATTTCACTTTATGCTTCACTTTGAACCAAGCTTTGCTGGGGGCAACAGCAGGGGCTACTTTCGTAAGCCCTTTTGTGGGAAGATTGGACGATATCGGTGAGGATGGTATGAAGGTGGTGGCTGACATTGTGGAATACCTCGACTATTATCAGCTACCCACTCAAGTTATAGCTGCCAGCATCAGACATCCTCAACATTGCTTCGTGGCAGCTAAGGTCGGTTCACATATCGCTACAGTGCCATATCAAGTGCTGTTACAAATGATACGACACCCCCTAACAGATATCGGTATTGAGCGCTTTAGAGAAGACTGGGAAAAAGTAATGGGGGAGAGAAGAATTATTGTAAGAACTCCCACAAAATAATAGATATAAAATATGAAAAGGAAAGGTATTTAGAAGAAGGCTAATATGTCAACTATGGCAGAACTAGAAAACAAAAATCGAGATGAACTGGAGGCGATAGCTAAGGATTGTGGCATCATCGGATACTCTGCTTTGAAGAAGTCCGAGCTTGTTCACCGAATACTGCAAGCGGAAGCACAGCAGCAGGGAAATGTGTTTACAACAGGCATCTTGGAAACCATCAGCGAAGGCTACGGCTTCCTACGACAGGATACTTTCCGGCGTGGTGCTAACGATGTTTATGTATCAAATTCCCAGATCCGCCGTTTTAACTTAAGAGACGGTGATGCCATTTGTGGCCAAGCTAGACCTCCTAAAGAAAGCGAGAAATACTACAGCTTGCTTCGAGTAGAGAGTATCAATGGACTCGACTCTGAATTAACAAGGACGCGCCGTAATTTTGGTTCGTTGACACCTACCTTTCCTAACAAGCTCATCAATCTGGAAACAACATCAGATGAGTTATCAACCCGACTAATTAACCTGGTGGCGCCCATAGGCCGGGGGCAGAGAGGGCTTATTGTATCGCCACCTAAGGCGGGCAAGACTGTGCTACTTCAAAAAATTGCCAACGCTGCAACGACTAACTACAATGATATTCACCTCATGGTTTGCCTTATTGGAGAAAGACCCGAAGAGGTCACTGATATGAAGAGGTCAGTTAAAGCCGAGGTTATTGCTGCCACCTTCGATGAACCAGTAGAAAGCCAGACTCGGGTAGCTGAACTAGCATTAGAGAGAGCTAAAAGGCTAGTGGAAATGGGCAAAGACGTCGTCATACTCCTTGACGGCATTACCAGACTTACAAGAGCTTACAACTTAGCCTTGCCCCCTAGTGGCCGTACTTTATCCGGAGGTGTTGATTCAACAGCCTTGCACCCCCCTAAGCGCTTCTTCGGTACTGCCCGCAACATCGAAGAAGGTGGGAGTCTAACCATCATTGCTACTTGCCTCGTGGATACCGGCAGCCGCATGGATGACCTCATATATGAGGAATTTAAGGGAACAGGTAACATGGAGCTCCACTTAGATAGAAAATTATCTGAGCGAAGGATCTTCCCGGCTATAAATATTATGCCCAGCGGCACAAGGCGAGAAGAGCTTTTACTGGATGAAAACACCTTGAAACAAGTATGGCTGCTCAGGCGTGTGATTAATATGATAGAGAGCGATTCAACTAATCATGGTGAGGCTACGCAGAGGATCTTGGAAAGGCTGACTAAGACAAGGAATAACGCTGAATTCTTAGCTACTCTATCTAAGGATATCTAGGGAATATTATTGTTGCCCCGACTACCACTCCCAACGAAGTGAAGAAGCAAAGCAATCCCAGCTGGCTAGATAAATTCAAACTAGGGATTAAGAAAACCCTTGGCATGAATATTTTCCTCTGTGGCAGCTGTAAATGGAACTGGAGAACTGCCTGTCATCGTCCTGAACGCCCCAACGCCACTTGGTGCCCGGATTACACGAAGAAGGGGAGATAACTAAATTCTTAGTTAGCGTGAATGAGTTGAACCTCATCCTACTGAAAAAATCCTCTTCCAAACCTCCTCCCATCTAGATTGCCTTACCAATAAAAAGCATCCCTGGTTCTAGTCTATCTATGAAGGAACAGGTACCCGATGCGCAAGCAGCCTACTAATGCGCTAGAAAAGAGCAAAATGTCAGCTCTTTTACATGTTACCTTTTATTTAAGCTGGTCTCTTGAGTAGTTGAGAATTCTTCGGGCCGTGACAAGCATATTAATCTGCCCCGTTCCTTCAAAGATATCATTTATCTTGGCATCGCGCATCCACTTCTCCAGTAGGTGCTTTCGAGAATAGCCCAGTGGCCCCATAATCTCAACCGCTTTCTGAGTGATTTTGGTAACGGCAAGGCCGGCTTTAGCCTTAGCCATTGATGACTCTAGGCTATTGGGTTGAAGCTGGCTCATCATCCATAAAGCCCGCAAGGTTAGCAGTTTGGCCGCTTTGTAATTCGCTTCCATTTCTATTATATCCCGTTCCAGGGCAGTGAGTTGCTGCCTGGGTGTGTCATAGCGTATCTTTATACCTTCATTATCCAGTGTTTCTTTAACAAAATCTAGGGCAGCACGTCCGACACCCAGAGCTTGGGCAGCTATAATAGGTCGTGTGGCATCAAAAGTTGCCATTGCACCTCTGAAACCCTTGGTTTCTGTTTTCTTGACCTCTGGGCTGCCGAGTATGTTTTCAAAGGGAATACGGCAATTATCGAAAATGATAGTGACGGTGTCACTGGCTTTGATCCCAAGCTTTTTCTCTAGCTTTTCTACTCTCATCCCTGGGGTTCCGGCTGGTACCACGAAAGATTTCATGCCGGCTCGCCCTGCTGATTTATCAACAGTCGCCCAGACTACCACAAAGCCATCGGAATCTTCCAGGGCGCGTTTGCCCATGGTGACAAAAATCTTCTCACCGTTGAGCACCCATTCATCACCATCACGCACAGCAGTGGTACTGATAGCAGCGGTATCCGAACCACATCCTGGCTCCGTCATCGCCATAGCACCCCATTTCGGCTTGCCTTCGTTGAAGCCACCCAGAAAACGTTGCATTTGCTCTTGTGTACCCGAGGAAAAAACGGCGGCCCCTCCAAGTGCTGGACCAGGAATACATAAGAAAAGGCCGGCGTCTCCCCAGCATAGCTCTTCGATTCTAAGAGCCGCTGTTGCATCCATGCCCAGGTCGAATAAGCCTTCGCCTCTTCTCTTCCATATGTTGTCGATTAGTTTCTGCGGGCTTTCATGTTCATGCTCATCGTAGTAGCGACTTATGGGTCGAAATAACTCTTTGGCAACCTCATGAGTTGCTTTTATCCCCTCTTGCTGTTCTGGCGTCAGTTCAAAATCTATCATTGTACAATACTCCTTTTATACTATAGCCATGCCGTCGAAAGTGACGAATCCTCGACCATTTCTCAGCCAAAGCTCTACTGGATGCTCACGAACATAACCATGCCCGCCCAGAATCTGTACAGCACGGTCAGTCACCATGATGACCATATCATCGGTATACGCCTTGACCAGAGATGCTTCTTCAGTTGCCTCTTCTTTTCGGTCCAACTTCCAGGCAGCCTCCCAAGTCATCAACCTTGTAGCATCGATTTCAATTGCCATTTCTGCAAGCATAAAAGCGATTGCCTGGCGGGAGGCGATGGGCTCCCCGAAGGCAACACGCTCCTTGGCATAGTCCCTCGAGTATTCGAAGGCGGCCCTGGCTACCCCTGTGGCCATTGCCGACAGTGCCACCCGCGAGCAATTCATGATACGCTTAAAATCACACCCCTTCTGACCACCCAATCGATTCTCCTTAGGAACACGGCAGTTTTTCAGACTAAGCTCGTATGTGGCTAGAGCTTTTATGCCCATATTCTTTTCCTGCTCGCCAACCTCAAGCCCCTTTGTACCTTTTTCAATGATGAAACCCTGGCTGTTGCCATTTTCCCTTGCATAGACAAGCAAAAAGTCAGCTTCAGCAGCCAGGGGTACATAACACTTCTCGCCATTAAGAACATACTCATTGCCGTCAGGTTGGGCAATGGTTGACAGAGAGCAAGGGTCAAAACCAAAGCGCGGCTCAATAAGTGCAGCGGTAGCTGCCTTGTACTTCTCACCGCAGAAAAGTGGCAGATATTTCCTTTTTTGCGTTTCAGTGCCCATCTCCAGGACAGGATACGCAAATAGAGCCGGACAAAGAATATGCATTGTCATGGAGAGGTCACCCCAAGCCAATTCCTCGCCTATCAGCGAACCTGTGATAGCTGAGTGCTCCCCACCAGATCCTCCGTATTCATCAGGTATATTACTGGAGATAAGCCCCATCTTCCAGGCAGTATCTATAACACTGTCGGGAATTTCACCGCTCTCATCGCATTCCCGGTAGATTTTACGCATCTCATCGTTGGCAAACTGCTTTACCATGGTCACAATCATTTGTTGTTCTTCTGTGGGACTAAACGAAATCACATTGCCCTCCTTTCAATAGGTACACGCTGTCTTCAACACAGCCTTGCTTTGCACCTCGATATTCTAGCAGCGGCATGGTTTTTAAGCAACGGTGACCAAGCTGTACCAAAATCAGCGATTGTAAAACTTTAGCCTTACTTCTAAAGGTTGGGCTTCATTGTCAGAAGAAGGAGAAGTGCTGCCCGGGTTGTGGCTTCAATCCTAAGAAAGGCAACGCCCGAAAGTTAGGAAAGGTATGAAGGAATCTGTTCGTTTATTTAGAAGTTGAAGGAGGGGACTCTCTCAGTCCTCGGACTCTTTAGTGACCACCATTTCATAGTTTAGCTCGCCCTCTTTCCAGCAGACCACAAATTTAACCTTCTTCCCCTCTACCAAGTATCTTTCGCTTTGGCTGCGGAGCTTTTTAAAGTCTGCTGATTCTAGGAAGGCTTTGAGAAGCTCAATCTTCTCCTCAAGTTTTTTGTCCTCACGACCGCTTTCCATATATTGGTTTACCGAGTCCCAGAATTCTTCATTGGCTGTAGTTTCTATGCAGTGTGAGAGGCTAGGTAAAAGTTCTACGCAATCCATATTTTAGTTTGTATCACCAAACAGTGGCTGTGGTCAAAATTTGACAAATTTGACAGGATCTATTATCATAATTATTGACATATGTTCAGAATTCCTAGCGAAAACAGGGTGACTTTTTAATGGCTAGGCCAGCAAAATTGCGGTGTGTTACTCAGTTGCCGAATGTAGGTTTTTTTAAACCGGCGGGGATTCCGGCGAACGCTTTACAGAGTGTTTGCCTTTCACTTGAAGAACTTGAGTCTATCCGTCTTAAGGATTTGGCAGGGCTAGAACAAGAAGAGTGTGCGCAGCAAATGCGTATTTCCAGGCCGACCTTCCATCGTATATTGGAGTCGGCTCGGAAGAAACTTGCTGATGCCCTAATCCATGGCAAGGCAATTCAAATTGAAGGAGGCAACTTTGAGCTTGCCCAGCGTCTCTTTAGATGTGGCAACGATGGGCATGAGTGGAATGTGCCTTTTGAGGCAATGGCACAGAAACTCCCTTTGTCGTGCCCCAAATGTTTAAGTGGGAATATCCAGCCCATGCCTTTGCCTTCATTTGGTTTAGGCAAGGGCTGGGGCAGGAGATTTCGCGGTGGCAGGCGATAGTGAAGAAGTAAAAGGAAAGGAGGTGATAAAGATGCCATTTGGAGATGGAACAGGACCGTTGGGCTTAGGTCCGAAGACAGGAAGGGCGGCTGGTTTCTGCGCTGGTTTTGGCAGGCTAGGGTTCGCTAACCCGATGTCTAGTTACCCTTACAGCTATGGTTACGCTGGTCTAGCACCGGGTCGGCCTAGGTGGGGTTGGGGCTTTGGTCGCGGGTTAGGTCGCGGCCTCGGTCGTGGTTGGCGAAGATGGGGGCCTTACGGATATCTTGGGTGGTAAGTTTTCGAATTTCTTAACGAGGTAATGAGATGTGGCCTTGGTTTGGATGCTGGCAACCTTGGGCGTGGCATCATGGGTATAGAATGCCGTATGGGTATCCCTATGGACGGTATGGCTATGGTTACCCCTGGAAAACTATGCCTAAGGAGGAAGAGGTAGCTATGCTTGAAGAACAGGAAAGGTGTCTGATTAGCGAGCTGGACGGAGTGAGAAAGAGGCTTGAAGAACTTCAGAAATAGAAAGGAGGTGAAAAATGCCTAATGGATATGGCAGAGGATTCGGGAGGGGAAGATGGGGGTTTGGTTTCAGGGGAAGCTCTCCTCCCTGGCCTTATGTTGGCCTGGGAAGAGGAGGATTGCCGAGATGTGGCTACTTCCTCAATGGAGCTGCGGTAATGCCTGTCCCACCAGCTTATCCTTCTTATGGTAGCCCTTGGGCTATACCTTACTATGGAGGAATGGCTTCTCCGGGGGCTATGCCGTATGGTTATGCTGGAGCATCTATGGGAGCAGATCCCTATGCTCCGCAGATGACCAGGGAGCAGGAACTGGACTTCCTGAGGAGCCAGGCCGAAGCAATAAAGGGACAGTTGGAGCAAATAGATGCTAGAATAAAAGAACTAGAGACGGAATAAACTGGAAAGAGGTGTATCATGAAAATTGCAGTATCAGCAACAGCTCCTGGTCTGGATGCTGAGGTAGACCCTCGTTTTGGGAGGTGCCAATACTTCATCATCGTTGACCCCCAGACGATGCAATTTGAGGCCTTGGATAACTCTAATGCCATGGCTTCTGGTGGGGCAGGCATCAGCACTGCCCAGACGATTGCCAGTAAAGGGGCCGAGGTCGTGCTCACGGGTAATTGTGGGCCCAACGCTTACCAGACACTTTCGGCAGCGGGGATTCAAGTAATCACCGGTGTTTCGGGTAGGATAAAGAATGCTATTGAAGCCTACAAAGCAGGGAGGCTTCAATCGAGCGCTCAACCCAGTGTGGGCAGCCATTATGGGATGGGAGCAGGTATGGGGCCTGGTATGGGTATGGGGCGAGGCATGGGCAGGGGCATGGGCAGAGGTATGGGAATGGGACCGGG
>Ga0209636_10004954_pt1 | contig 13599 bp, 14 predicted proteins | sample DeeMarSWOR152_54_FD_187464 | JGI IMG/M metagenome (GOLD analysis project Ga0209636, IMG submission 187464) | Marine sediment microbial communities from White Oak River estuary, North Carolina - WOR-1-52-54 (SPAdes) (version 2) | ecosystem: Environmental > Aquatic > Marine > Intertidal zone >...
TTTGAGGTTCCTCCTATTGCATAGATTTTTCCATCTACCACTGACGCATCAAAGCCACCTCTGGGGGCTAACATTGAAGCTAGAGTTGTCCAAGAATTCTCTGTTATGCCATCAGAAGATAACACAGGTTCAGCGATGACTATGCATGACGCCGTCAGGAAGACGAGAACAAGCAGCAGAGCAACTGTCTTATCCATGCTTATTCCCTTCTTAATTATGGGCTGTTTCGGTGATTAAAGGGTTCTTGTCAAAGTTTCTTGACCAAGGCTTAGTCAAGATTTCTTGACAAACCGCATATTTGGAGCCTATTAGTGGTTCATTGCAGAAACCTATAGAGGGGGTCTACCCGACGGCGCTTCTCTCAGGACTATTTATAGTTCCTTTAAATAAGGGGGCTATAGTCTCCGAGAGCACCAGTTCTTCTTTGATTTCCGCATTATCTTCTCTGCTACATCTAAGTCCTTCAGCGTGTTTATGTTGAGGAGAACTTCTGTTTCTTCGGTTATTATGGCGCTTGTTTCGATTTTTCCCTCTTCGTGAATTTTCGTGCCGTTCACGATGTTGACTCCGGCAACCGCGTGCCAAACACCCTTGTACTCGTCCGTGGAAGAAACAGAAAGTCCTAAGTCTTCACGCGCTTTTATGGGAACGAAAACCGCCAAAAACTCTTTTCCGCATACCTCAAACGTGCTTACGACCTTGTCCAAGAACTTCCCAGTTAAAGCTGGCAAATCTGCGGGAATCGTCAACACTGCACCAGCTAAACCCGCATCGCGAACAGCCTGCTTCAAATCATCATGATAACCCTTTGCATCAGTCCGCAGCACATGCCAGCCCTTGCTCCTGCAACGCTTCTCCGTTTCAGGCGTGTTCTCACTTGTCACGACATAAAACTCCGCAACCTTCTCAGCCGAAGCAACAGCTTCCACAACCCAGTCGAGCAGAGGCTTACCAAGAAAAGGCAACAACGGCTTCTCAACTGGCAATCCCATTCTTTTGCCTTTGCCGCCAGCCATTATCAACGCAGGAACCCTCATAACATCAACGCACCTGCCAAAAACACCAAAGCCACCGCTACTCTTCTTTCCTCCACGTTGCCGAGACCTGTAATGCTGCCCAACGGAATTATAACGAGGAAAGACAGCAAATCCCTAAAAGTTTTTATAGCTTTCATCTTCGACATATAGCCTACACTGAACCAAATAAGAATATAGACTTTGTCGTGAATTTCATGGCTCAACTCAACGGAAAGAGAGTATTAGTGACTGGTGGCGCAGGTTTCATAGGCTTTCACTTGTGCAAAAAACTATCAGATTCCACTCGCAACTTGATAATATACGACAATTTGTCAAGCGGAAAAATGGAAAACGTAAAACACCTCTCAAACGTGCACTTCGTAAAAGGAGACATCTTGAACCTCGAAAAGCTCTTCTCTCAAGAAAAGGCTGATTTGATTTTCCATCTGGCTGCTCAAGTCGTCGTTCCATACTCAATGGAAAATCCCATAGAAGATTTTGAAACTAACGCTCGAGGAACATTAAACGTTCTTGAAAAAGCACGCAAAGACGACGCAAGAGTAGTTTTCACCTCAAGCGCTGCAGTGTACGGCAACACCACCAAACTGCCAACTCCAGAAAATCACGGTTTCAACCCAGCCTCCTGTTACGGCTTATCCAAAGTGGTCGGCGAACAATACTGCAACATGTACTCAAAACAGTACGGATTAGAAATCACCATTCTGAGGTTAGCCAACGTTTATGGACCAAGATGCCACGGCGTCATAGAGGACTTTTTGGATAAAATCAGCAGAAACCCCGAAAAACTGGAAATCATCGGAACCGGCCTGCAGTCCCGAGATTTCGTTCACGTCGCCGACGTTGTGGAAGCTTTTATCATAGCTGCTACAAGTGAGGTTGCAGTCGGAGAAACTTTTAACATAGGATTCGGCAAAACAACCAAAATAATAGACCTCGCCAAAATGATCCTGAAAATCCTCGGGTTATCCGATAAAACCGTTATAACAACCACTAACGTTCCTTGGCAAGGCGATATTAACACTATCTGGTTTGACATAAGCAAAGTGAAAAAAGACCTGAAATGGCACCCAAAAATAAGCCTTGAAGACAACCTGAAAGAACTTATCTCGGAGAGGAAAATGCTATGACGAAAACAACGCCCTCCAGAGGACTCATCGCGCTTTTGCGGCTTCCCTACTGGATGATGACAGGTGGCTTGGCACTTCTCACATCTTTTGCCATCACAAAAGGCGCCCTCACCCCAGAAATTGCCTTGCTAACCTTCTTTTCCATGGCATTTATAACTTCAGCAGGCTTCTCCCTGAACGACTACTTCGACAGAGAAAGCGACGCTGTAATCAAACCAAAACGCCCCATACCTTCTGGAGCATTGTCACTGAAGCAGGTTGTAGCCATCTCGGTTCTCTTGTTCGTCGTGGGTCTGAGCCTTGCAGCTTTGATAAATCAGCTCAGCCTCATAATTCTGCTAATTGACTCCATATTACTCGTAGTATATTCAGCGTTTATCAAGCGGAAATCAGGTTTTGCCGCAAACATTCTCGTCGGCATCTTAACCGGAACAGCCTTCCTATACGGCGAAGCAGTAACCCTAGGACCAGACATCATCAGTCCCACCTCATTAACTCTCGCTTCCCTGAGCCTGTATCCCATTGCCTGCGGAACAATCGGCGGCAACATTCTCCGAGACATCCTAAGCCTCGAAGGCGACGCAAAAGTCGGATACCCAACTCTTCCCCAGAAAATCGGCGACACCAACGCAGTAAAAACCGCTGCAGGCTTCTTCATCGCAACAGGTGTGCTCGCGCCTCTTCCTTACCTTCTAAATCAATTCACCGTATGCTACTTGCCTCTCATAATGGTATGGAGCATTCTTCTAATCTACTCCTCAATTCGCCTCGTCGCCTCCGCTTCGACAGTTCAAAATGTACGAAAATACGAACGCCTAATCACCATGTCCATGATTCTGCTTCCCCTGTCGCTGATAATGGAGGCACTATCTCCAATAATTGAGGGTCTCCTTTGAAAAAGACAAAAAGCATCTGTCCAGTGTGCCAGAAGAAAATAGACGCAGAACTAACTGAAGTAGATGGTAAAATTTTGATTACCAAAAAATGTGCGGAGCACGGGGTTTTTACGGTTACGCACTGGCAAAGTCCGAGCATTTACTGTTTCACGGAGAATTACGACTACTTCAAGTATTTTGAAGACCCAAATTCGTCTTCTAATCCTGAAGGTTGTCCATACGTCTGTGAGTCCTGCAGTAGCCACACTTCGGACACCGTCATCGGGGTAATCGATGTTACAAAGAAATGTGATTTGCATTGTGCAATCTGCTTCTCGACGTTTTCTGACCACATTGTGGATTATGAGCCTACAAAAGATGAGCTTGTGAACATCCTAACGTTCCTGAGCAAACGCGACCCTAAACCTCCTGCAATTCTGTTCTCTGGTGGTGAACCGTTGGAGCGTGAGGATATGCCTGAAATCATCGGCACTGCACATAGGCTGAAGTTCATGACTATCTTGGCGACTAACGGGATTCATCTGGCTGAGGACCCTGAGCTTGCGGCGAAGTTGAAGCGGAACGGGTTGAACATAGTTTATCTGCAGTTTGACAGTTTCGATGATTCGTTCTACAAGAAGATTCGCGGGCGGAAGCTTCTGGACCTTAAGTACAAGGCTGTGGATGTCTGCCGCAAGCTGGATATGGAAATCATCCTAGTTACGACGTTGATGCGTAGCTTCAACGACAAAGAAGTGGGGCAGATTGTGCGGTTTGCCGCAGCGAACTCGGACATCATTCGCGGCTTGATTTTCCAGCCTATCGCGTTTACGGGTCGTGCAACGGATAATCCTTTTCAGGATGCTTGGCGGGATTGGCGGTTTGCCGAGGATGTGGAACTTCAGACTAATGGTGAAATAAAGACGACTGATTTCTTTCCACTTGGGGTGATGGCTTCGCCCATAAAGATTATGCGAAAGTTCATGAAGAAGCCTTGGCCACTATTTTCATGCAGTCCACATTGCGGCATCGTGAATTGGATGTATGTTTCGAAAAGTGGGAAGATTATTCCTATCAATCATTTTGTGGACTTTGAAAAGTTTTTCCGTATGATTTTGAAGACTGCTCAGAACGTGGATTCGAAGGGTAGGTTTTCGCTTCTGGCGTCGTTGTTCATGGCGTCTATGCGGTCTTTGAACATGTTGCTTGTCACCAAGGAAGTTGGCATATTCACTCTGATGCGGAGTATCCTGAAGATGCATATTTCGCCGAGCTATCAGTCGCTTGGTTCTATACGGAGAAGGATTTTTCTGCTGGGATGCATGGCTTTTATGGACCCGTACAACTTCGATGTGAACCGCGTTAGAAGATGCGTAATACACTACGTCACTCCGGACTTGAAAGTCATCCCTTTCTGCGCGTACAATAACGTCCACAGGATAGAGACTGAAGAGGAATACGTTTCGCGGCAGACGACAGCCTAACGAATTTTAGGTTTGGTCTATAACTTCTAATTTCAAAACACAATAGTTGTAAGAGAACTGGAACGCTCCTGCATTATCGTCATAAATCCAAAGCTCAAATATCACCGAGTAGCTTCCTAGTTCGTTTATGGAAACTTCTGCTGGAGTTTCCCATATCTCTCCGTTTTCCATGGTTTTTTCGTAACTGCTTGTTATTTCTGCGTCAACGGGGTATGAGGGAATTGTGCCTTTAATTACTTTTTGCAAAACTTCGAAAGATTGCCTTTTGCCCATGTGATTTTCAACTACAACCCACACGTTAAACGTGCTGTTTTCGTTAATGACTAGCAATTCAGGGTAGCCAATTGCTTTTTTCTGTGAATCGAGAACGTAAATTGTGGTGTATCCCTCTGGCGGAAGTCTCGAAATTAAGTAATAGCCTATAAGCAGGCTGGAAACAACTATGAGCATGAGGACTATGGCAATTGTGTAACCTTTATTATCGTTTAACTTCAAGCTTCTACCAAGTTTTCTCATTGTTTCTTTCACTTTATAAATCCCTTAGCCATAGTGGTAAATATTTCAATCCCTGACTTAATTCTCCGCATTTTTGGTCTTCCATATCTTCTTGCTCTGTAAGATGACGGAACTTCAACCATTTTGAAGCCTTTCTTGGCGAACTGCACCAACATTTCTGTGGCGAACGCCATGTCGTCCTCATACAACTCAACTTTTTCGAGCGCAGAACGGGATATAGCCCGAAAACCCGACTGTGAATCACTAAGAAACTGGCTGAAAAAGAAGTCGAAACAAAACGTTATTATTTTGTTAGCAACAAAATTCGTGAATCCCATAGCTTTTCTCAGATCATACATTCGCGTTGCTTGACACAGTTCTGCATCATTCTTTACCAGAGCGTTAAGCAAACGGTTGATGTGTTTTACTTCGTAGGTCCCATCGCCATCAACTATGACTACAACGTCGCCTTTCGCATGTTTAATTCCTGTTCTAAGAGCGAGACCGTAGCCGCGCCTAGGCTCCACAATGAGTTTACAGAAATTCGTGTCTTTAACGATTTCTTTTGTTCCATCTGTTGAATTTCCATCTACAACGATTATTTCTTTAGGATACGCTATTTCCTTATGGATAGTGGTTACTGTTTCAAGAATGTTCCCTGCTTCGTTAAGCGTTGGAATTACCACCGAAACCATTTCTACCTTCGTTGTCATCTCCTGTATCTTCCACAGATAGCTGAAAGCTGTATAGTCTCTAACATCAGCTTAAATAAGCTCTTCGTATATTTCGACTAGTTTTTCCACGTTTTTGTCCCAACTGTACTTTTGCTCAATCATTGCTCGCAAGTCTTTTTTGAGGGCTGATAATTCGCTGTGAGAAAATTCCAATATTGCCTCCGCAAGAGAATCTGGAGAGTTAGGCGGCACCAGTTTCCCATGATCTTCTTCCATAACTTCTGATATTCCTCCAACGTTTGTCGCTATCACTGGCACTCCGCAAGCCATGGCTTCAAGCGCAACCAGAGGCAATCCTTCTCCAGACTTAGAGGGCAAAACGAAAAAGTCTGCAACGTTGTAATAAAATGGCAAGGCTTCATCTGAAATAAAACCCGTAAGCCTGAAATTCTCCTGAATTCCTAACTCTTCTATTTTTTCTTTGACTTTCCCAAAATCTGGTCCTTTGCCTACTACAAGAAAGAATAATCGCGGGTTCTTTTCAATAGCAATTTTGGCGCTTTCTATCAAAGTGTCAATTCCATTCTTGTAGACGAGTCGCCTTACCGTTAGAACAACGCTTGAGTCCTTAGAGATTCCCAGTTTCTTCCTCATTTCATCTTTTACTCCAGTTAAAGGCCTGAAACGATTTACGTCAACACCGTTGTGAAGAACGCGTATTTTTTCAGAATCTGCTCCTAAACTCAAAACATAGTTTTTTGTGGCGTTGCTAACAACGATTATTTTGTCTGCTGCCCTAAGTGCCTGCTTTCCAATCGCTAGGTCATTCAGCTTTTCGATTTCATCCCAAAAATTGTTGTATTCTATGAAAGTGTTGTGTTGAGTGAGTACCAATGGCTTCGAGTATCTCTTTGCGATTTTCGCGGCAATAAGCGACGACAGATATGGGTGACCATGTACGTGTATGAGATCGCTGGATTTGACTGATTCCAAAAAAGTTTTGTAGCTGCTTATGTGTGGAATGGCGTACGGAATCCCCAACCTAAATCCGATGTTCACCGAATCGTAGCATCGAACCTTTATTCCGTCAAAAACGTAATTTTTGTCCGTGTAATTTCTGTGCGTCACCACCATAGGTTCAAAATGTTTCTGCATCAATCGTTTGCACTGTTCATAAACAACCCTTTCTATCCCGCCAACATGAGGCAGAAAAGTGTGGGTGACAATGCACAGACGTGTTTGAACCATGACGCTCCAACGCTTAAATCTCCTGAATCAGCAAACTATTATAATCTTATGGTAATCCCCGAGAAAAGAGCACTTGTTAAAAGAAAACCCATGAACCGCCAGCCTTAAAGGTAAAGTTTTATAACGTAGCTGGCTGACTATCCCAGCTAATTAGTGCTCCATTAGACAAAAAGTGGGCAAAAATGGACATCATTGTTGGAGGCGGAAAATACGGGTGCGAGGCTGTCGAATACCTTAGGAAGAAGAGAAAAGGGTTCGTGGTGGTAGATAAAGACCCAAACTGCCTTGCTGTCAAAAAATACAAATTAAAAACCGCTTTCGACATTGACGCAGAAGGCGAGTTTTTCATTCAAGGAGAAATCGCTGCAGTTTCACAGCTAATAGCACGCTTGGAACCTGAATACGTGTTTCCAACCGCCCCCATCCACATAGCAGCTGAACTGGCACAAAGCAAGTTCAAGCTTGTACCGTGGGATGAAGCGATAAACTATATACTCGCTAACTTGCCTCCGTCGGTGATTCTGCGGGCTGGAAGCGGCAACCTTATCGTAAGCTACAACCGAGACAAGGAATGCATAGAGAAATGTGAAGCACCAGAAGTGTGTCCATCTACGTGCAAGAGAAAACCATGCACTATGGATAAACTAATGAAATTCGCCTGTCCTGAAGGCTTTATTCTGATTAGTCACCAGTTAGCTCCTGGCATGGGCGCCCTCAAAAGTAACGAGCTTCTCGAGTTTTTTGATTGGGCAGAAAAGAAAGAGAAGTTTGTAGTCGCTACGGCTTGCGCTTGTCACGGTTTTTTCACTGCTTTAAAAAAGCCGCGTTATAAGGCTAAAAAGTAATTTATTTTGCGTTCCTAAAAGCTCGGGTGTACACGTTCGATGACACACCTGCGACTAAACCCCCAATAGCATCGTTCGCGATTGGCCCCAACTTTTTCAGGATTCCAGGCTTGGCTTGGTCGAACCGTGTGAATTCAAAAATCCCTTTTACTCCTGCAATGTAGTTGGCTATGGCCAATCCCAACAACTCGTCAGCTACTAGTCCTGGGCGTCCCATGAACCTTTCTTTTGATAATCCTGGTATCAACCCGTTCTCGGCGTCTTCTTGTGCTCTGAAACAGGCGACTTCCAGACAGGAAATATTCACGTCTGACAGGGCGTCAAGGAATTCTTCTCGGAGCATTTCAGCAGCTTTTTCTTCTTTTTCTAAGCCAGGATGAGGTACGAAAAGCTCAAGCGCCGTGTCTACGAGGTCTTTCAGTGTTATGCCTTTCTTTTCCAGATATGCCAGCAAAGGAGGCGTTTCGGAGTTCATGTCTATCAGCACCCTCTCTAATGGTGGAGTTTGTTTTAAATATTATGTGTTTGGAGAAATGTTTATTAGATTAGGTTGGATAAACCGACCAATGAGAAGGTGAGGATTTGAACACGAAATATCTTATCGCGGCAGTTGCCGTTATCGTTTTAATTGCGTCTGTAGCTTTTATTTACGTATATTCTCAGGGTCAGCCTTCTGGTGAAGAACTCGAGGCTTTGCAGAATCTGGTTGATGACACTGGCTACAAGACTAGCCTAACTGCTTATCCCGAAAAGATTGTTTCGGTTGCGCCGAGCTGCACTGAAATCGTATTTGCTATCGGTGCAGGTGACAAAGTTGTGGGCGTCACGGACTATTGTAACTATCCGTATAATTTCAAGACATGGATTGCGGAAGGTAACATGACTAGCGTTGGCAATTTTAAAGACCCCAACATGGAAGTGATTACTGCACTTGAACCAGACTTAATTCTTGCAAGTGGTGGTGTCCAAGAGGAAAGCGTGGACACCTTACGCGAGCGCGGTTACAAAGTTTTAGTGTTAGATCCAACCAGCATAGCGGGTATTCTTAAAAACATTGAACTTGTAGGGAATGCAACTGGCAAACGTGCTGAGGCAACGGCGGTCGTGAACGACATAACCAACCGGATTGAAACGGTAGAAAACACAGTTGCGAATGCAACTAAGCCGAAAGTTTACTATGAGGTTTATTATTATGAGACGGCATCATGGACAATTGGCGCATTGGCGTGGCAAACCGAAGTCATAGAAAAAGCTGGCGGAACCAACATTTTCGAAGATCAACAAATAGACTACTACCAGTACCAGGTTGAAGCGCTTATCTACCGAAACCCCGACGTTATAGTATTGCCGGGTGAAGGCATGGGTTCAGGTAAAGCAGAAAGCTTAGACGCTGTCAAGGTGCGACCCGGTTGGGATACAACAAACGCTGTGCAAAATGACCGACTCTACCAGATCAACTCTGACATTATAGAGAGGTCTGGGTCCAGACTCGCAGAAGCTATAGAGCAGATGGCCGAGTTCCTTCATCCTGAACTATTTTAAACTACCTCTCTAGTTTTTGTGTGAAAAAAATGAGCACAGATGAAGTTGAAAGCACTTTTTTTCGGCGTACTTCAAGATGGAAACTAATTGTGCTTCTTTTAGTTTTGGCTTTAATCATAACGGTCATAGTGTCTCTAAATGTGGGTTATGCTCAGATTCCATTTCCAGACATTCTTGGCATACTAGGCAAGCAGATTGGCTTAATTGATCCTTCGTTAATTTCATCTCAGAATGAAGCCATCATCGTTCAGATACGTTTGCCGCGGATACTGGCAGGCGTTCTAGTTGGCGCAGCCCTAGCCGCGGCAGGGGTTTTGTACCAAGGAGTATTCAAGAATCCCATGGCGGACTCATACGTGCTGGGCGTTTCGGCTGGAGCTGCCGTCGGTGCTTCCTTCTCCATACTTTCCGGTATAGGTTTCGTGTTTTTGGGGCTGCGTCTTGTGCAGGTGGCGGCTTTTGTTGGCGCTATATCAGCTATGTTTCTGGTTTACAACATTTCACGAGTCGGCTCTAGAGTCCCAATAACAACATTGTTGCTTTGTGGAATAGCGGTTAACTTTTTCCTGTTTGCAGTCGTGGGGCTTTTAGAGGTAATAGCCGGCGACGAGCTTCATGCGATTGTGTTTTGGCTTGTGGGGGGCTTTTCAAACGTTTTGTGGCGGGATATATGGGCGGTGCTGCCTTTCGTAATAATAGGCATTGTGGCAGCGTATTTCTACGTTCGTGACCTTAACTTGCTTGCTATGGGAGAAGAAACAGCCCATCATCTAGGTGTAAATGTTGAAAGAGCAAAGCAGGTTCTTCTGGTGCTGGCCTCTTTGCTAACGGCGGCAGCAGTCTCCATATGTGGTCTCGTAGGTTTCGTAGGTTTAATGATTCCTCACTTGACTAGATTGGTAATTGGTCCTGATCATCGCATTCTCTTGCCAACTTCCACTATTATTGGCGCGATTTTCTTGGTGATTTGCGATGATTTAGCTCGGGTTGTAGCGACTCCATTTGCATCAACCCTTGAATTGCCCGTTGGAATCATAACTATGCTCTTTGGTGCGCCTTTCTTCATTTTCCTTTTCAAGAAGAAAAAACAGAGCTATGCAGCATGAGAGGTTGGTGGCAAATTTGGTGTTGTTAAACGTTGATGGCGTCGAATGTCGCTATGGTTCTGTTAAGGTTCTGGAAGATGTGAGCCTTTCGGTTGAAGGCGGTGACTTCGTGGGGATTCTTGGACCTAACGGTTCTGGAAAAACCACTTTACTCAAAAGCATAAGCCGAATTCTCAAACCTCACAAGGGCACCATTCTACTCAATGAAGCGGACATTTACTCTCTCAAAAGCGTTGAGGTTGCAAAACAGCTGGCAGTAGTCCCGCAGGAAACCAGTATCGGCTTTAACTTTTCCGCGTTGGACATCGTTCTAATGGGGCGCAATCCTCACATGAAACGGTTCCAAATGGAAAGCGAGAAGGACATGGCTATTGCACGAAAAGTCATGAACCTCACCAACATCTGGCATTTGGCAGAAAGACCAATGAACGAGTTAAGCGGAGGCGAGAAACAGCGCGTAATAATTGCCCGCGCTTTGGCTCAGGAACCGAAGATTTTGTTGCTGGATGAACCCTTGACGCATCTGGATATTATGAACCAATTGGAAATTATGGATCTCGTCAAAGACCTCTGTGTGAAAGAGAAGTTGGTCGTGCTGGCTGTTTTTCACGACTTCAACCTAGCTGCACGTTATTGTAAATCAGCTATTATGCTTAAGGATAGCCGGATTTTTGCCGCTGGAAATCTGACTGAAGTTCTGACAAGTGAGAATATAAAGAGCGTTTTCAATGTTGACGCCATAGTGCAAAAACATCTCGTCACAAACTCTGTATTTGTTGTTCCTCTGTCACCCCAAAAAACTTCTTCATATAAAAAGTGCTCAATTCACCTGATATGCGGCGCTGGCACTGGAACCGCACTTATGAAGATTCTTTTAGATGAAGGCTACAGTGTCACCGCAGGAGTTCTCAACGTTCTGGACACGGACTTTGAGACGGCGCAGTTTTTGAAAATACCTGTCACAACTGAGGCACCGTTCTCTCCAATAACGGAGAAAACTCACAAGGCTAATTTGGATATGATAAGCGAAGCCAGCCTTGTAGTATTAACATCCGTTCCGTTTGGCTTTGGCAACCTGCAGAATTTGGAGGCTGCTATAGCTGCTGTGGAGCGGGGGATTCCAACTTTCGTCATCGATGAAGTGCCCATCGAAAGAAGGGATTTCACTAAAGGAAAAGCAAAGGCGCTGCTTGAAGAGCTGAGAAGCAAATGCGCCGAATTTGTTAAGGACCAAAATGAGCTTTTATCTATACTTAACGTTTCTGTCGAAAATTTGAAGATAGCCAAAGAGGAAAGAGACAGAATTCTTGCTCATCTGAAACCTGAAGAAGTTCCTAAAGAAACTAAAATAAGGAGTAAAGATGAGAAAAGTTAAGGAGAAAAAAATTGTATGAAAGTTGTTGCTTCGTGGAGTGGCGGCAAAGACAGCTGCTTTGCATGCTACAAGGCGATTCAAGAAGGTCACGATGTTTCGCAGCTTCTAATTATGATGTCCGACCCGAGCACATCAAATTTCCACATGATCAGTTCTAAACTGCTGGACGCCCAAGCACAGTCCATCGGAATTCCGATAGTAAAGTGGACAACTACTCCCGATACTTACGAGCAGAATTTCAAAAAAGCTTTACTGCAAATGAAAGCTAAGGGCGTGGAAGGCGTTGTGACAGGAGACGTCTACGACGTTGCCCTACATGAGGCAGGTTGGCTAGACCGCATCTGCAAAGAAGTGGGCTTGAAACCGGTAAAGCCTCTGTGGCATCATGACACGCAGCAGATTCTCAGCGAATTCATAAACGAAGGTTTCAAAGCGACAGTAGTCAGAGTAAAAACCGAGGTGCTGGGAATGGAATGGCTTGGAAGGCAGGTGAACAAAGAGTTCTTTAACGATTTGCTCAAGCTTGGCACGGTTGATCCTTGCGGTGAACGAGGCGAATTCCACACGTTTGTAACGGATGGTCCATTGTTCAAGAAGCGCATAGAGATTCTTGAAAGCGCAAAGACGGTGCTGAATGGCTATGGTCGTTTAGAAATCAAACGCTTCGAGATTAAGCCTAAAGGGCGGTAGCTGAGGAAATGAAGAAAATCTTCGATGTGCTTTTAGCCCATAACGAATTCAAAGCAGAAGCTTTCATCAAAGAATTGGAAGGAAAGAAACCGCTATTCGTCTGCACCATAGCCACGACAGAAACCGCCAAGATTCCAGGAATCTCTGCAGCTGGAAAACATCCCGAGTTCACTGATTACACGCCGCCTGCTGACGCTGAGCTCCTTCTCTTGGGCAAGTGTAAATGTATCGCCGGCGTGCCTGTGACTCCTGACGGCATTCCTACGCCAGCGTTGATAACCATGTCTGCTCTGAGGCTTGCAGATATACCTGTGCTGGTTGCCAGTGGCGGATCGAAGGTGAAACCCCAGATTCCGTTTTTGGATTTGGGCGGAAACCCCGGAAAGGACATAAGAACTGGAAAATCGGTGGACAACGTCGAAGAAGTTATTCAAAGAGCCACTGTCGCTGGAGAAAACTTGGCTAAAACGGCAGATTACCTTGTAGTCGGCGAAAGCATACCTGGCGGCACAACGACAGCACTTGGCGTTCTTTCAGCCATGGGCGTAAACGCTGAAGGAAAAGTCAGCAGTAGCATGCCAGAAAATCCGCACGGCTTAAAGACTGAAACTGTCCGCGCAGGATTAGCAGCTTCAGGCGAGAGTTTCGGCAGTTTGGCGAAAAACCCTGTTAAAGCCATCTCCTGCTTGGGCGACCCCATGATGCCCGCTTTTGCAGGATTAGTTATCGGCGCTGCTACGCAGGTTCCTGTGTTGATGGCTGGAGGGACTCAGATGAGCGCCGTATTAGCCGTTGTCAACGCGTTGAACCCAGACGTTCTGTGCAACGTGGCTATTGGCACCACAAGATGGGTCATAAGCGACAGTTCATCCGATCTTAAGGGCATAGTTGCTCAGATCTCTGATGTACCGATTCTGGCGGCTGACATAGACTTTGCGCAGTCTCGATTTGAGGGTCTAAAAGCTTACGAGAAAGGCATTGTGAAGGAAGGCGTCGGAGCTGGAGGCGCTGCCATAGCGGCGATGGCTAAATTAGGCGGTGCTGTAACTAAGGACATGTTGCTTAAGGAAATTGAGAGAAACTATGCTTTGTTAATGGGAA
>Ga0209636_10004955_pt1 | contig 13597 bp, 11 predicted proteins | sample DeeMarSWOR152_54_FD_187464 | JGI IMG/M metagenome (GOLD analysis project Ga0209636, IMG submission 187464) | Marine sediment microbial communities from White Oak River estuary, North Carolina - WOR-1-52-54 (SPAdes) (version 2) | ecosystem: Environmental > Aquatic > Marine > Intertidal zone >...
GACGGGTGGGATAACCCCCGGCAAGAGACATGACAGTTAGCAGTGCAACCCGGAATGGGCTTGAATCTGCCATCAGCTTGTTTTCGGGAGAAGGGCAGTGGTAATCCCTCGCAGTGGGGGATGCCCCGGGAATCACTTTCTCCAGCGGAAAGCTCCTGGCAGGTGGCATAGGTCATTCCCCTGGCTTCCACCAATTCCTTTACTTTACGGTGGAGGCCGAGCCTCAAGTCTTTGCGCAGGCGATAGCCTCCGCCTGACCAGTGTACCTCGTAGATGTATTCTTGCTCGAACTTCTTAGCTGCCAGCGGCGACTGGCTGTAGATAACTTTGTATATTCGCTGCCATATACTTGTGCCTTCGTGACCGGCTGATGGAGAGCGCTTCCTGGATAGCCGGCCAGTGCTGGCGGTGACATGTTTGGCTCCCGCCGCGGCGAAGACGTCCACCAACCCCGCTATTTTTTTAAACCAGGAATCGCCGTAAAGGGCTTGGAATAAATGAACCAAAATGGGGTCGAGGCGGATGACGATGTCTATACCCATGTCGGCTAGCTTGCCGGCTGCAGCTACCCGGGCCTCGAACGAAGGCGCCCGTGGTGACAAAAGCCCGAGCACCTCGGGAGTCCCTTCGATGGTTATGGCTATAAATTTAGGCTTGTACTCGATAAAGCCAGGCAATTCCAGAAGAAAGGATGGGTCACCTTTGGTGGTGATGAAAAAAGAGACGTCATAGTTCATAAGAAGCCCTATCAGTCTTTTGACCTCTCTTTTCAATTCCGGTATGTCCTGACAGGGGTCGGAGATATTGGACAAGGAAATCGGTGGGCATAAAGTCAGCTTTTCGAGGTCTTTCCGCACTAGCTCAGGCAAGTTGTTATAAATTAGAGTATCCTCGGAGTAGTGGGAGTAAATAGCATCTCTGGCATAGCAGTAGATACAATTATGAACACATTGGTTGGGACCCGGTGGCGTGACATTGATAATCCAGCAATGGAAGCACTTCCGTTCGGGATGAGAATAGGGGAAATCATGAAAGGTCGAGCCTTTCTTGGCTATTAACCTTACGGACACTATCCTATTTTAGCAGTTTATAGTCTTCCGTATAATCTCGTATAAAATCTTCTCCCCCGGGGGAAGAGGATTAAGGTGAGGCTATAAAAAACAAGGGGGCAGCTTTACACTGCCCCCCCTTGCTTCTTATGGGCAACCGGGCGAAACCATTACGCCACTGTTACTATGGTGTCAGGTGGGTAGAGCATTTTCGAGGGCCTCTGCCAAGCCTGTGAGCATATCGGCTAGTGGACCGAAGATGCCTTCCATTCCCAGCATGTCGCCCAGACCCTCGAGTAGTCCACCGATGCCGTCCGCAAGCACGGCTATCACACCGAATACCGGAACGGCTAACTCATCAACGTAACACCCGAGGGTGCCCGCAATATGCTCCGTTGTGTCGCCGACAGCTCTCCCCATGATGTACGATGTACCGAGGAGAGTCCACAGGACAGCTCCCCCCATCGTATCAGTCCCGGCGCAATCTTCGGGCACATCCACCGGGCACGGATTCAGCGGCCCGCATTCCGTGCAATTCTGCTCGGCGGCTCCTGCGGCGACGGGTACCAGAAACGTAACCAGTAGCGCAATAACAACACTTATACTGATTAACTTTCTCACTTAAACCTCCTTTCTGAGCTCTTAGCCCACTTTACTAAGACCATAGACCGTGGCTCCAAGTCAAGACAGCGACAACCGGGTCAATAACGCTTTTCACCAATGCCTTTAGAGCGTCGTTTTGAGAGATAACCTCGGCTATGGGAGGACTGACCTTGTAGTAGAGAGATACAAGCTCAGCGCCCAAGCTGTTAGGTCGCATAACCTTGTCCCTGAACTCCCTGAGGATGTCTAATTGTGGTGCATCCGTACCAGCCGCCGTGGCGATGAAGCAGCTGGGAGTTCCGATACCCGTGATGGTAAGCGTGGCAGGGTTACCCGAATTAAAGTTGATCTTCAACACTACCGTGTCATCGGGCTGGTCAAGTACGCCGTCAAGGTAATCGGCCGCAATATTCAGCGTCGAAGGCGTGGTCGCGTTGACATAAGCGCCGACCGTATAGAAGCTCGGCGACACAGTATCAGTACCGACTGTGATTGAAGTAGTAGCGTTGGCCCATGGACCCCAGGTGATGCTGGTTGTGACATTAGCGGGCGCATCCAGGTTGAAGTCAGCTTTGTTCGGCGAGATGGAAGCGTCAGTTCCGACAGCCGTGACGATAAAGTTAGCCTTTGGGCCGACATAGCCGATAATGGGTACGGTAGTACCTTTATCAAACACGATGGTCAAGTTACACGAGTCTCCAGGCTTCGAGAGCGGAGCTACCCCTCCCGATTGTGGGTTAGGAGACAGGAAATAGCATTTCCATACCGACAACACATAAACACCTAGCAAAGGATTGAAGGCAACCCGGTAGTCAAAATAGGGAGGTACACCACACGCTCCTATACTAGGATAGGAACTCAAGTTGTACCCAAATTGGTCGTAGATACGAGTTATATTGGTGGAGTCGCCCATGGTGGGTACGGTATATAGATAAAGGTATGTAGGGTCAGTAATATCCAGGTTCCATTCAGCTGTTGTCGGCGAGATGCTCGGCAGGTTCGGGCTAATAACGAGCGTAAGGTTGACCTTGGTATTGGCGGGGTCATCAAACTCGACCTCCAAATACTTGTATGTCACGGCGCTTAGGTAGTACGAAGCATAGTTGAACGTGACAAGATTAAGCCACGATGGCCCATATGCAGTGTATAACAACGTGAAAGTCTTATTGTCTGCTCCTGTAGTATAATTTCCAGGATTAACAATCTCATAGGGGGTGATAAGATATGTCACGTCCCTGACTTTGTTTATCTTTGTGGCCGGACCCCAAGTAATGGTGCTTGTGACATTGGCTGGTTGATTGTAGTTGAAATACAGTGTTGCCGGCGAGAGGCTGGGCGTGGTAACTCCCACACAGTCGACGGTAAGGGTGGCATTGTTACCCTTATCAAATGCAACGTTCAGCACTACGCTACTTGAGATATTGGTCGAGCTAGGCCACCTGCCTGTAAAGTAGTTCTGCGAGATATTCAGCCCACTACCGCTTACGCTGTAGAGCGCTGCGCTCCAGTTACCAGAGCCAATATCACCAGTCTCATCCCCGATGCTAACTACATTCCTGGCAATGCCCCAGAGAATGGTGGTTGTGACATTACCTTGGGTGTAGAAGTTCCAGTCCTTTGAGGATGGCGAGAGGGCTGGATCAGTTCCAGTAGCCGTGATCTCCAAGTAGGTGCTGTATACATAGGGACCTGGCATATTGAAGTTGAACTGCAAGGTTACATTATCTCCAACCTTGGGGAGAGTAGCGCTAAGGTAACTCGTCTTCAACACTATTATGGTCTCATATTGTGCGTAGTCACCCCCGCCCAAAGTGGTACCATTCCCTATGTTTGTGATATTAGCTAGGCCCGTGGCACTGCCCATAGAGATGCCAACCACAAGCTGCGCCGGAAGGTCCAGATCGTACGTGGCTTCTGTTGGTGAGGTGCTGGGCAATGTCGCTGCTGTGACCGGCGCTGTTGCCACCACGCCCAGGCTCACTAGCAGCGCCAGGCTAAGCAAAACACTAAATATCTTCTTCAACTTATCCTCCTTTCATTATAAGCATCTAAGACTGTTTAATTTCGTTTTCTTAAATACTTTTGCAGTTGCCTGATTTTCATCAGGCCCGATTGCCTCATAATTTGGGCAACTACACCTTTAAACAGCCTGCGCTTTTTGTTTCACCCCATAAAAATTTGAGGTGGTTGTACCGCCCAAGACCGACCTGCACCTTCCTTGCTCGGAATGCTCCATGGGCAGTGATGGTCGTCTGCTCGTCAGCCCCATCCACCCCCTTCCCATCCCCAGCCAGCGGGACAAACCAAGCAATAACATAAATCGGGTGATACTTGCCCGACCATCGCCAACATTAACATTAGTAGTAAATTCGGTCTGCCCATCCTGTTCACCACCCCACTAATACCCTTGCGTTCTCCCACTTTCCCATAATTCTTCGCTATTCAACCACATATTAATTGAGTTCCCTGCACCACGCCCCAGGACTAAAGTCCTGGTACTTTAGTATAGTTAGTATATGCCACAAATGGGTGGCTTGTCAAGTCCTGCTGGCGTGTTACCATAAGATTTTTGGAAAAATTCCACAAATAGGTAATAGGTAATATAGGTATGGACAATAGAAATTCAAAATCAAACATCAAAAAACAAAATGACAGCTCAAAATGCAAAGGTTAAAACCTTTGCTCTGTCATTTCGCACTTTTATTTTTGCATTTTGCATTTTTCCGAGCCGTGAAGGAATTCTTTCCTTCACAGTCAGGAGCTGCCAGGAAATTCCTCTCCTCGAACGGAGAAGGCCTGATAAATCTGCCAATTACAAAAACTACTAAACAGTAACAAATGACAAGGCTCAAATGCCAAATCAAGCTCAAAATCCAAATGAGAAAAAGAGGTAGTTTTAGCATTTGAGTATTTGGATTGCAATTGTCCTTTGGATTTTGAAGTCTGGAATTTGTTTAGGCCTGTCCTGAGCGAAATCGAAGGAGTTTGGTGTTCGGAATTCAGAATTTCTTCAATACCGTAGGGGCGAGGCTTCAGCCTCGCCCTTCGATTTGGCAGGGTGCAAGGAAGGGAGAAAGTAATAATCTCCTAGCACATACCTTGACAAACTTATCAAAGTAAGGATATTATGTTTTTACTCAAATAGAAGAAAGGTGGTAACAGTCTAGGTTTTTCTAAGACAGGCATATAATTCGCCATATTCTCTAGGTTCGTACGGAAACAATTTTTGGGGAAACCAGCTGCTACGAGAGTTGAGAGTGCGTATAAAGCGAATACAGGCTACCATCATAGCCGGGCTTCTATTATCGGTGCTGATATTGCCCCAATGGGCTCTGGCCGCCGGGCCGGAGATATCAACTCCCGTGGTGCAGGACATCACCTCCACTAGCGCTACCATCTACTGGACTACCAATACCAGTAGTAATAGTCGGGTGAACTACGGCACCAACAGCACATTGGGCGAATATGAGTCTGATAGCAGCTGGGTTACCACCCATTTCATACCGCTCACAGGCTTAGCTCCGAACACGATCTACTACTTTGAGGTTCAATCTACCGATGCCACCGGAACTGCCACTAATAACAATACTGGCGCATACTACCAATTCACAACACTCCCGGTAACAACGTATTCCATTTCCCTTGAGCCCGTTTGTGGGGTCTGCGGCGAGTTGATCGACGTAGGGGTCTGCGGCGAGGTGATCGGAGTAACGGCGCTCGTGGCAGCGGCCGGCACCTATTATATTTGCTGGGATTCTCGCACAGAAGCGAATGTTGTAGGTACATTCACAACAACTACGGCTGGAAGCCGCACCCTAGCGTTCTATCTCCCCGAGGCTAAGAAGGGCCCTCATAATGTTTATTTGACCGACAACACTTATGCTCAAAGGAATGTAACGACCTTTGAAGTCCTCCCTTCCGTAAAGATTGACCCCGAGGAGGGACCGGTGGGCAGGAACGTAACCCTCAACGGCTATGGTTTTAACGCCTCGCAGGACATCCGGGTTAGTTTCCTAGGCACGGTAATAAAGACGGGCGAGGCTAATACTGTGGGTAGCTGGGATGTATCTTATACCATCCCACCCACCCCCACTGGTGGCTATATCTTCGAGGTCGAAGCTAAGGAAGGTACTGTATGGGTGACTTGGGTGACCAAGTATTTTAGGGTGACCCCCCAAATCACTGTCACGCCAAGTTCGGCAACGGTCGGGCAGACGATTAGGGTAGATGGTACGGGCTTTACCAGTGACGAAGAGGACATCAAGGTTACCTTCGACGGAGAGGTGCTGAAGGAAAACATCTATGCTGATGAGGACGGTTCCTGGAGTGTCGCCATGGCTGTGCCTCCTGTCCAGAGCGACCGCTATATCATTGATGCCTCAGGAGCATCGACCAGGGCTCGTGATGTAGATGATGTTAAGTTCACCGTGGGCCCCGGAATACTGCTTGAGCCGATTTCGGCTTATGTGGGTGATAAGATTACCGTTGCCGGAGGTGGTTTCGCATCCGGAGAAACGGGCATCAAGGTCTACTTTGATGGGAAAGTTGTTACTCCAGTAGCTATCACCGCTAATATAAGTGGTTGCTGGGAATCCTCCTTTACTCTGGAGGCCAGCACCTACGGCAGCCATACTGTCTCGGCTTCTGGTGACATAACCCAGCCCGCTGTGACGAATAACCTCACCACCCAAACCAAAATAGAAGACATCAGCCCAGATGAAGGAGCTCCTGGCGACTCCGTTACCCTCACCGGCAGCGGTTTTAACGGTAATAGGAAATTCACAGTGACTATTGGTGGGATTGCCGCGCTAGGGGAGGATGGGGAGCCTTTGGATGTGCGTAGCCAGACCAACGGCAATGTTGCCGCTACTTTCCGAGTGCCAGCCAGCACTGCGGGTAAACAGACGGTGGTCGTGACTGATGAGGGCGGGGCTACCGTTTCAGCTGAATTCACAGTAAAGACGAAAGTCTTGACAACTCCCCAGCCTATCTCGCCCGAGAAGGACAGCAAACTAAGGTCGGGGCAGATAACTTTTCGCTGGGGAGGGATAACGGGTAACAGCAGTATCACTTATACTTATATCTTGCAGATAAGCGACAGCCCCGATGTTGCCACTTATGTCTGGCGCCAGTCCGATCTTGAGACATCGACATACACATTACCTAAGGAAGAGGCTTTACCCAAGGGGACCTACTACTGGTGGGTTAAGGCAGTGGATGATTATGGCAACGAAAGCCTTTGGTCGAGCCCCAGCTCGTTCACAGTATCCCCGATTCCAACCTGGGTATGGGTAGTAGTGGGGTTGGTAGTGCTGGTCGGTCTCATGGTCGTGGCCTACCGACAAACAAAATTCAAGGTAACAGAATAAGGGGAGCGGGCGGGTACAAGAACCCCCTACGACACTAAAAAATGACAAATGCCAAAGCTCAAATGACAAATAGGAGCAGTTTTAGCATCCAGGCATTTGGGTTTCAATTGTAATTTGGATTTGCCCCAACCAATGTCGGGATGAAATCGGTATTTAGAATTTACAGGGGCGAGGGTGAATTGCCAGGAGTTTTGCAATCGAGTGCAGTAGAGCAAGGGGAGCGCCATGAAAAAGGAGCAGGGCGAATTTTTTCCGGTGCTTTAAGGAGGGCAAGATAATATGGGATGTATAGCACTCTTCGCGACGGCAGCGTTTGCGACGGCCATCATCGTATACATGAGTGGTTTGGTTGGTCTTGTTGTAGGTTTCATGGCACTCATGGGCGGATACATGAGTGGTCTGGTAGCTTTTGTTATAGGTTTCCTACTGCTATCATGAGTCTATAGCAAAGTACGTAGGGCGATATGGAAAAGAGCAAGACGAATTTTCCCCGGTACCCCAAGGAGAGTGAGACGCTATGACGTGTGCAGCGGTCCTCATGCTAACACTGGTTATCCTCTTCATCGGTATATTGCTACTTTTTGGGCTGCTACCGACGGCGCTGGCAATAATTGCGTTGGCTGTGGTGCTGATACCGTTAGCTCTTATTTTAACGTGGCGCTATATCTATCCCTGGCTGGTGCGGATGGGAAGGTGGTCAGCTCAACTCAGAAATATCATATTTCTTTTCCTCGTGCTGCTGGTCGGTGGTACTGTCCTGGGTGCTCTTCTTGGCGCTCCAGCTGTCTCCCTATTCGGAATAGAGATAAGTATCATAGCCGTACTGTTTGGGATACTCTTCCTCTTCCTGCTCTTCCTGGGCTTAGTAGTATGGCTGGTGAGGTTATGGCGCCGCGGCTGGCCTACCACGAGAGATGTTTTCTGGGACATGTTTTTTCGTATTGGTGCCCTGCTCTGGAGAATACTGGTGGGGATTCCTCTAGGTATAACTTGGTTTTTGTACCGCCCTCCTCTACGCTGGCTAATAGCAGCCCTCCTGTTTTACCTCAGGTGGACTTCGGTGGCAGCAGCCTGGCTTGTGTACAATCCCCCATTGAGAAGCATAATAATTGCTCTGCTTTTTGTGACACGGTTAATCGCGCGAGCTACAGCCTGGCTTCTATACAACGAACCAATACGCTGGGTTGTAGGGGCGGTGCTCTTCATCCTCAGGCTGATAGCCCGCTCCATCAGCACCATAATTTTTGGCATTGTGTCGTGGTGGCCTGTCAAAGGCGTCAGAGGGATACTAAGGAAAGGGCTTATTTCTGAAAGTAGGTCCTATCAAGACTACAAGTATGCCCAGGATGACGGTAGCGGCGCCGCCTAGCAAGCCAAGGATATCGGTACGACTAAAAACTCAGTCCAATATCTCCTTGGCAAAGGCTGCCATTCGAGGCGTTAACCTAACTTCCAACAGCAAGTCCTATCAGGATTACAAGTATACCCAGGATGACGGTAGCGGCGCCGCCTAGCAAGCCAGCGACGTCTATATGAGTAAAGAGTCGGCTAAATATCTCCTTGCCATAGGCTGCCATTCGAGGCGTTAAGCTACCTGGTTCCTCAGGGGATTCCGGCGTCGCCTCAGCGGAGCCCCTATCGAACATGGGCATTATCATTTTTCTCCACTCACGCGACTCCCGATAGACTACACCGGCTATTATTATGCCCACGATGATGAAAAAAATCCCTAGGATGAACACCATCGTACCTAGGCTAATGTCAACTATCTCAGCCGGTAAGGGACTAGCTGTACCCATTTTAACCTCCTTTTCCCATCAATAAGGTGACAATTAAACGGTCTCCCATCAAACGAGTCTCAATCTGTTTTAGAGTAGCATAGCTACTGCATAGTGTCAATAGCTCGAAGAGTCGGCTCGGTCGGTTGTGGCCTAGATTAACCCCGATAAATCTGGCCTAAATATTAACTGGGGACCTAAGAAAATCTTGCGATTTTCTTAGGTTGGTTTAGTCTGGTCATTGGGAGCCTGAAGCAATCTTCTTTTAATGGGGTACTTTTTCAGGGCAAACTTGCCTGTTGCGATATTTTGAACGCTTTTCTGCTAACGCAGGTGCTTCTTTACTCCTGCACTAACTTTGAACATCCCGCTAGTGGATAGGTTATCTAAAGACGCATTGAGCATAGCTATGTATTCATCTACTTCTTCACGATCAAATTGTATAACTTTGCTGGCTATTCGTTGGCAATAATCGCAATGGCCACACCCAGATAGGCAATTTTGCTTCCTGAAGAAATCCATAAAACCTTCCAGAGCTTGGTTATCGATATAGAATTTGGGCGGTGGCTCAATAACGTTGTTTCGTACGCCCGGTAAAGCAGAATTGATAAATCCAATTTTCGGAGTAATGACGTTCAAAATATCATATAGATTCCCCTGATAATGACGTGATGAATACGCTGTGGCAGCATGCAAAATTCGTTCGGCGGGCATTGACCTGCCACTGATTTTGAACACATCCATACCTATATCTTCGTAAACATGAATATCCTCGGGTCTTACCCAGCGGCACTTAATGATTTGAGAGATATCACAGAGCCTGTCTAGAGTACAATGCAGTACACAATAGTCTACATAGTAGCCGCTGAGCGGGTTATAACTTTGACTGGCATGTCCCAGGCCATCATGGTGATAATATTCATAGGGACACTGGTATAGGCAGAGATTATTCAGTAGTACAGTGAGCTCGCAACTCACTGCGTTCCTGATAGCCTTGAGCAAAGTAAAGTCCCGATTTACGTTAATGTCCAGAGTAATAGAATCGGCACCTAAGGATTCAAAAAATTTGGCCCTAGCAACGCTATTCACATGAGCAATAGTTGAAACCCTGATTTTAAGTTGCGGAAATTGACGCTTTATAAGCTCAACCAGATAAGGGATGGTGACCGTCACGCTATCCGCCCCGATGCTGGTGATCCATCTAAGATGCTCTAGTAACTCTCGATGGGTATCCTCATCCCACTCCATATTACCCATGCTGGGAGCATTTAGAAGGTAGTCAAATTTCAAACCTGCTGAATGAGCCTGTTCGATGTATTCCTCTGCCTGATTTTCCAACATGCGGACGTTATCAGGACCCGATCCCCCGCTGCCTATCATTGAAGTCGGCAATACGCCATACAGTTGTACATCAGCTTCCAGCTTGCTCAATGGCAATATCAGATTTGGATCCCAATTCGTTGGCACTAATAGCTGCATGCTACCTCACTATGACAAATAATGTGAGCACAAGGCTGCGCATATATGTCCCAATTTTTGCTTTCGCTCGTGTTTATCATTGTCTATATCGTGATACGATGTATTATGAATATAAGGAGTTTTTTTGTCAATACCTTCAAATCAAAAGCTCCAAGATTTTATCACCATGTAGTTGCTCTGGGAAATATCACCCCATCTGAAAATAGTAAGAAAAGGGCAAAACCGAGATTATACCTCATATACCTTTGTATCGTAATGCGATGCATTATGAACATAAAGAAAATTTTTGTCAATACCCTTTTGTTATTAGCATACAGTGAAATATCCAGCAAAACCATAACAGCATTAGATTATCATCTTGCCATAGCAATTGATTAAGTAAATGCCCCACCATCTATAGCGATGACTTGTCCCGTGATATAGCCAGCTCTTTCACTGGCTAAAAAAGCTATCAGTTCAGCCACCTCCTCAGGCTGACCGAAGCGTTGCAATGGAATCCCTGCCAGCATGGCCTCCTTTCTTTCCGAAGGTAGTTTATCTGTCATCTCAGTAACAATGAAGCCTGGGGCCACGGCATTGACAGTTATGTTACGGGAAGCCATCTCCCGAGCTATGCTTTTGGTGAAAGCAATAAGTCCTCCTTTGGAAGCAGCATAGTTGCTTTGCCCTGTATTCCCTGCTATCCCGACCACCGAAGACATGCTAATAATGCGCCCCCATTCTTGCCTCATCATAGACCTTAGGACAAACTTGGTGCACAGGTAAGCTCCACGTAAATTAGTGTTGATTACATCATCCCAGGCATCATCCGACATCCTTAACAAAAGGGTATCTCTATTTATTCCGGCATTATTCACCAGAATATCAATCTTGCTCCATTTATCCGTCACCTGCTCTACCATGGCTTTCACTGCTTCACTATCCCGAACATCAGCTTCGACCGCTATGGCTTCCTCACCGAGACGGATTATGCTCTCCACTACATTATCAGCATCAACTTTATTACTGGCCTCAATCGCCACATAATTAACCGCCACTTTGGAACCAAGGCTAGCAAGCTTCAAGGCAATGGCTTTACCTATGCCCCGAGAGGCACCAGTTACTAAGGATACTTTTCCTTCTAATTCCACCACTGACCTTCACTCATTGCCGTGTTTAAGCACTAGACAGCAGTTTTCACCACCTAAACCAAAGCTATTCTTCAGACATACCTTCACTTGAGCCGGACGAGCTACATTGGGAACATAATCCAGATCACAGTCCGGGTCAGGGGTCTCATAATTTATGGTTGGGTGGATAATCCCTTTGTTCATAACTAATATAGCGGCGACGGTTTCAACAGCGCCGGCAGCAGTAATGCCATGCCCGATCATGGACTTAGTAGAGCTTATAGGGATTTTGTAAGCGCGCTCTCCAAACACCATCTTAATAGCTTTGGTTTCACAAGCATCATTCAGCTTGGTGCTGGTACCGTGAGCGTTGACATAATCAACCTCCTCAACCTTCACCCTGGCATTTTGCAGGGCAGTACGCATAGCGTAAGCCTCAGCCTCAGGGGCAGGAGCAGTTGCATCATGAGCATCGAAAGACCAACCTGCGCCGGCAACTTCAGCCAAGATAGGTACACCTCGCCTCTTGGCATGTTCATAGCTTTCCAAAACAACTAATCCGGCGCCCTCAGCATAGACAAAACCACTGCGGTTGAGATCGAATGGGCGACAAGCCTTGGACGGGTCAGGTTCATGGGAAAGGGCTCCCAAAATATCTATTCCAGCCATGCCAACTGGCTCCAGGCTGGCGTCAGACCCTCCGGCTATCATCACATCAGCATACCCTAAGCGAATGAAGTTCGTCGCTGTGCCTATGGCGTCAGCGCCACTGGCACAAAGGCTATTTACACTGCTGTTAGGGCCCCTGGCCCCCAGCATCATCCCCACCTGCATGGATGCTGCACTGGCAGTTGACTTAGTGATGAAGAGAGGGTCGGCTCCTCTTCTAGGACCCGTTTTTTGGTATTGCTCCCATCCCCAAACAACATAGCCTTGCTCTGTCATAGTAGAAATGATAACGCCTACTCTATCAGAATTTTCCTGAGTCATATCCAAGCCAGCTGATTGTATTGCTTCTTTGGTAGCGGCAATAGCAAACTGAATAGTCCTTGAAGTCCGGTCAACCGCCTTCAAGTCCATATACCTTGTGGCATCAAAGCCATGCACCTCAGCATCCACTTTCACTCGAAAGTTGCTGGCATCAAAGTGGGTAATAGGACCGATAGCTGACTTTCCTGCGACTAATCCTTCCCAAAACTCTTTTACACTTAAGCCCAAGGGATTAATAGTACCCATACCGGTAACTACAACTCTCGGTATGTTTATCGCAACCCAGGAATTCACGGAGTTTTCAGGATCTCCAGCCATGTTTATCAGTCCTTTTTCTTGAATGAAACCAAGGGGCTAGATACAGAGAAACCCCCATCAACAATAATGGTTTGCCCTCTTATCATAAAAGCCTCTTCACTGCACAAAAAAGCCACTACCTTAGCAACATCTTCAGTGGTCACCATTCTTCCCGCTGGCGTTACTGGAAGATTGTCTTTATTTAACGCTTCATCAAAATAGAACTTCAGGGCTTCTGTCTCCACAAAAGAAGCAGCTACGGCATTAACGCAAATGCCTCGAGGTGCCAGCTCTATTGCCAGGTAACGAGTTAAAGCTTCCAGGGCAGCTTTGGAGACTCCAACAATAGCATAAGTGGGCCAGACAAGAAACGAACCCAAGCTAGAAATGCTGACTATCTTACCACCCCTGCCCTCCATTAGTTTGGCTGCCCTCTGAGCACAGAGTAAACAGGCCCTAACATTGATATCCATAGTCCATTCCCAGGCTTTAACATCTATGTCCATTACGGACCGACCTACACCTGAAGCAGCATTGTTAATCAAAATATCCAGGCGGCCAAATTTATTGCCAATAATATCAAACATTTCGTCTATCTTTGCCAGGTCTCCCACATTAGCTCGGATGACTTCAGCTTTCACTCCTAGAGCTTGGATATCCTTAGCTGTTTGTTCCGCGGTTTCGCGGCGGCGGAAGAAATTGACAATAATATCAGCACCCTGAGAAGCAAGTTTTAATGCAATCGCCCGACCAATACCTCGCCCACTGCCTGTTACTAAAGCCAGCTTCTTTTCAAGAGACACGGCTAAACTTTCTCCACTTGGGCTACCCGACTCTCTACATAGGAGACAAAGTCGCCGAAGTTTTGAAACTTCTGGGCATCTTCGTCAGGGATTTCAATCCCAAAGGTCTCTTCCACTGCC
>Ga0209636_10004956_pt1 | contig 13595 bp, 7 predicted proteins | sample DeeMarSWOR152_54_FD_187464 | JGI IMG/M metagenome (GOLD analysis project Ga0209636, IMG submission 187464) | Marine sediment microbial communities from White Oak River estuary, North Carolina - WOR-1-52-54 (SPAdes) (version 2) | ecosystem: Environmental > Aquatic > Marine > Intertidal zone >...
ATGCTCTAAACCGACGATTTTGATAAAGGAACACTCATCGGTTTAGAGCATGATACGGTTCCTGATCAATTACAGCTTACCAAAGAATCAGACACGTTTCCTTTTATATGGGTGCCAAATTCAAACGAGGGCACTGTCTCCAAGATTGATACAAAAACTGGTGCTGAATTAGGACGTTATCGCACGAGTCCATTATCCTCAGCAAATCCTTCTCGAACAACTGTTGATATTGATGGTAACTGTTGGGTAGGTAATCGCTTTACTGGCACTGTAGTAAAAATTGGTCTGTTTGAGAATGGTCAATATAAGGATAGAAATAACAATGGCACTATTGAAACCTCTCAGGACCTTAATGGAGACGGAGATATCGCAGGAGGTGAAATACTACCCTGGGGGGATGATGAGTGCGTTTTATATGAAATAATTGTTATCCAAGGTATTGAAGGAACCTATGCTCCTGGTGAATACACCGGATTGTATGCCAATGACGACTGGAATCCAGGACCAAGGGGTTTTGCAGTCGATTCTATGAATAATTTATGGGCAGGTACTTATGGAACAATGAAATACTATTACATTGACGGTGAAACTGGACAAATTTTAAAAACACTCGATGTTTCATCCGTAAACCATACAGCTTATGGCGCTATAATGGATGCTCATGGAATCCTTTGGTCTTCAGGTCAAAATAAAAATCATTTATTATGTCTTAATCCAATAGATGACTCTTTCACAACAGTAGCGGTGGGCCATTTTGTTTATGGATTGGGGATCGATAAAAATGACCATTTGTTTGTTTCTGGTTGGGAATGGAAAAAACTTTCACGAATTAATGTTTTAACAGGTATTAGGGAATGGACTAAAAATGGATATCATCAATCAAGAGGTGTCGCCGTAACAGACGATGGCGATGTTTGGGTCGCCAATTCGTGGGATGGAACTGTTACCCGCTGGTCAAATGATGGCATAATTGAACAGAACATCTACGTCGGGAATACGCCGACAGGTGTAGCTGTTGACGCTGAAGGTAAAGTTTGGGTGGTTAACGCCGGAGATGAGTATGTTAAAAGAATTGATCCATCAACAAACAAAATCGACCTGGAAAAGCGGATCATTGGTGGCTATCATTATGGCTATAGCGATATGACAGGCATCATCGCCAGGACAATAACCACAAACATAGGTACATGGACGGTCGTCCATAATGCAGAAAATGAAAATACATCATGGGGAACAATTTCATGGAATAGTTATGAACCGGCCGGGACATTATTGAAAACCCGAGTCAGAAGTTCTAATGACAGAGAAATATGGTCATCATGGCAAGATGTTGTGAATAGCGTTCCATTGACTGAAACTCCCGACGGAAGGTATTTACAAATCGAAGTGACCTTACAAATTGAATCAGGAGATGTTTCCCCAATTCTCTATGATCTAACTGTCACTCCTGCAAAAGGAGCAAACTGTGGCTATTTTTATCCAAATCCATATAATCCTGATAGAGAGATCGGACATTTTGTCTTATGCGAACCCGGTGAAACAACTATCGATATTTTTGATGGCTCGAATTCACACACTATCACTCTTAAAGTTACCGACCAGACAATCATCCAGGTTCCCTGGGATGGAAAAAATAGTAATGAAGAGGTCGTCTCCAATGGTGTTTATTTTTATATTATTAAACCCACATCTGGGGAGAATATTGTGGGCAAAATAGGTGTCACTAAATAAAATTTATAACTGGACAAAATAGGAGGATTTGAAATGTTGAAAAAATTTATTTTTGGGATTACCTTATCTCTAATTGGTGTTTTTTCTTTAGGAACGCCACTCTTCGCCACAAATGGCGCTGGTTTGCCAGGCGCATTTTTACGTAATCCAGTTGGGGCTCGAGCAAATGGCATGGGAAGTGCGTTTACAGCAATAGCTCAAGATCCATCTGCTTGTTGGTGGAATCCAGGTGGTTTAGCATTTGTTGATCGATTTCAATTATCGGTCATGTATTCAATGATGAGTATGGATCGTTTGCATAATTTTGCAGGAATTTCATTGACTTCTGAAAATAGCGGAACATTGGGAATTCATTTGCTACAATTTGGTGTAGCTGATATCGATGGTAGAGATGCTAATGGCGTCCACACTGGATATTTTGATGATAATGAGATGGCTGTTGGATTAAGCTATGGCGTCAAGATTGGTTCATATCTTGGCATCGGTGCAACAGGTAAGTATTTAATGCAGTCCTTGTCTGATTATGAAGCTAAAGGTTATAGTATTGATGCTGGCTTTTTGCTCAATGTACGGGATGAATTCTATATTGGATTTATCGCAAAAAATATAATCAGTTCACTACAATGGAATTCAGAGTCAAATTTAAATGAAGCTCTGCCCAAAATATATCGTGCAGGCATCGGAATAAGACCACTGGCCTTACCTTTATTACTTACACTCGATGCTTTAAAGTATGAAAGAGAAAAGGATAAGAAAGTGACGCTATTTGGCGGATGTGAAGTTTGGATAGTTCCAGATATTCTTGCCCTGCGAGGAGGTTTAGCTAACGGAGATTTGACGACTGGCGCCTCAATAGGATGGCAAAGTAAAAAATTTGGATTTCGTTTAGATTACGCCTACTTGCCGGATGTTTTAGAACAAGGATCAACGAGTCAAATTCAGTTTGGAATAGAATTTTAAAAAGTTAACTGATTATTGTTAAATTAAAAAGAGTAAAAAATAACATCAACCAATGGATCAGAAAAAATCAGAAGTTTTATTGAATTAACAGGAGCAACATAGACTATTAGTTTATGGCTGTGTTGCTCCTGAGCAGTTAGAATTGTCTGCGGTACCATCCAGGAATTCGTCTAATTTTCGATACAACGATACTTCATCCCGATATTCAAATAATGTTAAGTACGCTGAAGTATTCCCCACAATCATCCTGCTTATAAAAATACCAGGTTGATAGATGCAAAACGTTGGAATCCGATGCTCCAGGGCATAGCAGATCTCATATCCCACACCAAGAGAGGGATTCGATACTTCAGCAACCAAAACATCACATTCGTTCAACCAATCAATATCTCGCTGAAAAATTTCTTCAGGTTTTAACTTACTCTCAAATTCAAAAATATTATCGATAACGATATGGTCTGTCAACACATGATGTCCAATTTCTTTTAAATAAGCTACAATTTTTTTGTAGATGTCCAGGTACTTTCTACCACCACTAATCGATGCTGAAAAATAGATTTTCATCCAACCTCCATCAGGCGCTTTCGTCCTTAAAACTCTGAATTTTGCTTACGCTTTTTAGCTATATTGATTTTTGCAAATTTTAAATGGTATAGAGGTATAAGGTATAAAGGTATCAGGTATAATGAGATGTATTTTATGCTTTATATCCTTATACCCATATACCTTTATACCCTTATACCTGACTTTAGTTTACGTCCCAAAATGTTACTCAGTCCCGATCAGCTTTCAGCAAAATCAGTTTCAATCTTTTCTTTGTCTTATCAAAAAAAGAAAATGAAAAGGGGAAATGAGCTTCGATTTCTTTAGTATATTTTCGAGAATAGAATTGACGATTTTTGCCTATCGTCTCAAGGACAAGAAAATAGCAATTATTGAGAATAAGCTCTCTTAGACGTTTTAAAGCAGGAGCAGATAAATGCAGGTCTACGATTGTTGAAATATAATTAAAAAGTTTATTGGCTAATTGATCAAGTTTACATTTTCCTGCCATCTGAGAAAACAATGTTAAATGACTGTTTTTTAAATCATCTTTCACATCCTGAATATCGTCGGCGAACTGTAAGAACGCTCCATACCCAAAACAAAAATCCTCCACTGTTTCGTTCAAAATCCCTCTGATAAGATACCCGTCGGCCAATACCGATGTCCCCCCCTTTTCAAAACTAATATCGAGAATGTCTGATTCATCATGAATTCCATGTTGCTTGTGCTGGATAAGACTTTTAATTTGAGCATTGTATATTGCCAAAAGGCTCTGAAACACGCCATGAAATTTGCTTCTGGGAAACTCTTGTTCAATCATCTTGACAAGCAAAAAAATTTTTCTCTCAGTTTCATTTCTATAGGGACAAAAATCTCCCTCCAGCCAACGTCTAAGGCTCTGATTCATACTAAGTTTAGCATCAATGGACATAGAAACATCATCATTAATATTATCTGTATAGGGATAAAGCATGCTATATGCAAACATGGAATCTGAACAATTCATCTCCAGATTCATTAAAACCTGCAACGAATTCATAATCCAGAGGTTTCGCATCGCCTGATAAATTTTATCCGGTCCTAATGACGGATCGAACAGCTTGATTTTTTCCAAAAAGATTTTTGTTGATCGATCGAATCCATCGGCAAAGGGCTTATCGATATACAGCCCTGCCAGCTTACAAAACCTCTCGATATCTCTCACCTGTTGAGCTGATTTTTGTTGTGTTTTGAGATCAGAGTAGTATTCTAAGACGGACTTCGATTTTGGATGGTTAGCAAGCTTTTCGAGAAAATTATTTGTTTCTTGTTCAATTTCCTTTTTTCTTTTTCGGCTATATGTTTGAGCTAGGTCAGGAAAAATAGTATCTGTCTCCCACCAAAGCTGTTTGTATTTTTGTTTGAGATTATTCACTGTGTGTTCCAGACCGTCTAACTTATCAGAAAAGGGGAGATCAACAAGCAAGCAATGTTTTTCAGCAGCAGGTATCATCTTAAATTTCGGTTTAATAAAATTTGATTTTTGGAAATGATCAAAACCATATTGCTTTGATAGAAAAATAACTATTGCATATACGCTTTAAAAATTGATAAGTTGCCCCATGTAATAACTAATAAAAAACTGAGGAAGGAAAATTTGAATTCAGGAATGTTCAAATTAAAATAAAAAACGTTTTGAGATATGATTAATTAGTGCTTGAACGAAAACGTAACACAAGCTTCTGGTTTGTTAGCAAAATATTAACTAAGTGAATTTTTGTGATTGCAAGCAGAATGCTTGCCTTACGATTATTGCCATCTTCGTTCAAGCACTAATCAATGTTGGAACGAAAAAACCGATAATAATAACTACAGCACAAGATGGAATCTGCGCTACATCAGAGTTGCGATATCACCACTAAATCATACTGATCACGATAATTACTCTCCTTACCATCATTATCATAAACTTTGATAAAATACACACCACGTGTGATGTCGATGGATAGGTTTTCGGTCTCCTCAGTTTGTCGGGAATTAGCCTGGGCTATTTTTTGCATATCTGCATCGTATAACGCCATATCAGTATTAACTTTCACAATTCCCTTGAGTGATACTTTTAATCCGGTGGCATTACTGGTTGTGAGATCAAGTTTGTAAAAATCGACATCTCCTATTGGATGAATAAATCCTTTTATTCGTGTATCCAAACTTATGATTGTCGCTGATTCCGTTTTGTCATTTGGCTCAAATTCTTCTTCCGCTAAAAAATGATTAACATCCATGAAAATAGAATATTTTTCATCGATATTGGTCGATTTCGCTACATTTTCAATTTTGAGAAAATAATTGGTATGGCTTTTCAATCCAATATTGGTAATTATCTCATTTTCCATTTCACCGGTTTCATTTACAGACCAGACTTGTTCTTCATCTTCATTAAACAAGGTTAATTTTGGATTAACTTGATGGATACCAAAGACTTCAATTCGAGCAATTTGTGGGTATGCTGCGAGGCATTGCAATTGATACCAATCAACATCGTCTTGCGTATCAAAAAAAGCCTTTACCGTATCACCTCTGGCGATTTCACTGGCTCGAACCATTCTATCATTAGGCTCTGATTCCATTTTGCCTTTATAAGACTTGAACGTCGCGCTTAGCTGATAGGTTGAGTCTTCATTGGAATGCCATGTTCCTCCTCGAACCAGAATGTAATAAAATTCCAATTCCGGATTAATACCCAGGTTGAGAATTGTTTCGCCCTCATCTTTACCAGCACTGTTTCGATTTAAAAGCAATGCTTCGATTGGATCATATACTTCCAGTTGCAGGTCAACATTTTCTAAACCACTCAATTTAACTTCAAGATAATGGTTACCATATTGTGGAGGGACAACTTTATACCAATCGACATCTTTATAAGGATTAATATATCCTTTAATTGGTTGTTCTGATTGAATCAAGTTTGATTTAACAGCTTTATCATTTGACTCAAATTCTACATCAGGCTGAATCGGGGTTAAATGAATGTTTAAATGGTAAGCCGTTGTATCATTGAACTTTCTCTCTTTTCCTTCTGCCCACAGTTCGCGTACTCTTAAGAAGTAATCTCCGGATAGGAGACCTTGATTAGTTATAATTTCTCCTTCTTCTTCCTTATATTTATTAACATCAAGTATCTCTCCGCCTTCTGAATTGAAAAGCTCCATTTTCAAGTTGAGTCCCAGAACGCCAGTAAGCTCTGCTCTCAAGATAGCGCTACTATCTGGCGGAATATGTATTTTGTACCAGTCCTGATCTTTTTTAGCTCCGATGTATCCTTTGGCAATCGTACCATCTACGACAGGATGAGCTTGGGATTGTGAATCATTTGGTTCTGTTTCTTCTAAAGACGGTACAAGAGCTTCTTCACCTGGCATTTCCTTTTTACCGCCACAATTTAAAGAGAGAGCTAACAAAAGGATTAAACTTAATATAAAAATCCAGAATTTCATATTTCTACCCTCCTTGTTTAATAATGTTCACTAAATTTCATAATTATAAAAAATGCAAGGATAAAAAACAATCAAAAACTAACAACAATCCCAGCCCCAAGCTCATGCCTAAAAATCCAATCGTTGACCGGTGCATCTTTGCCTAATTTGTGAAAATGAAAAGTATATTCTAACCTTATCCCGAATTCTGGCTTACCTATATAAAATATATGCCCTAATAATTGCTTTTGTTGAATGCCAAAATTCCTCTCGACGAAAATTTCGATACCACCACCAACATGTCCAGTATTTGGAAAATAAGGAAAAGGCGGATTATGGTACCACTGTGTTTTTTTAAATCCAGTAGGCTTGCCATCCAAAGTTATGTTTTCAACACGATACCAGTTCCAGCCATATCCGATGCGAAGAAAGGGTAGAAAATTACTCTTAAAAAAGCAATATTTCAAACTCCCCATAACTTCATAGAACCTTAAGTCCCCTTGAATGATGTGAATTGAACCCGTTGTTCCGGTTGGAATTGTATACCTTATTTTGCTTTTGGAAATGGAAAATGTGTTCTCACTGGCATAGCGCCCCAAATTGATATTAAGCATGAAGCTGCCAAATGAAGGATAATTCTCTTGTTTTAAATTATTGGTTTTGGTGGCTGTGTTAGAATAATGTATGAGAGGAGAGTTAATAGCTAATTGCTCTACTTGTGGCAAAAGAAGACGCGCAAAATCATTATCGCCAAAAGTATAGAACGGACGATAAACAACGGATGCGAATCGAAATGGCACTTCTTCGCGGGCAAAAAATTTGGGTTTAAATTCAAACCGCGCACCGGTAATTGACCAGATTAAATTGGTTCCAGGCAATGAAATTAAAGTTGGAAATGTAATGTTAAAAAATCCCCATGAATTGTGGAAATTATCCTGAAGACCAAAAAGAAACTGGGAAGGAAAGACATGCGGATTATATTCTTCATAACCCCGGGTAGCACCCACACGATTCCAGCTTGAATTGTATGCCGGTCCCACAGGAGCAACATTCCCCATATCAGTGTGTTTGATAATCCCCGCGCCTGGCGATTCAACTGCGGGAAATCCCCAACGAAGGGGCAAGATTAACCAGAACCATTTTCGTCGAATCTCTGGATGTTTAATTATTAAATCGATAACACACTCCCAATCTGGTACGAGAATAACATCATCTTTTGTATAAGTTACAAATTTTGGATTTTCTACTGGTTCGTAGTACGACTCATCTGTAGTGATATCAATCCCAATAAATCGCATCATCTCGATTTCGGGGAGCAGGAATCTATATTTCTTTTCTCCATTGATTCTTTCAGTTGCACCAATAGGACCGATATGTTTCCAGATGCCAGGAAAGGGATAAGTACCATGTGAGTTGCGATTTTTTCCGCCTGGTAGGGCAATCGCCTGATCCAAACCCATGTTTTCAGCACCAATATAGCCGATTGGGTGGGTGTTTAAACTATCCTTGACCAGATGGATTCGATTGTAGATCTGTTGATAGATCCAGCTCTGTAACATTTTCTCTTCTTTAAGTATTTTTAAAGAATCTTTAAAGCTATCCCGATCCTGCAAAAAATCCATTGCCTGATAATCCAAAATTATTGCAAAATGATGGAAGTAATAGTCCACTTTTTTTATAATGAGCGAATCTAAAATATCTTCATTATTATAATCCAGAATTCTTTGTATATCCCGAGTCGATAGAAGTTGTGCTTTCCGCTCCTTCGTCGTAATGCGAACATTAATGTGTTCCCAATCGCCTTCATGATTATTTGCAGCATCATTGAATGGATAGAAAAACCAGTACTGGATCACCAATTCATATTTTGCCGAGTCCTGAGCACTTAAATCTTTATGAATGAAAAAATGGGCATAAATCTTAGATTCTTTTTCACAAGCTTTTTTGTAGATCTGTCGCCAGGTTTTTTCTCCTTTACCGGGGAAATCGAAATAAAGCAACTTTTGCAAATGATGAGCCGGGTCAATTTTTTGACTCTTTAAACTGTCTGGATGAAATTCCATGATGAGTTTCATTAATTTGGTATCATTGCAATTTTCAAGGCTATCCGTTGATGTACCCAGATCAATAATTTCTGATTTTATCCTTTTGCCGCAGGGTTTCGTAACGTCCCAGGTATCCACATATAGAAAAGCCTGATTATCAAAGCTAATCTTGTTTCTTTTATTATCAAATCGGATGCGCAGCATTTTTTCGAAATCCTGGGGTGAACTAAAATTATTTTTTCGAAGGATAGGAGAAAATTTGGCTGCCAGGTATAGTAATCGATGAAACCGCTGATCATCAATCCCATCCACTGGCTCGACATCTGTATAATTCGAATCGTTTGGATTTCCATATAAGTTTAAGCTATCACTTGCACCTGTCTGGCAAATGATTTTAGGACATGACGGAAGATAATCGAAATAATTATCGCAGGTAAATTTTTGAGCTTGAAGCGTTGAAATGCTAATAATAAAATTAACTATGATAAAAATGTATTTAAACTGTTTCAAGATCATTTCCCTCCCCGTTAATTTATAACACTGATAAATGGATTTTCTTGAATGACTTCCCTGGCTTTATTTTCTCCCCAACTAAAGTTGAATTTTTAGTTCTAACTTTTAGAATATCAACATCTTTCAGATAATAATATTTTTTTACTTTTTCAAAAGATAAACGAACCAATTCACCCTGGTTATAAAGCGAATCAGCATGTGATGAAAGCAGATTACCTAAAGAATAATGAGCAAAAACTTCTCGGGTACCAACTTGAATCCATTCCCAGGGACGAATCACATGTGGATGAGTACAAATAACGGCGTCTGCACCGGCGATAGCAATTTGGTTTACCAATTCTTTCAGCCATGGTTCAACCTCAGTCTGATATTCTATCCCGCAATGCAAAAGAACAATAACAATCTGAGCGCCAGCTTTTTGGGAATGAATGATATCACCTTTGATTATCTCAAAATTAATAATGGCTGGTTTTATATCCCAATCGTTTGAAAATTTATAATTTGTTCCATAGGTATAAGACAAAATTGAATATTTTATTTCCCTAAATTTTTGAGGCTTTAGTCTCTTGTTAGATCGCAATCCTATTGCCTCAATACCGTTATCAAATAAAACATCATAAGTTCGTTTCAGTCCAGAACATCCTGTATCGGCTGCGTGATTGTTTGCTAATGATATTGTTGTAAAGCCTGCATTTGATAACGCTACTGCCAATTCATCTGGATAATTATGTTTTGGGAAAAATGAAATCCCAAAATCATTTCCAGCAAAGGTACCTTTCAGATTGGCAACTACAATATCTGCTTTTCTTAACATGTGAGTAATTTCTACAAACACATTATCAAAAATGTATTTATTTTCCACACTGGAATAGGCACTGCGTGCAATAGATGGGTGGATAAGAATATCTCCCCCGAACAGAAAGGTGATCTGTTTTTGATGTTCTTTCAATTTTTTATTATTATGATCTGAATGCTGTTTCCAAATCATGTTGATGTAACTGGTACAAGGTTCCTCTATTTGACCAGAAATGATTCCAGAGTTGGTATGGTGAACAACTTCTCCTTCCATTTGTCCCATTTTTTTCAGAGTTCGAAGCAAAACCCGAAGCGTTGCTCTCGAACAAACAAAAGCATCATTGGCTCGTTCAAAATCAAGCTCTTGGATAATTGGAAATGTTAGGCTATCTTCAAGCGCTGCTTCAGCAGCAGTTTTGTAATGGGAGAAATCTATGCTAGCGAGTAGCAAAGTCTTATCGTCAAGATGTTTCACCAAGAAATCACTCAACCGATCACAATCTGATTCCGAAGTATTACTAAGCAATACCAGTGGAACAATTGCAGCATCAGGGAAAACTAGCTTAATAAACGGCATCAGTGCCCCTATCGAATGCTCCATAAGAAATGCATCATCGTTAATTTTCGCTACACCACTGGAAATTATTGATCTGATCGTTGATCGATGCGTTTCAACCGTTCCAAAGGGAGTTTTCCAGGTGAGCAGTGAAGTCGAAATAGGAATTTTTCCACGTGAGCGATGGTTTGGTCCCATCAAAATAATTCTTTTGGAATTGGTTGTAGCCGATATTTTCAAAAAATATTCAGCTATCAAGTCTGCTATAAAAAGATGGTGCGCAATAATTCCAGCTTGTACGTTTTGTTCGTCCATGCAGATTATAGAGCTATTGCTGTTCTTCTTTGCTCGGACAAATGCTTTCACAAATATGGTGGAATCATCACTAAAAGATGAATATTGAGCTTTCAAATAATCAGCAGCGATGGGCAATGCCTGGTTATCAGAATTCTTATCCTGGCATGTTAAAAAGAATAGCATAAAAGCTGCATGGCAGAGAAAATTATTAAGCCGTCTCATATTCAATAGGTTAGTTATAGTCGTTAAGGCTAAGAATTTAAGTATGATCCGTCATTGTAAGCGAAGCAATCTCATTTATTAATGAAATGTAAGAGATTGCTTCGCTTCTCCGCTAGTTGGCAAATCCGCTCGCAATGACTGGACTATGAAAAACCAAACCTTAACAAGTATATTTGCTTCACTACCCAATAACCCAATTACCTGAAGACTATTTTTGATTTGGCACTCGAAGCTCACTGATCCAATCAGGTTCTTTATCTGAAAGATCAGCTCCGCCATAAACCAAGGCTTGCCACTCTTCGTCAGTCATTCGTTGATTCATTGGCTGAGGGAATTCGTAATAACTGAAGATGTAGCCCACTGTCACCCGATTTCCTCCAGAATTGTCTTTGACCGCGACATAAATCCGCTGTGGCGTGCCGACCGCCACCGTAAGAACCTGTCTACTTATCGCATCGGTATGAACATCTGAGACAATTGCCATTCTTTTGAAACGATCATCAACAAAAAATTGATTTTCTGGAGGACTAACAATTAATTCAAAATCTTTTATCAATTGCAAAATCTTTTTGTATTCATCTTTGGTGATGCTTATATTTTGAAGTTCTTTGCAAACGATTTCACGCAAAAAGTGGGATTTAGCCAAGAATTCAGCGATTTTTTGGTAGTAATCATTAGATAAAAGATTTGCCATAGACAGCATCTTAAATGTCTTTTCAGTCAGATAAATCAGTCGATTGAAAAATTCCAGATCGGGCTCTACATAGCTATGCGGCGTGGGTGGTAGAGGCTCCTCATAACCCTCTCCCATCTCGGCAATAATTTGCGCAGCATATAAAATGGTATCATGTTTTAATTCACCCCATGAGCTCAAGGCGGTGAGCAGCGATTTCTTGAGCCAATACAAGCCTCGCATGAAAAATGGAAATCGTTGGTCTTTCTCCTGTAATAAAGGACGAAGTGTATTCAGCCAGCACCAGTAAGTGTTACGTTGCCATTCTCTGTCGGGTAGCTTTTGATAATAAGTTTTCAATGCTTGCAACGAATCCGCATATTTGAAAACCCTGGATTTATCTTCCGCTAACATTTTATCTGCCAGGGACGAACCAAAGACTGCCATGACATCAAAAGCTTTTGGCATATTTCGCGGACTATCATCTGTACCAACACGAGGAGAAGTTAATTTGGAAAATATCTCAGCATCTGGCACAAGTCGTTGACCCATGAAACGAAAGGCTTTTTCAGGCATTTTTACTGCTAACATGGCTTTGGGAATACGTTTCTTTGGCAGTTCTTTTGCCATTGCCTGGAAAATAGTCAGCTTACCAGGATAAGCCAAATCTTGCAGAGAGGGATCATTGCCATAAATATCCTTAATAAGTCCCTGGTAATCATTCACACCCAGGTCCTCCGATTCGCCAATCAGAAAATCGATGGGCGTCATTAAAGCTGACCAGCAATTTTCAAGCTCAGGATTTTGCAATGCGATGGTAATGAGAATAGCTTGTAAAGTTGCTGTTTCATCTTCAACGGAAAATGGTATGCGACCATACCACATCATCGTTCGAAAATAAGAACTTAAATCTTCGCTTATGGTATAATGCCCGCGAGGCCGATATTGCGAATAGTCCTCTTCGATTTTCGGTCCGAATAATGGAGACGAAGCAAAACCCTTAGCATCCATAATCAAGTCATATTCTGCCGTAATAAGATTCTGAAGGGATTCGGGAATAACTTCACCTGGCATTGGACTGTCTGCATAAGTGCTAATATAATCGGAAAGGTCTTCCTTAATGTTATATTTTTTCCAACCATCTTCAATGAGTCTCATCTGTTCTTTATTCAATCGATCACCTTCATCGAAAATAAAATCAATTTGTCTAATTTCTTTTTTAACCGTATAGACTGTGTTTGTCAAAAGCTTACTTGCAACTGCAAAATAGGCTTGATTTTTCAATGCCGCTTGTTTTGTTAAGCTATCTCCGGCGACTTCGTAATCTTGCTTACTCCGAGCATACAATTTAGCAGTCAGATGCATCAGCAATGGCATGAATTTCTTTCTCTCGATATCTTGTAAAGAACGGTCAAAAAGTAAATGAAAAACGTGCAAGAGAAAGTCAGAAGAGACATAAATAGGTATAATGCTATATTCGAGATTTGAAGGTAAGAGCTCAAGATAATGGTCTACCATGTCATCCAAAACAATAGCGCGTTTTGGCGGTAAGAATTCAATAAAGAAGCCATGATTTGCCAGAGCATCCAACTCAGTAGATGAAAATTTTTTTACTCGTGTTGAATCAAAGAAATCCCAGTAAACTGCGTTTGGCAGTTCTCCTTGTTTCGGCGTCCAGGAGTCATTCCAATTGATATAATTGATTTGTACTGGAGATGATAAAGTTGCTTCTATCTCTGTCATATCTACTTTTTTAATTTTTGCAACTTCTGCATGTCGGTATGATATTTCCTCAATTTGAA
>Ga0209636_10004957_pt1 | contig 13594 bp, 10 predicted proteins | sample DeeMarSWOR152_54_FD_187464 | JGI IMG/M metagenome (GOLD analysis project Ga0209636, IMG submission 187464) | Marine sediment microbial communities from White Oak River estuary, North Carolina - WOR-1-52-54 (SPAdes) (version 2) | ecosystem: Environmental > Aquatic > Marine > Intertidal zone >...
AGCTTCATCCACTGTAAGACTTTCTTCCGCAAAGCTTTTCCTCGCCACGGCAGCCCAAACACCAAAAAGGGGATCTATAGGTTCCACCGGGCAATCTGAACCAGAAGCAACAACCAACCCTTCATTCATAAGAGTTTTGAAAGGGTAAACCCAGCGCGCTCTATCTTTGCCAACACGATCTACAACCCAGAAATCGGAAACAATGAAGTGGGGTTGAACTGAAGCTATTAAGCCTAAACGTTTCATACGTTTAATCAGCTTGGGGTTAAGGACGGAGCAATGTTCAATTCTGTGTCTGTGATTTTCTCGTGGATGTTTTTTTAGAGCGTTTTCAAAGGCTTTTACAACAGCCTCTATGGCACGATCGCCTATGGCGTGAACCGCCAACTGCAAACCAGCCCTGTGAGCCTTCAAAATAAGTCTATTCAGTTTTCTTTGCGTGTAAAGCATCATGCCTCTTGTTTCAGCTTTGTCAGAGTAAGGTTGTTTTAGGGCTGCTGTGCGCGCGCCAAGGGAACCGTCAGCAAAAACTTTGACAAAACCTATCTTGACCATGTCATTTCCAAAGCCTGTGAGCAGTCCTAAATTGACTAGTTCATCCAGAAGGTCTACCGAGATGCCCAAATAAACCCTCAAGGGCAGTTCTCCCTCAAAATTGAGCTTTTGTATGGTGCGTATCTCCTCGGCAGAGCCTACGATCCAGTGGACGCATGTAAGCCCAGCTTCAACAGCCTTTTTGCAAGCTAAAATAGAAGCTTCTTCAAGTTCTTTCAGGCTTGGTTTTGGGATTGCCTTCCAGACTAACGCTAAAGCATTTTCTCGTATGATACCACTAGGATCGCCTGTAGCTTCGTCTAAATCTACTTTTCCACCATCCACCATTGTTTCCTTTGTTACATCAGCCAGCTGCAAAGCCCTGCTGTTAGCAACACCTAAATGCCCACAGACCCGAATGAGAAAGACGGGTTTGTCTGCAACTGCAGTATCCAAGTCCCAGCGAGTCGGATAACGTTTCTCAGTAAACTTGTCTTGATCCCATCTTCCTCCCAGAATCCAGCCTTTTTCCGGGTTTTTCTGGGCGTATCCTCGCAGTTTCCGCTGCATTTCTTTTACGGATTTTACGTTTCTCAAGTCCAATGTTTGCAAAAAATGTCCAAAGCCAGTCATATGTACATGACAGTCAACAAAACCAGGAACAACCACCTTATTTTTTGCGTCTATCATTCTTGTTCTTTCGCCCATGTATTTTCGAATTTCTTTATTCGAACCCACAGCAATTATTTTTCCATTTTGAATAGCTATTGCCTCTGCTCTAGGCTGCTTCAAATTCAAAGTTACTACATCAGCATTTAAAACAACAAGTATAGTCTCTGACATGTTTGGTATTTCACGCTTATAGAATAAAATCTTAACGCCGTCTAGAGCCCCAGTTTTGTCCAGGTTTTCTCTGCAGAATCAATCTTTTCTCATAATTTCTTCTATTTTTGGACTTGGGCGACGGTCTCTTCTTTTGTCTAGGCTGTATTTTAGGGGTTTGAGATCTAACCTTTCCCGCCTTAGACAGTGAACCATGGGTCGGCATTCAAATACACCAATCTTTATGGAGAGATACAGTAACTCTTAAACCTTTTCTTATTGTATTTCTGTAAGTGCGCGGGGGTCGCCGAGCCTGGTCAAAGGCGCAGGCTTCAGGAGCCTGTCCCGTAGGGGTTCGTGGGTTCAAATCCCACCCCCCGCATAATTCCTGAAAAGCGGGCAGATAATGATCTTTATAAGAAGAGTTTACCCTTTTGGGTTGAGAGGGAGTGGGACTCGTTATGAAGGAAAGCCAGAAATTTATTCTAAGGGAGGAATGGCGTGATGAAGTAATCGATGATCCGTCACCGCGTTATAGAGATTTTCGGTTATATCGGGTTCCTGTAGAGTGGATTCTTACACCGTACAAACTGGAAAATCACAAGTTGAGATTTGGTCAAGGAAAACACGAAATATTTGTGGGTTTCTGCATGGCAACAGAACGTCTTATCAAAATTCAACCACAAGACTCTTGGGGTGTTATGGCAGCCCTTCTTGTCAGAGATGTTCACGTTGGAACAGAAAATGGTAAACCTACAGAATGTGAGGAAGGAAGACGATGTTTAAACATTGATTGTCCGATTAACCATACGACAAAGGAATCATTTGTGCTACTAACCGGAATAAACGAAAAAACAGCCAAGAAAATGAGTTGGGAAACACTAACTTCTTATCGAGAACTTACATGGGAACAGTTCAAGTAAGATACTTCTTTTTCTTCACCAGTTTCCGCCAAGGTTTACAACCCCTTTTAATGTTGCGCGCGGGCCTTAAATTCTTTCAGAAGCGAAGGTAGAGTCGCCGGTATGTCTGCGGCGCGGCCGGTAGGACTCGAACCAAAGACCAGTGGTGATATCACCCAAATTATCCTGCGACTTCCCCTTTTTCACGCTTTCAAGCATAACCATTAGTCGTTATGTCGGAATATATGCCATTACTAGCTGGGTAACTTCGTTGAATCCAGCATTTTTGTACAGTTCTATGGCGGCTTCATTGCCATGGTGTGTTCAAACAAACACTACTTCAGCTTTTTCTCTCGTGAAAAATTGTTTTGCAGTTTCTAGCAGTTCTTTTCCTATTCCTTTGCCCCTATGTTCTTCTTCGATGTAGAATTCAGCAATTTCTCCTTGGAGATCAATTCCTCTATCGACTAAGGTGCACCAACACAGGCCAATGATTTTCCCCTCTTCTTCTGCGACAAAAATGGCGTTTTTACCTTCAACTGCGTGGCTTATAGGGATTTTACTGTATTTTTCAAGGTATTCTTCTAAGGGTTTAGCTTGTTTCCGCCAGAGGGTCTGGTCTTCGAAACTGAGCTCTGCAAGAAGCCTCCTAACCTTGTCTTCTTCACCAAGTTCCATTTGGCGAATCATTGCCAAGTTCCCAAATCATGTCTCTTTTCTTCAGTTTTATGACTTGTGGAAGAATCTAAAAGTGGGCCGGGAGAGATTTGAACTCTCGACCTTTCGGTGTCTACAGGAGTTGGGGCAGATTCTCTACCCAATATTTGAATACTTCTCGCACTACAGCGCTGTAAATTTTTATGTGAATAATTCCCTTTTTGATCTTTCTTCCACGGCTCTGACCAATGATCGCCTTTCCAGCGCGCGGGCGTTCATAGCAGACGCTGATGTAGTTACCATCTATCCTTTGTATTACCTCATCTCCTCGTGAGGTCTCTTTTGGTATCAGATCCTTCAAATCTATCGTTTGTATCTCTCTCAACTCCTTTATCAGCCGAACGCTCCAACCAAGCTGAGCTACCGGCCCTCACAGCACTAAATACTATAAATTCTCAACCATTTTTAAGGATTTTCGGAATACTTTTTATTGCTTTCTCATTAATCTTCTTTGGGTCCGTAGCCTAGTCTGGATTAAGGCGCTGGCCTTCGGAGCCGGAGAACGGGGGTTCAAATCCCCTCGGGCCCGCCACCTTTTGGGTTCAGAACCACTAATCTTATATGCCTCGAAACCGCATTTTAATGTATGACACGTAAGAGGAAGTACGCCCGCTTTTTTGAGGACGCTGACGTTAAGCGGTGGTATGACAATACGGCTAGGGGTTCTAGAGTCACCGCCGACGTTTATTTGAGAAGGCTAGGCAGCTTCTGCGATGACCATAAAATCACCCCAAAAGAGTTGGTTGAAATGGGGACGAAAGAAAGGTTCAATCTTCTCTTGGACTTCGTTTCCACGATGGAGCAGAAGGGACATGCTGGCAGTTATATTCAGTCAACGCTTAAGGCTGTGAAATCTTGGCTGGCGCACAACCGTACAGAGCTTAAAGGCAAGATAAAGGTGAAGGGGACACAAGATACCCCTACGCTTAAAGATGAGAGGGTGCCAACAAGAAAGGAGCTTAAAAGAATCTTTCTCTCAGGAGACAAGAAAGCCAGGGTTGCATCGGTTCTGGTCGCTCACAGTGGACTGAGGATAAAAACCCTGGGGAACTACGAGGGCCAAGATGGGCTGAGAATCAGAGATCTGCCTGAAATGAACGTTGAGGGTGATTCCGTGGATTTCGATCAAATTCCAGCCTTGGCGATTGTGCGAAAGGAGTTGAGTAAGGCTGGACACAAATATTTCACGTTTCTCAGCGAGGAAGGATGCGAATATCTCAAAGATTACCTAGAGGAAAGAATGAGAGAAGGGGAAGAGCTGTCCCCAGACTCGCCTTTAATCACGCCTAAGCGTAAGATGAAGCCTTTCATCAGAGCCGTAAACGTAGGCGACATAATCAGAGGGGCGATAAGAAAAGCTGGATTCCAATGGAGACCTTACGTGCTCAGATCATATTTCGACACACAGCTGATGTTAGCGGAATCGAAAGGCTTGGTGTTGCGCGACTATCGGGCGTTTTTTATGGGTCACGTTGGAGACATTGAACATCGGTATACCGTGAACAAATGTAGGCTTCCAGAAAGCGTAATTGACGACATGAGGCAAGCGTATAGAAGAAGTCAGGAATATCTCCAGACTACAAAGGTTGAGGAAACAAGCGAGGAAAGGCTAATGCAAGCCTTCAGAAAGCAGCTTCTCTTGGTAGCAGGCTTCAAACAAGACGAAGCGGATAAGATGGATATATCCTCTATAAGCGATGAAGAACTTCAAAAAATTGTGAGGAAGAAACTATTAGGCACAGAAACGAGCGATTGCACTAAGCAGAAAGTCGTTGATGTGAAGGATGTTGAGAGATACCTAACTCAAGGGTGGAAATACGTTGCAAACCTGCCTAACCAAAAGGTTCTCATTAAATCGACTTCTTGAGACCACGGCGCGTCGTAAACGTCATGGATAGGCCGCTACAAGATATGACTGGGCGCATTCTACCAAGATAGTCTATCCGGATCTGTGCACATGAGAAAACTCTAGCTTATTTTTTTCTCGATTCGCACGAACATTCGAGGCAAATTTCTCCCTTATTGCTTCAGGAGTATTAAACCAGTTTTCTAAAGCATAACATATTGCTGCATCTAGATTCGGAATTTCACGGTTTTTTTCCACGAGTTTTTGCAGAGCTTCTAAGATATAGTTGGGAGGTTGAAAAATGAAAACATTAGTTCCTTCAATGTGCTTAGCAAAGGGAGTTTGAGTTGGTGCTCGAATTCGGAAAAGTAGAACAGAATGCAGTATCCTACAAGTTTCTTTCATAAAGGCCTCATCACCCCATTTCTGCTCCATTTCTCTACGGACGCCTTCAAGGGGCAGAAGAGTTATGCCTACAAGATTTTGAGTAACGCCATTGGTTAGATTTAGAGTAAAATTTGTGCGAAGAGCTTTGTCTATAAGCTCCCGCAGTTTTGATTCGCTAAAACCTTTTGGTATGCTTATTGACGTTCGAATTTGTAGAAGCTGTTCAATTCCTTTTCTCGTAATTCTGTATGCTCCTCTCGGATACTCTGGCGTATACACAATTTCAATGAAGCCGAGTTTTTTATCTGTCATCCTTGACAGATAATCAGTCAATATCCTCGGATTGGGAATTGCTTTCTTAAGGTTGCTGAAGCGCAATATTTTTGGGTACGCTTTTGCAAGTTCCTCAAGTATAGTCTTCTCATAATATGGTGCCTTCTTTCTTCCTCCCGGAGGCCTACCTACTCTTTTTTTCATCTCTTAAATCCCTCTTAATGAATCATTGCTTGGTGTATTTAGTGTATTCCGAAACACTTAGACCTTCCGCTAATAGAACTATATAAAACGGTAGTTTAGTTGGAACAAAAACCCAGACAAGACCTGCAACAACAACGACTTTTTCATGAAAGCGTTGTGGACATTGGAAGACTGAAGACCTTCGCTAAAAGACTCTCAAAAAATCATCTGCTCCGGGACCTGCTATTGGCTGAACCAAACCTGTTAGACAGCGACCAATTCTTGAAAAAGATGAAAATATGGTTAAAACTACTACGGAGAACCTATTCATGAGTGTATGTCCAAGTTCACTTTCCCACATTATCAGATTAAGCAATCCACACGCACATGTTGAAGGAAATGATTTGATCCCTCACCTAGCAACAGAGCTCGTCTTGGGCTTCGTCAGCGTGTGTTTGAGGATGAAACTGGCGGATACCTTAGCTGAAATCTATACGCAGATAGTTACCTGCGTAATCGGCACAATACGCAGATATTTACCGCCGTATAGACAGGTGGAGGAATAGTCGTGCACACGAGCAAGTGGTGGCTTTTTCTCCAAATCTTGCCTGACGGCTGGAGCAGTTCGGATCCGGCGGTGGATAAGCTACTCAAGAATTTGTCTCGTGGGAGCCGAAGCACATCGTCACGACGCTTATACATGAGTGCGCTTTACCGGTTCTGCATATGGATGGGAGGCCTGAAACCTTCTGAACTTATTAAAATGGGCAGATCGTTGCTCGAAGAAAAAGTGCAAAAATTCTGTGACCGGTTCCAAGAAAGCCGGAACTATGCTAATACCAACCTCTACGCCTTGAAAAAATTCTTCGACGCCAACGGCATAAAACTGAACCTTCAGAGATACTCAGCTTCCAAAAGGTGGCGTAAGAGACCAGAATACATTCCAACTCTAAAAGAAGCACTGAAAATGGCGGAGGTAACCCGAAGTCTGCGTGATAGATGCATAATCCTGTTCTTAATCTACTGTGGCTTGCGTAATGCAACATTAAGAGCGTTGCGGATAAGCGAGAACTATCCCAATCGTCCGGTATTCGCAGAATATGCAATCAAAAAAGAGTTGGAAAGAGACTTAGAATGTATGGTGGTGATAGTTCATAAGGTGATGAAGAAACTTATTCCAGACGCGTGTAAGAATAGTATACCATATTTCGGTTTTGTCCCCCGGAAGGTTGTTGAAGCACTGAAAGACTATCTTCGTGAAAGGAAGAGAAAGCGTGGATATATTACGGATGAAGAACCTTTATTCATTCTTGAACGAGTCCCGATAAGCGCCAGAGATCCAAGCCGGCTGATTTTGTCTGGGGGAGGGATTAACCGAATGCTTAAAGAGGCTGCAGCCCGAGCTGGGCTGAAATATTGCAGGTTTGTAACAGCAACCAGTATGAGAAAAGTGTTCGACAATTTCTTGATTAATCAAGCCGACGATCGGAAACTTAAGGTAGAAGAAAACGAGTTCCTCATGGGTCATCTTCTACCAGGGAGTAGGGACACCTATTTCGATAAGACCAAGATTGAAGAAATGAGGCGTAAATACTCGAAGCTTGATTTTGAGGGAAAGCTAGGGAAAGAAGGGAAGAAGGTGAGGCTAATAGTTACGGAGGAAGAGCTCCCACATTTTCTCGAGTTAGGTTGCACGATTGAGGCAGTCTTACCTTCTGGAAAAATAGTCGTCGTTTGCGACGCATCCAAACTATCTAAGGGTGATACATCCAGCATCCGTGACAAGAATAACGATAAATGCAATTTTGATGACGATAATAAGAAAAGTGAAGGTGAATTCTCTACAGAAGAAACAACTGCACAAGTCAAGGAAGAGAAAAAACGCAAGAAACTTGGTCAAAATACTCTAATTGATTTCCAGTAACTGATTTCAGTTTTGTTTCATCTTCACATATTCTCTCATCACTTCTTCAGGGTCAAGCCCAGTTCCCTGAAATGCCTTCATTACTGCTTGTTTGAGCACCTTAAACTTGTTGCTGAAAGTCACTCTACCAAAGTTCAACTTGGAGTACTCTGCACGTAGCTCTTCAACTTTAGTTCTGTCAAAATAGTTGTCTTGGCTACCCGGTAACATGTGACCCATTAAGAATTCTTGCACCTTAGGGTCAAGATGCCCTCCTTCAACTAATTCGCTGTGCAAAACAGATTCAAAAGCTTTTCTTAGACAGCGTGGAGAAACATAGGCTCCTTGTTTTAGTATTACTTTTTTCGCAGGAGTCTTTACTATATCTTGCAGTTGTCTCGGGCACAGAATTTTATTTTTCCTTTCGATTCTTGGGATAAGCTTGTATCCAGAAATGAACAGTGGCTCGTTGTCTTCGATTGTCCCGAATTTTTCTATGCGTTCTCTTAAGTAGAGTTTCAACGCTATTGTTGCTTCGTCGCAGGTGAATGTGTAGTAGGGAATATTGTTTTTGCATGCTGCAGGTTCAATGAGTTTCATATCTGGATACACTGGTATCATGACGTTATAGACATCCTTTACCAGCTCCTCTTTTACATCTTTGTAGAGAAGTGCTCGGAGTGTTGAGGCTCTCAGTCCGCTGCCGTATAGAACAAGGATTATTGCCCTGCCCTTCAGGGAACCAGCGTTGTCCGCCATTGAGTAGATTTCATATTTTGTAGGTATGTATTCGAGTGTTTTTCTGTATCTTGGTGGGACGTAATAGCCCTCAATGTCCAGAGCATCACTCCCCTTGAACCCGTTCACTTTGAACAGTGTTCTCAGTGGTGCAAGCACGTTGTTGTTAATGTATGCTGGACTGTGAGTGCCATCGTGGTAGCCGTCGGCGTAAGTTTGTGCAAATTCTTCTATTTGATGTTTTGGTATTGCTATAATTTGGTCAGGATTCATGTTCAGGTGTAAGCAGAAGGAGTAGATCCTTTTTAGGTATGCTCTCTTCGTACCCTTGCTTCCCGTTTTTCTTCCTAAATGTCTTAGAAGTCGGTCAATGCTTGTATATTCGCTTTCTGATCCTGAAACTTTTAGAAACTTCAGGCAATCCACATATGAATTAGAAAAACCAAGGGCGGTGCTTTTTTGCGTCCTCAATAGTCTTACTGTTTGTGCGGTCATGTGCAATCACCATTATTGTCAGGTCTGTTGTGCGTTACTATTTCTTGAACGGCATCGTTGATTCTGTATTGTAGTTCCTTCAGACTTCGTTTTAGGCATTCGTCAAGTTCGTTAGCGTTTTCTGTTATGTCCTTGGCGTTTTTCTCTATTTTGTGGGCGTTAGCTCTGATTTTTCTAAGTTTGCCTTGATATTGATAAGCGTCTTGTACTGCTTCTTCTATTCTCTTATCCGCAAACAGTTTCTGGACATCTAAACTTCTCTTGCTGAATGGAGTGACTGCTATTAAGGCTGACCTTACAGCGCCGTAAGCAATGTAGAAATTTTGGATGCTTGTTACAATAATCGCGCCTTCAGGAAAGTGTTCGGTCATGAAACCATTGGCGCCTCTCGGCATAATTTCTACGGCGAGTATCGCGAAACGTTCGTTTCTGAACTTCATATGCCTGCGAACCTGCTGGATGTGCGATCTTTTCCAGCCACTATTGTTTTTCTTTGATTCTATCAAGATTTGGCCGATTATGGTTCCGTTAAATCTCGGCATGGCAAGTATATCTGTGTCACCGGGCTTGCCCAGATGTTCGTATTCGTCTTGGGGATAGTACTCTGCCAGTTGCCTAGCTAACTCTAGTTCTCCAAGCTTCCCTTTTTTGGAGGGAACTTCTTGCAGTCGAAGCAACGTTTCTAGTAGAGGTATTACAGAGGGTATGAGTTGGGCTAGAAGCTTTAGCTGTTCAGGCTCTGGAAAGCCCATCCTGTCGAGAGCTTCCTTGAATTTAGCACTTAACTCCTTCTCAACATTGCCTAAGCTCTTCTGTGTTGTCTCCTCGATGTTTTTCGAGATTATTTCAATAGCTTCAACTACATTCTCAAACGTGGGTGCCGATTTCTTTAGCGCTTCCAACTCATGCTCAAAAAGCAAGACTGTGTTCCTGTATTCATCTCTGATGTCTACAGGTAGTTCCTTCGCAATATTCGAAAATGTTTTCACAAGATTCTGCATAGCGGTCAGCATAGTGTCGGCTTTTTTCTGGAAATCTTCTAGCAATGCTTTAGAGAGCTTGTCTACAATGGTTTTCTGATCTGCAGTGAGCCTTAATTGAGGAATATTTTTCCATATAATTCTAGTCATGGAAACGGCGGCGTTGATCTTGTTTTTCTCTCTTAGATCACTTAAGAAATCCAGATTCGCGCTGTCTATCAAAAATTGATCTGACTTGCTTCCGCATATTGGACACAACACTTTTCGCTCATAAGGTATTTTGTCGCTTTTAGATTCAACATTGGCCGATTTCTTTGCGATAGAGGCGGTGTTCATATGCGTTTATAACCTCTATTAATGATGTGGATTTATGCACAATATCGATTAACGAACAGCTATATAAATCTTGTCTAATAATGTTGTTGACTAGTGAACAGCAGTGAGTCAAACACCAGATCAAAAAATTTTAGAGTGTTTAGAAAATGAGTATCCTAGAGATTTATCAATTGAAGAGATTGCTGAAAAGACTGGTGTGCACCGCAACACTGTTTCTAAATATATTTGGGGCTTAGAAAGAGAAGGAAAAGTGAAGATTTCAAGAAGGGTCGGAAGAGCTAAAATGTACATTGCCATCACGAAATAGATATTCTACACTTAAGCAAGACGAACATTTCAGTAAAGTGCAACCTTTAAGGATGCGCTGTGATTTTCTGCCTCTCGCCAGGTCTAGGTTAGATTTTAATTAGAGGCTAACATTTTTTCAATCAAGATAATGCACCAAAAAATGAAGGGCAACAAGCTGCCACTTTCGACATAAAGGGTAAAACGAGTGTTCAGCTTGGGTGGCGTATTCGTTTTTCTCTCCATGCCTTTTGCAGAGGGCTCAAGATATGTATATTTTCATGGTATATGTTTTCAATAACCCTAACTTTTCGAATACGAAGGTTCTCACTATATTAACCATAGAAAGCATAAAAGACATTTATTTTTAATGGAGCCGCGCTTCATCCGAGTATAACGCCTTAAGAAGCTGTTTAGTTTCCTGGTATTTGATTTCATCTTTATGTCCGTTTAATCTAAATTTATATATATCATTGAAGTTGATAGATTTTCTTTGGTTGGACAACTGCTATGACTAGACTTGCTACACCAACCACAATGGAGCACATGATTAGCATTAGGCTGGTTGATTGAAGAGAAGTGTCTTGAACTTGAGAATACTCCATGTAGGGGTGGTACAATCGAAGATATGAATTGCCTGCCCCAGATGATTCAAACAATACTTCGAAATCATTGTCATTTACTACTTCAAAAGTGTAAGTTCCTGTTTGTGATAAGTTAACTGTTCCATCGATGTCATCGGCTGTATTGCTGTATAGAACTTGCGAACCAAAATAGACGCTGACAGTGATGCTGCCTCCCCAGAAAGATATAGGTGTCGGAGGAAAACCAGTTTTTGGAGATAAACAGAATGTTGTATAGTCTCCAGCTGAGGCGGAAAATATCGCTTGTCGCTTGCTATGCGCAGGTATTGGCGTGGGTATAGAAATATTACTCCATGATTCTTTCTGTTGTGAGACTGTGGTTTGAGGCGGGAATAGCATCAAGTAAAGACCCATTAATAACATGGCAAGACAGACGATTCCAAGAGCAATGGCAACGTAACCTTTGTATTTCATATTCGAATTCGACCCAGACGGCGTTTTCTATGTGTCTAGAGGGGTTTAAGGATTATGAATTGAGAGTATAGATTGCAAAATGAATGCTAAGACGTAAGAACATATGCTTACAGCTTATCATGAGTGCTACAGTACCCTCACATGGGCAAGAGCAAATGGAAAAGGACAAACGTAAAGCTTTCACAGATCTTTTGAGGAAAATGTCTAAGAAGGGGTTCTATGAAACATTAGAGTTCATTTGTGAGAGAGAATCTGTGCACTACGCTGAGATTTTAAAACACAATCTCGAAGACCGCATAGTTCGAAGCCGCGCAACCGTAACCTTGATCCTGCGAGGTCTATCAAAAATGGGGTTGATCAAACGCACAGTAGTGGACTCCCGTCCAATAAGAACCCTTTACAAGCCTACAGAGAAAGGTCTAAAATTGCTACAGTACCTTCGGGAAATGGAACAACTCTAAACACTCGCGAACATTTCCGGACCTTTTTGTTCAGGTTTTCTCGGGAGGTATTGTTGAGGAAAGTTTCAGAGTTTGTTATTGCCACGGTGTTGTTTGCATTGTTCACTGCAGCATTTGCTTATGTAACGCTAGATGTTCCCAGAATAATCAATATGTTTCTGTTGAACATCTTTCGCGCCGCTTATGACACGATAACATTAACGTGCCGAGCACCGGGTTTGAACCCACGAAACATGGAGATATCTCCCGTAAAACCCTTACTTTTTTTGAAGTGTTCTAATCTTAAAATCCGTGCTGAAAATCATGGAAAACTAAGTCTTGGCGAAGCAGGGTTTCAACAGCGGTTTTCCTGTTTCTGAAGCTCGTTCGTATATTTCTTCATTTTCTGCTAACTTCGATAGTCTTCTTCGATGACTTTACCTTGATGTGCCTGTCTGGAGATTTCCTATCTCAACTTGGAAAACTCTTCTTTGGACCTAAAAGAATCAACCTTGAACTTTTCATAGATTTCCTGAAAAACGTAACAGAACATGATACCTCAAACTATCGTGACTATTATGAGCACAACGAAAGCCAACCTAAACCAGTTTTTCATTTTATTTCTCTCGTTTTTAGCATTTTTCCTACGAGCGCAAACAATAGTTTATGAGAATTAAAACTTGTATGGGAGAATTCAAAATACGTTGTTTAGAGGCAATAACAAAAAACCTATAGATTTATAGTCTCTTGCATCTTAGTTTGAATGTTGTTGGGCGGGTAGATCAGCTTGGAATGATCGCCACGCTCGCAACGTGGAGGCCGCGGGTTCAAATCCCGCCCCGTCCACAAATTTAGGCAAGATTCAAGTAACTTCTAGGCAATTTTTTTGTTGGAAATAGACACAGATTATTGCGTTTTCATGTTCATTGTCTTACTGGAGACAGCGCATTTCACTTCATGGTTTAAATCTTGCAAACCTATGCGTGAAAAAGAATCTTGAAGAATTTCATAGAAGTTAATTCTACAGCACGCGAAAACAAACGCGCGCCTACCATCATTCCATTGTTGCGAAGTTTTTACTTCTAATTCCCAGTGCCACAGCGGTGTTTCTGAGTCTCTTACCTCTCCATATTAAACACGCAAAGAAATTTACCAGACATTTTCACTTTAATGTCATGTCTCAAAATCCTATTAAAGCCTAATTCTTTCGCCATTTTTTCCCTTAATTTCAGTCCCCAACTAACAAGTGTGGTTCCTTTGTCTGTCTTGTGAGTGAACTCACACTCTCTAAAAACTCGTGATGGCCTATCTTCGCCTTTTCATTTTAGATGACGTAGTCTCCTCTTTCATTAGATACTTTTGGTCATATTATAGAAAACTATAAATTTCTTCTAGACAAATATACCAGATGTTATATCCATTATAATTTAAATACATCGAATGTGAATAGAAGGAAAGGGAAAGAAAAGAGGCAGCACAGCTGGTTTATATTTTTCTCATCCGCTCCTGTCAGGGAGGGATTAACCAGTGGAAGATCCAACTCACAAAGAAATTGCTGAAGAACTGAAAGGACATTGGAAAAGATTGTGGCGGGAGCGGATTGACGATAAAGTGAGAGCTGAGGGAATTTTTGAGAGACATATAATTGCTGATGTGGGTGGGATCATTCTTCCAAATCCTATGTTGGTGAATGGG
>Ga0209636_10004958_pt1 | contig 13594 bp, 12 predicted proteins | sample DeeMarSWOR152_54_FD_187464 | JGI IMG/M metagenome (GOLD analysis project Ga0209636, IMG submission 187464) | Marine sediment microbial communities from White Oak River estuary, North Carolina - WOR-1-52-54 (SPAdes) (version 2) | ecosystem: Environmental > Aquatic > Marine > Intertidal zone >...
TTCAAGGGGGTAACCTGGTATTTTGTCTGTGCACTCTGTACTATTTCCTCTTTAGAGGTAGCAACCACATAGGTAGTCTTCCAGGGCTTCTCTTTGTCCATAGAAACCACAAGAGCTCCATCTATTTCACCTTTTTCCAAGAGATAAACCAGCAAAGAGGTGCACACGCCTCCAGACGTTGCTTTTTCTCGTATGAGATCATCTGTTGCGCACCCTGTGTATGTCTTTCTGAACATTCCAATGTAACGGTTATATTCCCCTTCAACAAAGAGATTTTCTGCTGCTTTCCTCAAATCCACTCCCGTTCCCGGGCACACTTTCTCACATAATCCACATTCAGTACAGCCTTCCCCTCTGACAGGATACCCATCAGATTGTACCTGGATGCAGCCCTGGGGGCAGACATATGCACAGCAGCCGCATCGGGTGCAGAACTCACTTCTTTCTGACATAGGTGTCATCATATTCTTCCTCTCTTTCTGATCCCTTTTCCCTGTATTCTTCAAGAGAGCAGATTACTTGCGCTGGGTTGCCTGCTGCCACCATGTTGTCTGGTATGGATTTTGTGACCACCGCTCCTGCACCCACAATCACGTTTTTCCCTATGGTAACCCCCGGGAGGATGATGCACCGCATTCCAATGAATGTATTATCTTTGATTGTTATTCTCCCTTTGGTCATGGTGGTCAGCCCGTCTGTGGGGAAATTCTTAGAGTAGTCATGGGTAATCAAGAGAGTTTTCTTACTCACAACGCAGCGTGAGCCTATATCAACAAGATGGGGGAAAAAAGTGTCAAAATTGAATATGGAAGTGTATATTATGGTGTTCTCACCAATTTTTACTCCCATCTGTCTCAGAATTTTCACCTTGGTTTTCAGATGCAGGTGATAGAAAACCCCAAGAAATCTTCTCACATAGGTGTACATAGTAGTGATGATGATTAGGGGATTATAAAAGTATTTCGCTGGAGATGAAAAATTCCACCAAGACTTACTCTGCAGGGTATCCCCTGGCTTTTCTGAATGCTGCATACGGCTTCAATGCTACATTGAAAAGAGGATTCTCTACCCAAACAAGTTCAAAAAGAGGTTTTCTCTTACATCCTATCTTCTCCTTGAATTCATAGGTGGTCAACCCAAAGTATATCCGCTTCTGCTTTTTTTCAATAGCCCTTTTTATTCCCTGGTAGTATATGAGGAAATATCCTTGGTACTTCTTGTAATGAGGGTCTGCACCTGCAAATCGGTAGTGAGCTACATCAGGTAAATTCAAGGCTACTATAGATGCTAACGGAATATCATCTTTGAAGAACAGGAGTAATTCTGCAGTGTCTTTGAAGTGGGTCTCCAGTGATTGGTAGAACTTCTCTGTCAGGTACCACCCGTAATCATTGAACTTCTCACACAGGTATCCCTGAAGGGTCCGGGCAACATCCATCCATTTGGTGAACTCATTGGTGAAAACAGTTCTGACTCCCAGTTTTTCTGTTCTTTTCAATGTATCTTTTACACTCCCCCGGGCTTTGTACGGTAGAAAAGATAAATATTCATCAAAATTCTTAAAATTCAGGTCAATATAGGTATCATCAAGCAGGGGAAGCGTTGAAAATCCTTTCAATTGCTTGGTGTTAAATCCTTCATCAAGATTTGAAATTACTAACCCTTTTGCTTTTTCTTTTTTTCTAATTTGTTCCAATCCTTTGAGAAGCATATCTGTGTGGTTAGGAGTTTTATAAAAGAATGCGTGGGACGTCCCCAGGGGAGATCCCACTTCCAAGAAAGGGAGTTCAAAGTTGAGTATCTTTTTTGTGAATACAAAACAACAAGCAGCTGCAGCAAGCGTTCCATTCTCTTTTAAAAAGACGTAATGCATATCTACCATACCTGAATCTTCTATCGTTCTGAACCATTGATGTGATTGTTCTGCGCTGTGGATTCCTACCAGAATCTCCCATTCTTTCTCATCGATGTCTTTTATGGAATTTGTTGTTTCTGTTTTCATATCTACCTCCTTCAGTCATTCACGTTAGTGAGCTGTTCAATCCACTCAGTACTCCACTTGGCTGCACCCAAAATCATTGACTCGTTTCAAATTCCTCCAGAGTAGAAGGTTCTTTCTAATCATGCAGTCTTTTACACTCCTCCTTCATAGTTTGTCAATAAAAGGGTTTGCCATTATAACCATCATAACCATTGAATACGTCCCCAAATCTCAGGCCAATGCCTTCCATTCACAATGCCCACCAATATCTGATCTGTACCCATTGAGTCCTCAAGAGGGACATTTTTACTCTTCTTAGAGTCTTTTCTACCTGAAAGCTTTAAAAATCGTTATGTATGCCTTCAATCCTGCATTGAGAAGTGGGTTTTTCATCTTTGCAAGTCCAAATAGTTCCTCTACTTGGCACCCAATCTTTTCTTTGAATTCATAGGTCGTTATCCCAAAAAATATTCTCTTCTTGTTTCTTTTGATTGATTCTTTAATGATTTCGTAATAAGAAAGGAAGTAAGCCTGGTACTCTCTGTACTCGGGGTCCATACCCACGAATTTATAATGAGTTGTATGGGGTGAATGCAGGAAAAGTGCAAAAACCAGAGGGATATCATCTTTGAAGAAAAGGAGTAATTCTGCAGTATCTTTCATGTTCTTCTCCAATGCATCGTAAAACTGTTTATTCAGCAGTAAGGTATAATCGTTATGCTCATCACACAGAGCTTTCTGGAGTCTGTAGGTGACATCCTTCCATCTGGCAAATTCATTGGTAGAAACAGTGCTAACTCCCAGTTTTTCTGTCCTTTTCAACGTATTCTTCACGCTTCTTCTCGCCTTATAAGGTAGAAAAGCTAAATATTCCTTGAAATTTCCGAAATTCAAGTCAAGATAGGTATTTCCAAGCATTGAAAATCCAATATAACTTTTTAATTGCTCCTTCAAAACAAAAAATCCCTCTTTTCTTAATTCAAAGATCGAAATTCCCTTTGCCTTTTCTCTTCTTCTAATCTCTTCTAATCCCTTCATGAGCATTTCTGTTGCGTGGGGAGTTTTACAAAAGAATGCTGATGACAACCCTAGAGGGGAACTCACATCTAATAAGGGTATCTTGAACCGATTTCCTTTAAAAAGGTGGCAGCAGGCAGCTGCAGCAAGCGTTCCATTCTCTCTTACAAAAACATAATGCATTCTTGTCATGCCAGAATCTTCTATCGTCCTGAACCATTGATGTGATCGTTCTATGTGATCAGTTCCTACTAAAGATGTCCATTCTCCCTCATCTGCATCTCGTATAGTGTTGTGGAATTCCATTTCCATGCATTCACCTTCATTGGTCGCATGAGTGGGCACTTGCTTGTAGTACATCAATGGTTTTTAAAAGGTTTGTGAGACGTGCTCCAATGTAAGGGCTGCTGTGAGTAGATCTTGGACAATTATACCAAACTTGTGGCAGATATCTAGCTGTTCAGTGAGATCAGCAAATGACTCTTTGTATATGACAGTTTTCATATGTTTTTAACTTCTTGTATTCCCCTTTCGAACCTCTTTTTCACCACCTTCAACATTAGAAGATACGTATCTCCCAGAATGGGTATATTTGATTTCACATAATTTCTCTTTTCAATTGGTTTAAATCCCCTCCTGAATTTAGCATCGTATGATGTTCTTTCCATTGAAACTGGTTTTTTCTTTTTGATAGAATATTTAATCAGCTCATAGATCAGCCGGAAATACACGTAGGTATCTTTGGCTTCGTAATCTCGTCCTGCATACTTGCACGAGATGATGTGATCGTTTTCCAGAAACACCAAATGCCCTATGATATCACCTTTACTTTCTGCAATAATGCACTTTACAAATCCTGGGAGATGTTCATCCATCTTTTTGAAAAAATCTCTGGGCAGTATAATACTGGCTTTGTTTCTTAGAGAAACATTCAGGTACAAATCATACAGCACATCATAGTAACCATCCAACTCTTCCCGCATATATGTGTTCGTTCCATTTTCCACACTTTTTCTGTATTCATAGCGTATGTTTTTCCCTCGTTTTCCTTTTTGGCTCTGTAGGTATGCATCCCAGGACGGATACGGATCTGTATATGCTTCTGGATATGTTTCTAAACAGAAAAGGTCAGGATGGTCTATTTTCTCGTTGAAATCTCTGAGCAAAAACAGGAAATGGTTTCTTTCCTTTGAAAAATTCTTGAGTTTTATCAAGCAATCATCAAAGTATTTTCTATCCCCAAAGTATCTTGAATCACAGGAGAGCGGAATATTCACCCTTGTCATCTTAAAAGGAGTTCTTGCTTTCGGAAGAAGGCTTCCAAGAAGGAAATACCCTGATTCCATCACAAAATCCTTGACATAAATCGTGTGGTAGTACGCTGGCATTATCCCCAGGATGTTCTCTTTTTCTTTGTACACTGCGTGACAAAATACGGGCTTTGGTTCAAAATGTACATGTTCGACGAAAGAAAACCACTCATGTGTGGTCTCCACTTTGTCGGGTCCTGCGAGTGCATTCCAGTCCCTTTTCTCTATTTCATTCATGCTGTGTACTATTTCAATCACGGATGTCACCTCGTAGTTTTTTCAGGCACTCCTTTCTAACCTTTTAGTTATTCGTTGAATGAGGCTGCAGAAATCCTGCACACTCATCTTGAGGTGCCCACTAATAAAGATTTCGCAGGCCGATTATAGTATTCCAGTTGCCAATGAATCTATAGGATAAGTCCATAAAAATAGTCTAAGCAGGATTTTGTATCAATATGTAACACTCTCTCCGACACCACTTAATCAGATGGATAAAAAGAGAAAAAGAGTATTGGAATCCATCTATGAGAAAAGATTTATATATACATTCTGTACTTACAGGCACAGAGGAGGATTTGATGTTCCAAACAGTATACGATTTTGCGAAAATAGTACGAAATCCGTGGAAACCCCCAGAAGAACTGAGGAGAATTCAGGAAAAAATGATGAGAAACATTGTACACTTTGCCTATTACAATACCAGATTCTACAAAGAAAAGTTCAAAAAAGCAGGTATTACTCCCTCTGATATTAAAGCTGTGGAAGATATGGAGAAGATACCGGTAACCACAAAGGATGAAGTAAGAAAAAACCCAAAATCTCTCTTTGCTGCAGGATATAATGAAAATAACTGTATTGTTCAGCAGACCACAGGTTCCACCGGCAAAATACTTCCTGTACTTCACGATAAAGAAGCCTTCTCGTATTTCAATGCAATGGGGTTCAGAACTTTCAGGGACTGGGGATACAGACCCTGGGACAAAATGATCTTGATCAGACACGATGAAAATGAAAAGATACTTCTGGAATACCTGGGACTACTGAGACGGTACTACATACCTATTTTTACACCTGAAGAAAAGCAAATTAAAATCATCAAAGAGATTAACCCTGACGTTTTGTGCGCTTATCCATCCACCATAAAAGCCATCATGTCAGCCCTCAAAGAAGGAGATCTCAATGGGGTAACCTTGAAGTTCATTAATCTGAACTCTGAAATCTTAACTGAAAAAGTGAGAAATCAGACACGAGAAACCTTCAACTGTGATGTCTATGACGAGTACTCCACCTATGAGGTGGTGTGCATAGCACAGGAGTGTCCTCTCCACAACTTTCACATAGATTCAGATAGTGTCATTATAAACTTTCTTGACTTGAGTGATGAGGAAGTCTCCTGTGGGGAAAGCGGCAGAATTGTGGTTACCAGCCTGGTGAATAAGGCCATGCCCTTCATACGGTATGATCTGGATGACATTGGAGTACTCTCTGACCGCCAGTGCGAATGTGGAAGAACCTTCCCCTTGCTGCAGTTGGTGGAAGGAAGAAAAGATGATTTTCTGGTGATGCCTTCAGGTGCACTGGTGAGCCCGCGGAAAATCGTTCCTTTAGTGGAGATAACACCAGGCATAGAAGAATTTCAAGTAGTGCAGGAGAAAAAAGATGCAGTGAAAATCTACGTAATAAAAAATGAGTCTTACTCATTGGAAGAGGAAGAAAAGATGATAAATAGATTAAGCGGGCTATTTAAAGAGGATGTAGTCATTGAACCGGAATATGTCAATGAAATAAAACGAAAAAAAGGGAAATTAAGAATAGTGTACTCCAAGGTGAGACAGTGATCAGAGAAATGAAGTACAAAGACATAGAAGAAGTGAATACCCTTTTACAGGAGGCCTTTGAAGAAAAGTATTTTGAAATGAATATTGATACTGCACGCAGGTTAAAGCACATGAAACGAGGATACATACTGGAGAAACTGGCATCGCTCCTTTTTGCTGGCTACAGCAAGGTTTTGTATTTTATTGTTTATGAAGACAAGGGCAAGGTGAGAGCAGCTTTAAGAATCTTTAGATATTCAGAGAGTACGTTTTTTTTCGCCACTATAGCAGTGGATGACGATTATAAAAGAAAAGGAATTGGAGTAGGCCTGATGACCTTCGGTACAAATCTGTGCAAAAAGAGAGGAGGAAAATACGGAATTGGTGTGGTGAAAGAAGAAAATGTGGCCTCTCTAAACATGACAAAAAAATCTGGGTTCACTGTCTATGATGAAACCTACATGTATATATTGAAAAATCCGCTGCAGTACAGAAACACTCCTGTCCATGGGCTCAGACCCCTGAAAAGAAAAGACTACCAAAAAGTGGAAGAACTGGAAACAGCAATCATGCGCGAAGAAGTAGTTGAGATAGAGGGCATACATAAGCGTTCTGTTTTCAGTGAATTCATTAATGTTCTCAGGGGAATCCTTTTCGGGGAAAAATTTCATGAATATGTTCTTGAAAAAGAAGATAGAATAGTTGCATATGCTAAGGTAAGCCATTTTGTGGATGGTTCATCTTCCATGGTCCTCAGGGTTCATGGGGAAGATTACAGCATACTGAAGGATTTTACAGAAAAAGTATTGTATCACGACGCTAGAGAAAGAATGAGAACAACAGTTAGCAAAGATCAGGCTTTAGAAAGAAGAATTTTAGTAGAATTGGGATTTGAGGAGTACTCTCATCTTTATATGGTGTACAGAGAACTGAGGGAATGACATGGACAGGAGCGACAGAATTGCCCGACACACCTTTGAAATCTTCGTATCCATGGCTGCCATCGGAGTTCTCCATTATTTCTTCAAGATCACTATGGCCCGAATGCTCACTGTCTCAGGATACGGACTGCTGAGCACGGTGGAGCCTGTTGTCATCTTAACGAGTTCTCTTGCTCTTACTGGCTTTGCTGCAGCACTGTCGAAATACTTATCTGAAGAGATAGCAAAAAATGATAGGAAAACTGCAGAGAATTATGTTGCTACTGCCCTGTACTACATTTTTCCAGTTTCTATAGGAGTTTCAGTACTCATGATTCTATTGTCAGATAGTATCGCAGGAATCATTTTTCATGAACCCCAAATGGGGATCTTAATCAGAATTGTCATCCTCATTATGCCTGTAGAGGCACTGTGGCTCATTTTTGATGGTATTTTCCTTGGATGTCAGAAATCTCCATACTACACCTATGCGTTACTGGTTTACCATGTAACTGTCCTCTGTACAGCTCTCCTTTTGGTTACTCATGGCATGGGTACAAAAGGTGCAGTTACCGCAATGCTTTTGGGCGATTTCTCAGGATTGACGGCAGCATACATATTCTATGTCAAAAAATTCAGGAGAAAGATCTCTTTTCATGGAGGAAAACGCTCTTTTACCCTTTTTAGAACCCTTGTCGCTTTTGCCATCCCCAGGACCATAACCAGTGTTTCTGCAACCATTCTAATGAGTTTTGACATTTTCTGTATTACTTATTTCTTGGGTGTCACCTATGCGGGATTGTACAATGCAGCAGTTCCTGTTGCACGAGTACTGCTCTTGGTTACACAAAGCATCTGTTTGCCATTGCTTCCTGCTGTATCAGAAGACCATGCAAAGGGAAAAGAATACATGTCAACCTATGTTACTGATGCCCTCACCTATGTTTCTGCTGCTTCCTTTCCATTGGTCATTGTGTGTTCAGTTTATGCTGAGGAGTTCATCATTTTTTTCTTTGGAGCGCCATATGCTGCTGCAGCCTGTGCACTAGTGATTCTGTGTGCAGCCATGCTGGTAATGGCCCACTGCGCTGTCTTTTCTGTCACTTTTCAGGGTATGGGAAGACCGAACATACCAATGAATATCAGTGTATTTGCTGTTTTCTTTAATATACTGTTCAACATCTATTTGATCCCGCGAGTAGGAATTGAAGGTGCTGCTTTTGCAACATTAATATCTTTATTGATAATGTTTGCCTATTTCAGTTTGAAAATAAGAGAGTACATTGACTACGGCAAAATCCAATCCAGTATTTTGAAGATAGGAATTCTGTCGCTGGCCATGTTAATAATACTCCTTGTTCTTCGTGATATGGTTCTCATTGGCACAGTTCTGGGATTAGCTTTCTACGGAGGCTCAATAATCAAATGGAACGTAATTGACATAAGAAAGTTTTTCCGCCAGATTGAAGAAATGTAGCTCTCATATCTTCTGCCTGCTCTCTCTTTCGTACACTCGTTTGTCTTTCCTACTAGGAGTGGTTTTCACTCCTGTAAGGGAGAAGTTCCAAGACAGCAAAGTAACTCCCGGATCAATTGTCAGAAAAGAATTCAGAAAAAGATGATCTATTTCCTTTTCAGTAAAAATATTGAGATACTTTTTGGAAAGATAGTACAGCTCCTTGATCTCTGTTACAGTGGGGAGGCGTTTCCTCTTGATTATGAATTTGCTAAGATGAACTAAGAACTTCAATAGGGGAGCAGATCTTCCCATTCTGTGGGTTACTGGATTGTACATGAAGAGCATTAGCCCACACAAAGGAAATGTGAGCAAGGCGAGTGCGGGGATCAAAGTCAGAGAAGCTAAAGCTGCCAACCCTATAAGGGAAGATAATACTGCCCACACTGCCATGTGGCCCTGATGTCTCAATTCCTTGGCAAGCAATACACCATCATGCGTGAGCACCCTCTCAATTTCCTTCACTGCTCCTTCAAGGACATCCTTTCGTATTACAGAAAGAAAGTAGTCAGACAGTACTATGTCAAAGGTTTCACTCTTGAAAGGAAGATGACTTCCCTGGCAGCACACCACCTTCTTTTCTACTTCTTGTGCAAAGACGAGCATGGAAAAGGAGAAATCAACACCACACACCCACGCGTTGGGTCTGAACTCTCTGATCAGTTTCAGGAAAGTTCCATCTGTTACACCTACCACAAGGATGTTCACTGGATTATCCGGTATGTTCTTACAGTAAAAGGTGTTCCACGCCCAATGTGGATTGACAGTGACCACATCTTTCCAGTACTTGGATGCAGTATCCCAGTACTCAGCATCTCCTCCAAGCATGCGTATTCTTGAATCTGTGCCTGAGTCGGTGATTTTTTTTTCCATGTATTCACCTGTTGCTGTCCCCAAATGTTTTTCTTCTTTTCTTCTTTTTTTCTTTAATGCATTTCATGATATGTCTTTTATCAATCTATAAAATTCGATCTTGTCTTTGCCAATCACCATTTCTCTGACATCTCCCTCAATGGAGTATCCGATCTGTTGGAATGATGTAATGGCAATTTGGTTGCTGGCTCTTGTAGTCAGTACCATTCTTTTTGCACCTGTTTTTCTGGCTTCATCCTCCATTTTCAATGTCAGTATTCTTGCCACATACATGCGTCTAAACTGTGGATAGACAACCATATTCCCGATGTAGTATTCGTTCCTTTCGAGATGTCCCAGAGAAGAACGACTCATGAACAAGTATGGGATTCTCAGTACATAGGGAATTCCAATATTTCTGAGCATAAAAAGTGCAGTCCTCATCCTTTCCTGCTGCTTTGTTTTCCAGTCAAACCCTGTAATGAGTGCTGCAACCGTTCTGTCAACCTCAGCAATAAAGTAATGTTCATAGCTCCAAATGTTCTTTTTCATGCAGAAGAGATTTCTTAAAGGATCAACAGTATGAATCCCATACATACAGGTGAGAATGAAGGGATCCAGCAGGTTGAGAAGGTTGACAAAATCTTCAACATCATCAGGAGTTGCCTTACGGATGGTAATATTGGGTTCTCTTCCTTCTTTGTTTGGCTTATTCATCACGTTGAACACTCCTCTATTTTCTGTCTTTTTGTGTTCTGAGATACGCAGTTATACCTTTTTCGTTTCGTGGTGAATCTGAACCTGTTCTATCTATTGGTTCAATCCTTGAATGAGTATAGCTTTTTGCAAAACAAACGGAGTGAGAAGCATCTCTTTCAAGATCAGTGTTCAGGTGCTCATTCCAGATACGCGTAATACGGGCGTGACAAAAAGGTTTAAAAGTGGGTTTTTCATCTTAACGTAGCTATAGATACCTGTTCGTGAGCAACCCAGGCGTTCCTTAAAAGTGTAGGTTCCTCTTCCAAAGTACATGTGCTGGTATCCTTTTTCTATCCCTCGCTCAATAGCATGGGCATAAAGGAAGTAGTATGCTTCCTGGTGTGTGTAGTCTAACCCCACAAATTTCACAGTACATACCTTGTCTGTGTGCAGACTGAAGTTAAAAGCTACAACGTGGTCATCTTTGAAACACAAAGCCATCTCTCCTCTGTCTCCAAGATACTGCATACAGACCCGGTAAAACTGAGGAGGGAGAATACTGCCTGGATTATTGTGATGAAGTCCTACATTCTTTTTTAACTGGTATAATTCCTCTGTGTAACCTGTAAAGGATGATGTATACTTGATCTTCAGCCCTTCCTTATCACCTTTGCGTATACTGCTGACAATGCTGTGCTGTCTTTTGGGCGACCATGAATTGAGGTAATCCTGGAAGGAATCCCACTTCAAAGTCACACAGGTATTTGGGCTCATCATGAACTCTTTGTACCCATAGTGCTGAAACGGCTGCTGTTCATAGAAGTTTTCAAGAACCAGAGCAATCACTTTTTCTCGCTTCAAGAGCTGTTCAAGTCCCTCAAAAAGCTTTTTTTCCGCTGTTTTGTCTCCCGACAAGAAGACACTGGAAAAACTGGAATGGGGGGCAGCACCTTCCAGAATGGTTAGAGAGCCCAGAAGAGTAGACATCATCTCTGTGAGCAGGGGGTGATTAGCGAGATTGCCTATGGAATATTGTGATTCCCTATACAGTCCAGCAATGGCTTTGGCCTCCCCATTATCTCTTACCACTACATAAGAAGGACTAACCTGGGGTATAGAATGTTCTATGGCTTGGAACCACTCGTATTGCTGATCCGGTATAATATCTCCTGCCAGAGAAGACCATTCTCCCTTTTCTATGTCTTCAATCGTATTGTAGATTTCATATTTCATGAAGTATCTGTTTGCTATTCCCATAACTGCTTTTAAATATTGTGCAAAAGACATTTCCTTCTTCTCGTGAGTTCACAGTTTCAACTTCCATAGAGGATTTAAGCGCCAGTACTTTACCAATACCAGAACACCTTTTTGAAGCCGTCCATCATCAAAGCAATAAACCCAAACAAAACCCAAAAAGAGGAAAACCTAAAATTTCCTACCCCACAGGCTGGAAAATGTTATATATGACTTCAGTCCCAGATCTAACACTGGATTTTTCAGATGAACAAATCCGAAGAGTTCTTCTCTTTTCGATCCTATCCTTCTTTTGAAAGAATATGTGGTGGCACCCAGATATATCCTGTGCTGATTTCTTTCAATGGCCCTCTTCATCTGTTCGTAGTACATGAGGAAATAGGCCTGATACTCCCGGTAACGGGGATCGATTCCCGCAGCTCTACACTGACAGATTGTTGGGGAGTTCAGTACCAACCCAGAGGCTAAAGGAATATCATCTTTGAAGAAAAGGAGCAATTCTGCAGCGTCTTTCATGTTCTTCTCCAGCTCTTCATAAAACTGTTCAGTTAAATACCATCGATAGTCGTCGTGCCGTTCACAGGTGTATCTCTGCAGCGTGGAGGCCACTTTTTTCCATCTGGAAAATTCATTAGTTACCACAGATTTAATGTTCCATCTTTTTCTGGCTTTATTCATGGTATTTCTTATGTTTCCTCGATCTTTTCGACTCAAAGAGTTCAAGTAATCATCAAAATCAGCAAAATTCAAATCGATGTAGGTATTCCCAAACATCTGAAACCCCTGGAATCCTTTCATCTGTCTCCTAAGAGTATTGAATTCTTCTTTTTCCAGGTTTAGAATTAAGAATCCTTTGGTTTTTTCTTCAGTCTGAATTTGTTTTATCCCTCTCAAAAGCCCTTCAGCGTGCTCCGGACTCTTAGAAAAGAAAGCAGGCAATTTTGCCAGGGGGGATCGCACTTCCAGAAATGGTATTTCCAGATGATGCAGCGTCTGCTTGTATACCTGGCAGCATACAGCTGCAGTAAGTCTTCTATCTCTTGCAAAGATGTAGCGCATTTTTCGTATGCCTGAATCTTCTATCGTTCTGAACCACGCATGCAGCCTATCGACGTGGTCAGTTCCCACAAAGGCATTCCATTCGCCTTCATTAACATCCCTTATAGAATTTCCTACTACCATCTCCATGCATTCACCTTTTATCTACCAGTCCTTTCATAGTGTATAACCCTCTCTTGTAACAGTATTTATAGATATGGGTCACCCAGTACTCTATTGCCAACCATCACACTACCCAGAAAACCAAAAAATCAGCTCGCAAAGATTTAAAAGAACGGCTCACAACAGTGTGCATGGAAGATATGGAAGATTTCTCAAAATTCTTTCGCGGATTTTCCATCACTGGTATAGGTGTCATCTACTCAGGTGCAGTGTTCTATCTCGGTGCTTTGCTTGCCATAACCCTTTTGGGTCCTAAAGAATATGGAATGTTCTCCCTGGCCTATATGGTGCCCAGTATTGCAGTTTTCTTTCTGCTTTTCGGACTGGATGTCACCGCTGCCCGATACATTGCTCACAATTTGGGAGAGAGAAAGGGAGAAAAGGCATTGCACTGTGCTCAGACAATTTTTGTGATGAAACTATTGACAGCTGTCCTCTCAATGACTGTGTTCTTCTTTTTATCAGATCATATTGCTAAATTCCTTGGAGAAGGTATACTCCTGGGTCTTCAAGTGTTTTCTGTGTATATCTTTTTATATTTGGTGGGGAAGTACTTGATGGCAGTGCTGCAGGGCTACTTTTTGTTCAAACAAAGAACTATTGCAGAAGCTGTGGGCAGCACCTTCAGTATGGTTCTCTTGATCCCTTTCGTCTATTTGGGCTGGGGGTATTTGTCACCTATTTTGGCCTTAGTACTTTCTTACGGGTTCCTGATTTTATTATCTGTGTACTTTTTGGAGAGAGCAAAAATACCTGTTTTACGGATTCGATTCGAAGGATTAACTGCTTTAAAGAACTACTTAAAATTTAGCTTCTATGTGTATGTATCTGACAGTTTTCACACTGCATATGTGTGGGTGGGCACCATTGTGATAGCCTTTTATTCCATGCCTGTAGAAACAGTGGGACACTACAGAGCAATGTTTTCCATTACCAACACCATCATTTTGGTTTCCTACGGATTTACTGTTGTGTTGTATCCAATGCTGAGTGAATTTCGTGCCAGA
>Ga0209636_10004959_pt1 | contig 13594 bp, 12 predicted proteins | sample DeeMarSWOR152_54_FD_187464 | JGI IMG/M metagenome (GOLD analysis project Ga0209636, IMG submission 187464) | Marine sediment microbial communities from White Oak River estuary, North Carolina - WOR-1-52-54 (SPAdes) (version 2) | ecosystem: Environmental > Aquatic > Marine > Intertidal zone >...
CAACGAAAAACTTTAGCTATTGCCGTGATAGTTTTCATATTCATTGCACAAATCGCAGAACTGTCTATACCAATATTAGTTGGAGTTACCATTGACCAGATTCTTCTGGCATTAGCAGAAGAACGATTTGAAGTAATTATAGTAGTAACAGGTGTCATATTAATTATTATTGCTAGTGTTATTCGTGGATTAACCTATTTTCTGGGTAGATGGATTGGTTATCTCCAAGGGGAGAAAATAATTTATGATATTAGGAAAGATTTATTCATAAAATATGAGACCTCAAGCCTCATTTTTTTTGACGAACATCATACAGGAGATCTCATGGCGCGAGCGACAACAGATTTAGAAATAATCTCCGAATTCTTGGTTTGGGGGGAACGTATTCTATTACAGGCTTTATTAACTTATACAGGGATCTATTTGGTTTTATTTTTGATTGATATTCGTCTATTCCTTTTGATAGGTATTATCACTCCGACATTATTCATTCTTTCCTATATTGTTTCCAAAAAACTCGGCCCATTATTTTTCGATATAAGAGAGCAATACGGGCAATTAACAACTGTGATACAAGAAAATATCGCAGGAATACAAATTGTTAAAGCATTCAATGCGGAAAATAGAGAAAAAACGAAGTTTGATAAGGAGAATTTCACCTACTTTGATTTAAGGGCCTATGCGTTCAAGATTAGGTCAATATTCTTACCAATGATACTATTTGTAGTTAATCTCTTAATTACGATTCTAATTTTTGCAGGGGGATTTTTAGTAATTCAGGGGGATATTAGTCCTGGTTTATTGATTACTCTCTTTACCTATTTTACAATGCTTGCGATGCCCACTCGATTCTTAGCCTTTTCCCTGATAATGTATCAACGAGTGTCAGCAGCAGGAGATAGAGTTTTCACGTTGTTAGAATCTCCAACTCAACTCCCAGAAGTTCCAAAAGCAAAAAAAATTATTAAAATGACCCCAACTATTTTTTTTGATAATGTATCCTTTTCATATGATAGAAGTGAGGTATTATCGAATATATCTTTAACAGTCAATCCTGGAGAAAAAGTAGCGATTCTTGGTCCAACAGGATCAGGAAAGAGTACAATAATTTCGTTAATTCCACGATTCTACGATCCAACTAAAGGTAGAATATTGATACAAACTGATCAGGAGTCAATTCATGATTTACGCGATATGGATCTAAAAGATTGGCGACAGAAGGTTGGCTATGTTCATCAAGAACCATTCCTTTTTGGAAGGACTATTGCTGAAAATATTGCATTTGGGGTACCAGAAACTACAATCGAAGAAATAAATGAAGTTGTTAGAATAACACAGCTTGAGGATTTTCTCAACAATCTTCCTGATGGATTAGAGACGATTATTGGAGAACGAGGGGTCACTCTCTCTGGTGGGCAGAAACAACGAGTGGCAATTGCGCGAATGTTATTGAGAAAATGTCCTATCATGATTTTAGATGATGCAACGTCAGCATTAGACATATCTACGGAAGCTAATTTTCAAGAGGCTTTTAAGAAATATTTAGATAAATCCCAAAGTAAACAGACAGTAATATTCATCACTCAAAGGCTTAGTACGTTAAAAATGGTTGATCGAATTATAATTTTGAATCGAGGCCAGATTATTGAACAAGGAACCCATGAGGAACTCCTACAGAAAGGTCAAATTTACCCTCTACTATGGAAAACTCAGGAAGCGGGCTTAGTTGATATTAAACTAGCATTAGAAAAAATAATCCACGAGAGGAGTTGAGATGAGATGAGTGATATAGAGGATAGACGCGATCGTCTTGAACGTGAATATTCAGATTGGGAATTATTCAAGAGATTGATGGGTTACACCAGACCTCATTTGTTTATCTTCTCTACTGCTTTACTCGCAATGTTTCTGTCAACAGTTCTTACTGTTATTCAGCCATTGATTCTAGCAATAGCAATAGATGATTACATTTTATCTGGAAATGTAAATGGTTTAGGTTTTGTTACAACGATTTACTTTGTTGTTACAGTTATATCATTCCTATTGAATGTTATTGCTAGCTATTTCACAACTATTACTGGAATACGTATTATCACACAAATCAGACAAGAAGCTTTCTATCAGCTCCAGGATCTAAGCATGGATTTTTACGATAGAGAAGCTACAGGAAGAATTGTTTCAAGGGTCACAAATGATGTCGAAAGATTGCTTAATCTGCTATCAACAGGGATTATTGATGCTATTGTTAATATTATGTTCATAGGTTTGTTGTTTTTTATTCTAATATATCTAGATTTGCGATTGACGGTTGCGGTTCTTATTATTTTCCCAATTTTAGCTATTTTCACTGTATATTTTAGAGTCAAGGCACGGGAAGCTTGGCAGCAAACAAGAAGAACAATCGCAAAAGTAACTGGATATTACCAAGAAGCTATCTCTGGCATTGAAGTATCAAAAGCTTTTGCTGCAGAAGATTTTATGACGAATGAATTTGATCTATTAAATCTAGAAAATTATCAGGCGCGGATTAAGGCTCTTATCTTATTTGCAGTTATGTTTCCAGTTATGGATATGATTCTAGCATTAGGAACAGCATTGGTGTTAACCATTGGAGGGATTTCAATTGGAACTGAAACAATGACGGTGGGTGTGCTTGTTGCATTTCTTTCTTATTTAGGAAGAATATCTCAACCGATAATGACTCTTTCAAACTTTTACAACAATCTATTATCTTCAATGGCTGCTACTGAACGTATATTTGATATCTTAGATAGAACTCCAAGTGTTATTCCCAGAGATAACAAGAAATTAAGGAATGTAAAAGGTGCTATTGAATTCAAAGATTTAATATTTGCTTATGATCATAAAACTGGACCAATTATTTCAAACTTTTCATTACACATCCCCTCAAATTCATCAATAGCCTTAGTAGGACATACTGGTGCGGGAAAAACTACTATTACTAACCTTTTATGTCGTTTCTATGATTTTCAAGAGGGTAAAATCCTCCTCGATGGAATTGACATTAGGGAAGTTTATTTAGATAATTACCGTCAATGGCTTTCAATTATTCCTCAAGACTCTTTTCTTTTTTCAGGAACCATCCGTGAAAACCTTCTCTATGGTAAACCTGAAGCAACTGACGAAGAGCTAGAACAAATTCTCCTGAAAGTAGGCGCATTTGATTTTGTAATGGCGAAAGGATTAGATACTGATGTGGGAGAACGAGGAGCACGATTATCCATGGGTGAACGGCAATTAATTTGTTTTGCTCGTGCTATCTTGTCTGATCCAAAAATTCTTTTATTAGATGAAGCTACATCATCTGTGGACGCTCATACAGAATTGGTCATTCAGCAAAGTATGCATCATATTATTGAAAATCGGACTGCAATAATCATTGCTCATCGTTTAAGCACTATTCGGTCAGCAGATAGAATTATTGTCTTGGAAAATGGAGAAATCAAAGAAACGGGGACATTTCAAGAACTCATTAATATGAAAGGAATTTTTACTGATTTATACAAAAAGCAATTTGCTGGTCAAGCAATTTGAGTATAATAGTGAATTAAAGCTAGTTGATGAACTCCTGTGAATAAAATTGATATATCTTCTATTAATTTTAATAAACTACATATAAACAATCTGAAAATTCTCCAATCGTACTTTAAATGACTCTATTTCTAATCTATATTTAATAGGGGATGATATTGCAATGAGGTACTATTAGAATGACTGAAGATTCGTTGTGTACAGAAGAGATGTCCCCTATAAATCCAAATGAGTCTACTTCAACCTCCTCCAGTGATTTGCGTGAGAAATTTCCCATTTGGGGGACAAGTATTGGTTATGCTACAGGTAGATCATCCATTTTTGTGTATTTATCTTACCTTGGCGTTATTCTAGGAGCTACTCCTTTAGAACAATCTATCCTAACATCAGTTAGGAATTTGGGCTCCAATGTTTTCCAAGGAGTTTGGGGATGGCTATCCGACCTTCGAGGAAGGAAGCTTGTCATCGTTATTGGACTTTCAACACTTGCACTTACCTGTGTATTGACACCATTTGTACGAAATCCAATAGACCTTGTAATAATATCATTGATTATGACAAGTATTGGATTTAGCATCATTCCTGCATGGAATGCCTTCCTTGGGGATTACAGTTCTGAACAAGATAGAGCCTCGTTTATTGGGAAAATCAACTCAATAGGGACTATGAGCTCAATCTTTTTGATCTTAACTATGGGTATATTGATGGAATTGAGTCCATTTCCTTTTCCCAGCATCCCTAAAGACTATGAGTTAAGTAAACCAGTCTTTTTTATCCCATTTTTCTCTGCCGCATTAATTTTTGGATTTACAATCGTAATTTCCCATTTTCTGATAGAAAAGTATGATGTTCGGAAAAGAATAGTCATTGATGAGGAATTTCATCCGTCATGGAGAACTTTAATCAATCGAAATCAACCTTTTCGTCGTCTTTTACCTATTAGTACATTCTTCTCTTTTGCTATGAGCACTGCTTGGCCTATTTTTCCCTTTGTTACCTTAAGGGTTGCAGACTCATGGCTTAGTGTTTCAATACTATGGGTTCTGTTTAACATACCTCGGGGATTAGGTCAGAATATCGGTGGCCGTTTGGCTGATGAAGTTTTTAATAAAAAAATTGTTATCTTGTTTTCTAGGTTAGGCTATACTACTGTTCCTATAGGTTATGCAATTGGGCTTGTTACTGGAAATGTCTGGTTTCTAGTGTTAGCGAATATTCTTGGCGGTCTAGCGTTTGGTGCTGAAGATACCAGTGTTGCTACGTATTCTTTGGATTGTTCAACCGAGGAGACCAAAGGTAGATATTATTCCATATTATTGACTACAGGAGGAATTAGTGCTTTTGTGGGGTCATTATTTGCTGGGTTCATCATGGATATATGGTTACGAATTGCTGGTATCAATTACAATAGCGCAGATTTTAACGTTGTTCTCTTTTTTATGCTAATAATGATCACTATCTTAAGATTTGTGTCAGCTAGTTTACATAAATTTATATATTCAAATCCTTTAGATTTTGAATTAAATCAATTAGCCTCCCCATAGTGATTTCACAGAATCATTTGACTTCTTGTTATTATGAGTAGTTTCGAAGCTATTTCTGGGTGAGAGTGCTGTTACTTGCATAATATGGTGCCATATCAATCTGGAGTAGAAAGAAGAGGTAACCAACCTATTCAACATTGAGATGTTTGATTGGAGGATATATAAGTATGAGTATCCTTTCGAGGATCTTTGCGCGAAGTCGTAAATCAAAATTAACCATTGGGATTTTAGGAGCCCCAAACGCTGGAAAAACAACATTAGCAAACAGAATTTCAAATGAATGTGGGAATGGAACCCCTCTTGGAGAAGTTAGTCCAATCCCTCATGAAACACGAGATGTGGTAGCACTAGAACATTGTACGGTTTCAGATCAGAGCGGATCACTTGATCTAACTGTTGTTGATACCCCTGGCATTGCTACATCAGTTGATTATCGGGAGTTTCAGACATATGGTTTGTCACGACAGGAGAGTATAGAGCGAGCCAAAGAAGCTACTAGGGGAGTGATTAAAGCCATTCAATCTCTTGACAGGTTGGATGCCGCTATAGTAGTTGTTGACGCTGCAAGAGCACCATTTGACCAGATCAATTGGACTGTACTTGGTAATTTAGAAGCAAGGAAAATTCCACTAATTGTTGCTGCTAACAAAACGGATCTCCCTGAAGCTAATACTACGCTGGTGGCAGAAACTTTCCAAAGTGAAATCATTCCCATTTCAGCTAAGGAAGGCAGTGGAATGAATGAACTCTATGGAAGCATTCTATCTATAGCCAGTATGTAGGTGAGATCAAGCATGGAACTGAAAATAGATTTTGTAACCGAGAATACAACCCGAAAAATGAATTCTACTCAGAAATGTGATTTCATTATCTCAAAAATTAGACGAGATAGAGTTGTTGTATTTGAAGGGGGCCTCGCCCCTAATGAAGAAGCTATTTTGATTGAAGAAGCTATGAGTCAAATTGATCATGAAAATTTCTTAGGTTATAAAATTATAACTCCTGCTCCTATCCGTAGTCCTAGTTCTGGTCTATTTTCAAGACATAAAGATATTAAAATGACTATTATCGCTCCTCATGACTATGATAATCTTTCAGTGGCTCTTGTTTAGGTTTGGGTAATACAATGAGCTTCTCTGACAGTGAGATCAATTTAAACCGATATAAATGCGCTCAATGTGATAGAACTCCCTCGAACGCTCAAGCACTCTTTCAAGGATGTATTTGTGGTCATCGTCTATTTCGAATCGTACGACAACATGAAGGGACTTATTCCTCAATAAACAAGAGGGAGAAGACGTATCCAGTTGGAAAGAAAAAAGACATGAATTTTCTTACTGTTCATGAACTAGAAGTTGGTATTTATGATATCAATGTGGAAAAGTTGCTTGCTGATAAAACTGGTAAGATATCTTCTTCTCCAGTCGTCGTCGGTAACGAGGGTGTTTTTTCAATACGTTTACAACATCAAAAAAAATAAATTTTATTCTTTAATAAAAACTCCAAGATTATTTTGTCCTTCTAATGAGTTTAATTTCCCGTGAGACTTCATTGAATTCACAAACCGCTAATTCATGGAGATGTCGGATATGAGTGCGGCATATTATGGGCGGGATCCCCACTTCGGTTGACAATGTTCCCAAGGCGAGTGATTTCTTCTTGGTATTTTCGAAATAATCTACTAGAAAGAGTAAGATTCTCCCTAATTCTGATTGTTGCAAAACAACTCGTATATGTCTATCCCTCGCTAGTGTTCCTCTTGTTTCACGTTTTAAGGTCTCCGTCATCTGTCCTGCTCGTTCTTCTGTTCGTTTAATTTCTAATTTCAGCTGATCCTGGACTTCTAGGTGACTTGCTTCGATTTCTTTGATTTCCTCTTCAGTTTGGTGGATTACATCTTGCAATTTTGCGATTTGATCCAAGTATGATTCTCTTTCTGTTTGGAGACCTTCAATTGTTGTTTGAGTATTTTGTAATTTTGTTTGAAATTTTTGTTCAATTGTTGCAAGTATGTTCTTTGTTTCTTTCAGTTCCACCTCTAAGGCTATCATTTGTTCCGTTTTCTCTTGAAGAACTTTCTGAGACTCGAATTTGATAAATTCGAGCTCTTTCTCAAGATTAGAATACTCCTTACTTTTAGATTCAAAACTAGTTTTTATTGCAATTAAAGTTTGCGTTTTCTCCGATAGTTCTGCCTTAGTTGCTTCAAGAGCTTGTGTTTTTGCTTTTAAAGATGCCTTTGTTTCAGCTAACTCCCTTTCAATTACTTGAAAAGTTGCTAGTTGTGTTTCTAACTGTTCTATCCTTTGTGATGACTCTGATCGGGAGGATTCTGATGGATCCAATTGCTTCTGGTGATCTGAACCTTGATTTTGTCTAAATTCTTCATTTACCATACATTACGCCAACGATGGAGTTTGTACTATCTTATCATTCTAACTCTTTAAAACTGTTTTTTAACTTAAAAATATGATTTGACATCAGAAAATCTTAAAACCAGAAAAAAAGATCCCCAATAATGAAAGTAAAGAGAAATAGAACAACATGGGGGAAGTTTTGTCACATTTCCATGAATTATCTGTTTTCTTTTATTTCTTAAATTTAGATAAAGTGAGATACTATGATAACTCCAAATAAAGCACGATCTAGTGTTTACTCATTAATCGAGGAAGAAAAAATATGCCGCTTATGTAATACTTCTGCTATATGCAATAAATTTACCTGTTATAAACAAAAACAAGGAAAAGCAGATTGTAATAATTGCGATGAACGTTTATGTCAACATCATTGGCGTATTTTTTTCAGAAATAACATATAATTATAATTTTGATATAAAGATTTGGTTTTCCAACAAAGTTTAAGGTGGAATTTATGCATATTCCATGTTCGAACAACAAACAGTAATCCTTTTTTATTGGTAACAAAGTGATCCTCCAGATTTGAGAAAAATAATTTAAGATTAATATGTTGTTACCAAAATAGAGTAGTTAAAGTAGATTATGACTCATAATGAAGGTTTCTCCTATCGTAATAGACTACGAGAAGACTGGACGGAGTCTTAAAGAAGATGGATGAATGGAGTGCGATCGTTTTAGCGGGAGGGGTGGGCTCTAGACTCCAACCTCTCACTGCTTATCGTCCTAAACCAATGGTGCCAGTAGCCAATAAACCAATGATTGATTACAATTTGGAACTTCTCAGGAACGCAGGAATTAAGGGGAAAATCGTAATCATAACAAAGTATCTGCAAAAGCAAATTCGAGATTATTTTGCTAAAACCGAGTATTTTAATGATCTGGAGATCGTTCTTCCAAAAATTGATCCCTTGGATACTGCTGATGCAGTGAGAAAAGCTTCAAATTACATAGATACAGATCAATTCATTGTTTCAATGGCAGATATTGTAACTAATCTATCTATAAGCGACTTTATGGAATTTCATTGTAAAAAGAAAGGCATGGCTAGCATTACACTGAAGGATATCCCTTACCCCCGAGCTTTTGGTGTTATCATGCTAAATCAGGACTCAAGAATTTTACTTTTCCTAGAGAAACCCCATCCTGAAGAACTAGGATTAGCAGTTCTTACTTTTTCAAAAAAAGAAACAATTCATCTTCAATCCAACTTGGTAAACACTGGTATTTATGCTTTTAATCGTGGAATCCTCAATATCTTGGATACGGTACATGACCTAATGGATTTTGGAAAACATGTATTTCCCTATCTTACACGTGAATACGGGATCTTTGGGTATGTAAAGGACTATTATTGGATGGATGCAGGAAATCCACAAACCTATTTATATACAAATTGGGATGTATTGAGACGTTGGGCTTTCCCCTATTTTCCCAAAGCAACTTGGGAAGAGAAAAGCATCTGGTGGAGTGATCAGAAGACGGAAATCGCATCAGGAGTCCAAATCGAACCACCATCAGCTATCGGATCAGCTGTTAAATTAGGTACGGGTACTGTAATTGGTCCACAGACTGTTCTTGGTAATGAGGTAATTATAGGTGAGAACACTGTAATTCATTCTTCCGTTATTTGGGATAATGTGGAAATTGGCAATAACGTCAATGTAAAGGAAGCAATCATTTGTAATAATGTGATTATTCCTGATAATTCAAATTTGGCTCCAGGGACAGTTATTGGGCCTAATACCAAGATTAAAGGACCTCTCAGAACTGCAAAAGACCAAATCATAAAAGAGAATTCTGTTATTTAGGTTGGAGACTTTAAATTACTTATAAATTAATTTTAAAGAGGATAATAAGAATTGATAATCGAAGAAGAATCATTCATAAAGTGGGGGCGAATTATGGCTTTTTCTAATACTATATTAACGCCTGAACTAGCCTCACTACTTGGAGGAGCTATGGGGACACTATTAGATCAGAAAGCTGTAGTTATGGTCGGAAGGGACTATAGACGGGATTCTAGGATGTTAAAGCGTTCCTTTTCAGGTGGATTAATGGCGAGTGGTATAGAATTAATTGATCTTCATGCTGTTCCAACAAATATATTACAGTTTGCTGTTAGACGTTTTGGTGCTGATGCAGGGGTAATGATCACAAGAAGTCACAATCTGGCTGGAATGGTTTCAATTAAGCTTTTCGATTCAACAGGTACTGAATACAAGAGTAAAAAAACCAAAAAAGTCGTTGAAATTGCTAAAAACCGAAATATCAGACGAGTAAACTTTACTGAAGTCGGCTGGATAAGTGTTACAGATCCAATGAAAATCTATGATCGAGCTCTTGCAGGTTTTTTTGCTGAGAGTAAAGATATAATGAGAGAAGCTAAATTGCGGGTGGTCATTGATTGTGCTTGTGGGCCGATGTCATTAATTATCCCTGATTTACTAAACGAGTTTGGTTGTGAGGTTATTACTCTAAACGCGCATCGTCCACGTCATCCTTCAATTTTACCAAGCCCTGAATCTCTTCTACGATTGAAAGAGACAGTACGTACTATTGGTGCCGATTTAGGAATTGCTTTAGATGCAGAGGGACGGCATACAATCATTATTGATAGTCAAGGGAGAATACGAACAGCAGAAGAAACAGCATCAGTGAATCTACATTCTAGATATGACCCCAATCCAAATGCAACTGTTGTGGTTGGTATTACTGTGCATCCATCAGTTTACAGTGATCTAGATAAAAACATTTTTATTTCGGGTCATGGAGAACCAGGTGCTTTGGAAAGGAATGTGTTAGAAAATCGTGCCATCTATGGTTTTAATGACACAGGATTATTTATTCTGCCAGTATTTGCTCCAGGATCAGACGGAATTGTAGCTTCTTTAACTGTTTTAACTCAAATGGCTAGGGAACAAATTAAGTCTACAGATTTATATCGTCGACACCAAATTTTCCCTCAAAGAACAGCTGAAGTTACTTTTCCATTAAATCGAATGCTTGGATTTTTTTCGACTATTCTCAATAAACCTCCTTCGAATTATTTCGCAATTGACACTTTTATTGGTATCAAACTTATTACAGAAAAAAAGGAGTGGATCCATTTTTACATAGCCACTGAGCTAGATACATTACAAATCGAGATTTACGATCCTCAATTAAATTCAGAAAAGCAGGGAGAGCTAATTGATTTTGCGATAAGCTTAGTAGAAGAGTACTTGTCTGGCAATTAAACTGTAATTCTTTGTAGAGGAATTAAAAAAAGCGAATTGTTGAGGAGTTTGTTTTAACCTTTTCTTACACCCTAAATCTTTTTCATGTTATCAGTATATATGGATGTTCATAAGATATTTTTTGGAAAAAGAGTATTCTAAAATTATTAGTAATAGTGATATTTGATTACATATATTTGTACAGCCAGTCTTCTGATTCGTATTTAACCGAAGCTAATTCCTCAGCCATCTGTTGCTCTTTAATAGTCAACTCTCCAATAAAAGATTGAGGTAATGATGTTTTAATTAAGTAATGAATTAAATATTCAGCTACATTTTGTGGACTTAAATCTTTATTCAAGCTTTCAGTTAGAGTCGTAACATGTTGATAGACAGATTCAATCATATTCTCACGAGTACGACCTGCACGAGCCTTCAAAACAGAATACATTATTTCAGGACGAAATTTTACTAAAATGGTGCCATGTTGTAAAATAATATCTTTATAACGTGCTTGAGCATTTCCAGAAATTTTCTTACCATTACTAAACACAGAAGGACAGTGAATCTGTTCATAATTCAGGCTTAAACCGAGTTTCTCAAGAGGTTGAAAAATAATTTCTGAAATCTCATAATATATTCCTTCGATTGTATCTGTTTTTGTATTGCTTAAGTTTGTAACAATACTATAAGTTAACTCTCCTTCATCATGAAAAACTGCTCCACCTCCAGAGATTCGTCTGACACAATCAAAATTTAACTCACGGAGAGAATTCAGGTTCACTTCATCAAAAATTTTTTGGTGTTTTCCAATTGATACAGCACTTGGATTCCATCCATAAAGACGGAGAGTGTTTACCCCATCAAAGCAGCGAAAGATTGCTTCATCTATCGCCATGTTCATAGAACCACGATTAACAGTGAAATTCAGTAGCCGCCAGTTAAGATCTTTCATTCTAAGCCACGTTCAAATAAAAGAGGTAGAAATTACTATATGAGATACTTTTAGTTTCTTGAATTCATGAAAAGAGTATTGGATTGTCAACATCAATTTCAATCCCCCTACTCGTGATTTCAAAAGGATGAATCCGTTTAGAGTGGTGCATTCCTCGCATTTTGAGAATTTCAATTCCTCGCTCTCTAGCAGAGGAAATTGACACATATTGGAGATGAATTACACCATAAGCTAGAAAATCTTCTGTTGAAAATTGAGGGTATTTTGTATCTTGAACAATTTCACCCGTAGATTCATAAACAGCTAATGTCGTGCACTTTTCTTCCCAGAGAATTCCAATGACCCTGTGAAGCTCTTTACGAACTTCAAAAAGATCTCTAAAGAGTAGCGAGAAAGTATTCAAAGGATCAATAACTAAACGGTTGACACCAATATTGCGAACTGCGTCAATAATCTTTTGGGTGATATAGTCTAACGAAGCTTCCCGAAGACGACTTGCTTGTTGCATTATCCCCATCTCTGTTGAACTGAAATCGAGAATTGTTAACTCTCCCATCTGTTGGAGGCTTAATAGATCCCACCCGTAATTTCGCATGATGGCATTAAGGGCTAATAATGGCTCGTTAAATGTTACTAGCAACCCTGGTTCATGATATTTTAAGATTCCTTCTAATAAAAATTGTACGCCTAATGTGGTTTTGCCCACTCCAGCTCCACCTCGCATAGCAACAAACCATCCCGCTGGAATTCCTCCTCCTAATATTTTATCAAGACTTTCAATACCTGTAGGTTTCACATCAAGCAACAATCAAAACAACCCAATACTTTATTCTAATAGGTTTAACATGTAAAATCTCTTCATCATAAATTATATTTACCGAATAATTGTTCCTAATATTTAAATTTAACCTTTAACAAGGTAAATGCTTCATCATATTTCTTACTTGTTTATCTTTTATTTTATTAAAAAGTCGTATATATAAACCAAATTGAATGAGTAAGCCAAATTATTTGTTCAATGTAAAGAAACGACCTCAGAAGACTTTTTTGAAGCAATTTTTTTCTAAAGAAAAAAGAATTCAACCCAGTCTAATGAATCCGTCACATGGATTTTGATAGTATATTCTCCGCTCCTGTGCCTGACAAATATCACAAGAGAGTTCAAATTTTGATAGAATTGACCAGGATTTCAATATAATTATCCTCTTGAAATAAAAAAAGAATTATAGTTCGATAAAATTTTGTAAACTTAGGTTGAAACTAATACATCATAAGGATCTTTGATCTCCTCACTTTCTTCTCCTGTGTCTACCCGATACACTTTAATCTTAACCATTTGACCCGCTAGGTTGAGGAGCTCCACATCCTTTTTACGTATTTTCAGGTGATATCCGTTTGCACATCTGGAGACTTTAGTTGTGAAAATCAGTAACGGTTCGTCTTTTCTTGACATTGTAACCCTTTTCCTGTGACTTTTTCTCCTGTCTTTTGTTTAAATGATATATATCAAGATATAGCTTTTACATATACTATTTATATCTAATGTATTAAAAGCCTCATTTTTTATTATCGTCTAGTCAGCAGTTGTTAAAAACAGAGAAGAAATAGATTATAGGGATTTTAACGTTTTTCTTTTCTCAGTTATATGATCTACGATCTTTTTAGCAAGATCAAAAAATCCAGATTCGACATTAGTTCCATCAAGTGCTGAAGTTGTAAAATAAGTTGCCCCTGATCTCTGTGCCATCTTTTCTGCCTCCTCCTGGTTAACGCTGATTTGATCATGTAAATCACACTTATTTCCAAAAAGCATTAATGGAACACTTCCTACCTTTTCCGTGAAATCCATTTGCCATTTTTCTAATTGTTGTAAGGTGGAGGGGCGAGTAAGGTCAAAAACTAGAATACCCC